>ENA-OQAN01001351-OQAN01001351.1-human-gut-metagenome-genome-assembly--contig:-NODE-1351-length-10869-cov-1.718767_pt1 | contig 10869 bp, 18 predicted proteins | sample MGYA00242735_ERZ504527 | MGnify/ENA primary metagenome ERZ504527 (study PRJEB26092, sample SAMD00036230) | human gut metagenome | host: Homo sapiens | study: EMG produced TPA metagenomics assembly of...
ATCATCTCCCATATTTTATTCCTATGACCCTCCGATAAAACATGCTTTATACCACTAAAAATATAATCCTGATCTTCTTTTTTTTAATTTCCAAATCTGTAAATCGTATCCTTTTGGTATCAATGACAGATTATACTCTAAAGATTTTGATCCAATATAATTATTAACCGGAAAATCTCTCATCACGTCCGTTTCTTCCGGAAGTTTTTCATTACCATATGTTGAAAACAATAACGATACTCCCTGATCAAACAAAGGAGCTATTCTCACACTATCGTCTTCATCATTTCTTAACACTTCCAGATTGCTTCCATGACGGTCTCTATTGGCAATCAAATAATCAATGCAAAACATCTGGTACATATATAATTCCCAATTGTTTCTTATTGCAAATTCTAACGGAGATTCATTTCCTTCTTTTTGCAAATCATAATACAAATCATATGCCAACTTTTCTTCATTATCCTTACGAAAGTTTTCCGAAACAGAAAGCCATGTTTCCTGTTCTTTTCCATCTATGATAATCTGCGCATGTATCAATTTATATTTCACATGGGGAATTCTCAAAATATCCATTACTCGACTTACAATCAATTCATTTACACATTCATGCCCAAATACACCGCGATAACTATCATAATTCGATAGTTTATAATATAATCTTTTTCCATTCACTTCTTCATATGCTTTCAGAAAACATCCCGGGGTTCCCGGTGACATTCATCAATGCTGACACAAATTCACATCAAAAACTCCCCAAGACCGAAGTCTGAGGAGTCGAAAAATCTTTTTTGAAATTGTACGTTCCGAAACGTATAATTAACGTTTTGAGAACTGTGGTGCTCTACGAGCTGCTTTGAGACCGTATTTCTTACGTTCTTTCATACGTGGGTCACGTGTCAGGTATCCAGCGCTCTTTAATACTGGTCTGTACTCAGCATCAGCTTCAAGAAGTGCTCTGGAGATTCCGTGACGGATTGCTCCAGCCTGTCCTGTGTATCCACCACCATGTACGTTTACGATTACATCAAATTTGTCTGTTGTTCCTGTAGCAACGAGTGGCTGACGAACAACAACTTTTAATGTTTCCAGTCCAAGATACTCATCGATATCTCTTTTATTGATTGTAATCTTTCCTGTTCCCGGTACAAGATATACTCTTGCAACAGATTTTTTTCTTCTTCCTGTTCCGTAATATTTTGCGTTAGCCAATGTAATGTCCTCCTTTCAACCTTTCCTTAAAATGTCAATACTTCTGGTTTCTGAGCCTGATTGTTGTGCTCTGGTCCAGCGTATACATGAAGTTTCTTGATCATTGCTCTTCCCAAAGGTCCTTTTGGAAGCATTCCTTTTACAGCAAGCTCAACAACTTTTTCCGGTTTCTTTGCAAGCATCTCAGCCAGTGTTGTCTCTCTCATTCCACCTACATAATCAGAGTGATTGTAGTAGATTTTCTGCTGTAATTTCTTTCCTGTTACTTTCACTTTGTCAGCGTTTACAACGATTACATAATCTCCTGTATCAACATGTGGTGTGTACTCCGGTTTATTTTTTCCTCTTAACACTTTAGCGATCTCTGAAGACAGACGTCCTAATGTACATCCTTCAGCGTCAACCACATACCATTTTCTTTCGATCTTGTCTGGGTTAGCCATATAAGTTTTCATGGGTGTTCCTCCTACTTACTAATTATCATAGATTATTTACTTTAACTCTTCTATATGAAATCAGCATACTCCGGGGCTTTGGTGTAAGCTGTTTCTCCTTATGTCATACTGCTTTATTATATTCTTTTTGTCCTTGATTGTCAAATGTTTTTTTCTCCAAAAACAACAGTAAAAATCCCTCTGCAACTGTACACAGTAACATACTCCGGACATAAAAATAAGACAGCCTTTATGACTGTCTTACAAGCTACGGATAGAGGACTCGAACCTCTACTAACAGAGTCAGAGTCTGCTGTGCTGCCATTACACCAATCCGCATCATTTCTCTTTCTGTCAGACTCAACATTTACATTATATCGCAATTTTTCAAAAAGTCAAGCACTTTTTTTATTTTTTAAGCAAAGTTCGTTACCGTTCATCTCAGGTATTGATAGTAACCGGAGATAAACCGTAACGAACGCCCTGCCTCTTTTTCTATTATGCCTTCCACACTCCGTCAAAGACAACCGCTGCCGGTCCTGTCATATAGATTTTATTCTGTTCACGATACCATTCGATCAGCAGATCTCCTCCGAGCAGCTTAACCGTCACTTTGTTTTCTGTATATCCTCCGAGAATACATGCCACTGCCACTGCACAGGCTCCGGTTCCACAGGCAAGTGTCTCCCCGGATCCCGCTCCCAGACACGCATACTTGCCGTGTGTCTGTCTAAGACTTTCACGAATTCTGTATTCACTCTGTTCGGAAATCGTTCATGATGCTCGAATTTCGGTCCGATCTTCTCAATCTCCAGATGTTCGATATCATCCATAAATATGACTGCATGAGGATTTCCCATAGAAACACAAGTCATCTGGTATTCTGTTTCGTCCACAAGGATCGGAACAGCAACCGCTTCCGCCTCATCTGCGATGACCGGAATCTGCGCCGGTGTCAGGATCGGACTTCCCATGTCCACTCTTACCAGAACCACTTTTCCATCCTCTACAGTCAGATCCAGATATTTAATCCCGCCCAGTGTCTCCACAGAAATATGTGTCTTATCGGTAAGACCATAATCATAAACATATTTTGCCACACAACGAATTCCGTTTCCACACATCTCTCCCCTGGAACCGTCTGCATTATACATCTCCATCTCAAAATCTGCTTTCTCGGACGGATTGATCAGAATCAGTCCATCCGAACCGACTCCAAAATTCCGGTTGCTCACTTTTACAGCCATTTCAGAAGGATTTTCAATCCGTTCTTCAAAACCATTCACATAGACATAATCATTGCCCAATCCCTGCATTTTTGTAAATTTCATCCTGCTCTCTCCTTTCTTTTTCGAAAAGGGTATCTCCCATCCACTGGAAAATACCCTTATGTTATCGATGTATACATACTTTAAACAAGAAATTTCTTGATCAATTCTTTCAATTCTTCTGCATCCCCATTAAACACCTGCAGTTCCATCTCTTCCTCTATATTCATACTGCAGATTCCCAGAAGAGACTTCGCATCAATCGTAATTCTCCCCTGTTTCAGATCAACATCTCCATCAAACTGATTCACTGCTTTTGCAAATTCCTGTATTTCATCGATGTTTCTAAACTTCACACACAATTCTTCTGCTACTGCTTCCGGCATTGTATATTCCTCCCATATCTTCATGTACTGCGCTTCATTGTACACTATTTATCGGGAAAAAGAAAGCAGTTTTTTATTTTTGCAGAAATTCCAGAACCTCTTCCTTCTCCGGCATGGAACGAATCGCTCCTTTTCTGGTTGTAATCAGCGCTGCTGCTGTATTTGCAAATGTGAGCATTTCTCCCAGCTGTTCTTCCGTCAGATTTTCAAAATCATGCTCCAGAATATAATTTAAAGAGCTTCCGCAGAATGTATCTCCGGCTCCTGTCGTTTCGATCGCCTTCACTGATTTTCCGGCTCTTTCTACACGCATTCCCTTGTAGTACGCACGGCTTCCGTCTTTCCCCATTGTCAGAAGAATCAACGGAATCTGATATTTCTCCTGAAGATACCGGATTCCCTCATCGTAATCTTCTTTTCCTGATACAAACTGAATCTCATTATCAGAAATTTTCAGAATATCACAGTACTGGAATCCGTACTCCATCTGTTCTTTCGCCAGATCCAGAGAACTCCACAGCGGCGGGCGCAGATTCGGATCAAAGGATACTAAAAGTCCATTGTCCTTCGCTGCCTTAAGCGCTTTTTTTTGTTGCCTTTCTGACTTCTTCATGTGTCATGGACAGAGTTCCGAAATGGAACAGTCTTGCCTGACGGATAAAGTCTTCCTCAACTTCCTCCTCACGAAGCATCATATCTGCCCCCGGATTCTATAGAAAGAAAAATTCTCGGTCTCCATCCGGGAAAGTATGTACAAATGCAAGCGTCGTGTTCACTTCATCATCAGTCAGAAGATTCGATGCATCAATCCCTGCACTGCTGATCGTATCCCGCAGCAGTCTTCCAAACTGATCATCTCCTACTTTTCCCAGAAATGCAGTCTTTTTACCAAGCTTGTTCAGCATTGCCAGCACATTACACGGCGCTCCGCCCGGGCAGGCTTCGAATAGGTTATTTCCCTGTTCGCTCTGTCCGTTCATTGTAAAATCAATCAAAAGTTCTCCCATTGCGATTACGTCAAATCTTTTTTCCATCTTGTCTCTCCCTCACTCTTTTTAATTAAAGTAAACCAACTCTTCGATTGGTTCGGCTTCTTCAATATGCTCTGCCTCCAGAATCGGTCCGGTACCTTTATACACTGATACATGTCCATACTGTACTTTTGCGCGCACCTTCACCCATTCTCCTGCCTGCAGCTTCGGTGCGTAGGCGCTCTTGCAGATATATCCTAAAAATGTAGTGTCATCCGCACAACAGGTCATCGCCATCCGTCCCGGAAGAAATACCTTGGACGGAAATCCTTTCGGCTTTAATACTTTTGCGGTAAATTCAATCACTTTTCCCTTGTATCTGTCCGGATTTTCCATAACATCCACATACCAGATTCCATAATCCTCTCTTGGAATCTCAATCACAGGCGCGTTCAGATCATACGGCACATCATCCCCGAAAATATTCTCGATTTCACCGTTTTCATCCTCAAAGATCACTTCTGCCTGTGGGCTGACTACTTTCACACTTCTGCGGTATCCTGCCAGAGGTTCAATATCTGTACAACGATTAAACAGCACCAGTTCCGCCCCGCGTACCATTTCCACAAACAACGGCTTCAGGTTGTTCAGATACATCTGAAATGTACTTGCATCCACTGTTGTCAGTTTCTGTTCGATTTCCCATCCTTGCGGAAGACTTAACGCTTCAAAGTCACTGACTTTCCACATTCCGTTGTATTCGATCACCACACGCTCCGGCGAATATTTTTCATGCAGTTCATTTAAGAATGCTTCTGTCAACTCTTCCTGTTCTTCTATTTTGATGATCTTCACACCATGCTTTGCCATTTCCAGCGGATCAAACTCTTCCTCACCTTCCTCGCAGAGAATCAGAAGCGTTGTTCCATCAATCTGAAAATAATCCTGTGTCAGTGTGAACTTTAAAAACTGGGATTTTCCACTGTCTAAAAATCCAGTCATCAGATAAACCATTACATCCGGTTCATTCATTGTTCTCTCTCCTGTCTGTAGTTTCTATTTTTTCAGTCCAAATAATGCTTCCAGCTTGTCTTCTTCCAGCCTGGAACCGATCACACAGATTCTTCCCGTATATTCCGCTGCCCCGCTTCTGACTTCATGCTCCTGCGGAACCATGTCAAAATAAATCCACTCTCCGTCTGCACCTGCGACCATTCCCTTTGCACGAAGAACAGTTCCGTATGTGTCATCCTCTTCCAGCGTCTTTAAGATTCTGCTAATTTCTTCCCTGCTGTAGGTTTGATCGTCTCTCGTCCCCAGCTTGTAAACACTTCATCTGCATGATGATGGTGATGATGTTCATGGTCATGATTGTGTCCGCAGCCACAACCGCACTCCCCATCATGATGATGTTCATGCTCGTGATGGTGCTCATGGTGATGGCCATGTCCGCAGCCACACTCCTCTCCATGATGATGGTGATGCTCATGATGATCGTGTTCTTCATGGCAATGGTGATGGTGTGCGTGTTCATGCACATGTCCGCATTCCGGGCAGATTTCCTCTTCCAGGAGCAACTCTTCTTCCAGAGATTTGCTGTGCTCCATTGTCTCCAGAAGCTTCTCTCCTGACAACTGCTCGATTGGAGTTGTGATGATCGGAGCCTTTTCATTTAACTTGCGAAGCAGCGCAACACTTTCTTCCACTTTCTCTGGTTTTGCCTTATCTGTACGACTTAAGATGATCGCACCTGCATATTCGATCTGATTGCTGAAAAATTCTCCGAAATTCTTCTTATATAATCTGCATTTTGTCACGTCTACAACTGTTGTAAAACTGTTCAGCTCCGCTTCGATCTCATCCTGCACATCCTGCACTGCTTTGATCACGTCAGAAAGTTTTCCAACACCGGATGGCTCGATCAGAATCCGATCCGGATGATACGTATCTACCACTTCTTTTAAGGATTTTCCAAAGTCTCCGACTAACGAACAGCAGATACATCCGGAATTCATCTCCCTGATTTCAATTCCCGCTTCCTTAAGAATCCTCCGTCAATCCCGATCTCTCCGAATTCGTTCTCGATAAGCACAACCTGTTCTCCCGAAAATGCTTCTTTGAGCATCTTTTTAATAAATGTTGTTTTTCCGGCTCCTAAAAATCCGGAAATAATATCAATCTTTGTCATGTTCATTCTCTCCTTTTTATTTTAAATCCAGCTCGATCGGACAATGGTCTGATCCCATAACATCTGTCAGGATCTTCGCATCCGCAAGCCGGTCCTTCAAACATTCTGAAACGCAAAAATAATCGATCCTCCACCCTGCATTCTTTGCTCTGGCACTGAACCGGTAAGACCACCAGGAATAAATCCCTTCCTGATCCGGATAGAAATACCGGAATGTATCAATAAATCCCGCATTTAACATCTCGGTAAACTTTCCTCTTTCTTCATCCGTAAATCCGGCGTTTTTCCGGTTCGTCTTCGGATTTTTCAAGTCAATTTCTTTGTGTGCCACGTTCAGATCACCACAGAAAATCACAGGCTTCTCCTCTTCCAGTTTCTTCAAATACGCCAGAAAATCAGATTCCCACTTCATGCGGTAATCCAGTCTGGCAAGCTCGTTCTGAGAATTCGGCGTGTACACAGTCACAAAATAAAATTCTTCAAATTCCAGTGTAATAACACGACCTTCCTGATCGTGCTCCTCGATTCCGATTCCATAAGTCACATTTAATGGTTTCTTTTTTGTAAATACAGCCGTTCCGGAATATCCTTTTTTCACGGCATAATTCCAGTACTGCTCATACCCTTCCAGATCCAGCTCAATCTGACCTGCCTGCAGCTTTGTCTCCTGCAGACAGAAAATATCTGCATCTGCTTCCCGAAAGAATTCCAGAAATCCTTTCTGTACGCAGGCACGGATTCCATTTACATTCCATGATATCAGCTTCATAAATCCTCCTGTTTTCTTTAGAAAAACCCAAAAAGGGACCGTCTACTTTCGTACCCGCCCCCAATCTAATAATACACTTCTTTTAATGTCAGCCCTCTTGCAGGTGCAAGAAATCCGGCATCTGCCCTGTCTCTGCCTGCCAGTGCAGCCTTTACCGATTCCGGCGTTCTTCTTCCGTCTCCTACTTCCAACAGAGTTCCTGTCAGGATCCTCACCATATGATACATAAAACCGCTGCCCCGGTATTCGATCCTCAACTTGTCCCCCTGTACCTCCACGATTATAGCATAAATTGTGCGAATTGTGGACTTTTCCTCCTTTTTGTCCGTAAATGCGGCAAAATCATACCGTCCAATCAGATCATCCGCTGCTCTTTGCATCGCCTCTATATTCAGCTCTTTCGGATAATGATAGGTATACTTTCGCATAAACACATCTGGTTTTTCCCGCATATCGATCCAGTATTCATAACATTTTCCAACTGCACTGAGTCTCGCGTGAAATCCGTTCTTTACCAGTTCCATTTCGATCACCCGGATATCCAAAGGAAGCAGCCGGTTCATATTTTGTAAAAACTCAGACTCCTGTACTTTTCCGCGCAAAATCACACTGGCCGTCTGCCCCTTCGCATGGACACCGCCGTCTGTGCGTCCTGATCCCTGTACTTCCACCGGATATCCTGCCGCCTCAGATGCCGCCTGTTCTAAAAGCCCCTGGATCGTCTTGTCTGTATTGCTCTGTCTCTGCCAGCCCTGATACCGGCTTCCATCATAAGCGATCGTCAATTTATAGGTTCGCATACGGCTACTCCAGGATCTTCTTCAGTTCGGACATAAATGTGTTCACATCCTTAAACTCTCTGTATACAGATGCAAAACGGACATATGCGACCGCATCCAGATCTTTGAGACGGTCCATCACGATCTCCCCGATCAATTTACTTGGGATCTCTTTGTCCTCTCTTTTAAATATCTGGAGCTCGATATCATCGATCGTCTGCTGGATCTGCTGTGCTGAAACAGGACGCTTATAACATGCCCGCAAAACTCCGCCTTCAATCTTAGATCTGTCATACTGCTCTCTGTTATTGTCTTTTTGATCACGATCAGGGGAATCGTCTCTACTTTCTCATAAGTTGTAAAGCGTTTCCCGCATTCATCGCAGGATCTTCTTCTTCGGATGGCGTTGTTGTCTTCCGCCGGTCTGGAATCGATCACCCGCGTATCCGGATGACCACAATACGGACATTTCATACTCATTTCCGCCTTTCTTTTTCCTTTGCATTTGGTTTCTTTTCCCCATTATAACCAACATCTAGTACTTTTGCAAAAACTTTTCTTCACAGATTTCCACCAAAATGATATCCGGCCCGATTTTTTTAATACAACCGAACGGAATCACATATTCTCCGTCACTGCCAAGTATCCCGCAAATCTTCCCGGAACCGGAATAATGATCGCCAGAACCTTCCATCGCAGACATCAATATCCACATCCACCACACAGCCAAGTCTTCTGCAGTTACATATATTGATTACTTCTTTCTCTCTCAGTTCACAGAGCCTCACACCTCACACCCGCTTCCCGAAATCCGTTCTGCCGCTATAAAAAGCGCCTGCATACAGCAGCAGCCTTCTTACTGTTACTATATGCAGGCACCTTCTCTTTGTGAAATGCTCTGTCTGAAACAATTTCTATTTTGCCATTACCTTTTCACTTTCAAATGCTTTTGCGATTACCGTGATCAGTATCATTCCCAGGATCAATGTCTCTGCCAGTGTCACCGCATACTGCATCACACTCACATCTCCTGTAAGAATTCCCTGTAACGCCAGCGCTGTATTAAACACCGGTACTGCATAATACCAGCTTTCAATATTCTGCGTCGTAAACATTGTCGCAATCCCCAAAATCAGGATCAGCATATAAACCGGCATAATATAGCTGTTTGCCTCTTTTGTATCTTTTTGCAAAGACAGAAATCAGAACGATGATTCCGGAATACAGGAATGCAATCGCAATCAGCAAAAATGCCATCATCAGCACCTGCCGACTTCCAGACTCAGTCCCAGACCTTCACTTCCGTAGGCCCCCATCATCTGTGGCAGGAAGCCTACCATAACCGCAACATATACAACCGAACTGATTCCTGAAATGATCATCAGCGCAAATACTTTTCCGAGTACGATCGAGCTTCTTTTGATCGGCGCTACCAGCATACTTGCCATGGTACCGCGCTCTTTTTCTCCTGCCACCATATCGGTTCCCAGTCCCATTGCTCCCGCAAAAAGTAAGATCGTCACAAAATACGGAAGCATCATGCCAAGTGCTTTGCCGCCGGCTTTCTGTTCATCCTGGATTACCATGTCCGGATTGTCTGAATTCACCGTAAATACTGTCAAAGACTGCATATCTCCGACACGCTCTGACAACAGTGCCTGCCGGTAAACCTCCAGACATCCGCCTGCCACACCTTCATAGGCAGCCTGCGAATACTCTTCGGACGGATTGTAATAAACTTTGATCTGAGGAATCTCATCCCCTGTCTTATAAACTTCTATCTGCTCCAGAAAATCCTGCGGAAAAGCAATCCACAAATCGGCTGATCCATCTCTGATTTCCTCTGTCACTTTCTGTTCGTCATCCACCGTGCGCAGATCCATCTTCTCATTATACGCCTTCAAGTACTGCTCCACACCTCCGGGCATTCTGCAGATAAACAATGGGCGCATGAGATTTGACATCATTCTCCAAATTTCGAAAAACTGGTCATTACATTCATTACGACCACCATGATGATCGCCGGCAGAAGAAATACAGAAAATAACATCTTTCTGTCTGTCAGCACTCTGGATAATTCTTTTTTACAGATCAATCGAATCTCACGCATCTTCCCCGCCTCCTTTTACCTGACTGTACAATTCAAAAAACGCATCCTCCAGATCTTCTGTCTGTGTCTCTCTTAAGATATCCTCCAGATGCCCTTCCATCACTTTCCTTCCGTCAATGATCACTCCGATCCGGTCACACAGCTTCTCTGCCTCTGACATGATATGTGTAGAAATAATGACCAGCTTTCCCTCCTCTTTCAGGCGCTTCAGATAGTCTGTCACACTCCTTGCCGTCACGACATCCAGACCGTTTGTCGGTTCATCAAAAATAACAATATCCGGATCATGTACCAGGCTGACTGCGATTGCAGCCTTCTGCCCCATTCCGGTTGACAGCTCTTTCATCTTTTTGTGCGCAATCCTTGATCCCAAAATAAGTAAACAGTTCCTCTTTTCGTTCTTTGAGCTTCTCCGGCTTCACTCCATGGATCTTCCCGAAAAAGTCAAACATATAATCCGGGGAAAACTGTGGATCCAGCTTGATATCTCCGGTCAGAAATCCGATCTTTTCCCGCACTTTCTCCGGCTCTTTGCGCACCTCATGCCCATCTACATAAATCTCGCCCTTTGTCGGCTTGATGATCGTGGAAATACAGCGCAGCGTAGTCGTCTTCCCTGCTCCATTGGGTCCCAAAAGGCCATAAATCTCACCTTTTTTCGCAGTCAGCGTAAGAGCATTGACTGCCGTCTTGATCGGATTTGTGGTTCTGGATTCTTTCATCTGCTTTTTATTCAACTTATACGTCTTTGT
>ENA-OQAN01001354-OQAN01001354.1-human-gut-metagenome-genome-assembly--contig:-NODE-1354-length-10857-cov-1.220503_pt1 | contig 10857 bp, 14 predicted proteins | sample MGYA00242735_ERZ504527 | MGnify/ENA primary metagenome ERZ504527 (study PRJEB26092, sample SAMD00036230) | human gut metagenome | host: Homo sapiens | study: EMG produced TPA metagenomics assembly of...
CATCCTGCATCCTCCAGCGCAGCTTGGAAGCCTGAATTGCAAGCGCCATTGCTTTGAACAGATTTTCTGTGGAGCCCCCTGCCACATCACTTCCAATTCCCACATGCATTCCTTCCTCCAGGAATGTCCGAACCGGCGCCACCCCCGATGACAAGTTCATATTGGATTCCGGACAATGGGCGATAAATACTCCGTTTTCTTTCATTCGCTGCCGCTCTTCTTTTCCGGAATACACACAGTGCGCCATTACGGTTTTGCAGTCTGCCCCAAACAATCCAAATCTGTCATAAGCATCCCCGTAAAACTCCGACCACGGGCAAAGCTCCTTCACCCAGGCAATCTCTCCCGGATTTTCTGATAAGTGTGACTGTACCGGAATCTGGTAATACATCTGAATTTTCTTTAAATTCTCCATCAGTTCATCACTGCAGCTCGGTGTAAACCTTGGCGTCAGAATCGGCATGGTATTCTGATATTTTTTATGCAATACATCCTTGATCCATTCCACTGTCTGAATCCCTGATTCTTCTGCCGATTCCTCTCTGAGATAATCCGGACAGTTGCGATCCATATTCACTTTTCCCACATACGTCACCAGTCCGCTTTGTTCCAGCTGATCCATTAAAAGCAGTGTGGCGTCTCTGTGGATCGTTCCAAAAATACATGCTCTTGTCGTTACACTTCTCTTTAGATTGTCAGTAAAGATACGATATGCACGCCGGGCATACTCCAGATCCTGATATTTTGCCTCCTCCGGAAACGTATTCGTCTCCAGCCATTCCAAAAGCTCCATATCCATTCCCATTGCCCGGAATGTATACTGCGGAGCATGCACATGCAGATCTGTCAGTCCCGGAATAATCAGACACTCCCCATAATCAGATACCGATACCTGTGCATATTCTGGAGGCACTTTCTCAAAAACCCCCTTGACCAGACCGCTTTCGCTGATCAGATAGTGATCCTTAAGATCCTTAGTTCATCTTTATTTTTGCTGTATACAACATTCCCTTTTAATATAAAAACAGGTTCATTCATTGACTGACCTCCTACTCTTTCCGCCCGACTACAGACCGGGACTTTCCCATCCCACTCTGCTTATAGTCAGCTGTTTGCGGCAGCTGGTAGATACGTCCAACCAATTATGAACCTATATAAGCACCATTTTATGCAATTTGCACAATTATTGCTTTCACTATGTTAAATTTATATTAACATTCCCTATTTTAAATGTCAACAGCTCTTCCATGAAAAATGAATCCGGTATACGAAGTTACTGTGAACAGTAACGGATACTAAACTCGTTCCGCATTACTTCAATCCGTCCACCGCAGACCATCCCTTCCTCTTCTGCAGCTTCCCTTGTCATATCCACCATACAAATCTGAAACCGCACTTTTTCTTCCCGCATCATCAGCAGTGCTTTGTGATCACATCACTTTCCGCGCATCCGCCTCCGATCGTGTCGATCAGTGTCCATCCTCCAGGATCAGCATTTTTGTTCCCACGCCTCTCGGTGCAGATCCTTTTCTGGAATGATCGTTGCAAGTACGTTTTTCTGCTTTTTACAGTCCTCATCACACAGCGCCTCCAACAATTCTTTGGAATATCCGCATCCTTCTGCTTTTTCATGTTTCACCTGAATGATTTCTGCCATAACAGACACCGCAATTTCTTCCGGTGTCTCAGCGCTGATCTTCAGACCAATCGGTGTGTACACCTCATCCAGCTTCTCACGTTTATGTCCCTGCTCAAAAAGCTCTTCTTTGACGATCGCCACTCTGCGGCGGCTGCCCATCATTCCAATATAAGCATTTGCTTCTCTACGATTGCCCCCAGACACACTTCATCATACCGGTGTCCTCTTGTCACAATAATAAAATATGTATCGTCTCCTCCTGATATGCGTTCAAGTCCATGCTCAAAAGAATCGCAGATCACCACATCCGCGCCTGCCACTCTTGCATTGTCCGCAATTTGGGACGGTCCTCAAGAACTGTCACCTGAAATCCCAGCATTTTCCCCATACAGATCATGGGTATGGACACATGACCGCCTCCGCAGATCACCAGCCTGGGCTGAGAACCTGCACGCTCACAAAACACTGCATGTCCCTCATATTGCTCCACCGGCTCTGTCACAAGTAATTTCTTTCCTGCCGATTCTCCCTCTAATACTGTCATAACAACACAGGAACCACTCTGCATTTTTTCTGCGAGAGTAATTATAAAATTCACTCATCCTTTCACGCTCCTTTTTCATTACCCTTTCCCGAACCCGCAATTTGGAAACGTACACACCTCGCAGGACAGACACAGTCCTCCTTCTCCGAGTCTGTAAAAAATCCTGATCCTGCAGCCGTTCTCCTGCCACCAGTCTTGGCAGTACCAGATCGAAGATTGTACGCCTTGCATACATCACGCAGCCCGGCAGGCCCATGATCGGAATCTCACCTTTATAGGCCAGCATAAACATCGCACCAGGCAAAACCGGGGCGCCATATGTGATCACTTCATCGGAAGCATTGCGGATTGCCAGCGGTGTCTTATCATCCGGATCGACACTCATTCCTCCGGTACACACAACCATCTGCGCACCTTTTTTGATCCAGTCATTGACTGCCTCTGTCACCATATCCGGTTCATCATTGCAGATTGTATTTCCAAGCACTTCTACTCCATATTCTTCCAGCTTCTGCCGGACCACCGGAGTAAATTTATCCTGAATCCTTCCGTGATATACTTCACTTCCGGTTGTCACGATCGCTGCTTTTTTTCTTCTGAAACGGAAGGAGCGCAAAAACAGGAGTCTCTCCTGCTATCTCCTTTACCTGTTTCATTTTTTCTTCTTCGATCACCAGAGGGATCACACGCATTCCTGCGATCTTATCGCCATTTTTCACCGGAAAATTTCCGTGTCGGGAAGAAATACACATCTGTCCCATGGCATTGATCCTACACAGTTTCTCCTTGTCCACTTTCAGAACCCCGTCACACTGTGCCGTCAGCTCGATTTTTCCTTCTTTTGGCTTTGACGCATCCATCTGTGCATTCTGGCACACGCTGCGCAGGATCTCTGCCGCCTCATCTTCATGAAGCATCCCTTCTTGTTTTTCCCACACATACAGATGCTCTTTTCCAACGGAAAGGAGAACCGGAATATCCTCCCTTGTCACTACATGTCCTTTTCTAAAAACCGCATCTTTTACTACCCCCGGGATGATCTGCGTAATATCATGCAAAGCATACAGCCACTGCATCCTCGGTCTTGATCAGTTTCATACTTCTAAACACCTCTCTTTTCAATGCTTATAAGGAAATTTTCTCCAGATCACGCATCCACACTTGGGCACACGCATCGCTTGGCATTCTCCAGTCTCCTCTTGGTGAGAGTGCCACTGTCCCGATCTTCGGTCCGTCCGGCAGACAGGAGCGCTTAAACTGTTGGTTGAAAAATCGTCTGCAGAATGTTGTCAGCCATTTTAAAATTGTTTCTTTCTCATATACCCCTTCAAATGTCTGCACTGCAAGCCGATAGATCTTACCCGGCTCATATCCGAACCGCAGCATGAAATACAGATAAAAATCATGCAGCTCATATGGTCCCACCAGATCCTCAGTCTTTTGTGCGATATCCCCGTCTTTTGGAGGAAGCAGTTCAGGGCTGACCGGCGTATCCAGTACATCATAAAGGACTTCCTGCAATTTTGGATCCGCAGTCACGTCTGCCGCATATTTGACAAGATGACGCACCAGCGTCTTCGGTACAGAAGCATTCACTCCGTACATCGACATATGATCTCCATTGTAGGTTGCCCATCCAAGCGCCAGTTCTGACATATCTCCGGTTCCGATGACCATTCCGTTTGTCGCATTTGCAATATCCATCAATACCTGCGTACGCTCTCTCGCCTGCGCATTCTCATACGTTACACTGTGGTCTTTCGGATCATGTCCGATATCCTGAAAATGAAGACTTACGGAATCTGCAATTTTCACTTCCCGCAGCGTCGCTCCGAGCTGTTCTGCCATTTTGCAGGCATTCCGATACGTTCTGTCCGTTGTTCCAAAGCAAGGCATGGTGATCGCAAGAATCTCTTTTTTTATCTTTTCCGATCATGTCAAACGCTTTTGCTGTCACAATCAATGCCAATGTGGAATCCAATCCCCCCGAAATACCAACTACCGCCGTGTTTGCGTGGGTATGGAGCAGACGTTTTTGAGCCCCATTGCCTGGATTGTCAAAATCTCTTCGCATCGCAGAGCACGTTCTTTTTCATCCTGCGGCACGAACGGCTTTTTCGGAAACTCTCTTGTCAGTTTTGTCTCGCACACATCCAGAGGAAATGAGATTCTTGGCAGCACTTTCTCTTTTTCCATCGTAAATGTCGTGTTTTTCCGACGCTCACCGACAATCCTTTTGATATCCAGTTCTGTATAAATGATCTGATTTTCAAATCGCTTTGACTCTGCCAGGATACTGCCGTTTTCTGCGATCAGATTGTGTCCTCCAAATACAAGATCCGTCGTGGATTCCCCTTCGCCTGCATTTGCATAAATATATCCCGCGATCAGTCTCGCTGACTGTCCTTTGATAAGATCCGTCTGTAGCTGTCTTTCCCGATCGTCTCATCACTTGCCGAACAGTTAACGATCACGGTTGCACCTTCCATTGCCGCACGGATGCTCGGCGGAATCGGCGACCACACATCCTCACAGATTTCCGCCGATACGATCAGCTCTTCCATAGAGGATGCCTGAAACAAAAGCCCCGGACCAAACGGCACTTTTTTACCGTTAAACAGGATTTCTCCCGGCACATCCGGTCCTGCCGTAAACTGACGCATCTCATAGAACTCACCATAGTTCGGAAGAAATGTCTTTGTCGTCAGTCCCAGGATTTCTCCCCTGCAAAGAGCTGCTGCCACATTGTAGAGCTTTGCATCCACCACAAGCGGCACGCCCACAAACACAAGCATGTCCTTCTCTCTTGTAAACTCTGTGATTTCAAGCAGTGCCTGTTTTGCTGCCTGCAAAAGTACATCCTGTGTAAACAGATCCCCGCATGTATATCCTGTGACACACAATTCTGGAAATACCACGATCTTTGCCTGATTGTTCTGTGCTTCTTCAATGGCACTGCATATCTGTTTTGTATTAAACGGCACGTCCGCCACCCGGATATCCGGTGTGGCAGCTGCCACTTTGATAAATCCCTGTTTCATTCTACTGCCTCACTTTCCCTATTTGGACACATCACTTCTATCTGCTTTTTTTCAAAAGTTCCTTCAGCTCGTCTACAGAAAATGTATAGGCGGTATTACAGAAATGACATTTTACTTCGATATCCTTTCCATCGTCGATCATCTCCTGAATCTCTTTTTTCCCGACACTGATGATTGCTTTTTCAATCCGTTCTTTAGAACAGTTGCAGTCAAATTTTGCAGGAAGTGTATCTGTGATCTCTACATCCAATCCCTCCAGAACGTGGTTCAGCATTCTTCCGGTGTATGGCCATTGTCGAGCATTGCTGTCACAGACTGAATATTCTTGATGTTTTCTTCCAGCTTGCTGAGCACTTCCTCCTCAATAAACGGCATCACCTGTACGATAAATCCACCTGCGCATCGCACGGTATTGTCCTTTTCCATCAGCACACCCAGACCCACAGAAGACGGCACCTGCTCAGAGGTTGCAAAATAATAGGTCAGATCTTCTGCGATCTCTCCTGTCTGCAAAATCGTCTGTCCGGAATATGGTTCTTTGAGTCCCATATCCTTGATCACATTTAAAAATCCTGGTCCAAGCGCACCGCCTACATCCAGTTTTCCGTTCTTCGGCGGAAGCATCACATCCGGGTTGTGTACATATCCTTTCACTTCCCCCTTACTGTCTGCTGTCACTGTCATCCCTCCGATCGGACCTCCGCACTGCACCTGCAGCGTCAAAACATCCGTCGGATTCTTCATCATACTTCCCATCATCGCACCTGCTGTAAGAAGTCGTCCAAGTGCTGCTGTCGCAACCGGACTTGTATTATGCCTTGTTCTTGCCTCTTCCACAAGCTCTGTTGTTGATGCCGCAAACGCACGGATCTGCGCATTCGCTGCTGTTGCTCTTACAATATAATCTTTCATCTTATCTCTCCTGTTTCTTCTATTATAATGATTCTATTCTGCTTTTTTCACAGGTACCTTTCCCTTGCTCTCTGGCGATCACGTAGATTCGTTCACTGTTCTTAGAAGGCGGTTCTTTTGTAAACGCTTCATATGCAGTCACAAACTGCAGTCCGGATTCTTCCACGATCCTTGTGATCTCTTCTAACGTATATGCTCTCTGGAAATGTGTCTCCCGGAATCTGCGATAGAGATCACCCTCTGTCTCACTTTCCGCATCTTCTCTGATGAACAGATTCAGTTCGTATTCATTGATCCGCTCTTCCTCATAATAATATTATCCCAGATAAAACTGCAGTCCTCTCTGGATTCTGCAATGGTCTGATCCCCCAGAACCTCCCGGTACTTATATTCTGTATTAAAATCAAAAATAAAAATTCCGCCCGGATCCAGATAATTATTCACCCAGCGAAATACCTGCTTCAATTCTTCCGGCTCTGTAATGTAATTCAGAGAATCACAGATACTAAATACCGCACCCACAGTACCATACAGTTCAAACTCCCGCATATCCTGAAGAAGATATAAAATCTCATGTCCTGACTTGATCTGCTTTTCTCTGGCGATCTCCAGCATTTCCTCGGAATTGTCCACTCCGATCATATCGTAGCCATCTGCTGCAAGAAGTTCCGTCATGGTTCCTGTTCCACATCCCAGATCAAGCACCAGACCGTCCTGCACGCCATACTCTTTTAACAATTCCTCCAGATAGCTTTTCCATTCTTCATATGGAATATTATCCATAAAGGTATCATACACTGCCGCAAAACTTGTATATGCATCCATTTTTCTGCTCCTTTGCTGATTCCTGTTGTTTCATTTTAGCATAACAAGGTGAAACTGTAAATCAATAACCCCTGTTTCCGTTACTGTTCGCAAATGTTCTGTTCCTGTTCACAGTAACAATATTCTTGACATCCTGTCTTTTTTTGAGATAGAATAAAAGCGAAAATTTGCTGCACACACCGTCATTGCTACAACAATGACGCTTTTTCTTTTGCAGATATTTTTAATACACGACAAAAGGTGGTGAGGTTATGGACGCTGGAGCCAGTCATCCTTCGGGATTTTTTCAGAAAATTAAATAGAAAAAGGAGAGTAATGAACTATGAACAAAGAAATTTTTTGTAAAACTCCTTGCGCAGCGCCAGTTCAAAGCTGTCAGAAGCATTCTGGATGTGATGAACGAAGTGGATATAGCCTCACTTCTTTCCGATCTGGAAGACAAAGAACTTGCACTTGCTTTTCGTCTCATTCCAAAGGATAAAGCCGCAGAAGTATTTGCCAATATGAATAATTCCATGCAGACTTATCTGGTAGAGATGTTTTCCGAAAAGGAGTTAAAAGAACTGCTCGATGACCTTTACATGGATGATACAGTGGATCTGCTGGAGGAACTTCCAGCTAATCTTGTCAATCGTATTCTGGACACTGTCAATCAATCTGACCGGAATCTGATCAATCAGCTTCTCAATTATCCGGATGACAGTGCAGGAAGTATTATGACGACTGAATACGTCGATATCCGGGAGACAATGACCGTTGCCCAGACCATGGCACATATCAAAGAGACCGGAATCCACAAGGAGACGATCTATACCTGCTATGTCACCGATCAGCGCAGACTGCTTGGAATCGTCAGTGCAAAAGACCTGATGACGACAGCTGATGACATTCTGATCCGGGATCTGATGCAGACAGAGATCATCTCCGTCACAACGCACACTGATAAAGAAGAAGTCGCACAACTGTTCACTAAATACGATTTTCTTGCCATTCCTGTTCTGGATCAGGATGAACGAATGGTTGGTATCGTCACATTCGATGATGCCATGGATGTTATGGTAGATGAAGCGACTGAAGACATTACCAAAATGGCTGCCATGAGCCCGAGTGAAACGACTTATTTTGATACTTCTGTTGCTGCGCATGCCAAACATCGGATCGCCTGGCTTTTGATCCTGATGTTTTCCTCTACCATCACCGGAAGTATCATTACCAAATATAAAAATGCATTTGCCGCAATTCCCGCTCCTTGTATCCTTTATTCCCATGTTGATGGATACCGGCGGAAACTGCGGTTCTCAGAGTTCTACATTGATCATCCGCGGAATTGCACTCGGCGAGATTCGTTTTTCTGATCTGTTCCGGGTCATGTTTAAAGAATTCCGTGTTTCCCTGATCGTAGGTGTAGTACTTGCACTCGCCAATGGACTTCGTATTCTGATCATGTATCGAAATGCCGGACTTGCGCTGGTAATTGGACTTTCTCTTGTAGCTACTGTCATCATCTCGAAACTGATCGGCTGTCTGCTTCCATTGTTTGCAAAAAAACTGCATATGGATCCGGCCATTATGGCATCCCCGCTGATCACAACACTGGTCGATACCTGTTCCATTTTGATCTATTTCAATATTGCGACAAGAATCTTCCAGTTATAAAAATGGAGGACCGTCTCAAACGGTTCCTCCTCTTTTTTATGCTTCTATAATCTCTCCCATACTGATGGTTTTCTTCAACTCATAATTTCCATCCTGAGAATTTTCTAAAATCACGAAATCTGCATCTTTTCCGACTGTGATCTCACCTTTTTGTGTCAGTCCGAATTCTTTTGCCTGGTTTCCGGAACTCATCTGCACTGCCTCTTTTAAAGAAGCATCCGTAAATTTCATGATATTTCGGAACGCATCAATATACGTAAGAACACTTCCTGCAATCGTGCCGTCTTCCAGTCTCGCTGTGCCGTCTTTGACATAAACGGTCTTGACCGCCCAACTCACTCTTTCCTTCCGGCATTCCTTTTGCACGCATAGAATCTGTAATCAATTCGATTCCGTCACTGCCTTTTTACTTTGTATGCCATGTATACCATCTTTGGTTTAATATGGATTCCGTCACAGATCATCTCAGCTTTCACACCATCTGTCAAAAGTCCATATCCTGTCACACCCGGTTCTCTGTGGTTGAGCCCTCTCTGCGCATTATAAAGATGTGTCACATGACATGCACGACAGCCACAAAGCTGATCATAAGTCGCGTTAGAATGCCCCGCACTTGGCACGATTCCATTGGCAAGACACCACTCCTCAAATTCTGTATCCGCTTCTTCCGGAGCATAAGTCACGATTTTAATCCGGTTTCCGCTCAGTTCATTCCAGTGTTTTAAGACTGCTGCATCCGGCTTCTGGATATAAGATGCATCCTGTGCACCCTTGTAATTCACGGAAATAAACGGTCCTTCCAGATGGATTCCCTGAATGATCGGGTTCTTCTCTGCCGCTGCTTTGATATTCTTCATGGCACTTTCAATATTCTCTGAAGTCTGCGTCATCGTCGTGCAGAAATAAGAAGTAATTCCTTCTTTTGCAGCCATCTGTCTGACCATCCAGTCAATCTCATCTGCCGATGCATCCATGCTGTCCAGACCATATCCTCCATGGCTGTGTACATCAATGAATCCCGGAATCAGATACATTCCTTCCACTTCTACAATCTCATCCTCTTCTCTTGACACAAAATTCTGCATGGAGCCTACCTCGGCGATCGTCTTTTCCATATCTTACAATCCATCCTCAATGACTCCATTCCCCGTTATAGATTGTCTTATTTTTATTACTTTCATCACATTCTTTGCACAGCCGCCCCAGACTGGTCCTGTGCACTCCTTTCTGGTCTTTCTGATGTTTATCATAATACCAGACAGAGATTCTGTCAAAGTAATCTTGCAAGATTTATCATTTTATCATCCGATATTCCATCATCTCATATGCAATATGGTAGCCCTCCTGAATCTCCGGAGGGAGCAGTGCCATTGCCACACACTTTTCTTCTGCATTTTCATCTTCCAGTTTTTGCAGATACGCATACTCTCCGTCTATTCTGATCACTCTGTAATCAATTCTCTCAAACATGTAAATTCTCCTTCCTTTTTTGTTATTGTTCACAGTGACTTTTTTCAAGCATATACAGTCCTGCGGGAACCGCAAAACTGATTCCTGCCAGACAACACAGGCCGACAACCAGCCAGATCAACGGATATTGAAATACAAAATACGAAAGTTTTGTTTCCATATACGTTTTGATCCATTGTAACATGACACTTCCAATTGTCACAAGCAGAACTGTCACCGCACAAAAATAGTATCCGCCTTCCATCATGAAAAGCATACGCTTCTGCCGTTTCGTCATTCCCACACTTTCCATGATCCCCAGTTCCTTTTTTCTGGAAAGGATTCCTGTAACCACGATATTTAAGTAATTCGTCACTCCTGCCATCAGCAGCACAATACTGATACTTCCAAAAATAATCCGATTTCCCTGGATATAATCTTTGGCATTTTCCAGTAATTCGAACTTGCTGATACAGAAGATTCCCGCTTCTCCACTCTGATCCTCTACTCCTGCTGCGGACATGTTTCTCCATCTTTTGTTTTCTTCCTCGTAAACGCAAAATAGCGAGTACCTGTTCAAAATCATCCGATGTGAGATAATAGACTCATCACTACAAAAGTCTAAATAGTTTAGTACTCAACTTTTTTAGACTTTATCACAGGAGGTGAGTCATGAAATCTACACACAAGTTTAGTTGCACAGCAACCCGCCTGAATGAGTGGCTGATTTGATCCGAGACTGTCAAAACCGTCCACAGGGAATGAAAATCGATGAATGGTGTCAGCTGCAC
>ENA-OQAN01001355-OQAN01001355.1-human-gut-metagenome-genome-assembly--contig:-NODE-1355-length-10851-cov-1.815181_pt1 | contig 10851 bp, 11 predicted proteins | sample MGYA00242735_ERZ504527 | MGnify/ENA primary metagenome ERZ504527 (study PRJEB26092, sample SAMD00036230) | human gut metagenome | host: Homo sapiens | study: EMG produced TPA metagenomics assembly of...
CATCTATTATAACATTTTTTGAGAAAATTCACGATTCTTTTGCCAAAAAACTCTTTCTCTTTATCTGTTGTTTTGTCTATCTTAGATTCTGATATCTTATCTTCTGATCTTTCGTACATTTTTCTTGTTGTTGATGTCTTTGTTCTTTCTTCTTTTTCATCCCATGTGAGATTAAATACATCTTCATCTTCAGAAGGATATGTACTTTTTTTCTTTTCTACTCGTTTCTTATTGTTTTTTTTATTTTTTTTGTTTTCTTTTTTAGAGTCTGATCTTTTCTTATGTTTTTTCTTATCTTTCTTTTTATGCTCTCCAAATACAGACCAGTGTTCTTTCCTTGAATCATAAATCGGTATTCCAAAAATCCTGATTCCAAAATTCAGCTCTTCTTCATAGAATGCTTTTGCACGTAAAAATATAACTGCCATGATACTTTTACCTGTGCTTTGGGACTCTTCCCATCAAAATCTCCTTCGATCTGATAACAGATCGGGAAGATCAAAAGGATCAACAATAACACGATCGGTATCAGGATCAGGATTCCTATGATCTTTAATATTAAAAATAGTATACTCATTTATCTTCCCCACAAAAATATGTTGTTACATCCTCAAGTTCTCCTTTATGATACAGATCATTGATCATGCGTCTTAACATAACAACTGCATCATCTCGTCCTGCTGCCATTCCTACGATCGTGATATCTTTTCCTTCGTGGATATCGGATAATAGTTCATTATATGGATATATTTCCAGAAATGCACTGTTCCAGAGCGGCAGTGTAATACAGTACAATCTTGAAATTGATTTCTTTTCTTGTATTTTACAAAATAGACGTTTCTTTTGTAATTTTAATATCTCTGATATGTATACACGTTCTGAAACTTTCACTCATTTTTCCTCCTGAAAATTCTCCCCATTCATTCCTGATAAAATTCCTGATAAAATTCCTGATAAAACAAAAAGGGATGTATTACTACATCCCCATTTTAACATATATTGTTGTCGATTACTCGCCAAATTCGCCGATTTTTACAACTTTCAGCATGTTTGTAACACCTTTTCCACGATGGTTAGCTGGTCCACCACCTGTTAAGACTAAGATATCATCTTTCTCAGCAAGTCCTGCATCTAATACGATATCTGTTGCTTCATCTAACAGATCTTTTGTTGTCTCAGCTTTGTGAGATTTGAAAGGACGTACTCCCCAATAGATCTGCATCTGACGTACGATCGCATCATCTGGTGACAGACCGATGATCTGTGCATCTGGTTTGAATTTAGATACGATTCTTGTTGTGAATCCTGACATACTTGATGCTAAGATACATTTTGCATTTACATTGTGTGCTGTCTGTACTGCAGAATAAGCAACTGCTGCTGAAATTCCACGATTGATATATTTAGATCTGTAATCTTTGATCTTTGTGCTTAAGTGAACTTCTGTTGAGATTGCGATCTGATTCATCATCTTAACAGCTTCTACTGGATATTTACCTTTTGCTGTTTCTCCAGATAACATGATCGCATCTGTTCCATCATAGATCGCATTTGCCACGTCTGTAGCCTCAGCTCTTGTTGGACGTGGGTTACGGATCATAGAATCTAACATCTGTGTAGCTGTAACAACTGGTTTGAATGCATCGTTACATTTTCTGATGATCTCTTTCTGTAAGAAAGGTACTTCTTCAGCAGGTACTTCAACACCAAGGTCACCACGAGCAACCATGATACCAGCAGATGCATCGATGATCGCATCAATATTTTCAACACCTTCCATGTTCTCGATCTTAGAGATTACACCAACATGCATGTTATGTGCACCGATGATATCTTTGATCTCTTCTACAGCTTCTGCATTACGGATGAATGATGCTGCAATGAAGTCGATTCCATTCTCAAGACCGAATTCAATATCTGCTTTATCTTTTTCTGTGATAGATGGTAAGTTAACTCTTACGTTAGGTACGTTAACACCCTTACGGCTTCCTAAAAGTCCTCCGTTGATAACGTCACATACGATATCTGTTCCATCTTTGATCTCTTTAACTTTTAACTCAATCAATCCGTCATCGATCAGGATTGTGTTTCCAGCTTCTACATCCTGTGGAAGTTCCGCATATGTAATGCTGGTAATTTCATTATTTCCTTTGATGTCTCTTGTTGTCAGTGTATATTCCTGACCTGTTACTAATTCAACATCATCATCTGTTTCTAATAATCCTGTACGGATCTCTGGTCCTTTTGTATCAAGTAAAATAGCGATTGGTAAATTCAGTTCTTCTCTGAACTTCTTAATTCTCTTGATACGTCCTAACTGCTCTTCATGATCTCCATGAGAGAAGTTTAAACGGGCAATGTCCATTCCTGAACGCATCAGGTCTTTTAATACCTCATCGTCATCTGTTGCAGGTCCCATTGTACAATGATTTTTGTCTTCTTGGTTAGCATAATTTTTCTCCTTTGGTTTCAAAAATATATTTAAATAATAAACAACTCACCTTTTCACATGCTTATGGGTAAATAAATGATCTTGACAATATTCATAATTCCCATCGCATTTTGAACAATAACGAAATTCCAATTCTTGATCGTCAAGTTCTGTTCTGTGGCACACTGCACATTCGTGCATCGCACCATTCTTCTTCTTTGGCGTGATCGTCTTAGCTTTGTACGCTCTCGCCTTCTTCTTATGTATTGTTTTAGCCTTGAAGTTTGCTCCCATTCTTCGAATCTTCTTCATAGAGAAGAAAAATAGTAGAAAATTTAACAAAGCTGCAACTATAGATACTTTAACCGAAATTCCGGCGACTGTAAAGCCTGAACTTAAAAAAATGTAGATTAAATATAATCCATCTAAGTATCCAAGCCATTTTACCTTGATTGGAAGGATCATATACAAATATACTTCCATCTCTGGGAACATAGACGCATATGCTAAAAAATAACGTCATGTTCAGATAAAAAGTATCCATGTTAACAAACGCTCCATAGCCTTCTCCATATGCGAATGTAAGGATCGCATAAGTTAAAAATGCCCCAACGATCGTTCCTAAAACTCCGATCAAATAATACATATTGAATCGGAATGTTCCCCATACCTGCTCTAATGAGCTTCCGATCGAGTAATAAAATAACAATACAAATATTACAAAGATCAAATTCGTCTCTGGTCCGATCAACAGGAATGTCACAATTCTCCAGACTTGTCCATGCAAGATCAGATACGGATTCAATTCCAGTAAACTATATAATCGTGGTGATATATTGGCGATCACAAAACCGACTGCATACAATAAAACAATGATCTTAGGGAGATTCGGTATCGCATATCTGCCAAACTTCTCTTCCAGTTTATTAAGCCACATAAAAAACCTTTCTTATCATCAAAAATTAAAACATATTTTTCTTTCCAAGGATATATCCTCCAAGATCGTAAGGATCAAGGATACGATCACAAGGATCAAAAAATCCATGTGCTGAATGTGCCAGTGGTACTGGAACATTCATTCCCCAGAAACTCGCGATCATCGTCGGAATCGACATAACGATCGTTATGATCGCAAGAACCTTCATTACAATATTCAGGTTGTTTGAGATAACGGATGCGTATGCATCCATCGTACCACTTAAGATATTGCTGTAGATGTCTGCCATCTCAATCGCCTGTTTATTCTCTATAATAACATCGTCCAGTAATTCCTCATCTTCTGGATACTGTTTGATCTTATCAATCTTTAACATCTTCTCAAGCACCAGTTCGTTTGATCTCAGGGATGTAGAGAAGTAAACCAAACTCTTCTCTAATTCCAGAAGCTCGATCAGTTCCTGGTTCTTTGTTGAAATATGAAGCTGCTTCTCAACAGAATCACTCTTCTTATCAATGATTCGCAGATACTGCAGATACAAGGATGCATTCCGATAAAGGATCTGCAAGATAAATCTTGTCCTTTTAAATGTCCAGAAATTTCGAACCCTTCCATTCTTAAAGTCTGCTAACACTGCTGTATCTTCCAGACAGACCGTAATGATCACTTTCTCTGTCAGGATGATACCACATGGAATCGTCAGGAAGTATTCTTTTTCCTTTCTCTCTTCTGTTGTCGGAACGTCTACGATAAATAAAGTATAACCTTCTTCCACTTCGATATGAGAACGTTCTTCTTCATCCAGTGGTGCTCTTAAGTCATCTATATCAATCTTATAGTCTGTTGCGATCTTCGCAAGTTCTGCAGCTGTGGGATGAATTAACGATATCCAGGTTCCTTCCATAGGTTCACTGATTTCATGAATCTGGTGATCCATCGTGCGATAATACTTGATCATTGTCCGCTCCTTTCTATGGAAGTACCTTGTCCATAAGTTCCCCACAAACAGGACTCTATGAATCCTGTTTTATCATCTGAAATATCTAAAATTCCAAACTTTTACCTATTCCATTATAAATAACTCATTTTGCTTTGTCAATTAACAGTACTGTACCAACTGGAAGTGTTAACTCCCTAATTTTTTTGTTACTTTTTGCTAAATTTTCCACTGTTGTTTTGTGCATCTTGGCTATATCAAGGATTGTTTCTCCTTTTTTTACAACATATGGAACGAAAGCTCCTTCGATCACGTTCGTAAATCCAGGCACACATAATTCATCTCCAATCTGTAAATTATATACATTTACAAAAGGATTTTGTCTCATGATATCTTTTACCCTGACACCATGTGCTTTCGCGATCTTATATAAACTATCCTTTTCCTTTACAACATACACTGTCCCTTTACACGAATTTGTCTGCATCATTCTTGGCATTCCTTCGCTTTTTTTATAGAATATGCAGCAGCATTCCCTTGTTTCCATTATTTTCTCCGATTTTTTTAGATAATATTCCTATTTGCAATTATTTTGAAAATGATTATAATAGATATAATGTCCATGTATATTGGACAGATATGTTTTTTTAACATTATTTTAACGCTTGAAATTATAGTACTTTTATAGAAAGCAGGTATACGAGAAGATGAAACGATTAGGAATTGATATTGGCTCAACGACAGTCAAGGTCGCTGTCATCGACGAACAACATAATATACTTTTCTCTGATTATCAGAGACATTTTGCCAAGATTCAGGAAACTTTATCTTCCTTATTAAAAAAGGCAAAAGACCAGATTGGGGAAATGACATTTGCTCCAACCGTTACCGGTTCCGGAGGACTTTCCATTTCTTCTTACTTAGATATTCCATTCTGTCAGGAAGTTGTCTGTGTATCAAGTGCACTTCAGGATTATGCACCCAGACAGATGTTGCCATTGAGCTTGGTGGTGAAGATGCTAAGATCATTTATTTCACAAATGGGATCGATCAACGTATGAATGGTGTCTGTGCCGGTGGTACCGGATCATTTATCGATCAGATGGCCTCTTTATTACAAACAGATGCTGGCGGATTAAATGAATATGCGAAAGATTATGATACGATCTATCCGATCGCAGCCCGCTGCGGTGTATTCGCCAAAACAGATATCCAGCCCCTGATCAACGAAGGTGCTACAAAACCAAACCTTGCTGCCTCTATTTTCCAGGCAGTCGTAAACCAGACGATCAGTGGTCTTGCATGTGGTAAACCGATCCGTGGAAATGTTGCTTTCCTCGGAGGACCTCTTCATTTCCTTACAGAATTAAAAGAAGCATTTATCCGTACATTAAACCTAAAAGATGATGAGATTATCGCTCCTACACACTCTCATTTATTTGCAGCTGTCGGTGCTGCTCTGAATGCTAAAGAGGAAGTTACAACTGATTTTGAACATCTTTTAAAACAGTTTGAGAAGAAGATCGAACTTCAGCAGGAAGTTGACCGTTTAGAGCCTTTATTTAAGAGTGAACAAGAATATAAAAATTTCGTAAAAGATCATAACCGTCATGTTGTGAAACGTGGAGATCTTGCTACATATAAAGGAAATTGTTACTTAGGGATCGATGCCGGTTCCACTACAACAAAAGTTGCTTTAGCTGGTGAGGATGGAGAACTTCTTTACAGCTACTACAATAACAATAACGGAAGTCCTCTTCACGCCGTTGTTGAAGCGCTTCATGAGAATTGACACACAGATGCCAAAGACAGCTAAGATCGTATCTTCCTGTTCCACAGGATACGGAGAACATCTTGTAAAAGCTGCCTTAAATCTTGACTTTGGAGAAGTTGAGACGATCGCACATTACTATGCAGCTGCATTCTTTGATCCTGATGTGGACTGTATCCTTGATATCGGTGGTCAGGATATGAAATGTATCCGTATCAAAAATGGAGTTGTTGATGATGTACAGTTAAACGAAGCATGTTCTTCTGGATGCGGTTCATTTATTGAAACTTTCGCGAATCCTTAAATCATTCTGTACAGGAATTTGCCAAAGTTGCTTTAACAGCACAGAATCCGATCGATCTTGGTTCACGTTGTACGGTATTTATGAATTCTAAAGTAAAACAGGCACAGAAAGAAGGTGCAACTGTCGGAGATATCTCTGCTGGTCTTGCTTATTCTGTAATCAAGAATGCTTTATATAAAGTTATTAAGTTAACAGACCCATCTGACCTTGGAAAACATATCGTTGTACAGGGTGGTACATTTTATAATGATGCGGTTCTTCGAAGCTTTGAACGTATCTCTGGATGTCATGCTGTAAGACCTGATATCGCAGGTATCATGGGTGCCTTTGGTTCCGCACTGATTGCGAGAGAACGTTACGAAGATGGTATGGAAACTTCTATGCTTCCATTAGAAGAAAATCTTTGCGATGAGTGTTGATACTTCCATGACACGATGCAAAGGCTGCACAAATCACTGCCTGTTAACGATCAATAAGTTCTCTAACGGACGCCGTTATATCACTGGTAACCGTTGTGAACGTGGTATTGGGAAAGAACCGAATACTGAAAATATTCCAAACCTTTACGATTACAAACTTCATCGTACCTTTGACTACGAACCTTTATCTGATGAGAAAGCCACTCGTGGAGTCATTGGTATCCCTAGAGTTTTAAATATTTATGAGAACTATCCATTCTGGTATACATTCTTTACGGATCTTGGATTTAAAGTTGTGGTATCTCCTGAATCTTCTCGTAAGATTTATGAGTTAGGTATCGAATCTATTCCAAGTGAATCTGAATGTTACCCTGCAAAATTAGCCCATGGTCATGTGATGTGGCTGATCAAACAGGGAATCAAGGATATCTTCTACTTGTATTCCTTATGAACGTGACGAAATGGAAGGTACAAACAACCATTATAACTGCCCGATCGTTACTTCTTATGCAGAAAATATCAAAAATAACATGGAAGAACTTGCAACAGAGCATATCAACTTTATGAATCCATTCTTAGCACTGGATAATGAAGAGGCTTTAAAATCTCGTTTATTTGAGGAATTAGAAGCTCTGTATCATTTGACTGCTGACGAAATAAATCACGCTGTTGATAAAGCTTATGCAGAACTTTCACAGGTTCGTACAGATATCCAGAATAAGGGTGAAGAAGTCCTTGCTTACCTTGCTGAAACTGGAAGAACTGGTATCGTTCTATGTGGTCGTCCATATCATATCGATCCTGAGATCAACCATGGTATTCCAGAATTGATCAACTCTTATGGAATTGCTGTTTTAACTGAGGATTCTATTTCTCATTTATCAAAGGTTGAACGTCCATTAAACGTACAGGATCAGTGGATGTATCATTCCAGACTATATGCTGCAGCAAACTATGCAAAAGCAAATAAACAGTTAGAAGTCATTCAGTTAAACTCTTTCGGTTGCGGACTGGATGCTGTTACAACTGATACAGTGAAAGATATCTTAACAAAATCCGGACGTATCTACACAGTATTAAAGATCGATGAGGTTAATAACCTTGGAGCGGCAAGAATCCGTATCCGCTCACTGATCAGTGCTGTCCGTGTCCGTAAAAAACATAAGATCGAACCAAAACCTGTATCTCCAGCGATCAAACGTGTGGAATTTACAAAAGAGATGCGTAAGAACTATACACTGTTAGTTCCTCAGATGTCTCCGATCCATTTTGAATTCTTAGAGCCTGCTCTGCAGTCTTGTGGATATAACGTTGAAGTTTTAAATCAGGGTGGTATGGAAGATGTTAACACAGGTCTTAAGTATGTAAATAATGATGCCTGCTATCCATCTCTGATCGTTATCGGACAGTTAATGAATGCATTGCTTTCTGGTAAATATGATCCTCATAAGATCGCACTTGTCATCTCCCAGACAGGTGGTGGATGCCGTGCAACAAACTATATCAGTTTTATCCGCCGTGCACTTGAAAAAGCTGGTTACGGTTATGTTCCTGTTGTTGGTTTAAGTGCCCAGGGAATCGAGAAAAACAGTGGATTTAGCTTTACACCTGGTTTATTAAACAAAGCAGTTCAGGCGATCGTTTATGGTGATGTCTTTATGAGAACGGTTTATCATACACGTCCTTATGAAGTAAAACCTGGTTCTGTCAACAAATTACACAGACAATGGGCTGCTAAATGTAAACGTGATATTGCCAAAGGTAACTTCTATACATTCCAGAAGAATATCCGTGGAATCATTCGTGACTTCGACCGCATTCCATTAAAGAATATCAAGAAACCTCGTGTCGGAATCGTTGGAGAGATCCTTGTTAAATTCCTTCCAGACGCAAACAATCACTTAGTAGAGCTTCTGGAACGTGAAGGTGCGGAAGCTGTTGTACCTGATCTGTTAGACTTCTTCATGTACAGCTTCTACAACAGTAACTTCAAATACCGTTATCTTGGTAAATCCAAGAAATCTGCGATCGTCAGCAACTCCGCAATCTGGGTTGTAGAGCGTTACCGTCAGACTCTTCGTAAAGAGCTAGCCAAGAGTAACCGTTTTGAGCCGCCTGCATATATCAAAGACCTTGCAGAATATGCAAAACCATTCGTATCAATCGGTAACCAGACTGGTGAAGGTTGGTTCTTAACAGGTGAGATGGTTGAACTGATTCACAGCGGTGCTCCAAATATCGTATGTACACAGCCATTTGCATGCCTACCGAACCATGTCGTTGGTAAGGGTGTTATTAAAGAAATCCGTCAGGCATTCCCTGATGCGAACATCGTAGCGATCGACTATGATCCGGGAGCTAGTGAGGTTAACCAGATCAACCGTATTAAGCTGATGCTTTCTGCGGCTGAGAAGAATATGAATAAATAGTTATTTTTCTATTGTTTAGAATCAAATGCTAATAAAAAGAAGCCATGTTCCAGCATAGATAAATCTTGTCTATGCTTGTAACATGGCTTCTTGTTTGTTTCTTTCTATTTCAATTAGATCATTCTGCTAAAATTTCTTCCAGAATGGCTGTTGCATCTTCAATGCAGCCTGGACAGGATCTTAAGACTTTTCCCGTTTCAATCCCTTTTAGGTCCTTACATTTTGTTGCTTGATTCTTCTCCTGAAAGCGTTTTACAAGCTCTCCTGATAGTTTATAGGTTGCTGCCTTGGAAACTGGTTTCTCGATGTCTCCACAGCTTTTTATGGCACCGATGACTGCAACGGCTCCTGTGATTGCTCCACATGTTCCTTCCATGCAGCCCATTCCTAATCCGTGACCTTCCATCATCTTGAAAATGATGGATTCGTCGATTTCCATTTCTTCAGCAAATGCACAGGCAACTGCCTGGGCACAGTTGTAGCCTTTCTGGTGGTTTTGTGCTACTTTGTCTGTTTTGATACTCATTTGTAATGTCCTCCGATTTTTATTCATTATTAATTAGATTGTAGATTTCTTCTTGTATCCTTTCCATATATCTATTACCTGCTGATTCCTGTGCAACCTCTTCCCATGTCGTTGCGGCGATCAGTCTTGCCCAACGGTATAGAGGATGCTTTCTTGCTTTGCCTTTGGCTGTCTTTGTTTTCTATAATTCTACTTCTTTCCTTAATCATTCATACTATTTTGAATACATCACATCATTTTTCGAAAGTAAATAAACACAGTATTGATTCATACTAATTCCTTCTCTCTGTGAATGTTCTGCTAATGATCTGTGTAGACTTCGTGGTATTCTTAATTTGAATTGTCCAGAATAATTTTCCAAGCTATCTGGTTCATAAATTTCTATTCCCTCTTCCAATGCTGCTCTGATCCACTCTCTTTTTGCATCTTTTGCATTCTGCATTGCACTCTCTATCGTTTCTCCACATGTAATACAACCTGGTAAATCAGGATAAGATATTACAAACCCACCTTCATCTTGATCTTCTATGATTTCCATCTTATATGACATACTCATATACTCATTCAGCGTTTTCATTTTCTCTTTCCTCGCTTTCTACAACCTTTCTTACCATTTCTACATATACTTTTTTAATTGGTTCATGTTTTGGTATTGTAATTGGACTTTTCCCTTGTTTTCTAAATGTATAATGACTACTTCCACTTCTTGGGGCATCCATCCTATACCCATAAGTTTCTAATACCTTTTGTAATTGTGTAAATCGAAGATCCTTCGACAAATTGCAATACGTGCGATTAGTTTATCCCATTTTGACATTTGTATCTTCCTTTCTTTTATTATATTTGGTGTCGTATTTGGTGTCAATATTTTATTTATGTAAATATTTGTATTTTATGTAATTAAAACACATTCACTTATTCCTGTCAATATTTTACAATAACATTGTATTAAAAAAGAAGACTCCTCACAAAGCTGAATTACAATCTGAGGTTCTGGTTTGCAAAATTAAATTCCTGGGAGTCGATTTGGGATAAATATAAATGTTATCAGCTACGTTTTTGAACCAATATTTCATGAAATTTCATTGATATTCTGG
>ENA-OQAN01001357-OQAN01001357.1-human-gut-metagenome-genome-assembly--contig:-NODE-1357-length-10835-cov-1.604034_pt1 | contig 10835 bp, 18 predicted proteins | sample MGYA00242735_ERZ504527 | MGnify/ENA primary metagenome ERZ504527 (study PRJEB26092, sample SAMD00036230) | human gut metagenome | host: Homo sapiens | study: EMG produced TPA metagenomics assembly of...
TTCACATTCTGGAACAAATGGATTGGTCGAGAGTTTTCGAACCAAACTTTGAACTTCCCAGTAAAGTCCTTGAGTTGAATTGATCAAGCTGGTTAACTGATTGATTAAGATAGGGAGCAGATAAAAGATCCCTAAGCCAATGATCCCAAACAAGAGTACTAAGGTGATCAAAATCCCAAACACACGCTTGATTTTTAAGTGTTTTTCCAACAATTCAACAATCGGATTGGTAATGTAATATAAAAAACCTGCAATTAAAAATGGTAAGAGGATGGTATTCAGAACAGATACAAATGGAGAAATTAAAGTCCCCATTGATTTCCAAATATAGAAATCACCGTCAATAATAAGATCTCACATGTCCAGAATAACAATTACTATTCGAAACATTCCTTACCTCCTGTTTTCTATTCTACCAATATTTTATGATAGAATAAAGGGGATTTTAATCAAAAGGATGAAGATATGAATAATTTGATTGAACTACAAGACGTCAATTTGATCCGCAATGGAAAAGCCCTTTTAAAAGAGATTAAACTGGCAAGTAAAAGAAAATGAATGTTGGGCGATTTTAGGCTTAAATGGAGCAGGAAAATCGACCCTCCTCAAACTGCTCATGTCTGAATACTGGGCTAGTTCTGGCCAGGTAACGGTCCTTGGAACCCGCTTTGGAGATGGGGGTATTCCTGAGTTACGTAAGCGTATTGGGATCGTTAGCTCCTTTATTTCAGAAAGACTGCCAGAGCATCTTTTGACAGAACAAATTGTCCTAACTGGTCAATACAAGAGTAGTATTTTATATGCTGCATACGGGGAGGAAGAACTAGACTGGGCACGGGATATGCTAACTTCAATTGGAGCTAGCTCTTTGATCGGTCGCAAATACCGGGAGCTCTCCCAGGGAGAAAAGCAGACAGTCCTCATTGCACCGAAGCCTCATGGACCAGCCAGATCTGATCATTTTGACGAAGCTTCTAGTGGATTGGATCTCTTTGCCAGAGAAAAACTCCTCCGTCAGATCCATCATATCAAATAACAGCCTTAAAGAAGGGTGACAAATTTAAATTTGTCATTCCTACCGCAGAAGCCTACGGAGAATATATGCCCGAAGGTGTGCGCACTGTATCTAAAGATATGTTCACCATTGATGGTGTTTTTGATGAAGAACGCATCTTCCCGGGAGCTGTCATTCCCTTACAGGACAATGAGGGACATCACTTCTACGCTACCGTAAGCGAAGTAACCAATGACACTGTAACTGTAGATTTGAACCATCCTCATGCAGGTAAAGATCTCACTTTTGAAGGTGAAGTAGTAGAATCCCGCACAGCCACTAATGAAGAAATTCAGGAAATGGTAAAAATGATGAGTGGAGAAGGATGCGGCTGTGGTTGTGGTGACTGCGGAGAAGGATGCGGTGATGAAGGTGGATGCGGATGCGGACATTGTCATTAATTTCGTTAAACAATAGATAAAGAAGAGGACGGAACAAAACATCCGCCCTCTTTTTATTATTGATAACGAAACAATACTGATTGGCAGCTTCAGTGTTTCTTCAAACATTTCAAAAAAAAAGAACTTGAAAGTTTTCAAAAAAGATTCTAGTTCTTTTCTTATTAAACATCTAGTTCTTTTAAAAAAAGAACTAGACCTTTTTTAAAAACGTCCGGTTCTTTTTGACTATAGGACCGGTTATCTTGATTCATAGGCGAAACAAATGCATTTAGCTGGGTAATAAACACATTTTTCTTCTATTGCAAGACACAGATAATAAGACTAAAGAATAACATAATGTAACAAAGAAGTTAAAAATGAACAGAGAGAATGCCAAACCGTTTGCCCATTCCAAACACTATCTGTATTTTTGGCAGAAATATTCTGATCAAATGAATGAGAATGTCCTTGCCAAATTGAAAATACTCGCAGAATCTGCTAAATATGATGTTTCCTGCTCTAGTAGTGGGACCGTGCGCCGTAACCAATCCGGCGCATTGGGAAACACCGTAGGCGGCTGGGGGATATGCCATAGCTTCGCCGAGGACGGTCGTTGCATATCCTTGCTGAAAATAATGCTGACCAATTATTGTATCTATGACTGTGCCTATTGTATCAATAGAAGAAGCAATGACATTCCCCGCGCCACGCTTTCGGTAAGCGACTGGTAGACCTCACCATCGAATTCTACCGACGCAACTATATAGAAGGGCTTTTCCTCAGTTCCGGCGTTGTACGCAATCCTGATTACACCATGGAAAGGTTGGTACGTGTTGCCAAAGACCTGCGGTTAGTACACAAATTCAACGGATATATTCACCTGAAAAGTATCCCCGGAGCCAGTCGCGAACTAGTCAATGAAGCCGGACTCTACGCCGACCGTCTCAGTGTAAACATAGAAATTCCCAAAGAAGAGAATCTGAAATTACTGGCTCCCGAAAAAGATCACAAAAGTGATATACCAGCCCATGCGCTATATCCAGCAGGGAATACTTACCAACAAAGAAGACCGAAAAAAATTCCGCCATGTTCCACGCTTCGTTCCTGCCGGACAAAGTACGCAGATGATTGTCGGTGCCACAACCGAATCAGACAAAGACATCCTTTATCTTTCTTCTTCACTCTACCAACACCCCCACCATGAGGCGCGTCTACTACTCTGGATATATATCCGTAATACATACGACAAACGGCTTCCGGCACTGAAACAGCCGCCATTGGTACGTGAGAACCGTTTGTATCAAGCCGACTGGCTGTTACGTTTCTATCAATTTAAAGTAGAAGAAATAGTCGATGACTCCTATCCTGATCTAGATTTGGAAATCGACCCCAAATTAGGTTGGGCATTACGGCATCCAGAACAATTTCCTATAGATATAAACCAGGCAGATTACGAAATGATTCTCAGAGTACCGGGTATCGGAATCAAATCGGCAAGACAAATCATCGCGTCACGCCGCTTCTCAAAACTGGGATTCTATGAACTGAAAAAAATAGGTGTAGTGATGAAAAAAGCGCAAATACTTCATAACCTGCAACGAACTCCCCACCCGGACTGTTAATGAACTAACTCCAACAGGAGTACGCAGACTGTTAGTACCCAAACCCAAAAAGAAATGGACGAACGCAATTAATACTAAACTTTACTGATAACGAATGATTCTGTTTATCTACGACCATACATTTGAAGGCTTGCTGACTTGCATTTTCGATGCTTACTTCCGCAAAACCTTTCCTGACTTGCTCTTGATGGAAGGCGAGCCGCTACCCTTGTTTTACAATGAAGCCATACACATAGCCACTGATGAAGAGAAAGCCGGACGCGTGTGGCGCGGATTACAGAAAAAAATCTCCAAGCATGCCCTTTTCAGCTTGACCTGCTGCTGGTTATCAGAATTACCAAAGGTGGACGAAATGCTTTTCCACTATATCCAGAAGGCCATAAACTCTCCTCATTCTATCGAGACCAACTTTGCCGATCCTGATGTGCTGGAGCTTGCGAAAATCTATAAAAGAGTAGATGGAGAACGAGTACATCTCATGCAGTTCGTCCGTTTCCAAAAAGCAGCGGACGGAACTTTCTTTGCAGCCGTAAAACCTCAATTCAACGCACTGCCACTGGCTGTGGATCATTTCAAAGACCGTTTTGCCGACCAGCGTTGGCTCATTTATGATGTGAAGCGACAATATGGGTATTACTATAATCTAACAGAGATGGAAGAAGTAACATTTGAAGATCCCCGCCAAGCACATCTGGTCACAGGAATGCTAAATGAAACATTGATGGACAACAATGAGAGATTATTTCAGGAACTTTGGAAAACATATTTCAAGTCCATTTGTATCAAAGAACGTTGGAATCCCCAAAAACACCGGCAAGATATGCCTGTCAGGGTATTTGGAAATAATCTGACGGAGAAACAATAAACAGTTCTTCCGGATATCCCACATCTACTAAAAACAAGGCATGTCCCGGCACAGAACTACCGGCACTACAACGATCTTTATTCTCTATCACCTTCCTGAACCCATCTAAAGTCATTTTACCACGCCCCACTTCCACCAGCGTACCTACCACAGCCCTTACCATATTCCGTAAAAAACGGTCGGCTTTAATAGTAAATACCCATTCTGTTCCACTCACCCGCGTCCATTCAGCATACATAATCCGGCAATTATTCGTCTTCACATCAGTATGCAATTTACTGAAACTGGTAAAATCAGTATAATCAAACAATACACGGGCAGCCTCATTCATTTTCTCAAAATCCAATGAATTAAAAAGCCTCCAAGCATAATGACGGTTAAACGGATCTTTCCGGATAGTCACATAATACTTATAAGTACGATAAGTCGCGTCAAAACGGGCATGCGCATCATCCTTCACCCGCTTCACATCGTAAACCGCTATATCGGAAGGAAGCAAGCGATTCAATTTCTCCGTTATCTGAACACAATCCAACTCCTGGTCATAATCAAAATGCGCGACCATGAGACGTGCATGCACGCCGCATCAGTACGTCCTGCTCCCACTACCTCTATTTCTTGACGGAGAAAGAGAAAAGAACACGCATTAATGTTTCCTGTACACTGTCACCATTGGCTGAATCTGCCAACCGTGATAATTTGTCCCATCATAAGCCAAATATATGAAATACCGCATCGTAAAGCCTCTAACCGAAGTGAAAATTCAATAATTCAGCGGGCTGTTATATGAAAACATCCCTGTTTCAACTCATATTTGATATAGCATTTGTCCGACTTCCGAAGATCACGGAGTACCTCGGCCAATACCAACTTCAGCGTATCCGGACTAACATCCTGCATAGGACGTCCATCCGGATCTTCCACTTTACAAAACCGACGGTAACTGACATCGAAAGTTGTCCCAAAAGCATGAGCTGAATTAGCAGAAGCATTTCCATTGCGACGACGAAGACGTTTCACATCATCTGCCGTACGAAGTACAGAAGTAACAATGATTTGATTAGGATTCAATCCTTTGCAACTCAATGAATCCAAAAAATTGGCTCCTATTGTATCCAATAACGCACTAGCTTGCGGAATCAGAAAAGGAATGGAGTGAGTCAGCGAATCCATAGCATAACGCTCACAAGGTTTTATCTGGACCAATTTACCACCCAATCCCTCTGCTTCCGAACGAGAAGCCAACGGGCGAATTCCTATTTTCTTCGCTACACTGAGATGAGTATCATTCAAATCACCGAACTACGTTTATAGCTAATTACACCTTTTTATATTATGAGGCTCATTCATCTTCATGGACATATCTTTTTCCTTGCAACCGGAAGAAACTGTCAAGGAAAACAAAAGTGACAATAGCGTGCAACATGCACCTTTCATACAATTCATAATCTAACTATCTTTTCAAATTCCTCGCAAAGATAGATTAAAATCCTTTTTCTGAAAAAGCTTATGCAAATAAATTGCCCGGAAAATAAGAACAATGAAAACCTTTCATTAAATTTTGCACCCTATAAACAAGTACGTAAAGTACCTAAACTAGTTAAATGATAGAAAAACATATAGTTTTAGAGGATATTGATCCTGTTATATTTTATGGCGTAAACAACGTCAATATGAAAATGATACAAGCTTTGTATCCCAAATTAAAAATTGTGGCACGTGGAAATGTCATCAAAGTATTGGGAGACGAAGAGGAAATGTGTGCTTTTGAAGAGAATATATTGGCTTTGGAAAAGCATTGCGCCCAGTATAATTCACTGAAAGAAGAAGTGATTTTAGATATAGTGAAAGGTCGTTCACCCCAAATAGAGAAAACAGGGGATACTATTGTATTCAGTGTAACAGGAAAACCGATCGTCCCCCGTAGTGAGAACCAATTGAGGCTGGTACAAGAATATGAGAAGAACGATATGCTGTTCGCTATCGGTCCCGCAGGTTCAGGAAAGACCTATACCGCTATTGCCCTTGCTGTCCGTTCTCTGAAAAACAAAGAAATCAAAAAAATTATTTTGAGCCGTCCAGCTGTAGAGGCAGGAGAAAAACTCGGATTTTTACCTGGTGATATGAAAGATAAGATTGACCCTTATCTACAACCACTATATGACGCATTACAAGATATGATTCCCGCCGCCAAGCTAAAAGAATATATGGAACTGAATGTGATTCAAATTGCCCCATTGGCATTTATGCGCGGACGCACCTTGAATGACGCTGTAGTGATATTGGACGAGGCTCAAAATACCACCACCCAGCAAATTAAAATGTTCCTCACTCGTATGGGGATGAACACCAAAATGATTGTAACAGGTGACATGACACAGATAGACTTACCATCTTCACAAACTTCGGGATTGATACAAGCACTAAAAATTCTGAAAGGCGTGAAGGAATCAGTTTCATCGAACTCAACAAGAAGGACATTGTACGGCACAAACTGGTTACCCGCATTGTGGAAGCATACGAGAAGTTTGAAGAAAAACAGAAAACCCTTCATTCATGCCATTCTGGACGAAGTGAAAAATCTGAAAACATAAAACGAATTTATTGATTTTAATTATAAATAAAGACATGAGTAAAGCATTAACAAGAACAGACTTTAACTTTCCGGGACAGAAAAGTGTGTACCACGGCAAAGTGCGTGATGTATACAACATCAATGACGAAAAGTTAGTAATGGTAGCTACGACCGTATCTCCGCATTCGACGTAGTTCTGCCTGAAGGTATTCCCTACAAAGGACAAATGCTGAACCAGATTGCAGCCAAATTTCTGGATGCAACTACTGACATCTGCCCCAACTGGAAAATGGCGACCCCAGATCCTATGGTTACCGTAGGAGTTATGTGTCAAGGTTTTCCTGTGGAAATGATTGTCCGTGGTTACCTGTGCGGTAGCGCATGGCGTGCTTACAAAAACGGCGTTCGCGAAATCTGTGGTGTACAACTTCCCGAAGGAATGAAAGAAAACCAGAAATTTCCCGAACCAATCATTACTCCAACCACTAAAGCCGAAATGGGCCTGCATGACGAAGACATCTCTAAGGAAGAAATTCTGAAACAAGGTCTGGCTACTCCCGAAGAATACGAAATATTGGAAAAATATACATTGGCTCTGTTCAAACGCGGTACTGAAATCGCTGCAGAACGCGGACTGATCCTGGTAGATACCAAATACGAATTCGGTAAACACAACGGCACTATTTACCTGATGGATGAGATCCACACTCCGGATTCAAGCCGTTACTTCTATTTGGAAGGTTATGAAGAACGCTTTGCAAAAGGCGAACCTCAAAAACAACTTTCTAAAGAATTCGTACGCGAATGGTTGATGGAAAATGGTTTCCAAGGCAAAGAAGGACAACAAGTTCCCGAAATGACTCCGGAAATCGTAAATTCTATCAGCGAACGCTACATGGAACTGTTCGAGCACATCACCGGCGAAAAATTTGTGAAAGCAGACACTGAAAACATCGCCGCACGTATAGAAAAGAACGTAACCGAATACTTGAAATAAATAAAAATGAAAAATTAAAGATTAAAAGACAAGTACAGGAATCCAAAAATCCTCCACCCTCTCCTTTTAATCTTTAATTTTCAATTTTAATTAAACATGAACTACCCACAAGAAAAAATCAAGCCCTACAACGCTGACGAAAAGAAAAGCGTCCAAGTAGAGAAAATGTTCGACAACATTGCCCCTGCTTACGACCAGTTGAATCATGCCCTTTCATGGAATATTGACAAAAGCTGGCGCCGCAAAGCCATTAACTGGCTGAAACCTTTTCACCCGCAATACATAATGGATGTAGCCACCGGAACGGGCGATTTTGCCATTCAAGCCTGTCAGACACTTCACCCCCAAGAGCTGATAGGTACCGATATATCCGAAGGCATGATGAATGTGGGACGTGAAAAAGTAAAAGCCGCCGGACTGGACAGCCGTATCTCCTTTGCTAAAGAAGACTGTACAGCACTTACCTTTCCCGACAAACGCTTTGACGCTATTACCGTAGCATTCGGTGTACGCAATTTCGAGGACCTTGACAAAGGACTCCGCGAAATGCACCGCGTACTGAAAGACAACGGAAAACTAGTCATATTGGAACTCTCTGAACCCGACTGGTTTCCCATGAAACAGCTATATGCTGTCTATTCTAAAATAGTCATCCCCACTTTGGGCAAGCTACTCTCTAAAGACCGTAGTGCCTACACTTACCTGCCGCAATCCATCAAAGCCTTTCCACAAGGCGAAATAATGACAGACATTATCCGTAAAGCCGGATTCAATCAGGTGAGTTTCAAACGGTTGACGCTAGGTATCTGTACGCTTTATTTAGCAACGAAATAATTTAAAGTATAGAGTTTTATGAAAAAATATGGTTTGATAGGTTATCCGTTAGGACACTCGTTCTCAAAGAACTTTTTCAATGAAAAGTTTCATTCGGAAAACATTGATGCCGAATATGTAAACTTCGAAATCCCATCCATCAAAGAACTGCCTTCTGTGTTATTGGCTAATCCTGATTTAGTAGGGTTCAATGTCACTATACCTTATAAAGAACAAGTCATCTCTTATTTGGACGAACTGGATAAAGATGCGGCAGCCATCGGAGCCGTCAATGTAATCAAAATTGTCCGCCAAAAAGGTAAGACTAAGCTAATAGGCTATAATTCCGATGTGATTGGTTTCACTCAATCTATCGACCCCTTGTTGGAACCCCCAGCACAAAAAAGGCTCTGATTCTAGGAACAGGAGGTGCCTCGAAAGCGATTGCCTACGGACTGAAAAAATTAGGTTTGGAATGCAAATTCGTATCACGAAACCTGCGTGAAGAAATGCTGACTTACAATCAGCTCACTCCCGAAATCATGGATGAGTATAAAGTAATTGTTAACTGCACTCCTGTAGGTATGTATCCCCGTGCCGATGAATACCCCAATATTCCATACCAATATCTCACACCCAACCATTTGCTTTATGATTTGTTATATAATCCTGACACTACTCTTTTTATGAAAAAGGGGGCAGACAAAGGGGCAATTACCAAAAACGGTTTAGAAATGCTCTTATTGCAAGCCTTTGGTGCATGGGATATATGGAACAAATAGATAAGGTATGAAAAGAAAAAAAATGATTATTGGAACGAGTTGTATATTCGTTCTGCTTATTATAGTCCTACTTGGAGCCAGTCAATATATGCTGGACTATTCCTTACGCCCTAAAAACAGGGGAAAGAATTTAGAAAGTTCCTGGCAATATATGTTTAAGACTTACTCCTATCTAAAACCATGGATAGATAGTCTGAAACAGAACCAAGCACTGAAAGATACCTTTATCTATTCTCCCGACCACGTAAAACTGCATGCTTACTATGTGGCTTCCAGCCGCCCGACAGCCAAAACCGCAATTATAGTACACGGGTATACAGACAATGCCATCCGCATGATGATGATAGGTTATCTATACAATAAAAAATTGGATTTCAACATCCTCCTACCTGATTTGCGCAATACTGGTCTGAGCGGTGGAAATGCCATACAAATGGGATGGTTAGACCGCAAAGATGTAACACAATGGATGGAGGTTGCCAATCGAATTTACGGTGACAGTACCAGCATGGTAGTACATGGAATCTCGATGGGTGCAGCCACCACTATGATGGTTTCAGGCGAAGCGCAACCCGACTATGTGAAATGTTTTGTCGAGGACTGCGGATATACCAGCGTATGGGATCAATTTTCCAAAGAATTGAAAGAACAATTCGGCTTGCCTCAATTCCCGTTAATGTACACTGCCGACTGGTTATGCCAGCTGGAATATAGATGGGGATTCAAAGAAGCATCCGCATTGAAACAGGTAGCCCGATGCCATCTGCCCATGTTCTTTATCCATGGTGATAAAGATGACTACGTACCCACATGGATGGTGTACCAATTGTATGAGGCAAAACCTCAGCCCAAAGCATTATGGATAGTTCCGGAAGCAGACCATGCACATTCCTATCTGTTCAATACCGAAGAATATACCCAAAAAGTAAAAGCATTTGTAGACAAATACATCCAATGAGAAAATTGACATTTTTACTTACTTTTTTCATGCTCCTTGGCTCCGTCCACCTTCAAGCCAAAGAATATGCCATAAAAGACATACCGATGGTACATTTGCAAAACCGTACCCGCTACGTCAGCAATCCCGACGGTATCCTTTCATCAACCGCTGTCACCACTATGGACAGCATCCTCTACGCTTTAGAGCAAAAAACAGGTATACAAACATTAGTGGTAGCGGTAACAGGTATAGAGGGAGGTGATTGTTTTGATTTCGCCCACCGGCTGGGACAGGAAACGGGCGTAGGACAAAAAGAACGTGACAATGGCTGGTCATCTTGCTTTCCACCGACGAGCGGTGTGTGCAGTTCGCTACTGGATATGGTCTTGAAGGGATATTGCCGGATGCCATCTGCAAACGGATTCAGAACCGCTATATGCTGCCCTATTTCAAGGACAATAACTGGAACGCAGGAATGGTAGCAGGAATACGGGCCGTAAACGGCTATCTGGACGGTTCCATGGAAAATATAAACAATGACGAAAGCGAAGATGATCCCTTAGAATTCATCATCATCTTTTTTGTGATTTTCGGAGGATTTATTGGCATCGGATTATATGCAAACTGGCGTAAAACACGCTGCCCCATTGCAAAAAACACAAATTGCAACGTCTTTCTTCCAAAGTTATAGACCGAAGTAAACGGAACAAAGACTGAAGAAGTAGTATATAAAACGCAGAAATTGCGGACATATCCTCAAACGGAAAGAACGGTCGAGAGATGAGAATTACAAAGGTCCCCGAGGAG
>ENA-OQAN01001358-OQAN01001358.1-human-gut-metagenome-genome-assembly--contig:-NODE-1358-length-10834-cov-4.466611_pt1 | contig 10834 bp, 11 predicted proteins | sample MGYA00242735_ERZ504527 | MGnify/ENA primary metagenome ERZ504527 (study PRJEB26092, sample SAMD00036230) | human gut metagenome | host: Homo sapiens | study: EMG produced TPA metagenomics assembly of...
TTTTCGCCGACATCCTCTTTCGCCTTTGCCTTTTTCATCAGCTCCGGACGGTCTATCGCATCGCAGATAGCCACCGCTGGCCGGAACGGATCAGTTGGGCAGATGCCTGTCCAGTTCATGCCGGGGGAAGGTCAGGAGCTTGATGGGGTCCTTCTCCAAGGGAATTACCTTTTCAGACACCTTCAGCGCCAGTATCACCGATGCTTGAGTGCATCCTCCTTGTACATTTCATAGAAGTCCCCTTTGCGGAAAAGCAGCATCGCATCCGGATGTTTCTTCTTCAAGTCGTTGAACTGCCGGACAAAGCCGACCTCTTCTTCTTTCTTCTTGACCATAGGGAAAAGGATTTAGCGTTTGAGACCTTTGAATTTTTCCTCTTTGGCACTGCCGAACCTGACAGCCCGCTCCTGCGACTGCTTGTCCACCACCTGCCGGTATTCCCAGCGGTTCTTGTCCGTCATCACCAGTCCCAGGTATTCGGGATGCTGCTCGTCGTAGCGGAGCTTCTGCTGGCGTTCCCATTCCTTCAAGTCACCCTGAATGACCTTGAATCCCTGCGGCTCTTTCAAGTCCACACCGACAGACACCTTTTCGCCGCCCACATTCAATTCGACCGGTTTACCCTCCCGAATCTGTTGCTTCTGCTGCGTACCCAGCTCAATATCGTTGAGCTTCTCCATGTCCTTCAATTTCTGCTCCAGCTGAATGTCCGTTACCCTTCGGTGGACAACCGACTTTGTTTCGGGGTCCAGCTGGAGGAACTGCTGCGTCTTTTCGCCACGAACCTCCACTGCCTTCCGGATAACCTCTCCCTTAGTCAGCCGTTCCGCCTCCTGGTCAGTGAGAAGCAATGCCTTGTTGCGTTCCGTTTCCAGTGCGGCACGCACCGGGTAAGCCAGTAGTGCCGGATTTCCTTGTTGGTCAGTGGTCAGTTGGAGTTTCAGCGGCAAGGTGATGACATCACCGTTCTGCGCACGGATAGACACCTGCAGGAGAGGGGTGACCTCTCCGGATGCCAGCTTCTCTTTCACATCTGCCGGAAGGCTGTCTGCCTTTTCCCGGTCGATGCCCAATACTGCCAACTTTTCGTAAGGCAGCATCTCGGATAGATTTCTGTTGTGCATTTCCATATACTATTATTTACCAGTTATTTTTGCGGAATGAACCGCTTGAACACACCGCAAAAGTATTTTCAACCCTATCCTAAATAAGAAATGTACAACACAATTCTGCCATTCCTACTGCTGTTGCTGATGCCCCTTGGTGTATCGGCACAGTTCTATACGATTAGCAAAGCGTCCGATTTCGTGCAGGTTTCATCTTCTAAAAAGACGGAAGCCGTTGCAAATGAGCATATTTTCGGAGTGAATACAGTTCATAAAGTCAGAACGGACTCCTTACCCCCTCTTGTTGCAGTGAAAGAAAAACAGCTGCAAACCGACCAAAAGAGTGACAAAAGGACGTCCCAAAAACAAGCCGTTCCAATAAAGGGTAAGCAGACATTCTCAAAACCAAAGCAGTCCCATTTACCGGAACTCACCATTCCCAATCTCTATCAGGAAATCATCCGAAACGGCATTCTACACCCAAGGATTGTACTGGCACAAGCCATCCTTGAAACGGGCTGGTTCCGTTCGCCGCTCTGCCGCAACCGTCATAACCTGTTTGGACTGACGAATCCCAAAACCGGGAAATACTATGAGTTCAACCACTGGACGGAAAGCTCCGTGCCTACTATACCAAGGTGCAGTACAAGTACAAGGGAGGAAACTACCTGCTGTGGTTACGAGATATTGGCTATGCGGAGGACCCCAGGTATGTTCGTGAGGTAATTAAAGTGTTAAAAACAATCTGATACACAGATGATTTGTTCTCCAACTGACGGCTTTATCAAAGAAAAAAGTAACTTTGTGACGGAAATCGGACTGGAATTTATACCCTCACCGATAGAGAAATGTACAAAAGACAGATCGGCCATGGATGCTTATATCAAGTTCCTGGATAATAAAGGTGGCAGGCATTTGATTGCCGTTGAAACTAAATATACTGATGAACTTGGAGTGAACGAAGCCAGCCATTGTGAAGAACAGAAACAGATGCTCATTGATACCAGGCTGTTTGATTCAGAGTTTGAGGAACTTTTATTGGATGGCAAAGTCAAGCTGACACAGGTCTATAGGAACTTCTTACTTACAGAGCGGTATAGGATAGTCGAAGGTCTGAAAGATTCATTTTCAGTAGTTCTTTCTCCCAAAGATCATCCTTCAACCGGAAAGGAAATCAAGTCAGTTGCGAGATACCTGAAACCGGAGTATGCTTACAAATTGAGAGCTGTAACTCTGGAAGATTGTAAGCATCCGATAAAATACACATTGTACAGCCCGCCACTCTTCCGTTACTTTGCCAATAAAAAAGCCATGAAACGAATAATGAGTAAAGAAGAGTTCCTGTCTGTTTATGAAAGACAACAGGGCAGTGGTCTGACCATAAAAGATTTCTGTGAGAATGCGGCCTATTCATCCTCCTGTTTCCATTATTGGAAGAAGAAATTCGGCCTGAGCCGTACTTACACCAGCCATCCGGACAAGCTTCCCGATGATACGTTTATTCCATTGGATCTGTGTCGCAGGGGCAATCTCCCGTCAGGCGCGGGTGGTAACGTAACAATAGAGCTTCCTTCCGGAATCAGAATCCATTTTGACAGTCCTGGAAACCCTGAACTGACATTTGGATTGATACACAAATTATGCGGCCATGTTCTGTCTGAATGATACCATGCGCTATTTTCTGTGCCCCGGAAAGACGGACATGCGCAAGGGGATCAATTCTCTGTGCGGAGTGGTTCACGACGGATGGGACATGACGTCCGTCTGGGCGATGTCTTCATCTTCATAAACAGAAGCAGGACCACCATGAAGCTCCTCCATGCTGAAGACGGCGGATGGTATTGTATGTGAAGCGTCTGGAAGAGGGCACGTTCCGGCTGCCGGCCTATGACAGCCGAAGCGGGTCTTATCCGATGGAATGGCGCGACCTGGTCATGATGGTGGAAGGAATCAGTGACAATCCGAACGAGAGGCTGAAAAGGTTAAAAGCCAGTAGAAGGATGGCTTCTATTGAAAGTATTTTCATGTATCCGGTTGCGTATCTGCCGAAAAATCAGTGTCTTTACATCATATAAAGAGATAGAAACGGATGATTCAGCAGGATACAATGGAACAGATAATCAGGAGTCAGCAGGAGAAGATAGCCGGTCTCCTGGAGACTAACCGTTCCCTTGTCGAATCCAACGGGAAACTGCTGGAACAGACGGATGCGCTACAGCAGAAGATACAGGAACTGCTTTCACAGATAGCATGGCTGAACCGTCAGCTTTTCGGGCGGAGGAGTGAAAAGCTGGCAGCCCTGGACCCCAACCAGCTCTCCCTGTTCGATCCCGTTCCTGCAACCGGACAAAATGAAAACATCCGGGAAGAGGACAGTTATTCCTTCAAAAGCAAAGCCCGATGGAAAGAAGAAGGAATCCCGCGTAACCACGAACTTCTGGAGGGACTGCCGGTAGTTGAAGTAGTGATTGAACCGACCGGGTGGATTTGGACCGTTACAGACGGATCGGAGAGGAACGTACACGTACGCTGGAATTGAACCGGGCAGGCTGTATGTAAAGGAGACTCCGTCCCAAATATGGACTGAAAGACAACCTGAGTCTTCTCAAGGAAGGTGAAAGCGGCGTAATCCTGCTTCGCTTCCACCTTCTCCTGTTTACAAATGTCTGGCCGGTTCCACCATGCTGGCCGAAATGCTCCTGCAGAAATACGAATATCACGTTCCATTCTACAGGCAGGTCAGGGAGTTCCGCCATCTGGGTGTCCGTCTTTCCGAAAGCACATTGAGCGGCTGGTTCAAGCCTGTGTGTGAACTGCTGAAACCACTTTATGACGAGCTGGTCCGGCTGGTTGTCGGCTGTGGGTAATTCAAAAGTTTTCTACTAATTAAGCTTTATTAGTTATTTATAAGAATTGAGTACTTTTGTTGGAATGGTTGTTCCGTTACAATTTAAAATACGTGGAGAAGCTTTATAGCCTGCTTTTATATAAAATACAATGTTGTCTTTTGCCTTTTCAGCCTCATAAAAATTCTTTTGACGATATTCATCTATCCAGTTCTTTATATTATTTCTTGTCCATCGATTCAATAGGATACAGTAAGCGTTTTTGTATTCAACACATGATAAAAATATATTCAATTTTAGATACTCCCACCAAAACTCTTCCTTAGATTTGTTATTGCTGTTGAGTGATATTATCTGGCAATTATAATAATCTTTTGAGTCTTCCATATGATCACAGACAAGGATATCGGGGGTTATATCTGTTGTTTTGTCTTTGTCTGGTATGTATGGTGACAATTGTTTCATGCTATACTTTATTTTTTCCTTTATTCCCCTTTCTTGATAATCACAGAAACTGATAGCTTCCTTGAGTTTCGATGCGTTTTTGTGTAGTATAACAGACAGATAGCTACGGTAAGCACTTTTTTTCTCTTAGAAGTTTGAACAAATCTTTCATAAAGGCAATTTCTTTACCTTTTTGTTCGTAAGTATCTGATATATTAAATGGAAAATGTTCTGAAGGAATTTTTTTAAGTTTACGATGAACAGTGGGCAGGTTTACCATGGCATATGCAAAATAAATCGATGCCCGCAAGATTTTATAGATAGGAGTACGATCTCCTTGGTTTGCAATATAAGGAAGTGGATTTACATTAAGCAATACCTGCTCATTTGAAACAATAGACAGAGATATTGTTTCTTTTCTCAGATATCCTTGGGCAAATAGTATATGATGATCTCCTTCACCCAAATCAATATGTTTGGTCATTGCAAGTTCTATGGAATACCTTCCGCTACGGGGATTATAATCCACAATCTGAGGCATTGAGTATTCTATTACCTCTTTAAGCTTTTCAAGTTCTCTTCTTTCTATCATATAATATTCTCTTATTTAATTTTCATACATGGCAAATATAGAGAGAATGAACGACAAACAAGTTCCAAATCTTGATAAAAATGAATGCATAAATGCATGAAAAATATTTTTTCTATAAATTGTGGGAATAGAATATATTTATTATCTTTGGAAACAAAGAGTTGTTGCCGGATTGTGAGGTATATATGAAAAAGGAGATAAATTGGAAATCTCTTGTACTAACCACTTTTTTTGGTTTTATTGGCAATGTACTGGTTCAAGAATACCAAATTTTAGTAAAGTGGAAGAACAAGACAAGCACCTAGTCCCAATTATCACTAAGCCTCACGGTTCTGAGACAGAAGTTGTCATTGACACCATACCTTTAGGAAAAGAAGACCAAGAATCTTCGATAGAAATTATTATGAGTGTTAAATTAAAAGGGCAATGAGTCTTTTGCTGGTTGGTGAAGATAAGCTTGTCTATCACTCCCTTTTATGTATTTGGACTTTGTCATTGAGAAAAAAATCTTTTGAATGGTCTGTTGGTTCTCTAACTACAAAACTACGGGCAAAGTGAAGTGCATATCTTGTAACTACAAACAGAATTACTACTGCTACAGGGGTAGTAATGAATGGATAAAATCCAAAGCTATAAATTCTGTAAATAAATAAGACAAGCCATATAAATATGACAACTATGTTTAATCCCTGATTTATTCTGGAAACGGAATATGGGTATGACTTGCTCAGTTCCCATATTTTATTTTCATTACTTTTTAAGAGTTCAAATATAGGCGTTTTTCAAGTGTCGCGATAATACTGCTATATGCTTTTCCCAGTTTTCTTGCCAATACTTACTGCCTCTATTTGCGAGATACCAGCCAATAGAGAAGAAATATCCCCCAACTATAAAGAGAATATTTTCTACTTCTGTCTGTTTGTTTTCTGAAGGGATTGTCTGGTAATATGCCACGAAGAAGGCTGCGACAAAGAGCCAGAAATAGTTCGCACGTTTCCAATACAGTTCGATTTCAAACTTTCTGGTTTCCATTGCTATTTTCAGTAATTCTTTCCATTCGTTTTTATCTGGTTTTGATTCGTTCAATTTGTCAATGTATTCTTCTGATGTCAGACCTCTTTTTCTTGTCGTTTTCTCTTTTCTACTTTTCATCATTTTCAAATGGGGTTATATTGGACAAATCATCATTTCCTTTGTGTGAATCTGATATCTTAATCAAGACCATTTTAATGTTTAGTCTCCATGCAACTTTTACATTCATTTCGGCAGATATCAATACCGATTGTTGTAGTTGCTTTTCCGTATGTGTTCCTATTTCCCGGAATTTTTCCATCAAGTCAGGATTTTCATTCAGTTTAAGTATGGACGCATAGAGATTATATTTCTGATTAATACATTCCAGTTTATATTTTTCAGTTTCCAGTACTTCTGGCTTTTTGAATAAAAGTTGTGGCAAATCCTCTTTATTCATAATTACAATCACATTATTTAAGTCTGTATTGTATTCGCCTGGGAGGTCATACAACACTATACCGTCAGGAGTTACCAATTTGCTTTCATCACATTTTTCAAGCTCTTGGAAGCAACAGTACCAGTTTACTCTGAAGCCTAATATTACATGCTTCTCTTTATTCAGATTCATTTTTTTTAGTGCTTCTGCTACCTTATTTGCTGTGAGGTTGTAGCTTTGTGATTTCTGACAGGCAAAATGCCACAGCCATTTATATCTAAATTCATAGATGATATTCTGTGCGAGTACCTCATTCTGATTCGAATATCCCATTGTTTGATCATCTGCATAAGCTTCTGTAGGCTCAATTTTTCTTATTATTATCAGGGCATCATAGATGATGTAATTACTCGGCATAGCATCATCTTCAACAGATATTTGAGGAAAGATTGACCAATTAGTAGAAAACTCATATTCTATCATTTTAGATATGGTATGACTGAATTTCTGTGTTTTTTCTTGTGATAATGGGAGAGACTCTTTTTGTTGTATCATAGCTGTTTTCAGATTCTCCAATAGGGATTCTGACAGTGATATCAATTTCTTCTTGGCCATATACAGTTCACCTGCTTCCATCGGTAGTATCTTTTCCACTATTTCAGGGATAGAAGTATCTTTTTCCAGCTTTTCTATTATGATTGGAATACTGTTTATCCATTCCTGTTTATCAGACAGGCTGCCCGGTAGTCCCGGTAACTCAAAAAAGTTATCGCTGGTGTAGGCTGGGCTAAGTTGAATAAGCGAAACATAGTCAATATCAGGTACCGTTGGATATACCGTTTATGATGTTGTCATTTCTTATTCCGTCGTGCAGGTCGATAAAAGGATATCTGGATTCATATTTCATCACATATTCCGGTTTGAATGACAATAGTTCCATATAGACTGGTATTATTTCAGACAGTCTTCCCGGAATAAGATGATATACAGGTGGCTGGGTATTTGTATAAAACAGTATGTGATTCAGCAGTTCATACTCTTTCTTATATAGCAACAAGCCTCCAAAGGCAATATGAAACTCCTTGAAGTCCATTCTGCTTTTATGGCGCAGTACAGCTTGCTCCTTTGTTATTGTAATGGTTTTGTTTAAATGTGTTATTCTTTCGCCTTCATAATACTGTTTCATGTAGAAACTAAAATGCTGATGGGCAGCTCCCCAATACTCCAGAATCAGATCTTTTCTGTTGTAATATAGCTGCTGGTTCAGTCCTATCCATATTTTTTTGAACGTCAGTGGATGTATTATGGTCAGTTGTGTGTCATCAAAGAAAATCTTAAGGGCATCGTTTCCGTTTGAAATTGATACAACCTTTTTCTTCTGACTGCATAGTTTTTCATTCAGGGCTATTATGCGTCATAAAACTCTTTTGGATACTGTATTTCTTTCCATTCATTTCCCTTTCGTAGCTCAATACACCATTCGTATAGCGAGCCGAATCCTTTAGACAGTACATTTACATTGTCCTGTTTCAGCATTGATACAAAAAATTCAAACCATGCCTGTCGGGTTTCAATTTTTATCTTACCTTTGAGCAGGTGCTCTTGCAGATTTATAGGGTTATGGTAGATGTATATCAGCCATATTACCTTGAAAAAGCTGAAGCATAGAAGTACGCAGGCAACTGTAGCGATGATAACTGCCGAGTTGTTGACATATTCTGTAAATATCCCGAAGTCATTTTTTGTTTGGAGGTGCTATAAGTAGGTAAAACAACAACAATATGGTTGCAACAAGAATACCTCCAAAATATTTGGTAGCACGCTCATTGATGAATTGTTTCATCAATCGAGTTGACTCATACTTTTCATCGATGCGTTGTATTACTCCAAGCAATAGTGGCAAGGCTACACCTAATATGGCTGTAGCAATGGGGATGATTATGTCTTTAGGAGAAATGTCCATAATTCTTATATTTGATTCTTTATTAATTTACTAAAATAATCAACATTAGATATAATGTTATGAGATACTCAGACTATATTCAAATCGTATTATTTTGAGATAATAAATAAACTTATATACCATCTTAGTTTTAGGGAAATTACTGGATAATCTATTATAACGAAAGTTGAATATACATTTTGTTTATAGCATTTTTGATAGCTGGAGTTAATGGGTATTCTTTTCTTTTTAAGAATGGTATAAACTTTGACAAAACTTCGTGGGTTATAAAATCAATAGAGTGCCCATATAAATATCGAAACCGTATAAGAATAATAATTTCTATTGGGAATACGCGCCATTCTATGGGATAGAATTCATTTTTCGTGAAAGATTCTATATGAGCTGTTTTTTTATGATATTTCATCATCTCTGAAAGAATTGAGCTAACGTCTTTTTCATCATTAGAAAGTATTACATCTAAGTATCTTTTATAGTTTTCATGAAGAGGAATTTCTATATACATTTCCCAAATTTTATGATTTTTATTATCAGTATACAAGTCATATATTAAAAATGCTTCTTGTAATGTTTTATCTCTATGGTCTATCACATCGTTATTGCTTATATCATTATGTATTAAATTTATAACTGCATTAAACATCAAATCTATTTCTTTTCTATTAGCAAAAGTAAGAATAGCAAGAAATAGAGGGACAGCATCAGGTAGCACTTGTATAAATCTTTGTTTGTTGTCATACAAATACATGATTTGCGCTATGAATGACATCGCAAATGAATCTATAATCTTTTCAAAATCATCATTATTTGGATTATACCAAAATGAATAATAATGAATTCCAAAATTAAGTGTACTAAAAATTCTCCATTCATGATAATTTGTCATATCTATTTGTGGAGTTGTATAGAACTTTTCTAAATGCTCCAAATCATCACTAGGAGTATATAGAAATTCCTTAAGGTATTTATCAATAACTTTATTAAATGGGTTATCTTTCATATCAATGACGTTTTCCTTTTATTTTTTCTACTTCTGTATCCCAATTTTCGAATCTAATACAATCGGCATACAAGTTGTTGTCTGTTTTACGTTTAACATTTACATATGCTATTTTTCTATCTCCTAAGTTGGACATAATTTTAGCTTTTTCTTGTTGGCTAATTCTTGATGCTCTTTGTAATCTTGTTTGTATGAATTTTTGAGGTTTTAATTGGTCTTCAGAAAAAATGAAATTATTATACATTGAAGATTTCACTTCAAATACATCATATTTCCCAGTTTTAGGATTTTTTGCAAGAATGTCAATGCCATTATTTGAACCGTATTTTGCATCTATGGTTATATACCCAAGACTTTTTAAATAATCAGATACAGCTTTCTCACCGACATCTCCTACTCCGTGTCTTAAAGGTCTTAAGCCCCAAATATCAACCTCAAAATTTGTGTTAATTACATATTCATATAATCTACTACTACCCAATAGTTTTATAGGATCTTGTGATAGATAATGCCCAATTTCAGCATCATAATACCTGAACCTGTTGTAATAGAGTCCTGTTTCTGCGTCTTCATATTGTCCCTGAAACCTGAACGGACAGTCGTTCAGTGATTCTCCCCTGAAGTCCGCCACCTTTCCGTAAATGTTCAGCGTGCAGTCCCAAATCCGTTTTCCCTCGCTGTCGTACATCTGAACCGGGGTACCCATGTAGTCGGACACGATGGAGCACTGCCTGTCCCCCTGTATCTTTGCTGCGGGAACGAACGTCCCTTCCTCGAAGACCCATGTGGTCAGGCTGTTCCCGTCAGGGCAGGAGACATCCTCCTGTCCGTCATTGTCCGTAGCGGCGGCAACCCATTCGTGCAGCGGTGTATTGCCGTCCCATACCCAGCGTGTGACCTTTCCGAGATACTGTTTGGCCGTACGTCGTCCCAGCGCATCGTAGCGGAACTCCACGGACCTGCCATCCGGGCGTACCACCCGCCTGAGCATACCGCCGGATGTCCACTCGTAGAGCCATCCCATGTCCGTAACCGGACGCCGTATTCCGTACTCCCTTTCCATGCGCCTGCGGTCATGCCTTACCGCATCCTCCCTTGGCTGTCTGAACTCGCGGAAGACAAGGTTTCCCTCGTCATCGTAGTGGTAGATGCATTCCGCATCCTCCAGCAGCCTTCCTCCGGCACCGTATTTGCGGTCCTTCCTCTCCGCGTGCCGTAAAGGTTTCCCACGAAGTCCGGCACGCGGTATATCACGTCCGTAGCGGAGCCTTTGTGGTCTCCTGGCGTATCAGGAAGTCAAAGCGGTCGTAGTCGTAACGCATGACCGTTCCCGTCAGCTCGTTCTCCTTCGAGAGCAGCCTGTCTGCCATGCCCATTCATATCTCCATGCGCCCTCCTCGATCGCTTCCCGAGCGTCCTACGGATTCCTTCTC
>ENA-OQAN01001359-OQAN01001359.1-human-gut-metagenome-genome-assembly--contig:-NODE-1359-length-10832-cov-1.621298_pt1 | contig 10832 bp, 21 predicted proteins | sample MGYA00242735_ERZ504527 | MGnify/ENA primary metagenome ERZ504527 (study PRJEB26092, sample SAMD00036230) | human gut metagenome | host: Homo sapiens | study: EMG produced TPA metagenomics assembly of...
AATACCGCACAATCGAACTGCGTACACTACAAAGGTTACAACAAGACTATTTCAAATGATAAGGGAGGATAGCTCAGCGGATAGAGCGGTGGTACGTACCCAAATGGCCAAGATGCAGCAGGACACAGGTTCAAATCCTGTTCCTCCCACTATTTTTTTCACTATTAAAAATCAAAGTAGATGAAGCAATTCAGCTAAAATCAATCACGCTTCGCAACTGGCGTGGAGAAAAAGAAAGGACAACACAGTTCCATACAGATGGCACTGTTACACGTATCTGTGGTCGTAACGGTCTCGGCAAGTCCAGGCACATGGATGCGTTCTGTTGGCTGCTTTTCGGCAAGGACAGCAAAGACCGTAAAGACTTCAACTTGCGCACCACAGACGAAAAGGGCAATCCCCTACAGCATTGTGAATGCTCCGTAGAGGAACATTAGTCGTTGATGGAACGGAAATTACCATCAAACGAGAGTATAAGGAGCAATGGGTCAAACCTCGTGGACAAGTAGAGGAAGTGTTCAAGGGGAATGTCACCGAATGCACATGGGACGGCGTACCTGTTCGTGTCAATGAGTATAAGGAACGTATAAATGCCGAAATCATTGATGAGAACCTTTTCAAGATGCTAACCAATACCGAGTATTTCCTATCGTTAAAACAAGATGTTCAACGTGAAGTGTTAATGTCCATTGCCGGAGCCAAAACAGACAACGAATTGGCGCAGGGAAATGCAGAATTTATCGCTCTCGTAGACATGTTGAGTGGCAAATCATTGGCGGATTATCGTCGGCAGATTGCCGCAGAGAAAAAAACGTCTAAAAATGCAAGCGGATGAAATCAAGCCACGTATCGACCAAACGGACAAGATGAAACCAGAAGCCGAGGATTGGAACTCATTGGAAGAAATGCTCACCGACAAAAAGAAAGAGCTGGAAGAAATAAACGAACTTCTGCATTCTGAAGATGCTCGCAAGCAATCTGCCATCGATAAAAAAGCTGCGCTGAACCGTGAAAAACGGCAAATCGAACAGCAACAGAAGGATATTCTTGCCGCAGAAAGGAGAAGTCGTCAGGAGGAAGCCGATAAGCAGAACGAAACACGTAATGAAATCGAGAAAGAGTTGAAGAATATTCATTCCGAACGATCGGATTGCAATATAGACATTACCCGTGCAAAAGAACGCATCAAGTATTTGAACGAAGAAATAACTAGAACAACAAGCAGACTTGAAGAATTACGTTCCGAATGGGCATCCATTCGTGCCACACAGTACACCGGTGATAATATCTGTCCTCATTGCGGCCAGCCTTTACCCGACAATATGATACAAGACGTTCTCCAAAAGTTTGAAGAATATAAACAAAACAGGCTCAAAGAGAATCAATCACGTGGAAAATCCCTGTCGACACAAGTCGAATCATACCGAGAGGAATTAAACAGGCGTAATGAAGAACTTGTAGAGCATTCCAAAAAGATTACTGCCATTGACGAATGTATTGCAGGGCTGTATGATCGTCTGAAATCCACCCCGAAAGCAGCACCGTCCGCCATCAACGAAAACGAGCTGCCTGCGTATGCAGCAAACCTAAAACGTTTGGATGAGATAGAAAAAGAAATAGCAAATATCACATATACTCAGACAGATACCGAACTGTCCGAACGTGCCGAGTTGGTGAAATCTGCTATTAAGAACTTGGAAATCCAACTAAACAACCGTACCATTATCGCCAACTATGATAAAGAAATAGAGCGTCTTGAAAAGGAAGGTCGTGAACTCGCACAGAAGATAGCCGACATAGAGAAACGTGAATATATAGCTGCTAAGTTTGCCAAAGCTCGCATTGATGATTGTGAGAGCCGTTTGAACTCGCTGTTTGGCATGGTACACTGGAAACTTTTCGATACCACTCTTGACGGAAACGAATACGAAGTATGTATCCCTATAATTGATGGTGTGTCCTATGGTACGTGCAATACAGCAAAGCAAGTGAACGCAGGTATTGACATCACCAACACATTGGCAAGGCATTACGAAGTCTATGCTCCAATGTTCATTGACCGTGCCGAAAGCGTGAATACATTCATTGCTTCCAACGCACAAATGATATTCTTGCAGGTTACAACAGACAGTCAACTAACAGTAAAATAAATAGTTAAATCTTTAATTATTAGAATTATGAACGAAAGACAAATCACACCGGTTACACATCAAGTAACGTTCCTGTTGGCATCAACTTCTTTGACCCGACAACCATTGAAACGCTCAACCGTTTCTCCACCATGTTGCCAATTCCAGTCTTGTACCCGAAAGTTACCGCATTGGCGGTGTTGTTGGCGGTAAGACCGGAGAAGGACCTAAAAAACGGTCTCTGAAGCGAAGCAGTAGCCAACTGCGTAATCGCATTCGATGTGGCCACACGCATTGGCGCATCCCCTCTTATGGTAATGCAGAACTTGTACATTGTATATGGTCGCCCATCTTGGTCGTCCAAGTTCCTAATTGCCACTATCAATACTTGTGGACGCTTTGAACCACTGAAGTTTGAATTGACATCAAATGGAGTTTGCAATAACGGTGTGGCAAATGTCAAGTGTGTGGCATGGACTACTCCTAAAGGTGTTACGCATGATGAGAACGGAAAACCGGTTACATCAAAATCACCACTTGCCTTACGTGGTACAGCCGTTACCATACAAATGGCGATTGATGAGGTTGGTATAGCAAAAACGGCAGCAAGTGGCGTACTATGCCCGAACAGATGTTACGTTACCGTGCCGCCTCGTTCTGGTGCTCTACATACTCACCGGAACTGTCAATGGGTATGCGTACCGTTGAAGAAAATGTAGAGGACGCCGATTATGTCGATGTTACAGAACAGGTTGCGAAAGAAATTTCCACGCAAGCCAACAAAGGCACTATCAGTTTTGATGATGCAGTAGCTCCGGTTTCCAACGAAGTTCCGGCAGGTGTTGACCCTGAAACAGGAGAAATTAAAGAGCCCCAAGGTGAAACAAGTACCGAAAACCAAGCCTCAACCGAGGATGATGGACCGGGCTATTAATCCTATTTGAAATGAAACTTCATGTGTTAGGTTCTTCATCATCAGGCAACTGTTACCTCTTCCAGTCTGAAAAGACTGGTGAGGTACTTGCAGTGGAAGCCGGAGTTAAGTTCAACAAAGTAAAAAAAAGTTCTTGACTTCAATCTAAACAGCATTGTTGGTTGTATCGTCAGCCATGAGCATGGCGACCATGCCAAATGTGTGGGCGATTTATAAACGCTGCATACCTTGCTATATGAGTCAAGGCACAAAACATGCGCTTGGTTTCTCTTCCAGCTATTGGGCAAAAGGGCTGTTGCCATTCGAACAAGTTGTGATAAATGGATTTAGAGTGATACCGTTCCCTGTACAACATGATGCTGCGGAACCTTACGGATACCTCATCCGTCATGAAGAGTGCGGAACAGTGCTGTTTGCCACAGACACCTATTTCCTAAAATACAAATTTCCCGGTCTTAACAATGTAATGTTGGAGTGCAATTATAGCAAGGAAATTCTTGATGCAAATTTCACTGCCGGGCGCATTGACAAGAAACGCTACGAACGCACCATTAAGTCGCACATGTCCTATGATAACTGTCTCCTCACATTGCAAGCCAATGACCTGTCTCAAGTATGCAACATTCTACTCCTGCATCTGTCCGACAATAACAGCAATGCTACGGAGTTTATCCATGGAATAGAAAGATATATCCAGAGATAGAAATAACAGCCGCTACAAATGGGCTTTCGTTAACATTTAACAAGAATCCCTATTAGCATTTGTGATTATGAGGAAAAATAATAGTAACCAGTAAATAAAGAAGTAATATGAGAATCTATTTTGATATAATATTTATTGTTTTGAATATCATCATTTTTGCTGTTAACTTTCATTTTGCTTTAGAATCCAAATCCTCTAAAGCATATACGTATGCCATTTTAGGAATGAGTTTTGCCATTGCAGCCATCGTCCTACTTCTATCTGCGGATTTAAATCAAGAATCATAATGAAAAAAATCAAGTTGAAAATACTCAATACAAAACTGAGAATTGTAGACCAAACAATAGTGATCTATCATTTTAATAAAAATAAAAACAATGAGAAAAATTGAGATCGTTGAACATGTTATCAACAATACGACTATTAGTCGCTCACAGGCTATTCAAGCCGTAGATTGTGCTTTTGATGCTATTGAGAAAGCACTTTGTAAAGGTGAAAGTGTCTATATACGTGGTTTTGGCACTATCAAGACTTATATCACAAAAGAAAGGAAAGCCCGTAATATCTACAAGAGAACAACGGTAATCATTCCGGCAAGACGAACAGTAAAACTTGTAGTCAGTAAACAACTCAAAGAAAAAATGAACTCATGATGCACACGTGGTTTGAATGTAAAATCCGTTATGAAAAGACAATGGATAACGGAATGAACAAGAAAGTAACAGAACCCTATCTGGTTGACGCGCTCAGCTTCACGGAAGCGGAAGCACGCATCATTGAAGAAATGACACCCTTTATTTCCGGTGAGTTTACAGTTTCCGACATTAAACGTGCAACTATAGCGAGCTCTTTCCCTGTGAGGAAGACAGTGCCGACCGCTGGTTCAAGTGCAAGCTGTATTTCATTACCTCAGATGAAAAAAGTGGAGCAGAAAAAAAGACGGCTACCAACGTACTGGTACAAGCAGCCGACCTGCGTGATGCAGTAAATAAACTGGATGAGGGTATGAAAGGCACAATGGCCGACTACCAAATTGCATCGGTAGCGGAAACTGCCATTATGGACGTCTATCCATATGCCGCAGATGAGTCCATTACGGATACCATCAGTGAAAATGCCAATTCGCCTGTTGTACGAAATTTCATACAATCTCTCCCCGAAGGTTGCAGGACAACGATAACCGTTGGTGGGAAAAAAGTTGTAGTAGACAAGACCGGAAAAGACACCATTGTTACACCCGAAAAGCAAAGCGACAATGAACACTTGAGGAAATGCTTCAAATGGAAAGGAAACGAAAAAAGAAGCAAAAATATGACGATGAGGAACATCGCATACAATGCTCTTGCGTAAAGTGGTTCAATTTGAAGTATCCGAAGTTAAAAGGCCGGTTGTTTGCTGTGCCGAATGGAGGAAGACGTGATACTGTTACAGGTGGCAAATTGAAAGCTGAGGGCGTAACAGCCGGTGTATCCGATTTGATTCTGTTGAAAAGCAATCGTGATTATGGTGCGCTGCTCATTGAAATGAAAAAGAAAGGCGGCTATCAATCTCCATCACAAAAAGAAATGGCAAAAGATAAATATGTGAAAACGGAGAATACAAATATGTTCTGTGCTTTTCGCTAGATGATTTCATTCGTGAAGTGGATGATTATTGAGAAATGAATTTTAAAAAAGTCAGATATGGCACGAACTTTTAAAAAAGGTCTTGACTATTTCCCTCTGGATATAGATATATTTAACGACCTTAAAATAAGAAAACTAATCAAGTATCAAGGTGGAAAAGCTATAACGGTATATGCTCTGCTGCTCTGCAATATCTACAAGAGTGGGTATTATATGAAGTGGGATAAAGAGTTGCCTTTCATTTGCTCGGAGCTTACGGGATTTGAGGAGGCATATATATCAGAAGTAATCAAAACCTGCCTGACACTGGGGTTGTTTTCAAAAGAATTGTTTGACGCTGAAAAAGTATTGACTTCTAAAGGTATTCAGGAAAGGTATAGTCGTATATGCGTACAGTGCCGTCGTGTTTGCTATATTGGGGATTATAACCTAATCGAGAAAAGAAAGCCCAAACAAACTGAAAAACTGCCACGAAAGAATGACAATCCACAAACGACACAAGGTAGTACAACAGTGCAAAACGAACTGCAATACGAGCCTTACTCCATGACTATCGATGAAGAAATTGCCGAACTGAAAAAAGACGAGTGTTGGCTTGACCAATTACAAGTGCTTCATGCAACGAATATTTCCTCTTTGCGCAGCAGTCTTGACGACTTCCGGGTGCAATGCCTGGCAGACGGGAAAGACCGGCATTCTTCCTTACAGGATGCCAAACAGCACTTCAACGCATGGTTGAGAATTGTAAATGATAAAAATAAAAGAAAAGATGATAAAGTTAGACCCGAAAGCAGAAATCAACGCAGAGGTAATCTTCTCAAATCTGATGAAGAGAAAACATATGGTAACTCGTTTTAGATTGCCATATACCGCCAAGCAAGTTTACGCTATGCTATATGAAGCGTGCCGGGTGGAAGTTGCTCATAGGCATAGGGAATTTAATGCCACCGAACAATACAAAAAGCACCTTTGGGACATTTCCAATTGGATTACATCGGAAGCCTCCACTTTCGGATTGTTCCTTTGCGGCGATGCCGGAAATGGGAAAACCACCATTCTGCGTGCATTGCAAAACCTTATAAACTACTTGCGCTCTGATGAGGGGTATAACAGCAATGCGGATGCATATCCGATACGCGGCTACATGATGGTATCGGCTAAAGAACTCGTCTTGCTGGCTAAAGCGTATAACAATCCCACACGCGACAACACCTCCGATGTGGCACGCTACAAAAGCTGCGCCAAATCGAAATACTCGCAATCGACGAACTCGGCTCCGAACCGAAAGAAAGCATTCATTATGCGATTACGTAACCGCCGCCATGGATATGCTGTCTTTTCGCTATGAAGAGCAGTTCTGTACGCTGGTCTCATCCAATCTTACGGCAAAAGAAATTGCAGAATATTACGACGAACGAATTGCAGACCGTTTCCGTGAAATGATGCTAATCATCAATTCGGCATGAGCAGTCATTCAGAAAACAGTAAACTAATTAAAAACATTATGACGATGAATACAGATTATAGTTATTGTTCGGGCGTTACCTGCTCAATCCGCAAGAGTTGTAAACGCTATTTGCCCGATCCACCCGATACACGTTTGCAATGGGTATGGCCAGCATACAATCCGGGAACAGACAAATGGGCACAGCTTTGACAGCAATGGCGGTGAATGGGATGCTCCCTACTCCAGCAGCGAGGGACTATCAACCCTCCGTTTCCCCACAAGCATTGAAAAGAAAAAATGGGAAAATGAGGAGGATGCTCTGTGCACCTGCCGGTAATGTTAGGAGAGCATCATTCGCAGAACGGTGGAAAAACTTCCCAACTCAATCCCCTGTTTGTAGCGAGATGATGGGATTTCCACCAGATTGGACGGTATTGCCTTTTCAAAGTGGCGGCAGGAATCGATAAAGGCATATGGCAATGCGATTGTCCCACAAGTAATGTATGAGATATTCCAAGCTATTCAAGAAACTTATAATCAATAATAACCATGGACAATTCAATTTATAAAAAATGCACAGAGTGCGGGCAAACAAAGCATATTTCAGAGTTCAGCAAATCATATCCTAACAGGTGTAAAACTTGTGTAGCAGAACACACGAGACAAATGAGAGCTGCTGAAAAACTTAAAGCTAAAGTAAAGGCTACCGGCGAGGTCATAGATGTTGAACCGTCAGGTACTATGCAGGTTTTATGCGGTTCATTCATAACGAAAGACGGTCGAAGAATGCCCGGAACAGCACTTGAATTTGAAAAAGCCATAGACTGGGAACAACGCAGATACGAGATTGCGAAAGAGATAATGAAAGGATTTTCAGCCAATTCACATAATCAGTGTGTGGATGCAAGTAGCGAAACGTTAGCCCAGTGGAGCATTAGCGGTGCTGATGCTCTTATTGCAGAATTGAAGAAAGGAGGTAAAGGATGAAAGTAATAGTTTCATTCAGTGGTGGCAAAGATAGTCTTGCATCACTTCTTTGGGTGCGTAATAACCTAACAAAAGATTTTATTACAGTATTTTGTGATACAGGTTGGGAACACCCATTGACCTATAAATATATCGAAGAAGTACAGGAACAACTTGGCTTAAATCTCATTACCGTCAAGTCAAAGAAGTTTAACGGTATGGTAGATTTGACAAAAAAGAAATCACGCTGGCCATCCTCGCAACGGAGATTCTGCACATCTGAATTGAAAACCATTCCGATGATTGACTACATACTCGATGAAGTAAACGATGATGTTCTGATTATACAAGGAATACGTGCTGCCGAGAGTGCCAAGCGTGCCGAAATGTCCAAGCAATGTACGTACTTCAAGTATTATGTGCAGCCATACGGTAAGGATAAGAATGGTAAGGACAAGTACCACACCTATCGTCGTAAAGATGTATTGGCATTTCGAAAGAAATATGCTGATGACCTATTGCGTCCGGTATTCGATTGGTCGGCACAACAAGTGATTGACTATATACTTGAAAATGGAATACAGCCTAATCCTCTCTACCGAATGGGCTACAAACGTGTTGGTTGCTTTCCTTGCGTGATGGCTTCACAACAAGACATTTACAATATCAGCGTACAAGAGCCAGAAAGGATAAGCTACATTGCAGGTCTCGAACAACAGTTCAACAGCAGTTTTTTCGGTCCTGATAAAATTTCATCTAAGTATTATAAGGGTGAATATCCTCTAATCAGCGATGTTGTTCGTTATGTACAAAGTAAACGTGCAGGTGGTTCTCTGTTCGACGATGATGTGGCAACAAGTTGTATGAGCTACTATGGGCTTTGTGAATAAAAAAGAAGTTATACGAACCGCCAAAGCCTTTAAGAAGATTCTGAAAAAAGGTATTCCTCAAACAGTATGGAAATCCAGCTATTGGGATATTCATGGAAAAAGATACACCGCCTATGAAATAGCTGCACGCTTTTTACGGATGAAAGGCTATAACGTGCGAATTGAGATAGGTGATAATACAGAGAATCCCTCTTATTGTTTCGGATACATACGGTTCTATAGGTATGTGGCAATCAGTTTTAACTAATAACAAAAATAAGAGCAATGGAATTTAAATCGCAAATATGTACTACCCATGAGCAGTCAAAAAGATTGCTCGCTTTGGGACTAAAGCCGGAAACGGCTGATATGGTATATCATCATACAAAGAGTAAGGTACCAGCTTTAGAGTGGGAGTTACAAACCAAGCCGCCTACATTGAGAGGTAAGTTTTGGACTCCTCAAAGAATAGCCAAACTTGCATTTCCTTTTCACAAGCATCCTGACGGATCGCCAATGGCCGGAGAAGAAGTATTTGATAGATTGTGGGGTGAGGATGTCCCTGCATGGAGTTTGTGTAGGCTGTTGGAGTTACTTCCGACCGAAATCAGAATAGGAACCAGTGAGAATGTTTTTGGCTTGCATCACGAAACAAGCGATGCTTGGTTACTCTCTTATCCCTATGTGAAATCCTTTGAAACCGCATCACCTGTCGAATCTTGTGTATTGGCTATTGATTGGCTGATTGCCAACGGACACTTTAATAAAGAATACTACAATGAAGAAAATAATGTTCAATGATAAATTTGGCTTAACTCAAGCTGTATTGGAAGGGCGGAAGACTATGACGAGAAGAATAATCAAATGTCCAAGAACTTTTAGGGGAGAATGGGTCGCAGGATTCAATATACACAGACGCCATTCTGACAAAAAGATTGTTGATTGGCCTTGTATGTACGATGCTGATGAAAGAGAGTTTGATATGGGCGAGATATTGCCGAAATATGAACTTGGAGAAGTTGTTGCCATTGCGCAAAGTTATATGGATGTTGACCGATTTCATAGAAAAGGGAAAAATGCAGCTTACTTAGAATACTTGGATTCTATATTGCCTTGAAACTGAAATTACATCCCCGGGTTGGACTAAATAAAATGATTTTGTTGGAAAGCCGACCTAAATGACCCCGCCATATTGAATTTACAGATCGTAAGGTTGAACGCTTACAGGACATTAGCGATGAAGATTGCTTGAAAGAAGGGATATATGAAGATTCGGGTGATGATGAGTTTCCGCCATCTATATTTTATGAATTTGAGGGAAACAAAGACAATGGATTTGATACTCCACGTGAAGCCTTTGCCGCCCTCATAGATAAAGTCTCCGGTAAAGGCACTTGGGAAAGCAATCCCTATGTTTGGGCGTATGAATTGAATTAATGAAATAATCATGAGCATTGCAGAAGATATTATAGACGGTTGGTGTTGCCAACTTTGTGGTGTGTACTTTGAAGAAGAACACGGTTACCCTGTTGTTTGCGAAAGCTGCTACAACGAACTATCAGAAGAAGAAAAGAAAGATTATCAATTAGCAACCCATAAAGAATTTTAATGTATTTATCATATGGATGCAAAAACATTCTTTACCAAGGTAGTTCTGATGCGCAAAGCACAGAAAGACTATTTCAAGTGTCGCACCCAACAAAACTTGCGGAAATGCAAGGCACTTGAAACGGAAATTGACGGAGAAATTGAACGTGTAAATAGTATTACCGGAGTTTCTTCCGTTTCCAAAGAACCCCGACAGACAAATTTATTCACTGATTAAATCATACAATATGAACTCAACTGTATTAAAAGAAATCATGGCATTCCTTTTCGGGCGCAAATATTATGCCAACATTGTAGCAACAAAAGGAACAACAAAGCAAGAAATCTGTTCTTACATTTTTGCAACAAAAGAAGCCGCCAACCGGCATCGACTGGAAATCGAAACAACTCTGTCATTCCGGTTTGTCGAAACAGTTTCTTTCCGTTCACGCCGGATATATTTCGATTCGTCTGTAAAAAGTTAAACCATAATAATCTGTGAATCATTCTATTTTCGTATTATGATTATCAAAAACTAAAAACATGGTGCAGTCACGTAACTACTATGTGAT
>ENA-OQAN01001360-OQAN01001360.1-human-gut-metagenome-genome-assembly--contig:-NODE-1360-length-10813-cov-1.546416_pt1 | contig 10813 bp, 17 predicted proteins | sample MGYA00242735_ERZ504527 | MGnify/ENA primary metagenome ERZ504527 (study PRJEB26092, sample SAMD00036230) | human gut metagenome | host: Homo sapiens | study: EMG produced TPA metagenomics assembly of...
TTTAGTTTGAATTCATCGTTTTAATTAGTTAGAGGATTTGATGTGCATATGCTATTTTTATTGAAAAAAAAGTAGGCGCTGAGAGGACACGCATCTGGACGGTCACTTTAGCGCCCCAAAATAAATTATAGAACCAAGATTGTTTTTATGACAGAACGAAACTGCATGGACATGTCCATCTCTTTCTTCTTAGGAGAGGGAAATATGACTCTGCAGTCAGCCTATCTGTTTCTTGCGGTCAGCCATTTTTTACCCTGCTCTGCGAATTCCTTGGATCTGATCTTGAAGACTTCGCATATAGTCTTCTCTGTGTTTATGCAGTACATATTGAAGCGCCTTGAAGCTATTCTTACAATAAGCCAAGTGAAAGTGAAATGCTTCCTTCATTAATCATGTTTTTCATAAGGAGTGTTCAAGCTAAAGACTTATTTATTCGTCCCTTTTTGGTAACGTATTTCCTGAGGGCGAGGCGTCTTCGTATTTTTTGGCGACACGTATGATTCCCCTTTTTTACTGGGCGCAGCTCATTTCCGTTTACGTTAATTCCAAAATCATAGGCAGACTTCCTTTTTGACGCTTCGTTATGTATCAAAGTCCATATCAAGGTGGAACATTTTTCTTAATTTTTTGTATTCAATCGAGCAAATTCGGTGTATACTTGTGTATAAGAAATGAGAGGGGTTTCTTTTTCCCTCTTTTTCCCCTTCCAGAAGGGGCTGGAAGGTCGTCCATTATTTGAAAGGAGTTGATTATTTTGACAGGTATACCTCTTATGATTGCATTTATTCTTGCCATCATCATTATGATTCTTGCAATCTCTAAGTACAACATTCATCCTTCCTGTCCATTTTGACTGTTTCCGTTATCTTTGGCATTATTGGCGGCATTCCTTTGGTTAAGACGGGCAAAGTCCTCGGGATTGCCGATGTTGTCAGTGCTGGTTTTGCTGGTACTTTCAATAGCATCGGCATTGTCATCATTATGGGGGCACTCGTCGGTGCCCTTTTGGAAAAGACCGGGGCTGCACTCAAGATGGCAGACTGCGTCGTTCGGCTTGTTGGGAAAACAATACGTCTCTTGCCGTCCTCATTATGGGTTGGATCGTATCCATCCCTGTCTTCTGTGACAGTGGTTTTGTTATTCTGAACCCGATCCGGAAGGCTTTAGTGCGCCGTACGCATGCTTCTGGTGTTGCTACTGCTGTAGCCATGAGCATGGGGCTTTATATTACCCATTGCTTCATCCCGCCTACACCCGGCCCGATTGCCGCGGCAAACACTATTTACGAAGGCATGCAGATGGATACGAACCTGATCCTTGTCATTGCTATGGGGGCTTGTGCTTCCATTCTTCCGATGATTGCGGCCTACTTCTATGCTAACTACATTGGCGGTAAAATCAAAACAAAGGAAGAAAAGACTATGGAAGCCGGTGAAGCCGGGGAAATGACGGAAACCTATGAAGAACTGATGAAAAGCTATGGTGAACTTCCCAGTGCTTTTATGAGCTTTGCACCTATCATTGTCCCGATTCTCCTGATGGCCCTTTCGAGCGCTATGAATATGGCAGGGAATAAGATTCCTATTGTAACCTTCCTCGGGACCCCGATCATTGCCATCAGTGTCGGCGTCCTTCTTGGCATTCTGCTCTTTGCGTCCCGCCCCATGGAAGACAAGGCCAAGGCTTTTTATGAACTGACGAATGAAACCCTGAAAGTCTGCGGCCCCATCCTCTTTATTACGGCAGCTGGCGGCGTTCTGGGCAAGGTTATCGCTTCGACCAACATGGTTGCCTTCATCAAGGCCAATTCGACGACGCTTGCTGGTCTTGGTATTTTCTTTCCTTTCATTCTCTCAGCTATCCTCAAGACGGCACAGGGGTCTTCTACCGTGGCCATTACAACGACAGCCGGCATCATGGCGCCTCTTATGACGACCTTGGGCCTTGGCACTCCTATCCTTGCAGCGGTAACGGTCATTGCCATCGGAGCTGGAGCCATGACCGTCTCCCATGCCAACGACTCCTATTTCTGGGTTGTTACAAATTTTGGTGATATGGAAGTCCAAGATGGGTACCGGGCACAGACGTTCGGAACCTTTGTGACAGGTCTGGCTGCCATGCTTAATGTCTATATCATCTATCTTTTTGTTCGCTGAAAAGCAGCTCACAAGACTGTACGGGATCTCTTTTCCGTACAGTCTTTTCTTTGTGATAGGAATTCCCCTATTTGCACTATGATATCTTGTACATTTTGAAAAAATGTCCTATAATGAATTCCGGTATCTTGATAGGATATCATGGAAAAAACGGGGGAATTGCTCCGCTTGCGCCGTGGATTCATGCGTTTATAGGCCATTGTGCTAACTGTAACATTTAAGTTGACAGAACGCACCGGAATAAGGTAGAATTCACTGTAAAGGAATATGATTTAAATTCTATCGTAGGATCATACAAGTAAGAGAGGTTAGAGACATGAGTGAACTATTACGAGTCGAAGGGCTGCATGTGGCTGTCGAAGGAAAGGAAATCCTCAAGGGACTTGATCTTGTCATCAATAAGGGCGAGACCCATGTCATCATGGGGTCCAATGGGGCTGGCAAATCAACTTTCAACGCAGTCATGGGAAATCCGAAATATGTGGTCACAGCAGGGCATATCTATCTGGAAGGAAAGGAGATTACTCACGAACCAGTCAACGAACGGGCTAAGGCAGGGATCTTCATGGCCTTCCAGAATCCTATCTCCGTCCAGGGCATTTCAGTTGAAAACTTCATTCGCAATGCCAAGAGCACGGTTAGCGGTGAGACCCAGCGAATCATGCCCTTTCGCAAGAAGCTGCATAAACAGATGGATGCCCTTAAGATGGATCGCTCCTATGCGGACCGTTATGTCAACGATGGGTTTTCCGGCGGTGAACGCAAGAAAAATGAGATTCTCCAGATGACCATGCTCGAGCCGAAACTGACTATGCTCGATGAAATTGACTCCGGTCTTGATGTTGACGCTGTCCGCATCGTATCAGAGGCCGTCAACGAATATCACAATGAGGACAACTCTCTCCTGATCATTACGCACCACAGTGAGATCCTGCAAAAACTGCATCCCGATGTGGTGCACGTCCTCATTGCTGGTAAGATTGTCAAGAGCGGTGATGCTTCCCTCATCCGTGAGATCGAGGAAAACGGCTACGACGCCTATAAGAACTGATAGGTAGGTGAGCATTATGTCGGAAGAAAAGAGAACCGGATTGGACGAGGAAAAGAAGCTTTTCGATTCCGTCGACAATCTCGGAAACATGTATAACTTCAGGAATGACTTCAAGTATTCCTATAAGACCGATGCTGGCCTGACACCGGACATCGTCCAGGAGATTTCCGAAAAGAAGGATGAGCCGAAATGGATGCGCGACTTCCGCCTGAAATCTCTTGATATCTACAATCAAATGCCGTACCCGGTGTGGGGCCTGATATCAGCGGTCTTGATATGGCCAATATCGTCACCTATGTCCGTCCTGATACGCAGATGAAGGCGGACTGGAACGACGTTCCTGATGATATCAAGGATACCTTTGACCGTTTGGGCATTCCGGAAGCGGAAAAGACTTCCCTTGCGGGTGTAGGTGCCCAGTATGATTCGGAAGTCGTTTATCACAGCATCCAAGAAGACCTTGTCAAGCAGGGCGTTGTCTATACAGATTTTGATACGGCACTTAAGGAATATGAAGATATCGTCAAGAGTCACTTCATGAAGCTTGTTCCGCCTACAGATCACAAGTTTGCCGCTCTGCATGGCGCTGTTTGGTCCGGCGGCTCCTTTGTCTATGTTCCTGACGGAATTGATGTTGAAATTCCGCTGCAGAGTTATTTCCGTCTCAATGCGCCAGGAGCTGGACAGTTTGAACATACCCTGATCATTGTCGGTAAAGGGGCCAAGGTTCATTTCATCGAAGGCTGCAGTGCCCCAAAATACAACGTGGCTAATCTACACGCCGGCTGTGTTGAACTTTTTGTTGGCGATGAAGCCACTCTGACTTATTCGACGATTGAAAACTGGTCGAAGAATATGTACAACATGAACACGAAGCGCTGCGTCGTTGGTAAGAACGGAACCATCAATTGGGTTACTGGGTCCTTCGGCTCCCATACATCCTGTCTGTATCCTATGAGCATCCTCAATGGGGAAGGCGCCCACTGCGAATTTACAGGAGTTACCTTTGCCGGTAAGGGACAGTATCTTGATACGGGTTCCAAGGTAATTCACAATGCTCCGAACACGACGAGCAACATCAATTCCAAATCCATTTCCAAAGATGGCGGCGTCTGCATCTATCGAGGCAGCGTGGTCATTGGGGAAAGGCAGAAGGGGCCAAATCGAACGTGAGCTGCGAATCCCTTATGCTGGATGAACAGTCCCAGTCCGATACGATCCCTGCCATTGTCATCAAGAATGACAATGTGGACCTTGGGCATGAAGCGAAGATCGGCCGCATTTCTGATGAAGCCATCTTCTATCTTATGAGCCGCGGCTGAGTGAAGATGAAGCACGGGCCATGCTGGTCCGTGGGTTTGTTGAACCGGTTTCGAAGGCACTGCCGCTTGAGTATGCTGTCGAAATGAACAATTTGATCAATCTGGAACTCAAAGGTTCCATGTAAGGAGGTAGGAGAGCATGAAACAGATTTTCAATGAACTGCCTCGTCCTACTTTCGTTGGATGAGAGTAAACCATCAGGAACTGGAAACTCCGGAAGTAAAGCTTGTCCCTGAGGCTGCTGTAGAAGAACGGCATGAAGGCTCTGCTGAAGTCACTTTCTTTACGGGCCGGCGCGTTCCGAATTTGGAGGATTTTGCCGGTGCAAGCCAGGAATCCATGAAGGATGCTTTGGAAAAGGGCAATGTAAATTGTGAAATCAGCGTCAAGGATGGGGAAAAAGCCAAGGTGTGGCTTGACTACAGCCTCTCAGAGACGGTTTCTGCCTTGTGGGACAGCTTTATATCAAGGCGGGCAAAAATAGCGATGTCGAGTCTTTACGACTTTCGAAGGAGATGCCCCGGACGGACTCGTCAATGTCCTCTTTTATGTAGAGGCTGGCGAGAACGCAAATGTGAACGTCAGCAAGGTCCAGATCCATGGCAGCCATGTCCGTCACATTGATCAGCGCTATACCCATGATGGCAAGGGCAGCAAGGTGAAGTTTGTCTCTGCTGAAGTGGGCGGCAAGGAAACCTTGGTCTATGTCCGCACGGATCTTGATCACGACGAGTCGGACTTCAAGAGTCAGACCATGTATCTTGGCAGTGAAAACCAGCTCTTTGATTTTTCCTATTGGGTTCCGACCCAAGGAATCAAGACCAATACGGACATTCTCACGACGGGAGCTCTCATGGGAACCAGCCGCAAATATTTCCGCGGCACGATCGATTTTCTGCGAGGCGGCAAGAAAGCTGTGGGCAACGAAGAAGATACATGTCTGCTCCTTAATAAGGGCGTCCATTCCATTTCCGTTCCTTTGCTTCTTTGCAAGGAAGATGATGTCGTTGGCAACCACGCCGCAAGTTCCGGCCAGGTAGACCCCGATATGCTTTTTTATCTGATGAGCCGCGGCCTCAGCGAAAACGGCGCTCGTCTTGTCATTGTTGAATCCAATATCCGTCCGGTCATTGACCAGTTAGGCGATGAAACCCTGGCGAACAAGGCTCTCCGGGCAGTACGGGAGAAAATGGAGTTTTGTACCCAGAAAGGAATTTGCGATGAAAAATGTACGGAAAGACTTCCCAATCTTAACTAAAAAGGTCAATGGTCATCCCCTTGTCTATTTCGACAATGCGGCAACGACCCAAAAGCCTATCAGGTCATCCATGCCATGGTGGACCTATTGGAACACTATAATGGCAACCCCCATCGTGGGGCCCATACCCTCAGCATTGAAGCCACGGAATTGTATGACAGCGCCCGTGAAGCTGTTGCCCGCTTCATCAATGCCAAGAGTGCCGATGAGGTCATTTTCGTCCGCAATACGACGGAAGCTCTGAACCTAGTGGCCAGAAGCTATGGGGAAGCGAATCTCCATACAGGGGACAAAATCGTCATCCCCATTTCTGAGCACCATTCCGATATTGTGCCTTGGCAACGTGTGGCAAGCCGTACAGGGGCCCAGCTTGTTTATATGTACCTTGATGAAGAAGGCCATTTTACGGATGAAGACCTGGCAAAGATCGACGAAAAGACAAAAATCGTGGCTTTTGCTGCGGTCAGCAATGTCCTTGGTATGAAGCGCCCCATTGAAAAGATCATTGAAAAAGCGCATGCAGTTGGTGCCATTGCCGTCCTTGATGGAGCCCAATCCGCACCTCACATGAAGAGTGATGTCCAGAAGTGGGATTGTGATTTCTATGCTTTCAGCGGTCATAAGATGATGGGCTCTGCTGGCACGGGTGTCCTTTATGGCAAGAAGAAACTCCTTAATGCCATGGAACCTTTCCTCTCTGGTGGAGACATGATTGAATATGTGCAGGAACAGAGTACGACTTTTGAACAGGTCCCGTTTAAATTTGAGGCAGGGACGGAAAATGTGGAAGGGGCGGTTGCTCTTCATGCAGCCATCGATTATCTTGAAGACCTTGGTTTTGATGAAATCGAGCGCCATGAATATGAATTGACCAAGCACTGCCTTGAAGGCCTAATGAAGCTTCCTTATGTCCATATCTTGGGCAGCAAAGATCCGGAAGAAAAGGTTGGTGTCATTGCCTTTACCATTGACGGTGTGCATCCTCACGATGTGGCGACGATCCTTGACAGCTATGGCATTGCTATTCGCAGCGGCCATCATTGCGCCCAGCCTTTGGGTCATCACCTCCATGTCGAAGCATCGAATCGTGCCAGTTTCTATATCTATAACACCATCGAAGAAGTGGACTACTTCCTGGACAAGCTTCCTCTTGTTCGGAAACAGATGGGATTCAAGGATTAAAAGGGTGATACAATGAGCAGCGTGGATATGAATCAACTTTATTCGGACATCATTCTGGAACATAACCAGAACCAGATGAACAAACGTGCCTTGGATAAGTTCACGCTCCAGGAGCATGGACATAATCCGAGCTGTGGTGATGACATTACCCTCCAGGCCGATATCGAAGGCGCATCGTCAAGGATGCGGCCTATACGGGCCATGGCTGTGCCATCAGCCAGGCTTCGGCAGACATGATGATTGACCTCATCAAGGGCAAATCCGTCAAGGAAGCACTCCGTCTGGTCAATCTTTTCCTCGATATGATCAAAAGGGAAGTGACCGATGACGATGAACTGGAAGAATTGGAAGATGCCATCAGCTTGAAGAATATCTCCAATATGCCGGCTCGCGTCAAATGTGCGGTTCTTGCTTGGCATACTTTGAAAGAAGCCCTTTCCGACGATAAGGAAGCCTCCGAACAATAATATATGGGCTATTGGCTGCTGTACCAAACGGGTATGGCAGCTTTTTTATGTCTGCAACGAACGGAAAATCCGTAAAGTTCTATACAAAGTTTTTTGAGTTTGTAGTATAATCTATGGGTAATGCTTAACGAGTCAATAAGGAGGATGCAGAGGATGCATACATTTAGCACGGAGCTGGGGGGCAGACCCCTTACCATCGAAACAGGCAAGATTGCCAAGCAGGCCAATGGGTCTGTTCTCATCCGCTATGGGGAAACAGCCGTTGTGGTTGCTGTCACCGGTACGGATACACCGCGGGAAGGGGTTGATTTCTTTCCCCTGACGGTTGATTTTGAAGAGAAGATGTACGCTGTCGGGAAGATTCCTGGCGGCTTCCTGAGAAGAGAGGGCCGTCCGCCTGAAACGGCTATCCTGACGAGCCGTCTCATTGACCGACCAATCCGTCCCATGTTCCTGATGGCTATCATAATGACCGTGCAGATTGTTGCAACGGCTGTGTCCGTCGATCCCGATAATGCACCTGATATTCCTGCTATGATCGGTGCTTCCTGCGCTCTTTCCATTTCTGATATTCCTTTTGAAGGTCCGATTGCCGGTGTCCGTGTTGGCCGCGTGGATGGAAAATTCATCATCAACCCGACCCTTGAGCAGGCTGCGGTCAGCGAAATGAACGTTGCTGTTGCCGGAACCAAAGAGGCCATTCTCATGGTTGAAGCTGGGGCCAAGGAAGTTTCCGAACAGGTCATGCTTGATGCCATCTTGTTTGGACACGAAGAAATCAAGAAACTGGTTGCTTTTCAGGAACAGATTCAGGCTGAAGTAGGCAAACCCAAGATGGAATTTACCCCTTATGTGCCGCCTGAAGCCCTTTCCAAGGAAATCATGGAATACGGTGAACCGAAGATCCACGATGCCTCATGGATCCCGATAAGCTTCATCGCGACAAGATGGTTTCCGAAACCAAGGAAGCATCCTGGAACATTTTGTGGAGCTTTATCCTGAAAGTGAAATCGATATTGCCCATATTGTGCAGAAGCTTGTCAAGAAGGTCTTTCGTCACATCATTACCCATGATAAGATCCGTCCGGACGGCCGTGCCCTTGATGAGGTACGTCCTATCAGCTGCGAAGTTGGTCTTTTGGCCCGGCCTCATGGCTGCAGCCTCTTTACACGCGGTCAAACCCAGGTTCTCAACTGCCTTGCTTTGGCGCCGCTCCGCGAAGCCCAGACCCTTGATGGCCTTGGGACGGAGCTGACAAAACGTTACATCCACCACTACAATTTCCCGCCCTACAGCTCGGTGAAACAAAACCCCTGCGCAGTCCGGCCGCCGCGAAATCGGCCATGGTGCCCTGGCAGAACGGGCCTTGCTTCCGGTTATTCCTTCGGAAGAGGAATTTCCATACACGATCCGACTGGTTTCAGAAGTCCTGGAATCGAACGGTTCTTCCTCCATGGCCAGTACCTGCGCCAGCACCCTCAGCCTGATGGATGCCGGCGTGCCAATCAAGGCTCCTGTTTCCGGTGTGGCCATGGGCCTTGTCAAGGAAGGGATGATATTACCATCCTGACGGATATTCAGGGCCTTGAAGACGCCAATGGTGATATGGACTTCAAGGTTGCCGGTACGGAAAAAGGCATTACGGCCATCCAAATGGATATCAAGATTGACGGCATCAACCGTCAGATCTTTGAACAGGCACTTGAACAGGCTCGCAAGGGCCGTGCCTATATCCTCGGCAAGATGCTTGAATGTATCCCGCACCGCGGCCTTCCCTCAAGGAACATGCACCAAAAATTACGACCCTCAAGATCAATCCGGACAAGATCAAGGATGTGATTGGACCGGGCGGTAAGGTCATCAAGAAAATCACCGAGGAATCCGGTGCCAAGATTGATATCGAGGAAGATGGAACGGTTTACGTAGCTGCTGCTGATCAGGCCTCTGCCAACAAAGCTATTGAAGCCATCAATGCCATTACGGCTGAACCGGAAATTGGAAAGATTTATACAGGTAAAGTCACACGCCTGATGAATTTCGGCGCCTTTGTTGAATTCATGCCTGGCCGGGAAGGCTTGGTCCACATTCACAACTCGCCAAGGAACGGGTGGAAAAAGTGGAAGACGTGGTAAATGTGGGTGATGAAATTGTTGTTAAGCTCGTTGAAATCGACGCTAAGGGACGCATGAACCTGTCCCGCAAAGCGGCGCTGCAAAGCCACTGATTCTTGACCCTAAAAAGGGGCATGTTCTGAAAAAAGTCACGAACATGCCCCTTTCTTGCTATATCCAGATGGTAGGAATGGGTTTCAACTTGTAAGGAGAGATCATCAATTGGGATTTTTTTTTAATTTCCATAAAAAAAACAGAATTATTGGCCCCTATGACGGGACGTGTGATTCCTCTTGAGAAGGTGCCTGATGCCGTCTTTTCCCAAAAGACCCTAGGGGAGGGAGCGGCCATCATGCCTGAAGACGGTCTTGTAACCGCACCTTGTGACGGTACGATTGCCTATGTCCCGGATACGAAACATGCGATTGCCCTGACGAGTACCAAGGGAGTGGAAGTCTTGATCCATGTGGGAATCGACACCGTTTCCTTACAGGGGGAGGGCTTTGATGCCCTTGTAAAGGAAGGTGATTCCGTCTCAAGGGGACAGGGGCTTCTTCAGGTTGATCTTTCCCTTCTTGCCAGCAAGAAAATGAATCCTGTGACTCCCCTTGTTGTGACGGGTGGCGCGGCATCCATTACGCTGCTGCAAAAAGAAGGAACCCGTGTTGAAAGCGGAAAAGACGCCATTGTTTCTGTCAAGGAAGAGGAGGAGTGAAGCCATGGAAATCAACGGCAGCGGCGGCAGCCTTATCGAACGGAAATATCGTCTTCCTGTCACTGTCATTTGGCAGCTTGCCCTTGATACAGCCCGGGAGATGGAAATCAGCCTAAAGGAAGTGGATGAAAAGGAGCATCTTTTTCAGGGAAGTCTCCTCACGGGAGAAAAAACCTTTCTTTTTGGCGAGCCAAAGAAAAAAGAGGTTTCCCTCGTTGTGACGCCCGTAGAAGAAGGCTGTCAGGTCATCCTTGACATTCATAAGGAACGGATTGAGGTCTATAGCTTCCGGCCACAAAATAAGGAAACAGAAGCCTTCATGAAACGGCTTGAAGCTAAAATAGAGGGTTCTTTGTCAAATGTTGGGGTGCCCCACAACTAAATCGCCTTTTAGGAACTCGGCAAGGCATTTGCCGAGTTCCTTTTTTGCCAATTCACATAGAGAATCCGGTTCCTAAATCTGTTGAAATCACGCATTCCAAATGCAACTCTCTTAACCGTCTTAATCAGGTTGTTACAGCCTTCTGTGAATCCATTGGAGTATGGCTGG
>ENA-OQAN01001361-OQAN01001361.1-human-gut-metagenome-genome-assembly--contig:-NODE-1361-length-10811-cov-1.708817_pt1 | contig 10811 bp, 15 predicted proteins | sample MGYA00242735_ERZ504527 | MGnify/ENA primary metagenome ERZ504527 (study PRJEB26092, sample SAMD00036230) | human gut metagenome | host: Homo sapiens | study: EMG produced TPA metagenomics assembly of...
ACGATTAGACAGGGAATGCCAAATGCGGATGAAGAAAGCAGGTCAAGCCTATTTAGCCAAACGATACATAGCTTCGGCGTAAAATCTGGGCATTTTTCATGAGGATCTCAATTTCCCAGAATTCGTTGGAGATGTTCACGAACCGTATCACCCGGGAAAAATGGGTCCAAAGGCAACGATATTAGGAATGGCCTTGGCATAGGTGCCGCCGCCGATGCTCATGCGCCGCCCGTAAGACCCGTCATTTCATGATAGACATCGAGCAGGGTTTGGACATAAGGGGTCTTTTCATCTACGTAGAGGGCACCCTTGTGTTCTTCGCTGGTCAGTTCAAAACCAGCCTTTTTAAAGGTTTCGGTCAGCTTGGGAGCACAATCTTCATAAGTCTTTGTTACAGGATACCGATAGTTGATCTTTACGGTCAGGTGATCGGCATCTCCTTCCAGGATACCCATGTTGAAGGACAGTTTGCCCGACACTTCATCTTCCAGACCAATGCCAATCTTTTCACCATAAGGATCCATCCCAATCTTGTCAGCAAGGAAAGTCACCGCCTCTTGGAGGCCCTTGGACAGAGGGAACTCCTTGATGCCAAGGAGCAGCTTGCCAATCGCGTTTTCACCCAGTTCCGGATGGGAACCGTGTGCTTCCTTACCGTGGGTCGTAACCTTGAAGCCGCCTTCTGTGAGTTCGACGGTCATTCCGTCTTTCCCATTAAAGCGGGAGACAAGCGCTTTAGCTTCTTCACTGGGCGCAGCAAATTCCGCTTCACACAGGGCAGGAACAATATTGTAGGCCGTACCGCCTTGGATACGGACAAGCTTTATCTCGCCATCCTGCGTGAAGTGCGTCGTATAGTCGGCATTGACGATTCCTTTTTCCCCGTTGATGAGAGGATATTCTGCATCGGGCGTAAATCCGCAAACTGGGACCTCTCCGCCTTTTTCGAGATAATAATCCATATCGGCAGCACCGGTTTCCTCATTTGTTCCAAAGAGGATACGGATACGGCGTTTCAGGGGCAGGCCGGCATCAACGATGGCTTTCATGCCATAAAGCGCCGCAATGGCTGGCCCCTTATCATCCATGGCACCGCGTCCATAGACATTCGTGTCATCAACCTCACCGCTGTAGGGATCCTTATCCCAGCCTTTGCCTTCAGGAACGACGTCCAAATGGCCAAGGATGGCCACCATTTCATCACCTTCGCCAATTTCGGCCCAACCCATGTAGTTATCTACGTTCTTGGTACGGAAGCCCATGTCTTCGCAGACTTTCAGCATATAAGCAAGGCACTTGGCAGGGCCTTTACCAAAAGGCATTCCCGGTTTAGCTTCTTCCTGGACGCTGCGGATCTTGATTGCTTCCGACAGGGTCTTGAGCAGCGCTTGTTTTTGACGAGCAACGGATTCTTTGAGTTCCATCGTGATTCCTCCTCTATATGTCCATTCCAAAATGACAGGGCTGAAAAGAAACAGCAGGCTGAAGGCTGCATCCCAATTCGTCAGCAAGCTTCAAAAAAAGGAAGCTCATTCCCATCATAAAGGGGATTTCTAAAACTTCATGACTCTATTGTATCCAGTTTTCAGAATTATGTCAATAATATCGTATCATTTGTAATAATATCGTTATTTTTCTTTCTTTTTCTTCTCTTTTTACCAAAACTGTCCACTTTTCCCAAAAAGAGCCTCCCGGCATCCTTCAAAAACCTTCAAATAAAGGGGATTGCAGAAAATCCTTCCTTAATGTCCGCATAAAAAGGACAAAGCTTTTTCCCTTTTCTTCTATTTTTTTCTTTTTTAGAAAAAATCGGCCACTAAAAGAGAAAGGCTTTTCCTGTATCAATTGATACGATTTTCAAGAAAGGTATTGTCAGAATTACCCTTTTTTAGGAAATTTTTACTTTAGTAAGGTACTTTGTGCTATCATGGGACGTATCAAAAACTGAGCATCAGGACAAGGTCTTGAAGCCATTAAAAGGAAAGGAAGTCTATCATGAACAAAATCATCATAGAACAAGTCGCCAAACACCGCAAAGAAGCCGAAACCTTGGTCCGCGCCTTTTATGACCATCCGGAGATTTCCATGGAAGAAACCGCTTCCAGCCGTGCCATTGTTGATGCCCTTGCCCCCTATGGCTTTACCATTGAATACCCCTTTATGGAAAAAGAGCTCGGCTATGATACGGCCTTTCGCGCCACACTGAAACGAGGGGAAGGTCCAAAATGTTCCATCATGGTCGAATACGATGCCCTGCCAGGCATTGGTCACGGCTGCGGGCATAACCTGCATGGTCCCCTGTCGGTTCTTGCAGGCATTGTTCTTAGTGAGCTTCCAGAAGACGCATTTCACGGGACGCTCGAAGTCATTGGGACACCGGCGGAGGAAACCGTTGGCGCCAAACTCATCTTTGCCAAAGAAGGAGTCTTTGACGGGGATGCCCTTGCCATCATGATGCACAGCACGTCAGGCGGCATAAGCCGCACCAATACGCAGGCCAATGCCCTGCGTGCCTACGAAATCACCTTTACGGGGAAAACGGCCCATGCGGCTGGCGATCCTTGGGATGGACACAACGCGCTGACTGCCCTGCGCAAATTTCTCGATCTGGTAGACGCCCGACGGGATTCCTTCCATCCTTTACCATTGCCAGCGGCATCATCACTGAAGGTGGCAAGGCCCCCAATGTCGTGCCTGATCGGCCGCCCTCCGCTTTGAATTCCGCTATCCTGTCAAACGGGAAATTGAACGCTTGGACCGGATCGTCAAAAACTGTGCCAAAGGAGCCGCCCTTGCCCTTGACTGCAGTGTGGAATTTACCCTCGCAGGGCCTGACTTTGACGACATGGTGCGGGTTCCTCTTTTAGAAGAAAAGATTAAGGAACTCTTCACCTCCTATGGGGAACCTGTTGGGGACCCCCTGCCACCGGGCGGCTCGACAGATGCCGGCAATGTAAGCTACCGCTGTCCGACGCTCCATGCCTATATCTCGATTTCGGACAAGGCCTGTCCCGGCCACTCGACAGCCCTGCGTGATGCCACTATAACCCCCCACGCCTTAGATCAAATGGCCAAAGGGGCTGCCGTCATCGCGGAAATGGTCCTGACCGTATTTAACGACGCCGGATACCGTGTGGCCGTGCAAAAAGAATTTGAGCAATCCGTTATAGGAAAGGAGGATGACCGATGTCTGAAGAAACGGAAAAAAACCCCGATCAGAAAAATTCCCGGTGGGCCCTGCCCCATGTTTTTGTCCTGCTGTTTGGCATTATTGTCTTTGCAGCCATCATGACTGGATCTGCCGGCTGGCGACTTTAACCGCGTCACCAACAGTGCGGGCCAAAAGATTGTCCAGGCCGGTACCTATCACCTTGTCAAAGCTCATCCGGTCGGTTTTTTTGAAATGTTCAAATGTATTTACCTTGGCATGAAGGACGCGGCGCCGGTCATTCTCTTTCTCTTCATTGCCTACGGCTTCATTGGCTCATCATTGGCTCCGGTGCTTTTGACGGGCTGGTTGCCAAGCTCCTGCGCGTGGTCCGCGGCAGGATGCGGTCCTCATCATTCCCCTTTTCATGACAGTCATCAGCTTTGCCTCCTCGACAGTTGGAATTTCCGAAGAAGCCTTGCCCTTTATCCCAATTTTTGTAGGCATCACCATTGCCATGGGATATGACGCCATCGTTGGCCTTGCCATCGTTTCCTGTGCCACAGCCATCGGCTATGCAGGTGCCTTTATGAACCCCTTCACCGTAGGAACGGCCCAAGCCATTGCGGAGCTTCCCATCATGAGCGGCTCGGGCTTTCGGATTCTCTCCCACCTTGCCATGATTGCCGTGGCTTCCCTTTATACCATCCGCTACGCGCTCAAGGTAGCTAGGAATCCCCAAAAAAGCCTTGTCTACGGGACCAAGAATGAATTTGCCATCACGGAAGAAGAACTGCAAAAGCATCCCTTCACCTTCCGTCATATCCTCATCCTCCTGGTCTTTTTCGCTGGGGTCATTGCCTTGGTCTATGGCTGCAAATATTACGGCTGGTACTTTACGGAACTATCCGCCCTCTTTATGATCATGGGACTCATTTCCGCCATCCTTGTCGGTTGGAATCCGAACCAGATTGCCCGCAGTCTTGAAAAAAGCTTCCGGGACATTTCAGCAGCCTGCATGATGATCGGCTTTGCCCGTGGCATCCTCATTGTCATGCAGACAGGCCATATTATGGACACCTTCGTCTACGGCATGTTCATGCCCCTGTCCGCGCTGCCTCAGCTTGCCGCTGCGGAAGCCATGCTGATTGTCCAGACCCTCCTCAATTTCCTCATCCCCTCCGGATCCGGCCAGGCCGTTGTTTCCATGCCAATCATGCCCCCTTGGCAGACCTGCTCGGTATGAGCCGCCAGCTTGCCGTCCTCTGTTTCCAGTTTGGTGACGGCCTTTCCAACATCATGTGGCCTACAACCACGCTTCCCATCGCCTGCGGCATTGCCGGCGTTTCCATGATGAAATGGTGGAAGTTCTTTACCCCGCTGTTCATCATGCTCGTAGGGGTCCAGGCCATCATGGTGGCCATTGGGTTTGTCATTGGCTACTGAGCGTCAACGGAGCTGCCTCAAATCAGCCAACAACTAGACCGATTTGAGGCAGAATATGAGCCCCTTGCCTTAGCTAACGCAAGGGGCTCATTGCTTATCCTGCAACGTAAGCGCAGGTTTGGGTTAAGACTCTTGGCTTTTATTTGGCTGCTGCAAGGGGCTGGTCTTTTAAAAGATAACGATGGCGCTTGGAATGATTCGCATTCCTATTCTCCCTCTTGCTTTCTGCACAACAGCTATGTTGTCTTAGACACATTTCGTATTTATGGGTCAGCTCAATACATAAAAAAAAGACGGCAAAGAAATGGATCTTTCATTTTTTCACAGCCTTTATTTCCTGCCCTTTGAACACACAAAAACCCCCAACCGTGCGGCGGGGGCTTGTTTGCTACCTATCATGATTCTTCCTGATGAACCAGGATATCACGGACGCTTTTCATGAATTTGGCTCGTGGCAGCATCACAAAATGGCCACAGCCCCGGCATTTGATGCTATATCCATGCCCGTACGGGTAATCTCCCATTCATAAGAGCCACAGGGATGCGCCTTTTTCATTCGTACGATATCTCCTGTGTGGAGCGCAACATCATCCTTCATGGCCTGCCTCCACTCTCAAGGTCGAAACTTCCTTGATATCATAGCCGGCATCGCGGATCCGTTCCACAATATCCATGGCCTGCGTGAGATCAGCGCGGATTGTGACTTCCCGTTCATCGCCAGCAAGCTCCGGGAGAGGATTGAGATGATGTTTACCCCCCTTTCCGTAAAGATCTGGGATAGTTCGGCAATGACACCCACTTTATCCTTCGTATCGATAACAACCTTTCGTTGATGTTTGATTATATCCCATGATATCTACAAAAGCCTTAAAGATATCCGTATCGGAAATGATACCCGTAATATGGTTCGTCCCGTCTACAACAGGCAGGGCCCCAACTTATGGGTGTTACAGCAGGTAGCGGCGGTTTCGACGCTGTCCGATTCCCGGACTGTCCAGACGGATTTGGTCATGATATCGCTGACCTTAAGTTTTCCCAACAGGTAATTGGCCTCATAACGGTCCAGCACACTTGCATCGCTCGGCGTAGCCCGGGAAACATCCCCGTCCGTAACGATACCCATAAGGAGTCCTTCCTTATCGGTAACCGGGATGCGGCGCAGGTTATTGCTCAGCATCAGTTCCCGCACTTCCAGAAGACTTTGGTCACTGCGGATGGAGATCACTGTCGGTGTCATGATTTCTTTTATGCGCATGTTATTTCCTCCTTAGCCGCCCAGGTAGGCCTTGCGGACGGCCTCACTGGCAGAAAGATCAGCCGCCGGCCCACTGAGGGTGATGCGTCCCGTTTCAAGGACGTAGGCGTAGTCAGCAATGGACAGGGCCATATTGGCATTTTGTTCGACGAGGAGGACCGTCGTGCCTTCCTCGTTGATGGTCTTGATGATGGAAAAGATTTCCTTGACAAGAAGCGGGGCAAGGCCCATGGACGGTTCATCCAGCAAGAGGACACGGGGCCGTTCCATCAAAGCCCGTCCCATGGCAAGCATCTGCTGCTCCCCACCGGACAGGGTCCCTGAAAGCTGGTTCTTTCGTTCAAAAAGGCGGGGGAAGAGCTCAAAGACCTTCTTCTTATCTTTTTCAATGCCGTCCTTGTCCTTGCGGAGATACGCCCCCATATCGAGGTTTTCCATAACGGACATATTGGCAAAGACGTGGCGCCCTTCCGGGCACCTGGACGAGACCGGAGGCGACAATCTTATGGGCCGGCGTCCCCGTAATATCCGTCCCATCAAAAAGGATGTTGCCTGAACGGGGTTTGATGAGGCCCGAAATCGTATGGAGCGTCGTCGACTTGCCAGCACCGTTTGACCCAATGAGGGTCACAATCTGCCTATCTTCGACACGCAGACTGATGCCCTTGACGCATGGATGGCACCATAATAAACTTCCAGATCCCTGACTTCCAGCATTATGACACCTCCTCGCCCAAATAAGCTTCAATGACCCGTTTGTTACGGCGGATTTCATCCGGCGTTCCACTCGCAATGCAAAGTCCATACTCCAGGACATAGATGCGCTGGCAAACTCCCATGACAAGGCCCATATCATGCTCAATCAGCAGGATAGCCAAGTGGAAATGGTCGCGGAGCCAGCGGATCATTTCCATGAGTTCCTTCGTTTCCTGCGGATTCATGCCCGCCGCCGGTTCATCAAGAAGCAGCAACTTAGGTTCCGTCGCAAGCGCCCTTGCAATTTCAAGGCGGCGCTGGGCCCATAGGGAAGGTTTTTTGCTAGGTCATAGGCATGGTCTTCCAAATGGAAGATTGTAAGGAGCTCCATGGCCTTTTTCGTGACCTCATTCTCTTCCTGGACATATTTACGGGTCCGGAAGATAGCCTCAGGAAGATTGTACCCGATATGCATATGATAGGCAATCTTCACATTATCAATGACGGGCAGCTCCGAAAAAAGGCGGATGTTCTGGAAAGTCCGGGCCATCCCCAGCTGCGTGACCTGATAGGATTTCTTGCCATTGATGCGGACCCCATTAAAGGTGATATCCCCTTCTGTCGGGACGTAGACCCCTGTAATAAGGTTAAAGGCCGTTGTCTTGCCGGCCCCGTTTGGTCCGATGAGACCGATGAGTTCGTGTTCATCGATATGCATGGAAAGGTTCGAAACGGCACGCAGTCCGCCAAAAACGATGGAGACATTATCAAGATCGAGGAGGCGTTTTTTTATCTTCTGCCGTCATGATTTATTTCCTCCCTTCTTGAAGCGCTTGATCATCGCAAGGGACAGTTCCTTGTCACCAAACAGGCCTTGGGGCCGATAGAGCATGAGGACAATCATAGCGATGGAGTAGATGAGCATACGCCATTCCGGAAAATCGGAAAGGGCAGCCGAGATAAAGGTCAGGACAATGGCACCCGTAATTGACCCCGTCATGGATCCAAGGCCGCCCAGGACCACCATGGTCAGGATGTCAAAGCTTCTCATAAAAGTAAAGGACGCTGGATGGGCAATGAAGAAATAGTGGGAAAAGAGCACGCCTGCTGTTCCGGCAAAAGACGCACCGAGCGTAAAGGCCATAACCTTGTAGCGGGTTGTATCGATGCCCATCGTATCAGCGGCAATCTCATTTTCACGAATGGCAAGACAGGCCCTGCCATAGGCGGAATTCTTGAAGTTTTTGATGAAAAAGAGGATTGCAATCATGATCCAAAAGGCCAGGGGAAAGGTCGTCAGGCGGGGAATCCCCATAAGGCCCGACGCGCCGCCTACATACTCGATGTTGAGAATGCAGATGCGGATGATTTCACCAAGACCCAAGGTCGCAATAGCCAAATAGTCCCCATTAAGACGCAAGGTCGGCAGCCCGACAAGAAAACCCAACAGGCCTGCGGAAAGGTGCCTGCGATAAGGGCAACGGCATATCATAACCCAGTTTGACTGTCATGATGGCTCCCATATAGGCGCCTACCGCAAAAAATCCAGCGTGTCCAATGGAAAACTGCCCCGTATAGCCGTTAATCATATTAAGGCTCGTCGCCAGGATGATGTTGATGATGATAAGGACGAGGTTCAGTTCCCAGAATGCCCCGATGATTTCCATCTCCAAGAGCACATAGAGCACGGCAAAAAGGGCGGCACAAAAACCAAGTTTTTTCAGATCTGCTTTGAGAAATACATTCATCGTGCCACCTCCTTATACTTTTTCACGGATATTCTTGCCAAAGAGCCCCTGCGGTTTGTAAAGCAGGATCAAAATGAGGATGGCAAAGGCAGCTGCATCACGGAACGTCGAGGAGATAAAGCCCGATACAAGGGCTTCTACAATGCCTAGGATGATGCCGCCCACCATGCACCGGGGATGATTCCAATCCCACCAAGACAGCCGCCACGAAAGCTTGATGCCGGGCGCATCCCATGAGAGGATCAATCGAATTATAATAGATCCCAACCAGTACGCCGCCAGCAGCAGCAAGGGCCGAACCCAGGGCAAAAGTCATGCTGATGACGCGGTCGATATTGATGCCCATCAAGCGGGCCGCATCGGCGTCAAAGGAAACAGCACGCATGGCCTTGCCGATTTTTGTATAATTGACAATATACGTCAGGGCCAGCATGAGGACAATGGTACTGCCAAGGATGATGATCTGCTGGCTATTGATCACAAGCCCCCCGACATTGTACACAGACGCGGCAAAATCCGAAGAAAACGTACGCGGCTGCGGTGATGCCAGAAGGATCATGCCGTTTTCAAGGAAAAAAGATACGCCAATGGCCGTAATGAGGATGGCAATGCGGGGTGCATTGCGCATCGGCCGATAAGCAACACGTTCAATGAGCATACCGACAAGGGCTGCCCCCGCCATCGCAATCAGAAGGGACGGGAAAAAGGGCAGATGAAAGACTGTTGTCGCAATATACCCAATATAAGCGCCCACCATATAGATATCACCGTGGGCAAAATTGATGAGCTTCAAGATTCCATAGATCATGGTATAGCCCAGCGCAATCAGTGCGTAGATACTGCCCAGGGACAGACCATTGATAAGCTGCTGCAGCAGTTGATGCATAAAACCAGATTCCATAGACATGGCCTCCCTTTTTTCATAATGGCAGCGGCAGAACAAGTCTACCGCCCTATGGATGGATACGTTCATTCAGGGATCGACTTTCGCACGGAAAGTTTGTTTCCCCTCTTTTTATTCAATGATGACCGCCGATTTGATTGGGTTATGGTCAGCGCAAAAGGTCTTAGTCCCGGAAACACCGGCCATCTCCTTGGTCTTGGACAAAGCTTCGGCGACTTTCTGTGGATCCGCGCTTCCCGCTTCTTCCAATGCCTTAAGAAAAAGCTTGGCCGAATCATAGGCAAGAGCCGCAAAAACATCGGGCCGCTCCTTGTATTCCTTCTGATAGGCCGCGACGAACGCTTGGTTGATGGAAGACGTATCTTCTGCCGAATAGGGACTGGAAAAGCAGCAGCGGTTGAGGTTTTCCACTTGAGCAATTTCCGCAAGACGCTGGGAATCCCAGCCGTCGCCGCCCATCAAGATATCAAGCCCTAATTCACGGGCCTGACGAACAATGAGCCCCACTTCTTGATAATAGCAGGAATATAGAGAAAATCAGGCTGCCGGGTACGGATCTTGGTCAGCGTCGCCTTGAAGTCCGTATCCTTCTAGAGATAGACCTCTTCAGCAACAACCTCACCGCCGCCCTTTTCAAACTGCTTCTTGAAGAACTGGGCAAGGCCCTTTGAATAGTCTGAGGAGTTGTCAATCATGATGGCTGCCCGTTTGACCTTAGGCGTATTGAGGGCAAAGTGCGCCATGACCGTTCCTTGGAAAGGATCGATGAAGGCAGGCCCGGAAATTATAGGGTTTGACTTCCCCAAACCATCCACCGTCACTTGTGGATTTGTTCCCATGGGCGAAATATCAGCCGTCTTTGCCGCCCCGCTCACGGCGGTGGATGCAATGACCACACTTGAAAGATTAGGCCCAATGACCCAATGACGCGGTCCTGGGGAATCAGTTTCTGCATAGCATTGGTGGCTTCCGTTGCTTCCGACTTGTTATCGGCCACAACAAGCTCGACCTTCTTATCAAGGACGCCGCCCTTTTCGTTCTGTTCCTTGAGAGCAAGCTCGATCCCATTACGGGAAGAAATCCCATAGCTGGCACTTTCTCCTGTCATTTCAAGGTTCCCACCTAATTTGATGGTGTTCCTGGCCCCTTGGGAGCCACATCCTGTCGTAAGACCGGTAAGTACCAGTCCCACTGCCAACATCTGTAACGCCACCTTCCTGCTTTCATAGGAATCCCTCTATCCAGCCTTGCTTTGCTTTGCTTCTTTACTCATTGGCTATCTATGTAAAAAGCGGGTCCCGAAGTCCTGCATGTGCCTAAGGCTTCGGGACACCGCTTTTCAGGGGGTTCCATGGGCGCTTCCCACGGCTTGTGTCCCTGTCAGATATACTGATTATCCGTTGATTTTCTTCACGAGGGTCTGGACGCCGTCCTTGAGTTCAAGGATCAGGCCGTCGTGATCGGATTATGATGTTCATCATAGGAGAATTTCCCATTGGCAACTTGGAGGTCCTTGGTCTTAGCAATGGCTTCCGCCAGCTTCGTCCCGCCTTCACCTTTGGTTTCTTCCAGTGCATGGAAGAGGACCAGACCGGCATTGTAGCCTTGAAGGGC
>ENA-OQAN01001362-OQAN01001362.1-human-gut-metagenome-genome-assembly--contig:-NODE-1362-length-10803-cov-1.766954_pt1 | contig 10803 bp, 14 predicted proteins | sample MGYA00242735_ERZ504527 | MGnify/ENA primary metagenome ERZ504527 (study PRJEB26092, sample SAMD00036230) | human gut metagenome | host: Homo sapiens | study: EMG produced TPA metagenomics assembly of...
CAAATGGGGATTGAACACGGTCTGGATGGATATCAGCCATTTACATCCAAGACACCTGGTGAATATAAAGTTCGCTTCTATGCATACGATGCAGCTGGAAACAACAGCAGTTTGATGTTTATGTGAAAGTATTAGAGCCGGAAGTAGAAGAACGCACGACAACAGTAAATTATACGGTATTTATTGACGGCCGTGTTCGTACCGGACAGTGGACACATACAGGAACTGAGACGGGAGAATTTAGATTTGATCTGTCTATGGTAAAAAATCTGCCGGCAAGCTATGAACTGGAAGAGGGAGAAGAAGGATATCGGATGCTGCAGTATGGTGATATGACTTCGGTAACGTTCTACCTTACAATAAAATAAAGAGCAGAGTTTTTAGATTCTGTAAACAGTTTTAAATCCGCCTGAGCAAACGAGGGAAAATAAAATCTCCGTCTGGTCAGGCGGAAATTTTGTATAGAAAAAAATATTTATAAGAATTTTATTTTGGTATATTCTGGTTTTCTGCTATAATATAATGGTCCGTTGAAAGGACATTTGATTCAGGGGATACAGAAGGGAGTATAAGAGATGAGATTACGTAATATTCCGCGTGCGGAAGGGACAATACAGAGCCATCAGGCAGCAATCAAGCGTCCGGAAGATCAGAAAGGATGCTGGAAGCAGGTGTTTGGAAATGAGAATCCGATCTACATAGAGATCGGCATGGGAAAAGGTCGTTTTCTGTTAAATATGGCAAAGCAATATCCGAATGTCAATTTTATCGGGATTGAGAGATATTCCAGTGTATTATTGCGTGCACTGGAAAAGTATGACACAGAAGAGTTTCAGGAACTGACAAATATCCGGTTTGTTTGCATGGATGCAAAAGAACTTTCGGAAGTGTTTGCAAAAGGAGAAGTGGAGCGGATTTATTTGAATTTTTCCGATCCATGGCCGAAGGCACGCCATGTAAAGAGAAGACTGACTTCTACAGAATTTTTTGCCCGTTATGACAAGATCCTTGCAGAAGACGGGACAGTGGAGTTTAAGACGGATAACACAGAGCTGTTTAATTTTTCGCTGGAGCAGATCAGAGAATATGGATGGACAGTACTCAGCTATACATACGACTTGCATCATCATGAAGAGATGAATAAAGGAAATATTATGACAGAGTATGAAGAAAAGTTTTCTGCAAAAGGGAATCCGATCAATAAACTGATCGCAGGAAGAGGTACAGAAACACCGACAGAGTAAATTCACACCTTTCTCCATGCTGCATACAATAAAAGTGAGGAATACCCACAGTTGGAGAGCGGGCGATGGGGTGGAAAAGAAGCTGGAAAGAGAAACTGCGTCAGAAAATGTACTGCCAGGCAGAACTAAACAGACAAATATTATGTATAAAACGCTCATTAGAAGAAGTATGTGCGATACTCAATACAGGATGTTGCCGTAAATAATAAAAGTAAAAAGAGTAGGTGTTCGAGATGAAGATCAGAGTAACTGCGAAAAATTATCCACAGGAAGTACTGAGGTCTGAGACACCGGTTCTGGTAGAGTTCTTTGCTGTATGGTGCGGAAAATGCGCTATGATGGAAGATGTGCTGGATGAAATTGCGAAGGAATACGATGGACGTGTGAAGGTGTGTCAGATAGAGATTGAAGAATCAGCAGTTCTGGCAGCAGAATTTGAAGTAGGGATTGTTCCTGCGTTTGTGGTGTTCCGCGATGGAAAACCGGTGAATTATGCCAATGGTGTACTTGCGAAAGATGTTTTGATCAGAATGCTGGAAATCTGAAAAACAGCTTTCGGATGGAGAGAAATTCCTTTCAATCCGGAAGCTGTTGTGTATAATGATGAGAAAATTAAAAAAATTACAAAAAAATAAAAAAATACTTGATTTTTTATAAAGAGTAATATATAATAATTCTTGCGTTACAGATTAAGTAACAACATAAGGATGCGCGATTAGCTCAGTTGGTAGAGCACCTGACTCTTAATCAGGGTGTCCAGGGTTCGAACCCTGATCGCGCACTTAGAAATCACTGTTTTTGCAGACCAGAAGCTGCGGGGGCGGTGGTTTTTTGTGCGTATTTTTAAGATGGTTCAGTCTTTTCATTATTTTGCCGGAGGTAAGTGTAAGCAACAAAAGTACCATATTTTTTGAGTATTATTTCGGATCTTGAAAATATAATGAGGATATCGGTCTGAATGAACTTGCGGATGGACAAGGCAAAAGGTCTGCTCAAAAAAGGATACAAAGTATACGAAGTAAGTGAAATGGTAGGATACAATAATCATCGCTATTTCACAGATATTTTTAAAAAGTATACAGCGAGACGCCAAAAAACTACCAGGATCATGTGTATCATCAGGATGCAGAATGAAAAAAGTTGTTTTTCGTGAAGAAATAGAGAAAAACATTTTGTGTTTTCGTGAAAAAAGTGCTGTATACATTTCTGTTTTTCGTGATATAATAAAGAAAAACATGGAAAAAGGGGGATGTATATGGTTTTTAAGCGTAAAGTATACGATAAGCTTTTGGAATGGAAAAAATTATCGGCCGGGGCATCTGCAGTATTGCTGGAGGGAGCAAGGCGTATTGGAAAAAGTACGATCGTAGAAGAATTTGCGAAAAATGAATATGATGATTATATGGTCCTTGATTTTGCAAGAGAGAATAAAGATGTGCGAAATAATTTTATTGAAAATATGGATGATCTGGACAGCTTTTTTCGGAATTTGTTTTTGTTAAAAGGAAAAAGCCTGAATGGAAAAAATTGTGTGATTATTTTTGATGAAGTACAGTTGTTCCCGTATGCAAGACAGGCAATTAAATATTTGGTGGCAGACGGAAGATATGAATATATAGAAACGGGATCCCTGATTTCTATTAGAAAAAATGTAAAAAGACATTTTGATTCCGTCAGAAGAATATAGAATAAAGATGTATCCCATGGATTTTGAGGAATATTTATGGGCATTGAACGATACTGTGACGATTCCGGCAATCACAGAAGCATTTCAAAAGCGAAGAGCGCTTGGAGATGCGATCCACAGAAAGATTATGAAAACATTTCGTACTTATATGGTGGTCGGCGGAATGCCACAGGCAGTGGAGGCATTGGTCAGTGGAAAAACTTTTGCACAGATTGATTTTGTAAAGCGCAATATTTTGAGCCTTTATGAAGAAGATCTGTCAAAATATGATAATGAAAACAGAGAAAAAGCTTCTGTGATATATAAGACGCTTCCGGAACAGTTGGAAAATAAAAACTCTCATTTTAAATTTTCTCTTTTGGATAAGAATGCCAGATATCAAAACTATGTAGATGCAGTTAGTTTTATTGCAGAATCAATGATCGGAAATGAATGTATCAATGTAACGAAGCCGGAGGTTTCATTAGAATTGTTTGCGGATAGGAGTAATTTCAAGTTGTATATGGGGGATACCGGACTTTTGGTAACACAGGTTATGAAGAATCGAGATGATTCCGATGAAGATCTGTATAAATCTCTGATCGTTGGAAATTTAGGGATCAATCAGGGGATGATTCTGGAAAATATGGTGGCTCAGATGCTGCGTGCATCCGGGCACGATTTGTATTTTCATGAGTATCTGTACAGACCGGAAGGCTCATCGAGAGAAAAGAAATATGAGATAGATTTCATGACCGTGAAAAAGAAAAAGATATGTCCGATCGAAGTAAAGTCATCGGGGTATACATCGCATAAATCATTTGATTATTTAATTCGAAAATATCAGTTGAAAATGGAAGACAGATATATCATTTATACGAAAGATCTGAAATACCAGGATGGGATTTTGTATCTGCCGATTTATATGACGATGTTGATTTAGGAAAAGGTCGGTTTCTAAAAGATCCCCAAACGATATTTGCAAACCAATAATCTGAACAAAGTGTTGCAAATTTAGATGGGATCATCCAGTTATATAAAAAAGATATTGCCAAATATGATCCAAATGAGAATTTAAATGAGCATTTTAAATTTTCAATATATGAACACAGCTTTATCTGGTTAAAAGAAGCAGGAGTTGCGTTACCTGTATTCTGTGCGCAGGAACCAAGAATCCCATTGCTACTGTCAAAGGCGACGAATATGTTTAAATTATTTTTGTCTGATGTGGGATGCTGAAAAAGCAGAGATTACCGGAAGATTATATTTACCAGATGGATCTGAGCATCCTGCAGGATGACTGATGTTTTCACTCCATCTTTCCACGTGACCCCGCGCAGAGGGAAGGGCGGCTTACACCGTCCCCCTCTTCACAAGCATAGTAGACACCTCTGTCTTTGTCGGAGGCTGTCCGGGTGTATTTAAAAAGATCGATGAGTTTTTGCGCAGCAGCTTCTCCCATATACTGTTTCGGGACATGGATGGTTGTCAGTGCGGGCTCAACGACGCTACCAAGAGGGAGGTTGTCGAATCCGACGATACCGATATCCTGCGGGATCCGATATCCGCTTTCTTTTAAGGCTTTCATGGCGCCTACTGCAATCAGATCGTTGTCTGCAAAGTAGCAAGAGGCCAGTTCTTCTCCATTTTTGATCAGTTCCAGCATGTCGGTATATGCCCCTTCCATGGAAGGGGTCAGGCTGTGGACGATCGAGCGGGAGGAGGACATACCAGCCGCGCGCACTGCCTTGTAAAAACCTGAGGAACGCTCTGCAAAGTTGCTGATCTGGTAGGCGGATCTAAGATAACCGGGCTGTGTTTTACAAGTCCGGATCAGGTGTCTGGCTGCCAGATATGCACCCTGCACATTGTTGATCAGAACGCAGTTACAGGGAACTGTCTCAAAATAAGCATCCAGAAGGACAACCGGGATCGGAAGATTTAAAAACGGTTTCAGATCTCCGGCTTCCATTTCTGTTCCAAGCAGAATGATTCCTGCACAGTCAGAATACTGAATTTCTTCAATCTGTTTCGTGATCGTATCCTCATCTTCATAAATATAGCTGATCTTCAGACGATAGTCATTCTTTTTGCATCCCTGTGAAATTCCCTCGGAAACCTGAGAGAAAAACGGGGTATCTGCAACAACTGTTCCATGTTTTTTATAGATAACAAAATAAATCGCCCCGGAAGTGTATGTTTTTCCGCGATCCGGGAAAAATCATATCCATATTTTTCTGCGGCATCCAGGACGAGCTGCCGTGTTGCAGTGCTGACTCCTGGTTTGTGGTTCAGTGCCATGGAGACAGCGGCGGCAGAAAGATTCAATTTTCTTGCAAGTTCCTTTGCTGTAATTCCCATATATGATCCTTTCGAATTGTTGTTTTGTGTTCTGAATTTATTATGAACCAGATACAAAGAAAAAACAATAATTAAGTTAATAATTAAGTGAAAAATACTTAATTATTGGATGAAATTGAGTTTCTGCGAAGCTATACTGAAGTTAGAAAACAACAAGAAAATCCTTGAAAGAAAAAGCAAAATACACAAATACAAAGGGTATGTGAAAGGAGACTGAATCATGAAAAAAATCAAGCTGGGATTTGCACCCACAAGAAGAAGTATTTTCAGCGCACCGGATGCGGTTAAGTACAGAGGGCTGACAGCACAGAGACTAAAAGAGTTGGGTGTGGACTTTGTGGACATCACAGACATCAACGAAGAAGGACTTCTGTATGATGACAAAGATGTCGATAAAATCGTAGAAAAATTCAAAAAGGAAGGTGTGGATGGTCTGATGCTCCCACACTGTAATTTCGGTACAGAATACGTCTGTGCAAGACTGGCAAAGAAACTGGATGTTCCGGTGCTTTTGTGGGGACCGCTGGATGAGAGACCGGAGCCAAACGGTGTGAGACTGCGCGACACACAGTGCGGACTGTTTGCAACAGGAAAGGTGCTCAGAAGATTTCAGATTCCATTTACATATCTGACAAACTGCAGATTAAACGATCCGGTCTTTGAACGTGGAGTCAAAGATTTTCTTGCAGTATGTAATGTCGTAAAAACATTTAAAAATATCCGGATTCTTCAGATTTCAACACGTCCGTTTGACTTCTGGACGACAATGTGCAATGAAGGAGAATTGCTCGAAAAATTTAATATTCAGCTGGCGCCGGTTCCGATGACAGAGCTGACAGAAGAAGTAAAAACAGTTCGTGAAGACAAAGAAAAAATGGAGCAGATGATCGCTTACATCAAGGATACTATGGTTATCAAGATCAAAGAAGAGGAAGTAGAAATGGTAGCAGCTCTGGCTCTGGCAATGAAGAGTCTGGTAGAGAAATATGGATGTCAGGCAGCTGCGATCCAGTGTTGGAATGCGCTTCAGACAGAAATCGGAATTATGCCATGTGCAGCAAATGCGATTCTCAATGAACAGGGCATTCCGGTAGTCTGTGAAACCGATATTCACGGAGCAGTGACCGCACTTCTGGCAGAAGCTGCGGGAATGGATGAAAAGAGAGGATTTTTCGCAGACTGGACGATCCGTCATCCTGACATTGAAAACGGAGAACTGCTGCAGCACTGCGGGCCATGGCCGATGTCGGTTGCACAGGAAAAACCGGAACTGACGTATCCGCTGGCATTCGAGCATCCGGGAAGTCTGACTGCAGAAGCAAAACACGGAGAAGTGACACTGTGCCGCTTCGATGGAGACAATGGAGAATATTCACTTCTTCTTGGAAACGCAAAAGGTGTGGAAGGACCGAAAGGAATGGGAACATATCTCTGGGTAGAAGTGGAAAACATCAAACGTCTGGAAGCCAAGATTGTAGAAGGACCGTATATTCACCACTGTGTCGGTATTCACAAAAATGTAGTTCCGGTACTGTATGAGGCATGTAAATATATCGGCGTGAAACCGGATCTCTATGATCCGATCGAGGAAGACGTAAAAGCATATCTGCGCGGTGAGTGAGAGAAAGGAAGGTAAGATATGAATTTAAAAGCATTGGCTTATCAGCTAGAAGAGACACCATAGACATTATCTGTGCCGGAAAGGAGGGCATATCGGCGGTGACATGAGCGTGATGGAAGTTCTGGTAGAGCTGTATTTTGATCAGATGAACATTGACGCAAAAATCCAGAAGATCCGGACAGAGATCTGTTTGTACTCAGTAAGGGTCATTCTATGGAGGCATACTATGACAGTTGCTTTCGGAAAAAGGATTTCTGGATAAAGAAGATGTCCTGAAAAATTTCAGCAAATTTGGTTCTAAATATATTGGCCATCCGAATAATAAACTGCCGGGTATCGAGATGAATTCCGGTTCTCTGGGACATGGACTTCCGGTCTGCGTAGGAATGGCAAAGGCAGCCAAAATGGATCACAAAGACCGCCGCGTGTATGTAGTTATGGGAGATGGAGAGCTGGCGGAAGGGTCTGTCTGGGAAGGCGCCATGGCAGCACATCAGTATCAGTTGGATAATCTGTGCGCAGTGGTAGACCGTAATCGTCTTCAGATTTCCGGAAACACAGAAGATGTGATGGGACACGATGATTTGCATGAACGTTTCAGAAGCTTTGGGTGGCATGTGATCGATGTAAAAGACGGAAATGATATCGATGAACTGCACGCTGCATTCGAAGAGGCAAAGCGTGTGAAGGGGAAACCAACGGTACTGATCGCCAATACGGTGAAAGGAAAAGGTTCTTCTATTATGGAAAATAAAGCAAACTGGCATCATAAAGTTCCGACACAGGAAGAGTATGATATCATTATGAAAGACTTAAAAACTGCAGAGGAGGCGTTGTCATAATGGGAAAAACAGCAAATAAACAGATAATCTGTGAAGTATTGATGGAAGCTGCAAAAGAAGATAAAGATATTGTTGCGCTCTGCAGTGATTCCAGAGGAAGTGGATCTTTTACACCATTTGCAGATACGTATCCGGAACAATTCGTGGAAACCGGAATTGCAGAACAGAATCTGGTCAGTATTGCAGCCGGACTTGCAAAATGTGGAAAGAAATCTTATGCGGTTTCACCGGCATGCTTCCTTTCTACAAGAAGCTATGAGCAGTGTAAAGTGGATGTTGCATATTCCAACACGAATGTAAAACTGATCGGAATCAGTGGCGGGGTCAGCTACGGTGCTCTGGATGAGTCATCATTCCGCGCAGGATATTGCGGCAATGAGTGCGATTCCGAATATGCGCGTTTATATTCCAAGTGATCATCTGCAAACGAGAGAACTGACAAAAGCGTTGTTAAAAGATGAAAAACCGGCGTACATCCGTGTGGGAAGAAATGCAGTAGATCCGACTTACGAGGAAGATAATGTACCATTGAAATGGATCATGCGACAGTTGTGACAGAAGGAAATACAAATGGAAACGACGTAGCGATCATCGCCTGCGGAGAAATGGTAAAACCAGCCAAAGAATGCAGCCAGGCTTTTAAAAGCAGAAGGAATTTCAGCGTCCGTTCTGGATATGTACTGCATCAAACCACTGGATGAGGAAGCAATCGTGCGCATGGCAGGAAATGCAAAAGCAGTCCTTACAGTAGAAGAGCATGCACCGTTTGGAGGACTTGGTTCTATGGTGGCACAGGTAACAGGAAGAGAATGCCCGAAAAAAGTAGTAAATATGTCTCTTCCGGATGCACCGGTTATCACAGGAACTTCAAAAGAAGTATTTGATTATTACGGCCTGAATGCAGAAGGTATTGCGAACAAGGCAAAAGAAATCCTGAAATAGGGGACAGGAGAGAGGACATGGCAGAGAGCTATATTATCAGTATTGATCAGAGTACGCAGGGAACAAAAGCGCTGCTTTTTGATCAGGACGGCATGCTGCTTCAGAGAAAAGATCTCCCGCATAAGCAGATGATCAATGAAAAAGGATGGGTTTCTCATGATCCGGAAGAAATTTACCAGAATGCCGTACAGGTGGTGAAAAATCTGGTAGAGGCGTCCGGGATTTCAAAGGAGAGCGTCAAAGGAATCGGAATCAGCAATCAGAGAGAAACTTCTCTTGTCTGGGAAAAAGAGACCGGAAAAGCAATCGCGCACGCTGTTGTCTGGCAATGTGCAAGGGCCGCTGAAATCTGCCGCCGTGTGGAGAAAACAGGGGCGGCAGAGATGATCCGGAAAAAGACAGGGCTTGCGCTTTCGCCGTATTTTCCGGCTTCGAAACTGGCATGGCTGAAAGAAAATGTAGAAGGTGCAGAAGCACTGGCAAAGAAACATGCGCTGTGTTTCGGAACAATCGATACCTGGCTTGTATACCGGATGACACATGGAACGTCTTATAAAACGGATTACTCCAACGCATCCCGCACCCAGTTGTTTGATATTTTTGAGCAGAGATGGGATGAAGAAATCTGTCAGTTATTTGGACTGGATGCACAGGATCTGGCAGAAGTATGTGATTCGGACAGCTGTTTCGGAGAGACAGATCTGGATGGATTTTTTGAAAAACCAGTTCCGATCCACAGTGTACTGGGAGATTCCCATGGAGCATTGTTTGGGCAGGGGTGTCTGGAAAAAGGAATGATCAAGTCCACGTATGGAACCGGATCATCTATTATGATGAATATCGGGGAGACACCGGTGCTGAGCACGCACGGTGTAGTAACTTCTCTTGCATGGGGAATGCAGGGGAAAATCAACTATGTGCTGGAAGGAAATATCAACTACACGGGAGCAGTCATTACATGGCTCAAGGATGATATGGAACTGATTCAGTCGCCGGCAGAGACGGAAGAACTCTGCAGAAAGGCAGAAGCAGACGACAGTCTGTATTTTGTTCCGGCATTTACAGGACTTGGAGCTCCGTACTGGAACAGTGAAGCGAAGGGCGCTTTAATCGGCATTACAAGAACGACAAGAAAGGCGGAAATGGTGTGCGCAGGAGTAGAATGTATCGCATACCAGATTGCAGATGTGGTAAATGCGATGAGTCAGGATGCAAAAACCGAGATTCAGGAGCTGCGAGTGGACGGTGGTCCGACCAGAAATCAGTATCTGATGCAGTTCCAGAGCGATATCCTGAATCGAAAGGTGCTTGTGCCGGATGCAGAAGAGCTCTCCGGGATTGGAGCTGCTTATGCAGCCGGAAGAGGACTGGGGCTGTATGGAGATGAAGTGTTTACGCGTCTGAAACGTCAGGAATATGCGCCGAAGATGTGTGAAGAAATAAGAGTGCGAAAGTACAATGGATGGAAAGACGCTGTAAAAAGCGTATTAAAGTAAATGCTTGCGAACTTCAGAAGGTGTGTATGCAGTAAATCGTAATAAATATGGGAAATTCGGATTTCATTGACGTATTGAAGAAACGAAATTCCCATATTTTTTTGAAGAATCGGCAGAAGTGCTCTTTGAAAAAGTCAATATCGACTTAAAATAAGTTAAAAAGGCTCTAGTATCTTTGGAAAATACACCATATAATATACTTGTAAAGAGAAAAAGAGATAAAAAAGGATTAGGTGAGGAATATGAACAATACAGTAGTATTGAAAGACAGAGCATATGTCGAGAAGAAGCAGAGTAAGAAAACATGGATGGACAGAGTGAAAAAATATTTTCAGGAAAACAGAGAAACGATCATAGCAGGACTTCTCTCTATGAATGGTGATGTAAATGCGTATCGCATGTTGGAGTGGAAAGATAAATAATGGAATATACAGTTGGCAAATAATGCTCCGGGGTCGAGAGAGACTTACGGAGTTTTTTAATGGTTTTATTTAGGCCACTTATAAATGATTTTCTACGCAAAATGGCAAAATTTCGGCATCAGGAAAATCAAGATGTAAGCGCCGGAACAAGGATAAGGTTTTATCGATAAACCAGCAGCTATGATCTCTTTTCCAAGAGCCGTTATCAA
>ENA-OQAN01001363-OQAN01001363.1-human-gut-metagenome-genome-assembly--contig:-NODE-1363-length-10798-cov-5.627308_pt1 | contig 10798 bp, 14 predicted proteins | sample MGYA00242735_ERZ504527 | MGnify/ENA primary metagenome ERZ504527 (study PRJEB26092, sample SAMD00036230) | human gut metagenome | host: Homo sapiens | study: EMG produced TPA metagenomics assembly of...
TACAAACATGTCAGGAGAAATCCCTGACAAAAAAATAACCAGAGCCTAAGCTCTGGTTAAATTCTCACTATTTTGTAGCAGCCAGTACGGGAATCGAACCCGTGTTTTCGTCCGTGAGAGGGCGACGTCTTAACCCCTTGACCAACTGGCCATTTGTTTATCTGTCGTTCGCTCTTCGCTGTCGACTCGTTTAATATACACCATCTTTTTCTAAAATGCAAGTACTTTTTTAAAAAAAATTTCAATTTTTTTATTTTTCTCGAATTTTTCGTTCAAAATGCCCTGTATTTACGTTGCTTTTGCCACAAAAAGGGAGGGATTTTTTGTTCCAGAAAAGAAATGCCATGGCAGCTCCACCGCTTTCCATGGCATTTCCCAGTTATTTATTTCTGTTTCTGACTGTTTCTTATTCCTCTATATCCTCCGCAGGCTCTGCTGGAATGAATACGCGGGATTTCTTTTCTTCGTGTTTATGAAGTGCTGCTTTCTCAGTTGCCTCAATACAGAATTCCATCTGAGAGTTAATCTGGGCTTTGCCTCGTTTATCCGGCTTCACATAAGTTCCATCCGGCTGCAGGATATGAGCTTTTACATTATCCTTAAACTCCAGATCAAGTACATGCTCCAGCTCTTTCTTAATCTTCTCATCTTCCACAGGGAAAACAATCTCTACCCTGCGGTCAAGGTTACGCGGCATCCAATCCGCACTTCCCATATAGATTTCCGGGTTTCCGCCGTTTTCAAAATAGAAAATACGACTATGCTCCAGAAATTCCCCTACAATAGAACGGACATGAATATTCTCACTGATTCCCGGCACTCCTACTTTCAGACAGCAGATACCCCTTACCAGAAGCTCCACCTGAACTCCGCAGGAAGATGCATAATACAATCCAGCAATAATCTTCGGATCACAGAGAGAATTCATCTTTGCGCGGATTAACGCCGGAAGTCCTTTCTTCGCATTCTCTGCCTCACGTTCAATCAGGCTTAAGAACCTGTCCTTCATCCAGATTGGTGCTACGATCAGCTTATTCCAGCTTTTCGGTTCAGAATATCCAGAGAGCATGTTAAATACTGCTGTTGCATCTTCACCAAAACGTTCATCGCAGGTAAAGATACCGCAGTCTGTATAGAGTTTGGCAGTGGAATCATTGTAGTTTCCGGTTGCCAGATGCACATAACGGCGGATTCCTGTCTCTTCCCTGCGCACAACCAGTGTGATCTTGCTGTGTGTCTTAAGGCCTACCAGACCATAAATTACATGACATCCTGCCTTCTCCAGCTTCTTCGCCCATACAATATTATTTTCTTCATCAAAACGTGCTTTCAGCTCTACCAGTACGGAAACCTGTTTGCCGTTTTCTGCTGCCTGCGCAAGAGCAGCAATAATCGGTGAATTGCCGCTGACACGATACAGAGTCTGTTTAATAGCCAGAACATCCGGATCTTTTGCTGACTGACGCACGAAATTTACAACAGGATCGAAGCTCATATAAGGATGATGCAGGAATACATCGCCCTCACGTATCACCTGGAAAATATCCTTCTCATTCTGAAATTCCGGTACAGGTGCCGGCTGATATCTCGGTGTCTTGTAAGCATCAAAGCCATCCGCACCATATACTTTCATAAGCATGGTAAGATCCAGAGGTCCGTTTATCTCAAAAATATCTGCCTCTTTGATATCAAATTCCGTTTTCAGAATCTTCAGCAGGCGTTCATCCATCTTATCCTCTACTTCCAGACGGATAACCTCACCCCACTGACGTTTCTTTAACTGGCGCTGGATCTCCACCAGCAGATCCTCTGCCTCATCTTCATCGATGGTAAGATCCGCATTACGCATAATACGGTAAGGATGGGCACATATCACATCATAACTCAGGAAAAGTTTGTCAATATTTCTTTCAATAATCTCTTCCAGCAGGATCACTGTGGTATCTCCATCCTTCTTTGACGGAATCTGCACCACCCTTGGAAGCACAGACGGAACCTGCACTGTAGCAAACAGAAGTTCTCCTGTTTTATCCTTTTTGCTGAGTTTATCACTCTTCTCCTTCTTAGAGATCAGAGCACCGATATTTAATGTCTTGTTTCTGATCAGCGGAAACGGTCTGGAAGAATCCATCGCCATCGGTGTAAGTACCGGATATACATTATCCTCAAAGTATCTGTCTACAAATACACTCTGTGCTTCTGTAAGATTCTCATGGGCTGCCACCAGGTGCATTCCGGCTTTCTCAAGCGCAGGATCAGAGAACGGTTCAGTGTATTATACTGTACATGAACCAGTTCATGGGTACGGACACTGATTTCTTTTAACTGCTCCTTGGCTGTCATTCCTGCAATGTCTGTTTTATGATATCCTGCATGTACCTGATCCTTAAGAGACGCCACACGCACCATAAAGAATTCATCCAGATTGGATGCGGTAATGCTTAAGAACTTCAGTCTGTCAAACAAAGGAAGATTTTTATCTCTTGCTTCACTCAGAACACGCTCATCAAATTTGAGCCAGCTCAGCTCGCGATTCACGAAATATTCTTTCTTTTCAAATTTTTCAAAGTCCATAAGTTCATCCTCCTTTACGCTCTGCCCTTGCGTCTGAGAACCAGACGAATGCCAAATACTTCTTCAAAAAATGCCTCTTTATCTTTCAGCAGTCCCAGTTCCAGAGAAATGTCCTGTGCAGAATCCACGATCATCTGCAGTTCTCTGTCTTTGAGCACTGCCTTGATTCCTTTTACTTTCTGATAATGACTTCTGTCCATGGCATTTGCCAGGCGAAGGATTGCAGTCATCTTTGCCACCTTGATATAGCTCTCTCTGTCAATAGCGATTCCCATACTGTAAAGTTCATCATAATAAACAAACGCAGAATTATTGAATCTGACCGCACATGCGATCATCTGGCGTTCCATAAAGGACAGCCCAATGATATCTGTAGACATAATGATCTGATAGGAACACTCGGAAACCTTTTCCATACTGATATATTTGCCACAGTCATGAAGCAGTGCCGCGATCTGCAATAACAGACGTTCTCTTGCTCCCATACCATGAACCTTCTTCATACTGTCAAAGATATTCAGGCAAAGATTCATAGTTCCCTGGATATGGCTCTTACTGCTGGAATAGCGTTTCGCAATGTTCTTTGATGTAACCAGAATGTCATTCTCAAAATTGTGGACACTTTTGAGAAATTTTTTTCTTCTCTGCAAAATCATAGGCAATTCCATCCAGCAGGGAAACACCTGGTGCCCAGAGAGACTCTGCATTGAAAATATCAATAAAATTTCTGCACACTACCATGGTCGGCACAACAAGGGATGCATATTCCGGATCAATCTCCATCTCCTGTGCCAGCAGGTCAACAGATTTTCCAACTGTATCCTCATAGCGTTTCATAAATTCTTCCCTTGTAATGATCCTGTCTTCCATTTCCTCCTGGAAGATCATATCTGTAATAAAATCTCCCATCAGGATCACATTCCTGATCTCCTTATCCTTCAGATACAGACGCTGAAAGCTCATCAGGTCATTTCGGATAAATTCCTCAACCAGCTTGTCATAATGAATGGTTGTTTTCTCCAGTTCCTGCAGACGCTGGCGGATTCTTAAACTTCCCATTTTAAGTCCCTGGGTAGTGACCAGGGCATCCTTGTCAAAGAGTGAGACCTGAAGGCTGCCGCCGCCCACATCCAGGATCGCGGTGCCTTTCTGGATCATCTTTTTGAATCCCTTTTCTATGGCAGCAATTGATTTGTACCCAAGGAAATGCTGTTCTGCACTGCTTAATATTTCTATTTTCATTCCTGTACGCTGATAGATCTGTTCAATGATCAGCAGCGGATTCACAAGTTCCCTGAATGCACTGGTGCCGCAGACACGATACTCTTCCACCCAAAGTCCTGCATCAGCCTCTTAAAGTCATTCAGCACCTCACATAAAACATTCAGCATTTCTGAGTCAATCTTTCCGTCAGAATAGACACCCTTTCCGATTTCCAGACTGTATCTGACATCATTCAGTTCACGAAAACCAATTCTTTTTGACATCTCAAAGATCTTCATGCTGACTTCATAAGATCCGATATCAATGGCTGCAAATGTCATGACTGCCATATGCGTTCCCCCTTTACCATTCATCTATTTGCTTTTTTATTCCTTCTCCACACCCAGCAGATGGTCGATAAACTGCTGTGCAGTTCGTCCTGTAAGTCCTCCATGGGAAAGCTCCCACTTATTTGCTTCCAGAAGCAGTTCGTCCTCCGGCATGGTAATTCCGTTTCTCTCTGCGAGAGCTTTCACAATTGTCTGGAATTCTTTTTTGCTCGGTGCGCCATAGTAAATACGGACACCAAAACGATAAACCAGTGAAAGCTTCTCCTGCACTGTATCGGAGGAATGCAGATCGTCATCATCCATGATCTCCAGCTTGTCACTGGACTTCTCTCTTACCAGATGTCTTCTGTTACTTGTTGCATAGATCAGGATATTGTCTGGTTTCTTCTCCAGACCGCCTTCGATCACTGCCTTCAGATATTTATATTCGATTTCAAATTCCTCAAATGACAGGTCATCCATATAGATAATGAATTTATAGTTCCTGTTCTTAATCTGCGCTATCACGTCATTCAGATCCTGAAACTGATGCTTATACACCTCGATAATACGAAGTCCCTCATCATAATAACGGTTCAGGATTCCCTTGATACTTGAGGATTTACCTGTACCCGCATCACCAAAAAGCAGACAGTTGTTTGCCTTTCTGCCTCTTACGAAAGCTTCTGTATTCTCGATCAGTTTCTGCTTCGGGATTTCATATCCGACCAGGTCTTCCAGTTTCACATGAGCGATCCTTGTGATCGGCTGGATCTCCACATTATCATTCTCATCATGGCCTACACGAAAAGCCTTATGTAATCCCAGCTTACCCACACCAAAATCCTTATAAAACTGTACCATATCCTTCATGAATTCCTCTGTGGACTCCGCTGCTGCCAGCGTTTTGCTCAGATCACAGATACGGTCTCTGATACGGGAATTAAACATCTTGCTGTTACTTCCGGTGTTGGTATAATCACCGAGAACCTTACAGCAGGAAATTCCAAATGCCTCATCCAGTACAGTCAGGTCAAAATCATACAGTTCTTTAAACACACCGAAATCATTCAGTGCCAGTTCATTAATACTTCCGTTGACAGCCCCTCTGATCTCACAGGCTGTACTGAATGCATTTTCATTATTTACCAGAAGAAATGTCAGATAACAGTGCCATAAATTTCCGGAAAAGCCATAAGCGCCGGCAGTTTCCACCAGTCCGTTGGCACACTCAAAGAACAGCCCTTCCTTTTCTTTCAGATCAGGTGCTTTCTGTTCCCAGGCATTCATCAGTTCTGCCATTTTATCAAGGATTTCTCCATGTTCAAAGTCACGGTATAAGATGCATTCATTTAATCTAGCCATTTTTATTACTTCCTTCTTACCTTGTTGTTTTATCTTATTGTTCTGCTGTGAGTGGTATAATTATTTCGAAAACGATGTACCAGAGTGTGTTTGAAAAATGCTTTACGCAAAATATACCGCAAAGTGGGACGTGCAGATTGTGGAAATGATTTTTCAAACACGCTCTGGCATTATGGAAATGATTTTTAATAATTTCCCAAAATTCTCATTCTGTCAGCTTCTGCCTCAATTCCTCTCAGGGCATTCTTCACTGCACTGTCCTTTAAATTCCCCTCGAAATCAACAAAAAAACGGTACTGCCAGTTTTTCCCTGTGATCGGGCGGGATTCTATCTTCGTCATATTCAGTCCATTATAAATAATGTGAGACAGCATATTGTAAAGAGTTCCGCTCTCATGATGCAGTTCAAAGAAAATACTGATCTTATGTGCATCCTTCACATAGATCGGTTTCTTACTCACGATCACAAAACGTGTGGCATTCTGTCCGTTATAGCAGATATTCTCAGCCAGGATCTTCAGTCCATAAAGCTCTCCTGCCTGTCTGCTGGCAATAGCTGCCTGCGTCTTGTCATTGTCTTCTTTTATCTTCTTGGCAGAACCGGCAGTATTTTCCATCTCTTTCTTCTTCCAGTCCGGATGAGATTCCAGATATTTTCCACACTGGGAAAGTGCCTGAGGATGAGAACATACCTGTCTGATATCCTCCAGTTCAGCATCCGGCAGTCCCAGAAGTACATGCTCCGGACGGATGATCTGTTCTCCTACAATGCTAAGCTCATACTCTGTAAGAAGATCATAAATATCAGCAACAATACCGGCAGTTGTATTCTCAATGGGAAGTACCGCATAGTCTGCTCTTCCCTCCACAACTGCTTCCATTGCATCGCGCCAGGTTTTTACATGAAAGCTCTCAATATCGTCCTGGAAATATTCCCTCATTGCAGCATAGCTGTATGCACCTTCCACACCCTGAAAGACAACTCTTACATCTTTCAGCGGAAGTGCATCTACCATTTCCAGTTTCTCATCGTCCTCGATTCCATGCTCTGTGAGAAGCTGATACTGTCTCTTACGGCTGATCGCATGATCTGCTGAAAAAGCTCCTGCGCACCAAGCTGATTAAATTCTCCATGCGCCTTACCTCTCAGGACCTCCAGCTTCTGTCTCTCTCTTTCCGGATCCAGAACCTTCTTTCCTGTACGTATCTTATATTCTGCAACATCCTCACACACCTTCATTCTCTGTTCAAAAAGACGTATGATATCGCTGTCGATCTTATCTATTTCATTTCTGCATTCCTGTAAATCTATCATTTATGTTATACCTTTTTACTTTCACAAATTCTCTACAATATCAGTCATCTCTCCGATAAAGGAAAGAGAACCAAAGGCAATGATCACATCCTGTTCCCCGGCAAGTGAAAAAGCTCCTCCACTGCATCTTTAATCGTATCCATTGCCTGTACATTGGGATTGTATTCACTGACAGTCTTCGCCAGCTCTCCGGCAGGCAGCGCCTTATATTATCCGGAGTCTGGATCGTAAGTATCCGGTCTGCAAAGTGCGCAGTTTTCTGAATCACACTTCTGTAATCCTTATCTGCAAACACTCCCATAATATAGATGATCCGTTTTCCCTTAAAATAATGCTCTATTGAAGCTGCCATCATATCCGCAGCAGCAGGATTATGAGCCCCGTCTACCACAAACAGCGGTTTTTTACAGATAACTGTAAACCGTCCGTTCCAGTTTACTGTGCGAAGCCCTTCTTTTTTCTGCTCCGCAGCAGTGGGAAAGCCCAGCTCATCCAATACTTTTAAAGCATTCAGCGCAACTACTGCATTTTCCTTCTGATAAACACCAGCCAGCGGAATCTCATACTCTTCACCCCTGTACCGGATTGTCTGTCCAAGGCAGCTTTCCTTTAGCACCTCTGCCTCAGAAGCATCTGCTATGGTACATTTTGTACCATGTTCTCTGCTGATCCTCTCGATCACCTGCATTGCTTCCGGCTTCTGTCTGGCAGTCACCACTCTGCAGCCGTCTTTGATGATCCCGCTTTCTTCTCTGCGATCTGTGCCAGAGTATTTCCAAGAAAAGACATATGATCCATACTGATCGATACCAGCACTGCCAGCAGCGTATTCTTAATAATATTTGTGGCGTCCAGATTTCCGCCCATTCCCACTTCCAGCAAAACGAGATCACAATTCTCTTTTTTAAAGAACAGAAATGCCACCGCAGTCTCTATTTCAAATGCAGTGGGATGGGGATAACCATCCTTTGTCATAGCAGCAATAACATCAGACACCTGTGTAATATAAGCAGCAAAGTCCTCTCTGCTGATCCTGCTTCCCGAAACTTCCATCCTGCCTCTGTAAGAATACAGGGTAGGCGAAACATATCTTCCAATGCGATATCTCGCACCTGATAAAGCAGAATACAAAAAAGCAATGACAGAACCCTTGCCATTGGTACCGGCTACATGCACATATTTCAGATCATCCTGTGGATTTCCAAGACGTTTCATCAGCTCACGCATATGCTCCAGTCCCAGGACACTGGGAATTTCCCGGGTGATTTTGTCTATGTACTCCCGGCTTTCCTGATAATTCATAATAAACTCCTCTTATTTCCATGAGATCCCCTCCACACGTTCCTTTTGCGCATAAGGCACCTCATTGCTATAGTGTAATAACGTGTTCTCATTATATCCTACGTGTATGTTTTTTTCAAGGCAGGCAATACTAGAATCATAGAAATTTATACAGGAGCGTTACCTATGAAAAAAGCTTTCATTCTCTGCGGTCTGACGGGCTGGTGCATGGAAATCCTCTGGACCGGACTGCATTCCATCCTTTCAGGAGAACTTACCATGACAGGAAAAACTTCCCTTTTAATGTTTCCCATTTACGGATGCGGTGCCATCATCCGCCCGCTCTCCGGTAAACTTTCTGCTGTCCCGCTTTTTGTCCGCGGCTGCATTTATACTGTCGGATTTTTCTTCGTGGAATTTATCAGCGGTGCTCTTTTGCGCTGTTTTCATATGTGTCCCTGGGACTACAGCAACACTCCTCTGAATTACCGGGGACTGATAAGACCGGACTACGCTCCCCTCTGGTTCGGAGCCGGACTTTTTTTTGAGAAAATACTTGGAAAACTCTCTTGAAAAAAGCACCTGATTATTATATGATGTTATGAAGGATTAAATAAAAATTCCTGAACCAGTAAAATATGGAGGTATGAAATGAGACACTTAATGAGTCCGCTGGATCTGTCTGTTGATGAGTTAAATACTCTTCTTGACTTGGCCAGCGATATTGAGAAACACCCTGATAAATACGCACATGTCTGCATGATAAAAGACTGGCAACTTTATTCTATGAGCCAAGCACCCGTACCCGTCTCAGCTTTGAAGCTGCTATGATGAACCTTGGCGGTAAAGTTCTTGGTTTTTCATCAGCTGATTCCAGTTCCGCTTCAAAGGGTGAAAGTGTTGCCGATACAATCCGCGTTGTATCCTGTTACGCTGACATCTGTGCTATGCGCCACCCGAAAGAAGGTGCTCCGTTAGTAGCTTCTATGGCTTCTTCTATTCCTGTTATCAACGCCGGCGACGGTGGTCATCAACATCCTACCCAGACATTAACCGACTTACTTACCATCCGTTCCCTGAAAGGACGTCTGGACAATCTGACCATTGGTCTGTGCGGCGACCTGAAATTCGGACGTACAGTTCACTCCCTGATCGAAGCACTTGTACGTTACACAAATGTAAAATTCATTCTGATCTCACCGGAAGAGCTTCGCATCCCAAGCTATATCCGCGAGGATGTTCTGAAAAAGAACAATATCGAATTCCAGGAAGTAGAGAGACTGGAAGATGCTTTACCTGATCTTGATATCCTCTACATGACACGTGTACAGAAAGAACGTTTCTTCAACGAAGAAGACTATGTCCGCATGAAGGATTTCTACATTCTGGACAAACAGAAAATGGAACTTGCAAAAGAAGACATGTACATTCTCCATCCGCTTCCACGTGTAAATGAAATCTCAACAGAGGTGGATGCAGACCCGAGAGCAGCTTATTTCAAACAGGCACAGTACGGTGTATATGTACGTATGGCCCTGATTCTCACATTACTGGAGGTAAAATTACCATGTTAAATGTTGGAGCACTTCGCGAAGGTTATGTATTAGACCATATCAAAGCAGGCAAGGCCATGACTATCTATCATGATCTGAAGCTTGATAAACTTGACTGCACCGTTGCCATCATCAAGAACGCGCGCAGCAACAAAATGGGTAAGAAAGATATCATCAAGGTTGAATGCCCGGTTGAGAATCTTGATCTTGACATTCTCGCTTTATCGATCATAACATTACTGTAAACGTAATCAAGGACGAGAAGATCGTTGCCAAAAAAGAACTGAAACTTCCGAATCAGGTTGTCAACGTGATCAAATGCAAGAATCCACGCTGCATCACTTCCATTGAACAGGGACTCGACCAGATCTTTGTTCTTGCAGATAAAGAGAAAGAAGTTTACAGATGTAAATACTGCGAAGAGAAATACACAGGTAAACGCAATAAATAATAAAACACATATCAAAAACAGAACGGAAGAAATCCGTTCTGTTTTTTTGTACGCAATCAGACCGATAAGCCGGGTTATGTCATTGGGTAATCATCTGTCTAGGCCTTACGTTGCCATAAGGCTCAAGCGACCCACCTGAAAGCACGACGGGCAGCCGTATCGCTTTCTATTCGGTCTTGCTTCGAATGGAGTTTACATGTGCCCGGCCTGTTACCAGGACGGCGGTAGTCTCTTACACTGCCTTTCCACCCTTACCTCAGCAAGTGAGGCGGTTTATTTCTGTTGCACTGGTCTGGGAGTCACCTCCACCGGACGTTATCCGGCATCCTGCCCTGCGAAGCCCGGACTTTCCTCGTCTGAACCCTTTCGTCTGTTCAGCCGCGATTACCTGGCCTGGTTGCGCAAGTGCTATTCTAGCACGTTTTTTTGCACTTGTAAAGAAATTTCATTCATTACTGTTCACTCCGTTCTCAGTAACGTTGCCAAAATTCATTCCAAATTGCCTGCGGCAATGGAATTTTGCTTGTATGTCTCGGGATTTTGGCATATTCATGCCAAAACACCTCGCGGGATAGTGGCGTGTGAACAGTAACTTTCATTCTAGTACATCGTTTTCGAAATAACTATACCACTCACTTGTCTGCGAATCCGATTGCACAGGTCTAAAAGCCTCAGCGTAGCCCGCTACGCCTGCGTTTTTATACCAGCACACTCGAATCCGCATCCT
>ENA-OQAN01001364-OQAN01001364.1-human-gut-metagenome-genome-assembly--contig:-NODE-1364-length-10782-cov-2.124730_pt1 | contig 10782 bp, 14 predicted proteins | sample MGYA00242735_ERZ504527 | MGnify/ENA primary metagenome ERZ504527 (study PRJEB26092, sample SAMD00036230) | human gut metagenome | host: Homo sapiens | study: EMG produced TPA metagenomics assembly of...
CTGGCTTGCTCCGTCGATGTGGTTCTGGATCAGCTCCCACAGACAGCAGACCGGAAATGCCACAAGCATTCAGCTTCAGAACATGCCGGATCTTTTTTCCGGTTCTTATAAATTCCGTATCATCGCCACGGAAACAAAAATATCCGGATACCATAAAAAACACAGGTACTGCAAATCTGGCAAGTACATTGGCTATAATTCCGGCATTTCCCGGAAAATGGACATGAAGAAGCACAACTGCATAAGCACAGATCGCCTTTACCATATCCAGAGTACGGTTTCGCATAAAAATTACTCCTTTTTATATCGAACGCTTATCCCGGAAATATGATTCCGGGGTTCCCTTTTTTTCGAAACGATATACTAACAAACCAGCAGAATTTTGTCAATGCTGTTTTTCTCCTGTACGGTTAGCTCTTATACGTTTTACTCTTGTACGGCTTCCGGATCTGAATTATAATTCTTTTATGACTTCTATGACAGGATGTTTGTTATTTCCTCAGAAAGGATTCTATTTTTTTATGAAAAAAGACGGCTACTATTCTTCCGGCGAATTTGCACGCATGGCACACGTAACTCTGCGTACTGTCCGCTATTATGATAAACAGGATATCCTGAAACCCTCTCTTGTCACCGAATCCGGCGCACGTTTTTATACAGACGAGGATTTTGCAAGGCTTCAGCAGATCCTCCTTCTGAAATACCTGGGCTTTTCCCTGGATGACATCCGTGAAATGACCATCGGTGATTCCGATTATCATTCATGCTGAATTCTCTGAATATCCAGCTTCGTCTGGTCCGTGACCGGATCGAACAGATGCAGCTGGTGGAAAAAGCGATCCAGGATACCGCACAGATGATAAAGGAACAGCACACCATTGACTGGAGCCAGATGCTGAACCTGATCCACCTGACCGGCATGGAAAAAGCCTCAAGAATCAGTATCAGAATGCCACCAACATTTCCTCCAGGATCAACCTCCACAGCCTGTACTCCCAGAACAAACAGGGATGGTTTCCCTGGATCTTTGAGCAGTGCCGGATCTCACCCGGTCTTCGTATTCTGGAGCTGGGCTGCGGGGACGGAACGTTATGGACCGACAATCTTTCCCTTCTGCCGGAGGATATCTCCATCACACTTTCCGATATTTCCAGCGGTATGCTCCGCGATGCCAGACGAGCCATCGGTTCCTCGGATACCCGGTTTGCATTCCGGGCCTTTGACTGCAGAAAAATCCCCTACAAGGACGAAAGCTTTGATCTGGTGATCGCCAATCACGTGCTATTTTACTGCGATGATATTCCCTCCGTCCTGAAGGAGGTCCGCCGTGTCCTCGCTCCCAGTGGAAGATTTCTCTGCAGTGCTTACGGAAAGGCACATATGCAGGAGGTCAGCCAGCTGGTGCAGGATTTTGATGAACGGATCGTGCTTTCCGCAGACCGGCTTTATGAACGGTTCGGACGTGAAAACGGCCAGAGTATCCTGGCGCCTTTTTTCCCAAAGGCTCAGTGGCTTTCTTATGAAGACTGCCTTCTGGTCCAGGATGCAGAGCCGCTGATCTCCTACGTCCTCTCCTGCCACGGCAACAGAATCAGTATATCCTGGACCGTTACAAGGAATTCCGGGCCTACACCGCCAGAAAAACTGCCAAAGGATTCCGCATTACCAAGGATGCCGGCGTATTTCTTTGTGAAAAATAGCCAAAAATAAAAAATATGAAAAAAGCTCTTGAAGGTGACCTTGCGTCACCTTTTATAATACAGTTACAGTAACAAAGTTATGTGCAGGCACGACTTATGCTGCACATCATCACGCAAAGGAGAAAACATATGAAAGGAATTATTTTAGCCGGAGGCTCCGGAACACGTCTTTACCCGCTTACCATGGTGACCTCCAAACAGCTTCTGCCGATCTTTGACAAACCGATGATCTACTATCCTATGTCTGTTCTTATGAACGCAGGCATCCGTGATATCCTGATCATCTCCACCCCGCAGGATACCCCGAGATTTGAGGAGCTTCTCGGTGACGGCCATCAGTTCGGTGTCAACCTTACCTATGCTGTACAGCCAAGCCCGGACGGACTTGCTCAGGCATTTATCATCGGCGAGGAATTCATCGGCAACGACACCGTATGTATGGTCCTTGGTGACAACATTTTCGCAGGACATGGCCTCAAAAAGCGCCTGAAAGCTGCTGTAGACAACGCAGAAACAGGCAAAGGTGCCACTGTTTTCGGATACTATGTAGATGATCCGGAACGTTTCGGCATCGTGGAATTCGACCAGAACGGAAAAGCGGTTTCCATTGAAGAGAAACCGGAAAAGCCCAAAAGCAACTACTGTGTAACCGGTCTCTACTTCTACGACAACAAGGTTGTAGAGTACGCAAAAAATCTGAAGCCAAGCGCAAGAGGTGAGCTTGAGATCACTGACCTGAACCGTATCTACCTTGAGAAGGGACAGCTGAACGTTGAGCTTCTGGGCCAGGGCTTCACATGGCTGGATACCGGTACACACGAAAGCCTTGTAGAGGCAACCAACTTCGTAAAAACCATGGAGCAGCATCAGCACCGCAAGATCGCATGCCTTGAGGAGATTGCTTACTTAAACGGCTGGATCACAAAGGAGGACGTGCTCAAGGTTTACGAAATCCTTAAGAAAAACCAGTATGGCCAGTATCTCAAGGATGTTCTGGACGGAAAATATCTGGACGCGCTTCACTAAGCCGATCTGATTTTCCGACACTGAATTTACCTGCGGACTCCGTTTCGACGGAATCCGCATAAGATCAATCATTTATTATAAAGGAGATTTTTTATGACAATCATCGTTACCGGCGGCGCCGGATTTATCGGAAGCAACTTTATTTTTCATATGATGGAGCTCATCCGGATTACCGTATCGTATGCCTGGACTGCTTGACCTATGCCGGAAACCTTTCCACTCTTGCACCGGTCATGGACAAACCGAACTTCCGCTTTGTAAAGGAAAGCATCACAGACCGTGACGCTGTTTACAAGCTTTTCGAGGAGGAGCATCCTGACATCGTGGTAAACTTCGCAGCTGAGAGCCACGTAGACCGTTCCATCGAAAACCCGGAGGTATTCCTTGACACCAACATCAAGGGTACTGCTGTTCTCATGGATGCCTGCCGTAAATACGGAATCCAGCGTTATCATCAGGTTTCCACAGACGAGGTTTACGGAGATCTTCCGCTTGACAGACCGGACCTCTTCTTCACAGAGGAAACTCCGATCCATACAAGCAGCCCGTACAGCTCCTCTAAAGCAGGTGCTGACCTTCTTGTTCTCGCATACCACAGAACCTACGGCCTGCCTGTGACCATCAGCCGCTGCTCCAACAACTACGGCCCGTATCACTTCCCGGAAAAGCTGATTCCTCTGATGATCGCCAACGCTTTGAACGACAAACCACTCCCGGTTTACGGAAAGGGCGAAAATGTCCGCGACTGGCTCTATGTTGAGGATCACTGCCGTGCCATCGACCTGATCATCCACAAAGGACGTGTAGGCGAGGTTTACAATGTAGGCGGACATAACGAGATGAAAAACATCGATATCGTAAAACTGATCTGCAAGGAGCTTGGCAAACCGGAAAGCCTGATCACACATGTAGCAGACCGTAAAGGCCATGACATGCGCTACGCTATCGACCCGACCAAGATCCACAACGAGCTTGGATGGCTTCCTGAAACAAAATTCGCAGACGGAATCAAAAAGACCATCAAATGGTACCTTGACAACAAGGAATGGTGGGAAACCATCATCTCCGGTGAGTATCAGAACTACTACGAAAAAATGTATGGAACCGCGAGGAGGTTAAAGCATGAGATTTTTCGTAACAGGTGTTGGCGGCCAGCTTGGCCATGACGTAATGAATGAACTGTCCGGCCGTGGACATGAAGGCGTAGGAAGTGACATTGCTCCTTCCTACAGCGGCATCGCTGATGGTACTCCTGTTACCACCATGCCTTATGTGCAGCTTGATATCACAGATAAAGAAGCGGTAGCAAAAACCATCCGTGAGGTAAAGCCTGATGCAGTGGTACACTGTGCCGCATGGACAGCCGTAGACGCTGCAGAGGACGAGGAAAACCGTGAGAAGGTACGTCTTGTCAATGTTGTAGGAACACAGAACATTGCGGACATCTGCAAGGAGCTTGGCATCAAGATGATGTATATTTCCACAGACTACGTTTTTGACGGCCAGGGAACCACACCATGGGATCCGGACTGCAAGGACTACGCTCCACAGAACGTATACGGTCAGACCAAGCTTGACGGTGAACTGGCAGTATCCGGCACTGTAGATAAATTCTTTATCGTACGTATTGCATGGGTATTCGGCAAAAACGGCAAAAACTTTATCCGTACCATGGTAAATCTGGGAAAAACCCATGACAAGCTTACCGTAGTCAGTGACCAGATCGGAACTCCGACCTACACCTACGACCTTGCCCGTCTTCTGGTAGACATGGTCGAGACAGAGAAATACGGCTACTATCACGCAACCAACGAAGGCGGCTTCATCAGCTGGTATGATTTCACTAAAGAGATCTTCCGCCAGGCTGCTGCCCTCGGCCACAAGGAATACGAAAAAGTAGAGGTATCTCCTGTCACAACTGCAGAGTACGGCGTTTCCAAGGCTGTACGTCCATTCAACAGCCGCCTGGATAAATCCAAGCTTGTAAAAAACGGCTTCCAGCCACTTCCAACATGGCAGGATGCCCTGGAAAGATATCTGAAAGAGATCCTGTAAAAAAATCCATCGGCGATTGCCGGTGGATTTTTTCATTCTGTTTCTCATGAAAAAACAGCCGGTGGAAAGCTTTACGCTTCCCCGGCTGTTCTTATGCTAAAATTTTAATAAGTTTATCTTACTACTCTGCAACAGTTCCGTCTGCTGCCTGGGCATCTGCTGTGCCATCCTGTGTGGCATCTGCAGTCTCACCCTGCGCTTCTGCTGTACTTCCCTCTGCAGCTGCCTGTGCATCATTATCCGTAGCTGCTGCCACTGATGTTGCACTGTCTGCCTCCTCCTGGGAAACAGTCTCTCCGTCACGAACCTTCTTCATCATGGCCTCCGCCTTCTGAACGGTAGACTCATCCGGGATCATAACGTAAGCCTTCTGGCTCATGGAGTACGGCTTCTGTGTGTCACCGGTACCATTTACACTGTAGCTTACGATGTTCCAGTCACCGCCGTTGTTCAGCTGCTGCTGGAGCAGTCTGGCGATCTCCTCGTAGGAGATATTGGTCTCAAAGCATCCCTGGATGCTGGAAAGAACAGAAGAATAATTCTTCAGAAGCTCCGGTGAAAGAGCCTTGTTGATCACACCCTTGATCACTGCCATCTGGTTCTTGCCACGCTGACGGTCGCCCTCTTTAAAGGCATAACGCTCACGGCTGAATACCAGAGCCTGCTCACCGTTCAGGTAGTTTTCTCCCTGATTGAAGTGATATCCTGTCTCATTCTTGGAATCAAAGTCATAGTCAGAATAAACAGTAACTCCGCCAAGCGCATTGATCAGCTGCTCAAATCCCGCAAAGTTGATACGGAAATAATAGTTGATATCCTCATTATAAAGCATACCCAGAGTATCCATACATACATTGATACCATAGATACCTGCATGTGTCAGCTTATCTCTCTGTCCGCCTGAAATAGAAAGCGGTACAAAATAATCACGAGGTGTGGAAACCAGAAGCACCTGTCTGGTAGCTGTATTTACCGTAGCAATGATATTGGAATCGCTTCGGCTCTTTGCAACAAGGCCGCTGCGGCTGTCGATACCACTGATAAAGATGGTATATATAGAACCGTCATTGGTATTCTCTTCAGCCTTCGCCTCTGTCTCCTGGGGCTCAATGGTCGTCTCCACCTTCTTCACGGTCAGCTCTTTGATCCTGGAAGAAATATCGGAATATCCATCCATCTCTTCAATAACGCTTAAATATGCGCTGTTCAGCACGATCGCACCTGTCTGTCCGTTCAGAAGACCGTCAACCAGCTCTGTAAGTCCTGCATACTCCTGGACCTGCACAGTCTTGCCTGTCTCGGAATCCACCTCCTGGATAGCCTTGTCCGAATTGGCTCTGTCAAGATCTGTCAGCACACCATACACATAATCTGCTGTAGCCTCTATGGAATCTGCAGAATCATCTGCACGGACATAAATGCCGACCTCCGTAACCTCTGTGTTCACACCGGAAATCCCTGCCAGTGTGGAATGTGTCTTATAAACATACATACTTCCGAGAATAAATACTGCTGCAAAAACTGCTGCCAGGATCACTCCCACTACAAATCTTATCTTACCATCCGTACTCCATACAAGCGCTCCGACGATCACGATCAGGACCAGCATTACCAGTCCGATCACTGCAATGAACTTCGTCGGGATCACCTTCATATTCAGAAGCATGACCGCAAATACGATCGCTGTGATCAGAACCACAAGCGTCACGATCAGCCCTGGGATATGTTTTCCCATTTTTCTCATATGCAATCCTCCATTTTTGATGGTACAGAGAATATTACATATGGACACCCTCTGTACAGATTCAAATATCCTAATCATTTTACGCTTTTTACTGATAAAAGCAAGAAATATCGTAAATCGCCAAATGCAAAAACAGTTCCGTGATATCATGATTCTTTTATGCTCTCACGATGTCACGGAACTGCCTCTAAAATGTTCCTTCCATGAAACAGATATCCTTATTCCACGGTAACACTCTTAGCAAGATTTCTCGGCTTATCCACATCCAGACCTTTATTTACACTGACATAGTAACCCAGAAGCTGCAGCGGGATCACTGCCAGAGAAGTTGCAAAATGCGGATCTGTTTTCGGGATATAAACCGTAAAATCTGCAGTATCCTCGATATTATAGTTTCCAAACGTAGTAAGCCCCATCAGATAGGCTCCACGGCTTCTGCACTCCACCATGTTGCTGACTGTTTTCTCATAAAGCTCCGGCTGTGTCAGGACACCGATCACAAGAGTGCCGTCCTCGATCAGGGAAATGGTGCCATGCTTCAGCTCGCCAGCCGCATACGCCTCAGAATGGATGTAGCTGATCTCCTTCATCTTAAGGCTGCCCTCAAGGCTGATGGCATAATCAATCCCTCTTCCGATAAAAAAGATATCCTTTGCATTGGCCTGCTTGGAGGCAAACCACTGAAGCCTTTCCTTATCCTCGATGATCCTGCCGATCTTGTCCGGAAGTGTCTTCAGTTCCTTAATGTAGGACTCACACTGCTCCTCTGAGATCTTTCCGCGGACCAGTGCCATCTGCAATGCCAGCACATAGGAAGCGATCAGCTGTGTACTGTACGCCTTGGTGGTAGCAACCGAGATCTCCGGTCCTGCAAGTGTGTAGAATACATGATCCGCCTCTCTTGCAATGGAAGAGCCCACCACATTGACAATAGCCAGCGTGCGGATCCCCTTCTCCTTACATTCCCGAAGCGCAGCCAGACTGTCCGCAGTCTCACCGGACTGACTGATGATCACTGCCAGGCCGTCAGAATCCAGAAGCGGCTTCCGGTAACGGAACTCCGAAGCAAGCTCCACACGCACCGGAAGACCTGCAAGATCCTCGATCACATACTGTGCAGCCATTCCCACATGGTAAGCAGAACCGCAGGCCACGATATAAACCTGGCTGATGCTGCGGATCCTCTCATCATCCAGACCGATCTCCGTCAGATCCAGCCTGCCCTCCCGGATAACGGAGTTCAGTGTATCTGCAACTGCTTTCGGCTGCTCATGGATCTCCTTCATCATGAAATGCTCAAAACCGGCTTTCTCCGCTGCCTCTGCATCCCACTCAATGACCTTAGGCTCCTTCTCGATCTCCTCACCATCCAGATTGTAAAAAAGTGATCTCACCCGGTTTCACACATGCCAGTTCCAGATTTCCGATATAATAAACATTTCTTGTATACTTCAGGATCGCAGGAACATCCGATGCGATATAGGATTCTCCATTCTCCACACCCAGGATCATAGGGCTGTCTTTTCTCGCTACAAAGATCTCTTCCGGATAATCACGGAACATCATTGCCAGCGCATAGGAACCACGGATACGCACCATGGCATGACGCACTGCCTCAACCGGAGATCCGCCGTATTTCTGGCAGTAATAATCCACCAGCTTCACAGCAACCTCCGTATCTGTGGAAGAATAAAAAGAATATCCCTGCGGAGGAGCTTCTCCTTCAGCTCCTGGTAATTCTCGATAATGCCGTTATGCACAGCTGCCACATTTCCGTTATCACTGACATGAGGATGGGCATTGACCTCTGATGGTTCTCCATGAGTTGCCCAGCGGGTATGACCGATTCCGCACATACCCGGAACAGATTCACCTGCGTTTGTTTTCTCCAGAAGGACCTTCAGACGCCCCTTCGCCTTAATGATCTCGATATCCTTTTCCCCGTCACGCACTGCGATGCCGGCGGAATCATATCCCCTGTATTCCAGTTTGGAAAGCCCGTCCAGAAGGATGGGTGCTGCCTGATGCCTGCCTGTAAAACCTACAATTCCACACATGATTTTTTTCTCCTCTTATTGCATTTTTATATTCTTCTGACTGCTCCGTTCTTCAGACACCTGCGGTCTGCATCCAGGACATTACTCTGCACATGCCCCTTCTTACGGACGATCTCAACCACCTGATCCACATATTTTCTGCAAAGCTCCTCGCTCTCTGCCTCTACCATAACACGGAGCAGGGGTTCTGTGCCGGATTCTCTCACCAGGATCCCTTCCGGTGTCTCCAAGCGCCTCAGCCACACTCTCTACTGCTGCCTGCACATCCACATCTGCCTGCGCCGCTGCCTTGTCATGGACACGCACATTCTCAAGAACCTGGGGATAGATCACCAGATCAGCGGTAAGCTCACTGAGCTTTTTCTTCCTTGCCATTATAACTTCCATCATCTTCAGACTTGTAAGGATGCCATCCCCGGTAGATGCATACTTGGAAAAAATAATGTGCCCGGACTGCTCACCACCAATACGGCAACCATTCTGCATCATATATTCATAAACGTATTTATCCCCTACTGCCGTCTTCGCATACTCGATATCAAGAGCATCAAAAGCCTTGTAAAGGCCAAAATTGGACATTACCGTAGTCACAACCGTATTGGTGAGAAGCTTTCCGCGCTCCTTCATATAACGGCCGTACACATAAAGGATCGCATCCCCGCTAACCACATTTCCCTTCTCATCCACACAGAGACAGCGGTCCGCATCTCCGTCGTAGCAAAGCCAACATCCAGTCCCTTCTCCACTACAAACTTCTGGAGACCCTCGATATGGGTGGAACCGGCATTGTTATTGATATTGGTACCATCCGGCTCAGCATTGATCACATAAGTCTTCGCTCCCAGCGCATCAAAAACCGCCTTTGCGATATTCCATGCACTTCCGTTGGCACAGTCCAGTCCAATCCGCATTCCCTTAAAGGAATATACTCCCAAGGAGATCAGATATCCTATGTAACGGTTCCGGCCTGCCGAATAATCCACCGTCCTGCCGATCTCACCGCCCTTTGTAAAAGGAATCTCATGCCATTTCTCTCCGAACAGCTGAAGACGGTCATCCAGATAATCCTCCACCAGAGCGATGATCTCCTCCTCCATCTTCTCACCCTGGCCGTTGATCAGCTTGATCCCGTTATCATAATAAGGATTATGGCTGGCAGAGATCATGATACCGCAGTCAAAGCCATCGGTACGGGCAACATAAGCCACAGACGGCGTTGTTGTCACGTGGAGAAGATAAGCATCCGCTCCGGACGCCACCAGTCCGCCAACCAGCGAATACTCAAACATATAGCTGGAACGTCGGGTATCCTTGCCGATCACGATCCTGGCCGCAGCCGTCTCCCCCGCTCTTCTGCGCAGCTCATTATAATACCATCCCAGAAAACGCCCGATCTTAAATGCATGATCTGCAGTTAACGAAACACCCGCTTCTCCACGGAAGCCATCTGTACCAAAATATTTTCCCATTTCTTGTTCTCCTTTGTGTGTTAATATTTATAACTTATCTTATATATTGATGTGTCATACAGATCGATCAGAATTGTTCTTATCTTTCTGTATGAACATCAATAATATTATCTATATTTCCAGCAGATTTACAGCCTCTGAACAGCCACTTTACATCGCTTCTTACAAAAAGCAACTCCATACGCCAGAATATTATTTCTTCCTTCATTACGTAACCGTTCATCGTACCGCTTTTCTCTGATCTGTGCCAGCGCTCTTTCACATGCATTTTGCAGTCCTGAAAAAGTCTGAGAATACTTCAGCTCGATAACGATCCCGGCATCCGGATCTTCCGGTTCTGCCAGAATATCTGCAAAACCATCTCCAGATTCCGCATTAGACTGAACAAGCCAGTTTGGATCACTACGCAAAAGCCCCAACAAAAGTCCATGATAAAAAATTTCTTTTTCTTCATTTCGTCCTTTTGTATCAAAAATACTGATCGTATTTCCCAGAATCTTTGTAAGGCGTTCCTCAATCTCACCTGCATTCCCTTCATTTATTGCTTTCAGCAGATTTTTCGTCGGCTCCGCCTCTTTCAGCACTGCGCGGTCAAACCATTCCTTTATCTGAAGCACATAAACTTCTCTTATCTCCCTGTTCGGAATGTCAGACGATACACTCCCCGTTCGGTCTTCCCTGCCTGTGTAAGATATCCTGTAGTAAATAATACACTCCAGAGATTATCCACA
>ENA-OQAN01001365-OQAN01001365.1-human-gut-metagenome-genome-assembly--contig:-NODE-1365-length-10764-cov-5.081508_pt1 | contig 10764 bp, 10 predicted proteins | sample MGYA00242735_ERZ504527 | MGnify/ENA primary metagenome ERZ504527 (study PRJEB26092, sample SAMD00036230) | human gut metagenome | host: Homo sapiens | study: EMG produced TPA metagenomics assembly of...
ATTTTTCTTTCTCCTTTTAGAATTGATTTAACATATTGAGTGGCATCATCATAATTGATAGACAATCAAAACTAAGATTCCAATACTCATATACGAAAACAATTGAATACCCGTCGATATCTTCTTGACAGACTTTTCTAGATCTAGACTGCATTTCTTCATGTACAAGTCAAAAAAGACGTGCATTTGGTTGCTCGTTAAGGCATAGATCAACATCTTTTTAAAATCCGAATCAAAAACTTCGATTTCTAGAAAACTTTCTTCTAGACTCTTTCCATGTTTTAAATATACAAGAATTTCATTTGAAACCTTTCCAACAACACTAAAATTCATACACGCTAATGTTTCTAAAATTTCCTGTGTCGAAGTATAAGACTTGTCTAAAGCTTGATACATACATACAAATTGGAGCGATATCATTTTTTTCATTAACTGAAATGGACATTTCATTTTCGAATTGTATTTATAAAACAATACATAATAAAGAAACAAATAGAAGATCATGGATAGAATCGCAAATCCAAACCCCCACTTTAATAGATGGATAAACACAAATACCATTCTATTTGAAATGTAGTCTTTCATTTGAACAAGGACATAGTCTGAAAAGAATAGAATCATAAAGAACGCAAAGATCAATAAAAAGAACGGATAGCTAATCTTCTTTAAAAGTGTTTCAAAAAAAGTATTCGAACTTTTCTCAATTTTATTTACGCAATCCAACGCATCACTTAAATTTAATTTTCCAGATAGAATTCGCAAATATTTAAAATACAATTTCTTTTGATTTAGAGTAAATATTTCTTGAAGACTCATCCCTTCTTTTAAATACGTTATGATTTCTTCATCCTTTTTAAACGTTAAATGAATCAATGTATCTAATGGCAAGCCTTGATTCATCAACATCGCAAATTGTTCAATTTCATCCCGATAAACTAAGACTATCGTATTTTGCCTGGGCATCCACGATATATCCTTTTTCAATACCTTCTGTAATCTTTTTAGATAAAGTTTTAAATTCTTTTGGATACCTTCCGTGTTCCAAGACATACTGCAACGTTTTTTGATCCATGATTTCATAAACACATACCTTAGAGTCACCTCTAGAATATAGGCGTTGCGAAATAATGGCCGTACAAACACTAGCCAGATCTTTCTTAGATACACCTAGATCTTCAAGACGACGAATACACTCCTTTCCATCTTTGGCATGAATACTCGTAAAAACAAAGTGACCGGTTAAACTCGCTCTCAAGACCATCTTTGCGGTATAGCTGTTCCTTGTTTCACCAATACAAATAATGTCAGGATCATGCCGCAACAATTGTTCAATACCGACATCATAGGTAAATCCCATACTTTCATTGATCTGCAGCTGCAGGTAAGAATCATCCTCAATCTCAATGGGATCTTCAAGACTCACCACTTTATGCTTCTTGGTTTTGGCAATCTCATGAAGTAAGGCATGTAGCGTCGTGGTCTTTCCACTATTGGTCGGACCTACACTGATGACAAGGCCTTGTCTTAATGGCACAAGTGAATTGAAAAAATGCGTATCTTCTTTCCATAAAGATAAAGCATTCAGTTCAATCGCATGCATCGTATTCAACATTCGAATAACACCCGTTTGCACGTTATGATTATTCAGCATACTGAAACGACAAAAGATTTCGTGATTATGAAGTAAAATTTTGAATTGACCACTCTGTGGAACATATGGACTGGTAAGATCCATTCTAGAAATGAACTTGAGATACTCAAAGAATGCGGGCTGCCAAATATCTTGGTAGACATCTAACATATCATTTTGCGTTCGAAGTTTAATCTGAAGTTTTTGATTCTGTACAACAAAATGAATATCGCTTGCCTTTTTTTCAATCGCATACGCAATGAGATCTTGTAATAAATCATCCATTTTTTATCACCCCTTCTCATATACGAAAAAAAAAGCAGAAATTCTAATAAATTTCTGCATATTTTAAACTTTCGTTCCATTTTTTCTCTTGCGATAAAGAAGTGGATGGGCCATGACCTGGATACACTTTATAATCCTTGTCTAATTGAACCAATTTTTTTAGAGATTGTTTCATACTAGATACAGATCCTGTTGCCAAATCCATTCTTCCAATAGATCCTTGAAATAAAACATCTCCAGTAAATAAACAATCTTCAATTTTTAATACAGTTGAACCGATGGAATGTCCTGGACAATACATGGCTTCCATATCAAATCCTGCAATGGTGTTCTTTCCTTCTAAAATGGGTTTACATTTTGCGACACATGTAACATCCATATAGAAGGCAGAAGATGAATTTAAATCAGGATCTTGAAGAAAATCAAATTCATTGGGATTTAAATACACATCGCAATGGAATGCATCCACAATCTTATCTACGCCTGAAATATGATCAAAGTGAGCATGTGTTAAAACAATGGCTTCTAGAGTGCATTCATTTTCTTTTAAGATGAATTCAAGGTTTGGATACATATCTGCAGGATCAATCAAGATAGCATGATGATTTTCCATCACCAAATAACAATTCGCCTGTACGGGGCCTAAGGGTTGTTGAAGTACTTTCATAGTCTAATACATAAAAAAGACCGAATAAAACGGTCTTTCTTACTTTTTCTCCTTATGTTCAGTCTGCTGATTGCATTTTGGACAATATTTTTTAACAGTCATACGTTCAGGATGTTTTTTCTTATTTCTTGTACCAATATAATTTTCTTCACCGCAAACAGAGCACTTAAATGTAATACGATCTCTCATGTTCAGTCCTCCTCACATTAGTAATTACTAGTTGATTCTAGCATAACTTACAAGTCAATTTCAAGTCATTTTCAAAATTTTAACTTGCTGGATACAATTCAAAATATTTTTTTACCACTTCTGGCATAACAGCCGTTGTACAAATGTTTGGTGCAACGCTCTTAGTATTCATTGAAGAAGTCGGTGCCGAGCACGCAAAAGACATCGTTGGAGACGAACTTGGTGCATATCCAACTAGGTTTGCGGTTGTATAGTCGTCAACTTCTGCTGTACCTGTTTTAGCCGATACTTCCACGCCAATATCCTTTAGCTCATCCCCACAATAGCCAGAAGATACACAGGCTCTAAATCCTTGTTGCACACGCTCTAAATATTGTGCATTCTTTTCAGGCAATGTAGATTTAATTTTTTTGCCATTACTCACAACTACTTCACTCGAATTGACTTCTGTCGCATAGGCCATAAAGTGTGGTTCATATAAATTACCACCTGATGCAATGGTTGTACCATAAGTAGCCAATTGAAGTGGTGTACACATATCAAACTGACCAATCGAATAGTTTAGTAACATACCTGGTTCAGAACCATAACCCATATAAGAGCTCGATTCATTTGGCACATCCACACCCGTCTTATTGCCTAGGCCAAACATCGAATAATAAGAACGCATTAAATTTAGCGTACCTTGAAGGTCTGCCACAGCTAATGGTTCTTTTTCTACATAACTTGAACCGGCTAAACGAATGGCTACATTAAACATATAAACGTTACTACTTACTTGTAGTGCAGATACATCATCAACAGGTCCATGGTCTTCATACGAACCAAATTCCTGACCACCAATATTCATAACTTTATCGACAATCACTTCACCTGGACTTACGACATGTTCACTCTCACCCATATAGACAGTAGCCCCTTTGATACAAGATCCGGGGTTCACTAAAGACATATAGTTACCAGAGGCAAAGTAGGTCATTTCTTTGGTATCTAGATCCATTTGATAGCCAGACATCGCAAGTACCGAACCATCTTTTGAATTTAAAACAGTCGTAAATAAAGATTGGAAGTTTTCACGATTTTTCGTACCCCCATTCTCACTCAAAGTATTCTTTAATACATTATCTAATGTAGATTGAAGATCTATATCAATTGACAAATGAATGTCATATCCTTTTTTGGCTTCCTGGATCACTTCTTTTTGCGCTAGCCCCTTTGAATCATAGGTGATCTTGGCAATTTCTGGAGTTCCTGCTAGTAAGTCATTATATTGATATTCTAGGCCCGATTTTCCAACACTCGCATTATATTGATAACCTTTAGACAGATAATAACTGGCAAGTTCACTTGGTAATCCTTGGGTGCTTGTAGTAACACTACCTAAAACGTCGGATAAAGATTCGCCATATGGATATTCGCGTTTCCAGCCTCCAAAATCAACGTCAAAACCAGGAAAATCCGTTTTATGTTCCACTAAATACGCGACATCATCATCACTGACATCTTCCAATACAACATTTTCTTGACCTGTACTTTGGTTGGCCACCATCCTTTGGTAGATGACACACATCTTTAGATCAGCCTGAGACATTTCTCCAATTTGTTTCTTACCAATACGATTCATTAAAATTTGATATCTTTTACTTTCAGCATCATCACCCCATGCCCCATTTTTATATTGTTTCAATTCTTTAGCAGTCAATAAATGATTGGCGGCATATTCACTATCACTAGGTGATAAGAATGATTTGTATGTGATATACGCTTGTTTTTTATCTTCATCCGTAAAATCTTTAGCACTGACACTGAAGACTTTTACAATACGCTTGGCATACAGTTCATAGTCATCTTCATCAAAATTATTGGGTGAAGTAAAAACGATATTGTGACTGACTACTGTTTTAGCTAAGATTCTTCCCTTACAATCATAAATCTGGCCTCGAGGTGCCGATGTATATTGTTTGATGGACGTATAGTCTTCACGCTTTGCGGTATAGTCATTATATGAAATGATCTGCAGATAAAACAATCGTAAAAAGATGACCAAGAAACACACGACTATTGTGAGTGTAAGTATCAATATACGATTGGAAATGACTTGATCAACAGATACATTTTGATTTGCCCTTTTCAATGTTTTTCTACTCTTTTTCAATTGGATCCCCCTTTGTACGAAACAATATATATTATACACGTTTCCAAGATGAAATGGAAAAAAAAGAAGGAATGGCGTATACTTTAGTCATGGAGGTTGTCTATGAAAAGAACAGAAACTCGTCAAGTAAAAGTAGGAAATCTTGAAATTGGACATAATAATCACGTCATTATTCAATCTATGTGTAACATAGAGACTAAAAAGGCCGATGAAGTTGCCAAACAAATTTTAAACCTAGAAAAAATGGGATGCGAATTGATTCGTGTCAGCTGTATGGATATGGAGGATGCCAAAGCCATTAAAGACATTAAGAAACAAATTCATATTCCATTAGTAGCCGATATTCATTTTGATTATCGTTTAGCCTTGGCATGTATTGAGGCAGGCGCAGATAAGATTCGTTTAAATCCAGGTAATATTGGGGCTAGAGAAAATGTAGAAAAGGTTGTGAAGGCGTGTAAAGAAAAACACATTCCGATTCGTATTGGAATCAATGGTGGTTCTTTAGAAAAGGATATTCACGAAAAATATGGTAAGCCAACAGCCCAAGGTATGATTGAAAGTGCTAAAAGACATGTACAAATTCTAGAAGATCTCGATTTCTATGATACGGTATTATCTTTTAAATCTAGTGATCCATTACTTTGTATTGAAGCCTATCGCTTGGCTGCCCAAACCTTTGATTACCCACTACACTTAGGTGTAACCGAAGCTGGTACTACAATGACAAGTGCCATTAAGTCCAGCTTAGCTTTAGGTACATTATTAAATGAAGGTATTGGAAATACGATTCGTATTAGTGTGAATGGGGCTCCTGAAAAAGAAATTCCAATTGTCAAAGAATTATTAAAAGATTGTAAATTGATTCAAAACGTACCGAATCTAATCGCATGTCCAACTTGTGGACGTACACAATGGGATATGGAGCCGGCCGTAAATGAAATTGAAAGCTATCTTCAAACCGTCAACAAAGATGTCACAGTCGCCATCATGGGATGTGCTGTCAATGGTCCAGGAGAAGCAAAACATGCCGACATCGCCATTGCGGGCGGCAAAAAAGAGGGGTTATTAATCAAGAAGGGTAAAATCATTGAAAAGATTCCTCAAGAACAAATTGTGGCTCGTTTAAAGGAAGAAATTGATAAATTTTAAAAAATCTCAGCGCAAAGCTGAGATTTCTTCTTTATAAGGCGCCTTTCCATCAATAAAAGGTGTCTCTAATATTTTTGTGACATGTTCTAATTTAGGATGATGCACAATGGAGTGCAATACATCAAAGCCTATATAGCCTTTGCCTAAATTTTCATGCCGATCCTTATGTGCACCGAGTGGATTCTTAGAATCATTGATATGCATACATAAAAGATTCTCTAAACCTAAAATAGAATCAAATTGATCTAAAACTTCATCAAAATGCGTAATATCATACCCAGCATCCCAAATATGACATGTATCCATACAATAGCCAATACGCGATTTTTTATGGATTCCCAAATAAATTTGTTGCAGCTGTTCAAAGGTAAAACCACACTCATTCCCTTTTCCAGCCATCGTTTCTAGGGCAATCTTAACTTCTGTATCATCATGATCTAACACTTCATTTAAACCATTGATAATCCATTCAATACCTACATCCATACCCGCTCCTACATGACTTCCTGGATGCAGTACAAGTGTTTTTGCACCAATTTGAGAAACACGCTCTAATTCCGTCTTTAAAAAATCTTGACCAAACTGGGCTGTTTCTGGTTTTAGAGCATTGGCCAAGTTAATGATATACGGTGCATGTACAATCACGCGTTCGATAGAAAAATTGTGTTCAGCCATATAGTCTTTGGCTTCTTCTATCTTTAATTTAGATACATCCACACGACGCGTATTACTTGGAGGACCCGTATATATCATACAGGCGTTTGCTCCATAGGATAGTGCTTCTTCAATAGCACCTTTAAAGTAATTTGGAGCTTTAAAAGATACGTGACTACCTAAATAGATCATACGTCCATTCCTTTTTGGCGTTGTCTTTCTTTCGCACGCTCTTTTTGTTGGCGCTTAATATCCGACTTAATCATTTCACGACGCTTTCTACGTTTCATACGATCAATTTCCTGGCGTTGTCTTTTCTTATAGTTTGGTTTTACTTTCTTTTTCTTATGAACGATTTTTTCCACTTCCTCATGGAATTCATCCTTTTTCATAGGACGCTTGTTCACATATGGTTTCAAATCTACAAATTGTTTATTCTTTACATCCTGATGTTCAAATTCAATACCTTGTTTGATTAATGACTGAATTGATTTCGTATCACTTTCTTTATATAAAGCAATACATTGTCCATCACGACTCGCTCTTCCGGTACGACCTGCACGGTGGATGTAGAATTTTAAATCTTTTGGGAATCCACAACTAATAACGTGCGTAATTCCTTCTAAGTCAATTCCACGACTGGCAATATCGCTGGCGACAATGTAGCTTTTCTTCTGGCTTTGAATCATTTTAATGGCCTGCATACGCGCACGTGATTCAAGACCTGAGTGAAGTTCGACTAGATCATAACCATTTTCACGCATGGTGTTCGCAATATTTTGGGCTTCTAGCGTAGTATTCGCAAAAATCAAACATACATAAGGTTGAATACATGGAAGTACGTCTAAGATCTTTTGTTCGTAGCTCTTATGCTTACAAGGAACTAAAATGTGTTTTACATCGCTTTGGAAAGCTTCTTCCTTTTTGATTTCAATAAATTCTGGATCATATAAATATTTCTTTAAGAATGGTTGTAAAGATTCTGGAATGGTTGCCGAGAAAACCATCATTTGAACCTTCTTATCCATCTTCGATAGAATTTCATCAATATCTTCTAAGAAACCAAATTCTAATGTCATATCCGCTTCATCGATTACGACAATTTTAGCCGTATCCAAACGCAAGACATTATCTTTAATAAACATGTCTTTCATTCTTCCAGGCGTACCAATGACGATTTGTGGCTGCTTTTCCATTTGTGTCACTTTTTCCATACCACCTGTGACTAATTTCACGCGTACATTAAAGTGTTTGGCAATCTTACGACAACGATCATACAATTGGTATGCAAGTTCTCTAGTTGGAGCTGAAATAACAGCTTGTACGCAGTCTTGATCAAAGTCTAGCATCTCAAAGATAGGCATAAAGAAAGCGTGTGACTTTCCTGATCCTGTACTTGATACACCAATGATATCTCTATTTTTATTTTTACGATTTAACACCTGTTCTTGAATCGGTGTTAAAGTTTTAAAATGTTCTAAATCCATTATTTCTTGAATACGATTATTCATAATTTTCACATCCTTTACTTTAGTATTATCCCAAAATTCTTCCCATTTTACAAATACAAAAAAATTAGGGCATAATGTACATATGAAAACACAAAATATCATTATAGTCAAGCCTCAGGGCTATTGCGGTGGGGTTTTAAAAGCCATTGAAACCGCCAAAAAAACAAGAATTCAATATCCAGATCAAAAGATTACCATATTGGGTAATCTAGTGCATAATCAATATGTCAAAAAAGCACTTCAATATTATTCCATTGATACCATTGAAGATAAGACAAAGACACGCGTGGAGTTATTAGATGAAATCCATGAAGGCATTGTGATCTTTACAGCGCATGGCGTCAGTCCTAAAGTCTATGAAAAGGCCAAAGAAAAAGGATTGATTTTGGTGGATGCGAGTTGTCCATTTGTACTTCAAACACAAAAGATTGTGAAGCAATATTTAGATGAAGAGTATACCATTTTCTATATTGGTAAAAATAAACACCCCGAAGCCGAATCGATTTATACAATGAGTGAGCATGTGCATTTGATTGAGCCACATAAAGAGATTCCTAAAGTGAGTACTTCAAAGATCTTTGTGACAAACCAGACTACGATGTCAATCTATGAATTGAAGGATACGTTTGAAAAGATTAGACGCTTATACCCGAATGCCCTCTTCCACGATGAGATTTGTAACGCTACGCGTGTTCGGCAACAAGCTATCTTAGATTTAAAAAACGTCGATTGTTTGATTGTCGTAGGAGATCCAACAAGTAACAACTCGCAAAAACTTGTTGATATTGGAAAACAGGCTGGCATTGAACATGTCTTCTCGATTCAAACGGTCGAAGATATTGATAAGAAAGATTTTGAAAAATATACTACGATTGCGATTACGAGTGGTGCAAGTACGCCTACGTATTTAACGAATCAAGTCAAAGATTATTTGTCTCAAGACATCGGAAAACCAAAAATCCGTATTCAGGAAATTCTCTGAGTACGGATTTCTTTTATATATTCAATTTTTTCAATAAATTCAGGCTTATTGACTTTGGAAAGAATATTTTTATACTTATTCTCTTCAAAATCTAAATACGCTGCATATGTTTCATCAATAAGCATGTTTACACCAAAGTAAAGTTGGGATGTAGAAACCTCTTGTTCCTTATCTTCGCAAACACAATCAAGAATAGGATAGTAGTGTCCATGATCATAAATCATTTTTTCTTTCACAATATGAATGTGATGATCGTGTAAATATTCTCGTAAGGCAAAATCATCTTTATGACAAGATAATAGAAGACGTAAACCACGATACAAATTTCCCTTTGATAGGATATCGATAATGAGTTTTCCTCCCATGCCACAAATAATGATTTGGTCGACATCGCTTTCTAAGCCTTGAATGCCATCTAATAATCGACAAGATACCAAATCGGATAAGTGATTCTCTTCAATCGTTTTCTTGGCATTATCTAATGGGCCTTGTGCCACATCACAGGCATAGCCTTTTTTTAGATTGATGATTCAGAATGGCGTTGCAGACAACGTAGCATGATCACAGCCAATGTCCGCAATGCACTCTCCATTCACCCATTCTAATATTTCTTGAATTCGATTCGAACAAGGTATCATTATTTTACGAAATCTCTTAAACGCTTGCAGCGATTTGGATTTTTCAATTTACGTAATGCCTTGGCTTCAATCTGACGAATACGTTCACGTGTTACGTTGAATTCTTTACCAACTTCTTCAAGTGTACGAGTTCTTCCATCTAACAAGCCAAAACGCAAACGCAATACTTTTTCTTCACGTTCTGTAAGACCTTGTAGAACGGCATTGATTTCGTCTTTTAATAATTGGTTGTTTGTGTAATCATCTGGAGATAATGTATCTTTATCTTCAATGAAGTCACCTAAGTGAGAGTCGTCTTCTTCACCGATTGGTGTTTCTAGACTGACTGGATCTAATGCAATCTTTTGGATTTCACGAACCTTTTCCGCTGAAATATTCTCCATCTTTTCGGCAATTTCTTCCGGTAATGGATCACGACCTAAATCTTGCACCAATTGACGTTGAATACGTGTTAGTTTATTGATCGTTTCAACCATGTGTACCGGAATACGAATGGTACGTGCCTGGTCTGCGATTGCACGTGTAATCGATTGACGAATCCACCATGTCGCATAGGTTGAGAATTTGAATCCTTTTGTGTAGTCAAATTTTTCAACAGCTTTGATTAGACCACAGTTTCCTTCTTGAATCAAATCCAAGAACAACATGCCACGTCCTACATATTTTTTAGCGATTGATACAACCAAACGAAGGTTTGAAGAAATCAACGTTTGTTTGGCTTGTTCACCATCCGCAATGACTTTTGCGAGTTTCTTTTTCTCTTCATCACTTAAATCAGGGTTTTTCATCGCTTCTTTGGCTTCTTCCCCTTCTTGGATCTGACGAGCAATATGGGCTCTTCTTTTGGATCCAACAATGGAATTTGACCAATTTCTTTTAGATACATCTTAACGGGTCATTG
>ENA-OQAN01001367-OQAN01001367.1-human-gut-metagenome-genome-assembly--contig:-NODE-1367-length-10745-cov-1.516387_pt1 | contig 10745 bp, 12 predicted proteins | sample MGYA00242735_ERZ504527 | MGnify/ENA primary metagenome ERZ504527 (study PRJEB26092, sample SAMD00036230) | human gut metagenome | host: Homo sapiens | study: EMG produced TPA metagenomics assembly of...
AATCTGGGAACCCGGATCACGGACGCGCCGTTTGTCATCGGTGTAGGACCGGGATTTTACGCAGGAAAAGACTGTCACTGTGTCATCGAGACAAAAAGAGGACATACACTGGGAAATGTGATCTGGGAAAAAGAAGCAATCCCAAATACCGGAGTTCCGGGAAATATAGGCGGCTTTACAACCGAGCGTCTGATCCGTGCCAGTGCAGATGGATCATGGAGCCTGTGGCAGAAATCGGAGATACCGTAGAAAAAGGCCAGCTTGTTGCCAGGACCGGGAAGCAGCCGGTCTATGCAAAGATGAGCGGAATTGTCCGCGGAATGCTCCAGAAGGATGTACAGGTCACAGAAGGATTGAAGATCGGAGACATTGATGCCAGATGTGAACCAGAGCATTGTGTTACAATCTCGGACAAAGCAAGGGCAGTCGGAGGCGGTGTGCTGGAAGCGGTATCTCTGTTTGGACAGATCTATGGAAATTATGGAGTGGCACTTCTGGCAGCAGGGGAAGCAAAACGGTTTGGAAGTGACAAGTTGTCGGAAAAATTTCAGGGAATCCCTCTTTATCGGCATGCACTTGAGAAGCTGGAAGCATTTTCGGGACTTTCCAGGGTGGTCGTGACCGCAAGAGAAGCACTGGCAGAAGAAGCGCAGCGCCTGGGGATCCATATTGTAGAGAACAGACAGCCGGAACAGGGAATTTCACATTCTGTCAGTTTGGCGCTGCAGGAACTGCTCTCACAAAATCCAGACCTGGAGGGTGTGTTGTTTCTGGTCTGCGATCAGCCGGGAATCCAGGCTGCTACAATCCAGAAGATTTTAAACGAGGGATGCCTTCATAAAAACAGCATTGTCTGTGCCGGATATGATGGAATGCGCGGAAATCCGGTATTGTGGGGAAGCACGTATTTTCAGGAGCTTATGCATCTGACCGGGGATACGGGCGGCAGACAGCTGATGAAGCAATATGAAGAGAAGATCCGGATCGTGGAGTGTGCGCCGGAAGAATTAAAAGACATTGACAGGAGAGAAGACATGACGGAATAAAACGGGGAGTACCCCAAAGGAGGTTTTCATATGCTGATGGTTCATGTAAATGGAAAAGATTATGAGGTGGAGCAGGATACGAAGCTGATGCGGTTTCTTCGGGATGATTTAAGGCTTACTTCAGTAAAGGACGGATGCAGCCAGGGCGCGTGCGGAACCTGCACGGTGCTGGTGGATGGAAAAGCCACAAAGGCATGTATTCCAATGCTTTCCAAGCTGCAGGGAAAATCTGTAGTCACAGTGGAAGGGCTGAGTGAACGGGAGAAAGAAGTTTATGCATATGCATTTGCAAAGGTCGGTGCGGTGCAGTGCGGATTCTGCATTCCGGGCATGGTGATGTGCGCCAAGGGGCTTCTGGATCAGAATCCGGATCCGAGCCGTGTTGAGGCGGCGGCAACCATTCGGAATAATATCTGCCGCTGTACCGGATATCAAAAGATCATCGAGGCGATCCTGCTCTCAGCAAAGATGTTTCGGAAGATCTTCGGCCAAAGAGAACAGCGGCGTGGTCTCTGTCGGGGCACCGATCCTGCGTGTGGATGCAAAGGAGAAGTTCTTGGAACCGGGCAGTATCCGGATGATGTGTATCTGGATGATATGATCTATGCCAGTGCGGTGCGCTCCGAATATCCAAGAGCAAAAGTGCTGGCGATCCATACAGAGAAGGTATTGGAATTAGAAGGTGTGATCGGAGTATATACGGCGGATGATATTCCGGGTTCTGTGAAGGTGGGACATCTGAAACCGGACTGGGATACAATGATCCCGGTCGGACATGTGACACATTATCTGGGAGATGCCATTTGTCTGATCGCAGCAGAGACACCGGAGATTCTGGAACGTGCAAAGGCATTGGTAAAGGTGGATTACGAAGTGCTGCAACCGGTGCTGGATCCGTTTGAAGCATTAAAAGAGGACGCACCCCGCATTCATCCGGGAATCCAGCCGGATGGAAATGTACTCGCCCATGAGCATCTGGTCAGAGGAAATGCAGAAGAAGTGATCGCCAACTCGAAATATAAAGTGACCAGACATTATGAAACTCCGTGGACGGAACATGCCTTTTTGGAGCCGGAGTGTGCAGTGGCCATGCCGTTTGATGACGGAGTATTTATCTATTCTTCGGATCAGGGAACCTACGATACCCAGCACGAATGCAGTATGATGCTTGGACTTCCGCCGGAAAAAGTGATTGTGGAAAACAAGCTGGTAGGCGGCGGATTTGGTGGAAAAGAGGATGTCAGTGTACAGCATCATGCCGCACTGGTGGCATACCTGACAAAGCGTCCGGTTAAAGTAAAGCTGTCCAGACAGGAAAGTATCACCGTGCATCCCAAACGGCATCCGATGTGGATGGATATTACCACAGCATGTGATGAGAACGGATATCTGACTGCAATGAAAGCTGTAGTTGTATCGGATACAGGTGCGTATGCATCTCTGGGCGGACCGGTTCTGCAAAGAGCCTGTACCCATGCGGCAGGGCCTTACAATTTCCAGACCATTGACATTGACGGAAAAGCCGTGTATACCAACAATCCGCCGGCTGGAGCATTTCGCGGATTCGGTGTGACACAGACCTGTTTTGGAGCAGAACGGAATCTGGATCTGCTGGCGGAGATGGTGGGAATCTCTCCATGGGAGATCCGATATCGGAATGCGGTGCGGCCCGGACAGGTGCTTCCAAACGGACAGATCGCAGATGCCTCTACAGGAATTGCAGAGACACTGGAGGCTGTCAAAGAGATTTATGAACAGGCGCCGTATGCAGGAATCGCCTGTGCGATGAAAAATGCCGGTGTAGGCGTGGGGCTGCCGGACTGGGGAAGATGCCGTCTGCTGGTGCAGAATAAAATGGTACAGATTCATGCGGGAGCTTCCTGTATCGGTCAGGGACTTGGAACAGTCCTGACACAGGTGGTTTCGCAGACCGCTCAGATTCCGGTGGAGCAGATTTGGTACTGTCCTGCAAACACATCCAATTCTCCGGATTCCGGAACGACATCCGGTTCCAGACAGACATTGATCACAGGAGAAGCGGCAAAACGGGCCTGTGAAAAATTGTGTGAAGATTTAAAGACACATTCACTTCAGGAACTGGAAGGAAAGGAATACTACGGAGAATATCTTGCAAAGACGGATAAAATGGGCAGTGATGTTCCGAATCCGGTTTCTCATGTGGCATATGGATATGCAACACAGGTCTGTATTTTGAATGAAGATGGAACGATTCAGAAAATGGTGGCAGCCCATGATGTGGGGAAAGCCGTAAATCCAATCAGTGTGGAAGCCAGATTGAGGGCGGTGTTGTCATGGGAATGGGATATGCACTGACAGAACAGTATGAGATCAAGGAAGGGCGTCCGGTTTCCAGATTTGGAACACTGGGATTGTTCCGGGCAGATAAGGTGCCGCATATGATCCAGATCATCGAGAAACAGGAGTAGAACCGGGATACGTGCAATCGGAATTGGAGAGATCACATCAATCCCGACAGCTCCGGCGATCACGGGAGCTATTATAAACTGACTGGTGAGTTCCAGACGAAGCTGCCGCTTCATGGAACACCGTATGAAAAGAAAAAGAAATAAAGAAGAAATGAGCAGGCGCTGATTTCTCAGGAGATTCAACGCCTGCGCGATTTACACATCAAGTTGTTTTTGAAAATAACTTGATGTATAATAAAAGAAAAACACAAAACGAGGAGGTATGAGATGAAACGAAGAAAAATCTGGAGTATTCTGGCACTGGCAGCATTGACAGGTTCCCTGCTTGCAGGATGCGGAGAAGTAAAAACAGAAGAACAGACAAAAGAAACAAAGCAGGAGGAAAAACCGGCAGAATTACTGGTGGCTGCTGCAGCGAGTCTGGAATATTCTTATGAAGAAGAACTGCTTCCTATGTTTGAAAAGGAAAATCCGAATATTACCGTAAAAGGTACCTATGACAGTTCGGGAAAATTACAGACACAGATCGAAGAGGGGATTGAGGCAGATGTCTTTATGTCAGCGGCGACGAAGCAGATGAATGCGCTGACGGAGCAGGGATTGGTGGAGAAGGACTCTGTGGTAGATCTTCTTCAGAATCAGATCGTACTGATCACAGCAGCAGATTCTACGCTGGATCTGCAGAACTTTGAGGATATTACCAAAGCAAATGTGATCGCAATCGGAGATCCGGAAAGTGTTCCGGTAGGACAGTATTCGAAAGAAGTGCTGACCAATCTGGGAATCTGGGATACAGTGTCTGCAAAGGCAAGTCTCGGAACCAATGTTACAGAAGTTTTAAAATGGGTAGAAGAGGGCAGTGCAGACGCCGGAATCGTGTATGCGACAGATGCAGCGACTACAGATAAGGTGAAAGTAGTGGCAGAAGCACCGAAAGACAGTCTGGCAGAGCCTGCAATTTATCCGGTCGGCGTGGTAAGCGCATCGAAGCATAAAGATGCAGCGGAAAAAATTTGTAGAGTTTTTACAGTCCGAAGAGGCACTGAAAGTATTTGAATCCTACGGTTTTCAGAAGAATGCAGAGTAACTGGGGAAGGAGAGCACATGGAGATTTCAACGATCATTGTTTCTATGAAAACGGCTTCTGTGTCCATTGTGATCACTTTTTTTTCTGGACTGGCAGCCGCATATGGCGTGGAGCGTATCCGCAGCAGAAAGCTGCAGCTGGTCTGTGACGGTATTCTGACGCTTCCTCTTGTCCTGCCGCCTACGGTGGCAGGATTTTTCCTGTTGTACATCTTTGGGGTAAAACGCCGGTGGGGAGATTTTTTCTGGAATTTTTCGGGACAAAGATTGCATTTTCATGGCAGGCAACAGTATTGGCAGCAGTGGCGATTTCGTTCCCTTTGATGTACCGTTCGGCAAGAGGAGCGCTGCAGCAGGTAGATGAAAACCTCCTTTATGCAGGCAGGACGCTTGGGATGTCCGAATGGTGCATTTTCTGGAAAGTATGGTTTCCAAACGCTATGTCCGGAATTTTGTCAGGCGGAATCCTTGCATTTGCAAGAGGATTAGGAGAGTTTGGAGCAACTGCCATGATCGCAGGAAATATTGCAGGAGAGACCAGAACGCTTCCGCTTGCAGTATATTCCGCGGTGTCAGCCGGAAATATGGAAGAAGCGTATCAGTATGTGTGGATTCTGGTGATCATTTCATTCCTGGTAGTGACAGGAATGAATGCAGTCACGCACGGATTTCAGAAATTTAGCCGGAGGTAGTACAGATGAACGTATTAGAAGTGAATTTTGAGAAAAAACTCAAGAACTTTCCCCTGCATATACAATTTCAGGCAGAAGGCGGATGTATCGGGATTCTGGGAGCTTCAGGCTGCGGAAAAAGTATGACATTCAAAGCGATTGCCGGAATCGAGACACCCGATTCGGGAAAAATCTGCCTGGGAAAACGGGAATTGTTTCACAGAGGTCATAAAGTAAATCTGCCGCCCAGAAAACGCAGTGTGGGATATTTGTTTCAGAGTTATGCCTTATTTCCCAATATGACAGTGTTTCAAAATATTGAAGCAGGAATCCAGGGAAAAAAGGCGGCGAAAAGAGAGCGGGCAATGGAAATGATGGAAAAATTTCATCTGTCAGAGCTGGCATCCGGCTATCCCGCCCGTCTTTCTGGAGGACAGCAGCAGAGAGTGGCCCTGGCGAGGATACTGGCTTGTGAACCGGAACTGCTCCTTTTGGACGAGCCGTTTTCTGCACTGGACAGTTACTTAAAAGAAGAACTCCAGTTTGAGTTGAAACAACATCTCCGGGAGTTTGGAAAAACGACAATCATTGTAAGTCATGACCGGGATGAAATATACAAGTTGTGTGACAGAACGATGGTGATGGGGCAGGGCGAAATTCTGGTTTCAAAAGATACGAAAGAACTGTTTGAACAGCCGGAGCGTGTTATTGCAGCGAGGCTGACAGGATGTAAAAATATTTCGAGAGCAAAAAAGTGTGGAATGCATAAAGTGTATGCAATGGATTGGGGTGTGGAATTGACGGTAGACCGGAAAGTTTCAGAAAAAATCACCCATGTAGGAATTCGGGCGCATGATTTTCATCCGGCGGATGCTTCGTCACATGATAGTGAGAATAAAATTCCGGTGCTGTGGACCGCGAGGTACGCGCGCCGTTTGAGTGGACGATTTTATTTCGAAACAGAGAAAATCCGAAAGAAAATATGTGGATGAAGATGGAGCGGGAACAGACACAGATCCCGCAGTGGGTACAGGTGGACCCGAAACGAATTTTGCTTTTAGAAGAATAGGAGGATGTGAGAGATGTTTCATCCGACATTAAAAAATTAAAATATATCAGGAAGATCTGGTATTTGGACCGGGACTGGTCATTTTGATGGAGCATATTCTGGTGACGGAGTCCATGAAGGATGCCTGTGGGGAAATGGGAATGTCCTACAGCAAAGGCTGGAAGATCATCAACCGGGCAGAAAAAGAACTGGGCTATGAGTTGTTGGAGCGCAGGCACGGCGGAAAAAGTGGTGGAAAATGTACGGTGACAGAAAAAGGAAAGTCCCTGATGAAGCGCTATCGCCAGATGGGAAAAAAGAAACAAGGGACTGCCTGCAGAAGAGCTTTGAAAAGTATTTTCCGGAATATCAAAGGATTCGGTAGATTTTCCTTTCATTCAGAAGTATAATAAAAAACAGGCCACAGAACAAAACAGTGAGCCGGAAATGGAGGAAAAAAGATGCCGAACTGGACAAGAGGACAGCTGAAAAACAATGCAAAGATGAATTTTTATAAAAATTACTGGATGTGCGTAGGCATGGCATTGATTTTGACACTTGTGCTGATGATGGAACCGGATGGACCGAAAAAGAGATCATGTTGAAGATCAGAGATTACACCGATTATTCTTCCTGCTTATGGATATCAGGGCTGGTTTGTCAAGTCTGTTTGATGGGTTGGGATACTGGTTTGGAGTATTATGGTCCGTTTTTTCATTGTTTATTGCATTGGTACTGCTTCTGATCAAGATTGTTGTGGGAAACGTGGTCTATGTAGGCGGCATTCGTTTCTTTATTCAGAACAGGAGAGAGAATCCGTCTGCGGGAACTATCTTTTTCGGATTTCAGAATGGAAATTACGGAAACATCGCATTGACCATCTTTTTGAAAGATCTGTATACTGCACTTTGGACACTTTTGCTTGTCGTGCCGGGGATTATCAAGCACTATGAATATCGGATGATTCCATATATTCTGGCAGAGAATCCGACAATGCCAAGAGAAGAGGCATTTCAGATCAGCCGCCGCATGATGATGGGGCAGAAAATGGATGTATTCGTATTAGATCTTTCATTTATCGGCTGGTTTATTTTAGAAAAGATTTCATTTGGACTGGCAGGATTATTTTTTGTAAGACCTTATTATGAGACTGTATTTGCAGAGCTGTATGAGGCAAATAAACAGAAGGCATACCGGAAGGATATATCCGGTAATATGAAAAGGGGCTGCATCAGGACTTTCATCCTGTGCAGCTTGAGAAAAGGGAAAATTTATCTAAAATTAGGTAATGTCAAAAATAAATATCTGGGCGAAGTCCAATGACCACAGATGCGCTGCATGTGCAGCCATCGTCTTCTGTTTTTGTGATAGATATAGAATACCAGTGAATTGTGAATGAGATGTGACAAGAAGTGAAAAAATATCTTAATTAAATGTAATGAAAGTATAAAAAGGAGCTTATAGATTTTTTAGAATTAGGAAGTCTGATTGACGAGATGCATCGTGTTTTTGGAAACAGAGTTCCAGAAATCCCTGCGTGCATCGTACTGCTCCAAAAGCCAGGAAATCGCAGCATCCATTCCATCCTCGGTCATGGGAAATGTATTCTGTGTTTTTTGTTCGTCTGGTGTCTTTTCAAATGACCATGGCTCCGGATATACAAATACGAGAAAGTTTTCTTTTGTATCGTCAGCACAAAAATAATAGCGCATTCCAAAATGAGAACCTGAAAAGGGTTCTTTTTTTAATCCTTTGACAGGGATGAGTTTCTTATCGATCATGGTGTTCCCTCCTGAAAAGTTATTAACTATAGAGTAACACTGCATCAGAGAAGATGCAAGAATAAAAGGACAAAGGAAAGAGCCACATTTCTGTGACTCAAAGGGGGAAAAAGTTTATGAAAAAGTGTTCTGTTCTTTTGAACAATTATAGTATAAAAAGAAATTGTGTAAAAAGTGTGATATAAATTTGAATCTAATGTTAATAAAACCAAAAGAAATTGTGAAGCACTAATTTTGTCCGGCATTTTCTGCAAAATCAGTTGTGACCAGTTTTTCATAAGGAGCGCGGACCTTCAGCTCGCCGGCGCTTTCCAGGATATCCTGGAGCAGTTCAAAGCTGTCACGTTCAAAGATCAGATTTTCTTTCCAGGAATCCTGCTCATAATAGCGGGATACGATGGTTGTGATCGTGGAAAGGTCTGTTTCCGGGAATTGCGGTTCAATGATTTTGGCAATCTCTTCCGGAGAATGTGTCTGTACGTAGTCCATTCCCTTTTGCAGGGCATTTACAAATCCCTGAATAGTATCTGAATGTTCACTGATATAGCTTTTGCGGGCACTGAAAGCGGTATAAGGAATGTATCCGCTGTCGGTTCCGAGAGAAGCGACCACATATCCTTTCTGGCCTGTTTCCAGGGATGTGGCTCCGGGTTCAAATTCTACGGTATAGTCGGCCTGACCTTCTGAGAATGCGGCGGCAGTGGAACCAAAATCAATGTTTTGTACAATGTTCAGATCGGTTTTCGGATCCATACCGTGTTGCTTTAAGATATATTCAAAAACCATTTCCGGCATTCCGCCCTTTCGTCCGCCAAGTACAGTGCTTCCTTTTAAATCTGTCCACTCAAAATCGGGCCTCTCTTCTCTGGCAACAAGAAAATTGCCTGCGCGCTGGGTGAGCTGGGCAAAGTTTACAACAAAGTCAGAAGCGCCTTCGTTATACGTGTAAATGGAAGCTTCCGACCCCATAAATCCGATATCTGCTTCACCAGAAAGTACAGCAGTCATCGTTTTGTCGGCTCCAAATGGGGCTAGATGTTTAGTACAAGGCGCACTAAATAAAATCAACACCTTTAATCGTATTGTCTTCGTTTAGATAAATTTCCTGTATTGTAGATCTCCAAAAAGAACGTCTATTTTCCAAAGATAGCGTATCATACATTTGCCGAAAGTCAGTTTCTAATATTTCTTCCACATAGTGCAGGCTTCTCTCTCTTCCTCCTCTGGAAAAGCAGCAGAAGCGGAATGTTCTTCTTCCAATCTCTGGTACTCCTTATCGTAGTAATCGTAAGAAATCCTCCCTTTTTGAAATAACAAATTTAATCGTTCCATTTCTTTTCTCAGCTTTTCCGGATCTTTCGTTTTCTTTTGCTTTTTTAGCTCTTCACTGATCTGGTTGCTGCGTACTTTATACTTTTCGTATTCTCTTTCGAGATTTTCGAGCAAATATTTTTCGACAAGGTTCTGGCTCACCCTATGCCTATACGTGCAAATATGGTCTTTAAGCGCTCTATTGCAACGGTAGTAGCAGTACGTCCTTTTTTCCCACGTTTTACGATTTATAACGGACGAGCATCCTGTACCGACTAATTTCTGTCCGCATACAGGGCAACGTATTAAACCAGTAAATAGGTATACTCTGCCAGATGGTGTGCTTTTTATATTTCTTTTCGAGATAGTTTTGCATCTCATTCCATTCTTTTTCTGACAGGTAGGCGGGGCAATAAGGATACCCTCTGTACGTCCCCTTGTAAAATTCGCTCGATAACATTGTTCTCAACATTCCATAGCTAAAATCAATACCATAGGCCTCTTGCATGTACCGGACAGCACCTTTTTTGGAGTTATGGATTCTAAAATAATTAAAAAAATCTTCCACCATGTGTTTTGTTTCCGGATCCTTAACCATGCATTTCTTTCCATCCACAACACCTGTTTTATATCCAAAAGGCATATTTGCATCTCCGAATATTAACTTCCTCTGTCTTATAGATGCTTCATTCACAAATTTAATTCGCTCGGATGTGGTGTCTACTTCATTTTGCCCGATCGACAGCACTACATTTAACTGCAATCGTCCGTCTCTGGTCTCCATGTTTATTCCTGGCTCGGAAACCGAGATCCAACGCACTCCATGCTCATCAAGTACATCCTGGACCTTATAGAAATCTGACAGATTTCGAAACCATCTGTCGAGTCTCCAGAAAATTATCACATCAATTTTATCCCTTTTTACGTCCTCTACAAGAGCGTGTATGGCTTTTCTTTTCTTCAATTCTTTTCTGGCAGTCTTTCCCTCGTCCGCATAGACACCTACTATAGACATATTGTTGTCTGTTGCGTATTGCTCCAGGCATTCTTTCTGTGCTTGCAGAGACTTGCCATGTACGCTCTGCTCAAATGTGGAGACGCGGATGTATATGGCACACCGCAGTATTTTTTCTGGCATTTGCATCACTCTCCTTTTGTAAAATATATTTAAATTGGTACAAAAAATAACAGCCAGCGCAAAACATATGTTCCGCTTGTGTGACTGCCCCGAAGATGATACAATATTCGTGGATTTCAATCGCATATCTTCGGATATGTATACCGTCTCTGTTGGCGCAGGGGCGGTTTTTATTTTATTGTGGTGGATGGCAAATGCGCACGGTTCATAAACTCCG
>ENA-OQAN01001369-OQAN01001369.1-human-gut-metagenome-genome-assembly--contig:-NODE-1369-length-10739-cov-5.113080_pt1 | contig 10739 bp, 14 predicted proteins | sample MGYA00242735_ERZ504527 | MGnify/ENA primary metagenome ERZ504527 (study PRJEB26092, sample SAMD00036230) | human gut metagenome | host: Homo sapiens | study: EMG produced TPA metagenomics assembly of...
AGTTCCTTTTATAGCCTGTAACGAAGCTATTGCTGTCTTTATCATAGATTTCTTTGGCTTTTCAGATATAACTTCTGCTTCTATAACTTCCAAGCTTTCAGATGCTGCTTCTTTATCCTCATCAGATGTAAGAGTATCCATCTTCGTCCTAACTGCATCAATTAACTGTTCAATATCGTTTGCTGTTGCCCCAATATTTGTAGTTGCCATAACAGATGAATTATCATTTGCAATAATAGCTTGACCATTTTGCACCGTCACATTATAAATATTCTTTTCATCTATTCCCATATCAATACCTACTTTCGTTAAATAACTTTCCACATGGCGAATCAACACCATAACAAATCGTTCATTAAAACCTTTGATTTTATCTTGCCATTTGGATGAAGAAGAATATCCCATGGCAACACCACGATATACAGAACTGTTATTTTCCACCAAATATCTTAAAACAGCGTACACATTTCGTATTTCTTCGCTATCAGTTTCACCCAATGAAAAAATCAATCTTCCGTAGGATCCTTGTAACTTCTTTAACTTCACTCTCTAAATTCCAATCACAGCTGCCACAATCATGAATATAATCACTTATAATCGGAGTACTATCTATGTAGTTCACAAATTTCCCAAGCACATCAGCATAATCTTCATAATTTGCCTGAAGTAGTCGATTAGAGCAACTATTAAAATCATATTGAATTTTTCGCAATTCTTTTCTATTCAATTTCATAATTTTTCACCCCACAAAACGGGCAATATGCACCCGTCATTTTCAATAATGGTTTAATTTTTGCAGTACGTTTGCAACATGGAAAATCACAAATTTCCATTGCTTCTATTCCTGAACGAATAGGATCTTCATTTTCATGCTTCGGACGTTTTCCAGCCTTGAATGTAATGATTCCTTTTTTGCTATGCCGTTCCATTTTTTGAATTATTATAATACATATCATTGACAGCATTCGTCTCCATTTTCATGGCAAGTTCAAGTACATCCTCAGTAACATAGTTTTCGCTTATTAAGCCACAACTTGGACAAAATATATGAAGCACCCCGTCATCCTCCAAATCAGAAGGAGTTGCCTTAAAATATGTGCCACATTGTTCGCATTGCAAAAGACATAACCATCATCATCTGTAGGAATAGGAATCGTCATATTGATTCATCACTCATATTGCTCCCCCCCCCCTTACTTACTTTATTTTAGCCAACACATCTTGAAAAATTGCATAATTCTTCTTCACGCCATCGTCCAAATCAATAGAAATCATCTGGTCGGCAAGGTGATGAATCTTTTCCTCGTAGGTTCTGATTTCAGTATCCTGTGCTTGTAAAGTGGTCAGCTTTTTATTCAGCTTCACACGCTCACCAGTGGACGCATTGGCAATACGCTGTTCCAGATCGGCAAGGGCAGTGCGGTAACGAGCCTGCTGCTCATGCACATAATCGGTACGGATGCGGGCAATGGTGTCCGGCTGATAGCGGTGCATATAGATCAGTGCCTTGAAGCCATTCTTTTTGCCACTGTCAAACAACCAGTAGATCGGGCGTTTCTGATACATCTTGCAATGGTCGGAGTAGAAGTCACTCAGGAAATAATTCCGAATCACATCCTTCGGCTGACCCTTGCCACCCAGAGCATCGGCAATGAATTTCAAGTTTTCGTCCAGCATATCAGCACCGTAAACGGTTTTCACAAACTCCACGAACAAACCAACAATATCATCCTCAAAGTATTCATCGTCACAAATTGGGATAATGTTATCCTTATCAACCGCAAAAGAAACACACTTACTGGCATCCCATTCGCCACCTGCATAGGCAAGACCATCCACATCCAGAGAGTAGCGACCAAACATACAGCCAACCGCATAGGAAATGAAAGAGCGAATATCTCTGCCAAGGTCAGCTTTGCGGACAGTAACATCCTTATCCTCAACTTCTGGTGTCAGTTCGTCCTGTAAACCGTAAATGTCAATGAAAATACGGTTCAATTCTTCCTCGTTGGATTTCAGCTGGTTGAAGCGGTCATCACATTCAGTCTGCCACTGGTCAAAGGCTTCGGCAATGGTAGGAACGTTGCGAAGTAACGGATGGTGCTGGAAATCCCATGAGGTTTCAAAGGAATCCCAATCCTTTTTTGAAAAATCAACATTCTCTCCTGCCAAAGCGGAAACTTTGCTTTTCTGATCTCCAATATCTGGTACAATAATTTTCCCAACATCTCCAACTTGACAATGAATTGTAGAATTAAATACTTTAAGCAATTCTGCAAATATTGACGTATTGGCATACCCCAAAAGCCATAATTGATCTTCTTCTTTTGGAAAGAAACAATGACCAGAAATATCATAAAATGTATCATCTGGTGCTATACGGAAACTATTTTTGCTAATAGTTAAATCTGTCCATGTGCATTTTTTCTTTTTCAAGAAATCCAAATCTAACACTCTGGCATTTTTTTGCTGCAATATAAAATCCGGTGTTTTATTATAAAACAAAAGATATTCTAAATTACCGTACCACTTTCTGTAAGCTCCTCCCTTCAAATATTTAATCCACTTTAGTCCATAACTGGAGCCATTAAATTCAGAAAAATCCACTTCATGCCATAGTCTTAAATATCTATCATTATTCGATGTCTGCATGCCAACTTTAGGAGCAGCAATTTCTGTCATGGTTTTGTAATTTCCATACATCTCATATATTTGGCGATGTAACCAATAGGCTATTGGCATTCCAGGAATCTTCATAAAATCTTCTTGTTGAATGGTATGTAATCCTTTTCTGTGTAAAAAAAGCGTTCCTACGTTCCTCTACACCATGAACTTCGCCCTGGCTATCAAATAATCTATAATATCGCCCCACATAGTTCTTAATATATGTTTTAGATATAACAAACGTTGTTGTGCCAAAATCCGATCCGAAAATTCCTCGTCCTGGGTGAACCATATTAACGATCATATTGTTACGAAGCATTGTATTTCGCATTTTTTCATAACTGGACAAGAACATCCATACTGGAATGTTTATCATAGAAATATAACCATGGCTCGTACTCATTTCTAATGTTCGTTCCATCATGATTGTACTCATATCCGATTTCGTATCTGGATATTTTTTCTTTACAAAAGAAGATAATTTTCCCGACATTCCTGACGCACCCATATACGGCGGATTCGTTACAACTGCATCATAATTCTGTGCCAATGCTTCCGCACCTGCACCAACGGCAGTAACTCTCTCAATGCCGTCTCACGGGACATATTTATATCTTCTGTAATCTCTGCAAAACGATCATACAGTGCAGACCAATCCTGCGGTGTTACGGTCAGAATAGAGCCGTATTCCTTTGCATCATGCAGCTCTTTAATGATGGTGTCCATAGCAACTGTGAGCTTCATATCGCCATTACAGAAATAGTCCATCGCAAATTTATCTACATGGTTGCTCTCCACAATAGCGTACACATGGGGCTGAATGCCACGGCTGAAGAAGCGGCGGTCATACTGACGTGCTTTCATCATTACCGCAAAGTAAGCCAGCTGTGCCGCACGGTCATCAATATCCAGACCGTAAAGATTGTTCGCTACAATGCTTGCCACCGCTTCACGGGTGGTATAGCCGTAGGATTCATAAATCTTCATCAGTACGTCAAACATATATGCAAGGATATGACCGGAACCGGAGCATGGGTCAATGACTTTCAGCTGATCCGGTGTCAGTGCGGCGTATTCCTTACGAATTTCTGCAAGCTGTGCCTGCACTTCCGGCTCCTGCTCAGCTTCTTCCAGATAGTAGTGCCATTTGGTATCTTCCATGTCACGGTTTCCAGCAGCATAGGCAGACTGTTCTTCCTCGGTAGGAAGAAGCTGATCTTTGGCATCTGGGTGTCCTTCCAGCCACAGACGACCAAGGCTGTTCTCTACCATGTAGCGAACAATCCAGTCCGGTGTAAAAAGCTGGGTTGCTGCAGGGATATTTTCCTTGGTGATTTTCACATTCTTTTTCAGAGCTGCGAAAACATCGTCTTTTTTCTCGCTGTTATAATACTGATACAACCAACCGATAATCTGGACAGCATCCTTCCAATCATCCTCCGGTATCAGCTCAATCATCTGCTGAATGACACTGCCTTCACGGAGCAGATTGTCCGGCAGAAGAAGCTCAGTGTAATCTGCAATCTTCTGGAACATTCCCGGCAGAATCTTATTCAGAGCGTTGCACTGCACGATCAGCAGATATTTATACAGTTCTTCGGTTTTTTCGGCATCTTTCAGCTCATAGACTTTTTCCATATCCAATCCATCCAAATCCAGATGAATTGCTTCGGTTATAATCTGCGGCTTAAAGTTGTTTTCCTCGTCCGTGAATACACGCACATGGGAAGGAAGATAGCCGTTGACTTCCATAAATCGCAGAGCAGAGAAGCGATTGAACCAAGTGTAAGCAACCTCCTCCATGACCTGCTTATAGCCTTTATCGTTAATCTCGGCAATCAAAGCCTGACGTTGTTTCTTTTCATCAGCAGTGAGGACTTTGCCGCCAACGCTGTCCGCATTGGCGGCCTCGATATTATCCTCTGTGATACCGTATTCCACGCCTTTTAGGGAAACACGGGCGATCAGCTCTGTTCTTGCCCAGACAGCAAATTTTTTAATCGCATTCTTATCCATACTCGTCTCTCCTCGTTAGTTCAGCTTGATCTCATCGCAATTTTTCAAGAGTTGCTTCAGCTGAGAACGAATCTTCTCTACATAATCATCAATGTCCGCATCCGTCTGTAAAGTCTTTGCCTGGAATACAACCTGACGGTTATAGCACGAACCACTTTTTTCTTTACAGGAGCAGTTTCTTTTCCTTGCTGTGTCGGCTGTACCTGTGGCTTTGGTGCTGGCGGAGCCAAAACTGATTCAATATTACCGACTGTATCATCCTTGTACTGACACATCGGCAAGAACATAGCATCCAGAAGGGCAAGGCTCTTTAATTCTGCAATTTTTTCCTTGCACTGGCTGAAATATCGGTCTGATTTTTCAATCAGATGGGATGCCTTGGAATCGCCGTTTGCGGCAGTGTGGGTTGCTTCCATACACTGACGAACCGTTTCCAGAACCTCGGCACGTTTTTCTTCCAGCATCTTGCCATGGGCGGTACGAACCGTATCCATCAACGGATTCAGTTCACGAATCCGGTTATAGTTAAACTTGCTTCCGGTCTGAACCATCGTAATCAAACGAATGGTATTCAGTGCCTTATGTGCTTCCTCATTTTCTGCAATTCGGTCAAGATCATCGTGCAGAGATTTTTCAAACTGCACTGCCTGGTCGAATACTGTTACCTGGGTTTTGAAAAAGTTTTCAATACCGTTGCTCATGGCTTCTTTATTGTCGAAAAGAGCATCCTCTTTTTTCAGTACACGCTCAATCAGGGCAATATTGTCTTTCTTCTGTGAAAGTACATCGTCCATCAGCTGAATGGCTTCCTGTACCAATGCACGATCCGGGTATTTATGTCCATCATAACGAGCATCCAAAGAAGCATAGTAATCACGCTGCTCGGTAAACTTCTCCGTCACAAAGCGAATCAGGCCATCTTCATCGTCCGGTACATCCATGATGTCGAAATACTCTCGGAGCATCGCTTTTACATCACGCATCATCGTAGCAGAAATGGTTTTACGCTTGCTGATGGAAGTCTTGCCTATCTCACTCTTCTTGCGGAGCATATCAGCAATTTCAAATCATCCGGCTGAATGGTATTGCCTGCATACTTGATGGTTACTTTCTGGGAATAAATCAGCTGTGCTGCAACCGCAGCAATGTCGATTTCTTTCCAGCCATACGGAATCGCACTGTATTTGCTCTGCACGTCTGCCATAGATGTCGGCAGCTTTTTCGCATCCTGCATTTCCAGATATTCTTCCATAGCAGAAGCCGCATCACGGTTCGGTTCCATGCCAGGAAGTGCCGTTACCGCACCTGTCAGAATCGCAATAATATCTGCATCACTGCCTGCATTATCTGTAATCAGATCGAGCTTGCTATATACATGAGCAACCAGATATTCAAGAGACTGGTCAATCTTGCTCTTGGCATTTCCGGCTTTGATTTCCAGATGCTCACCGTCTACATAGAACTGCGCCCCTTCGATAGCATTTTGTAATTCGGTCATGGCACTCAACTCATATTTTCCGGCTTCGTCCTGCTGGTCGCTGATAATTTTCTGCACACTCTTAGGAAGCTGACTTACATTTCTCTGCTTTACATACTTGCGAATCTTCATGCAGATTCCAGAGATTCATAATAAGGCGTATCTGCCAGAACCACGATTGCTTCATTACCTTTGGACTCCGCCATCAAACGATAATCTGTTTTTTCAATGGCATCGGTAGCAACGGTCAGGAAACGTAGACGCATGCCACCTGTTGCCACACCAACTGTAATGCCGTCCACCATCTGATCGAAGGCAAAGTCATATTTTCCATAACGGAACTTCTTAGTTGTGAAAATATCACCGTAAATCATCTGAGCAATACGCTCTACGATAGAAGCGGTATCCACATTTGTATCTCTTATTTCACGCTGAATATCCTGTTCTTCGTCAGTCAGAAAGTTATACGTGTCTCCGGTTCTGCCGATATAGTTCTGGCTCATCAGACGATCAAGGCATCCTCGGACAGCTTCACGCATAATAATCTTATCCACACGAATATCATCTGCCATAAGAATTACGATATTGTCCAAATTGGAAGGAATATCATCAATATATCGAATCAAGTACAAAAGTTTCAGTACATCTACATCCTGCTGTTCAATGCCGTCCCCGTTGTCAGCAGCTTTCTGGCAACGCTCAATTACACGACGAATCGAACCATCCAGGAAAGTATGTACAGTATCATAAAAACGGAAGAACGGAACAAGTGCATATTCATCCTTCTCCTGAATTTTCTGTGCAGCTTCCTGGAAACCGGACAGCATGGAACGCTCACCACCAGACAGGTGCTTACCGGAATTTCCATGTTTCCGAATTTCAGCAAATACCTTCTGCATGATGATAAACTGATACGGCACGAACGGGAAGTTCTCGGTAAATTCCCTTGGACCGGAATAACCTTTAATATCCAGAATGGAACCGCTAAAGCTGAACAGGTTACGAAGAACAGAATCATTCTGCTCATAAACATCTTCCAGATTTTTAGCTGCTTCTGGTTTCTTTTTCAGAATACGTTTCTGGATGACTTCATCCACAGAGGAAGATGATAAACTCAGTCTTGTCTTAAAACGAGCCTGAATACGGGAGAACTCATCGGCACGAACTTTGATGATTTCATCAATGGCTTCCTGTCCGGTGCAAATCACCCAAATCTTGCCTTCACACTCGCTTCCGATCTTCTCAGTCAGAGATTGGAGGTTCAAAAGCATATCGGTATCCGTACCAACATACTGACCAACCTCGTCAATCATAAACAGCAAGCGGAAGTTTGCAGGTTTAGTATCTACATAGGCTTTCATATCTTCCACAAGCTGTGCAATAGAAATTTCTGTAGCAGTTTTATCATTGAACCACGCCTTGGCATCGTCCTCACTCATATCTAAAACTTCCATTAGTGTCGGTATGATGAACTTTCCATTGAAAGCAAAGGCACGGCGCATTTCAAGCCAAGGCTTGCCTTTCTTTTCTTCAAAAACTCTGCGAAACTCCTCAGTTTTTCCCTGCTGGTCAATATAACGCTCCATCATGGCAACTTTCAGATTCTCACCGTAAAATCCCAGATGGTTGTAGAACATTTTGGCAAATACACGAAGAACCGCAGTCTTATCTTTATTGCTGAATCCCTCAATATCAATATTGAACAAAATTGTCTCGGTCTGTCCCTTTGTGGCACGATCAATCAGCATAAAGGTTGCCGGGTCGTCCTCAAACTTTTTACGGAAACGCTCCACACTGCGAATACCTTTTACCTCTTTATTTTCCAAAAGATAGGAAAGCATTTTCAAGAAGTGAGATTTACCACTTCCAAAAAAACCGGAAATCCAAACACCCATATCGGCTGTCGGCTGGTCAAAAGCATCACCGTAATAATTGAAGAACGTAATGAAGTGTTTCTTCAATTCTCTGGTAATGACATATTCATTTAACTCCTGCTCGATTACATCATCAGCAGCCTGATCTACTTTAATTACACCATTGATTTTGCGGTTAATGTCATCCGCAAACATATCTCGAATCATCATGGCTTTATCCCCCTTAATCTATGACATTGAATGCCCGGTAATAATCATTTGGTGTCAGACGATTAAACAGTTTTACATGACGACCATCAAACTCACCCGGATACATAACCAAAATCGGAACATCCGAAAAATACGGTTGCAAGGCTTCCAATAACGTATGGATTCTCATAAACGGGAACACCTCGCCCACACCTGTCAGCATCAGCACATCACCCGGTTCGTGTGGCTCATACTGGATTTTATCAATGAACTCTCCATTGCCGATTGCGGAGTTAAGCTGCTCCAGAAGATAAGCACTTCCGTCAGCTTCTTCCATATCGGGAATTGCATCTGTGATGTCCATATCATCGCAGATAGAGAGAAATGTTTTATATAAATTACAAACGATCAAATGGCAATCTAAGGACTGATCAGTTTCCAGCTGATTCACAAAATGACGGACAACCATTTCATTCTCCGGTTCATAACAGAAGATTCTGATATTCACCTCATTGCTGAGTCCTTTGCCTTCTAGGAACTCCGGTTCCTGAATCAATGCCCGAACTTTATCCAAGCGTTCTTTTATGTCACTCATTGGCTACCTCCTAAGAAAAGCAATTAAACGCCGGCAGTATCGCCATATCGCCATTGCTTCTGATGGCATTCTCCAAAACAGGATGCAGCCATACTGGATTCAAATGATCTGCCCCCCGGTTGTCGAGATATTCTGTTTCAACAAGCACTCTGGCAATAATCTGTTTTAACTTTGTTATTGTAGTATCGCTCCAGGAAGCTACGGTATCATTTTGTTCCTGTAAACGCATAAAAAATGTATTCAAATCTATCTTCAAAAGACGTGTCCCTTAATCTGTACTTCTCGCCAATGACGGTCAGCATAAATTCCCAAACCAGTCGGCTCTGCTTCATCAAAGCATAAAGACAAATCTGTTTTGCTACATCCGTTGGCTGTGACGCAATCGCAGCAACCAGTGAATCATCTTCTAGCGCATGGAGTCGTTTGATACAGCTTTCGCCATGCGTGTAATAGATTTTTCCGTTGGATACTGGAAAAGATTCTGCTCTACAATTTCTTTAACAATCGCATCATTTGAATTTCCTTCTGCCATTAGCTTTGCGGTAGAACGCATCTCGTAGAAAAGGAACGGCTCTCTGGTCAAAGACGCAATATAAGGATAAGAATGATCCATGTCCCCGTACCTCCTTACTGCTCCTCTTTTTTATCAGGAACAAATTCCATGATGTCTCCTACATCACAATTCAAAGCAGAACATATCTTTGACAGAATCTCTGTACTTACATTTTCATCTTTTGATAATCGAGACATCGTTGTTGTACTAACTCCTGTCATTGCACGCAAATCTTTCTTCATCATTTCTTTATCAATTAACAATTTCCACAATTTCTTGTAACTAACTGCCATTTTTTCACCTCAATCTTATTTGCTTGAAATATCTGTTCACATGGTATTTATCATCATATCATAAAAATGCGTTTCAAACAATCTAATCTATCAAAAATCGTAATTCAATTCTGAAATATCGCATTTAAAATCACAAGAATCACATCTTAATAAGACAAGCTGAAAGTACAAGTGACACTATATATCCGATTCCACAGAAAAATTTTATCTCGTTTATTTTCTCTGATTGCAATCTTATCCTTTTTTTCAATTTTTGCACTTCGTTCTCAGCTGTCTTTCTATTCTGTTCCGCCTGATACTTTAAACTTAACATCAGCGATAATAGACCTTTCGCTTTCAATGTCAGATTCTTATTCTTGAATGATGATTACTCATTACCGTAAAATTCTTAGTTCTCTCTACACGAAAAATCTGTGCCATGCTCCCATCCTCCTTTCCAGTTCAAAAGAAAAAGACGCAAGCCATATCTTATGACTCACGCCTTACTTCGCTCACAATATTCTATTTTTATCAGTTACCTGCCAGATTAGTTACTGGCAATCCTTATACATAAATCAATTCTTTCAGGATAATCTCTTCTGCAATCGCTCTGTGCTGATTGGCAGCTCTTACCCATGCCATCTGATCTTTCTCCTTATCCGGCAGTGGTTCTTTTTCTTCCAACTGTTTCAGAATCACTTCTTCCCGTTCCCTGGCTGCCTTGTCTACTTCCAGAAGATGCTCTCCTATCGTATCCTGCAGAAGCATCACCTGATAGGTTGAATTTCGATGGTTTTTCAGATAATCTCTGCGAAGAAAACCATACTTTCCAAGTTGCTCCATCTGTTCACCGGATTTATAGGTGAGATTCGGGATTACTTCAAACTATCTTACTCCACTTCCTCCAGTTCTGTTCCTTCTGGAAGAATATATCCGCAGTTATCACATACTCCATCCTCTGCAAGTATCCCGTCTTTCACAAAGGCTTCAATGCCTCCCGGTTCATGACAGCGTGGACAATCTAATTCCTGTATCTTTTTCTGATTTCTTACATCCTGGCAATTGGCAAATTCAATTTTACCCATAGTGATTCCTCCAT
>ENA-OQAN01001370-OQAN01001370.1-human-gut-metagenome-genome-assembly--contig:-NODE-1370-length-10735-cov-1.288367_pt1 | contig 10735 bp, 18 predicted proteins | sample MGYA00242735_ERZ504527 | MGnify/ENA primary metagenome ERZ504527 (study PRJEB26092, sample SAMD00036230) | human gut metagenome | host: Homo sapiens | study: EMG produced TPA metagenomics assembly of...
TTTTTGTATAGTGAATTGTGATTGTAATATTAAGGAGATTTGCTAATGTCATTAGGATTAAAAGAGGAACAGTGCAGCTTGAACCACATGATAAACAGTGGATGATGCTGCCATTCAAACAATCAAAAAACTTAAATCTATATTAGGTGATGATGCTGTTGATATACAACATATTGGAAGTACAGCAATACCGGCAATTAAAGCAAAACCGATTATTGATATTGTCGTTGGGGTAACTGATTTTGATAAAGTAATGTTACATAATGAGCAATTACGACAAGTGGGAATATTTTATCGCGGTTCAGATGTGGAACGTCAGCTTCTTTATGTAATGGGCGATATGGAAAATGATACAAGAACGCACCATATTCATATTGTGAAATGGAACGAAACTGAGTGGAAAAATTATATTCATTTCAGAGATTATCTAAATGATAATGAGAATATGGCTTTGCAGTATCAGAAGGTAAAGGAAGAAACTGGAAAGTAAGTATGCTGATAATAGGGGATTGTACACTAAAGGAAAGAAAGATATAATAGATATTATTCTCAATAATTAATAATTTTTATTTTGTATGTCTTGACAAAAAATAATTATGAATCTACTATGTTAAAAAGCGATGAAGAGAGATAGTAAATATTTTGGAAATTACAGAGAGGAGTTGCTTGGTGGAAAACTCTATTGAAGAAATATTGAACCAGTCTTGGAGCCGTGTACCGAGTGAGATATTTATTAGGCTACACTGGGAACGCCCATTATAGCGTCAGAGTATCGAAAGAGATTTCCGTACTTGCTAAGGTCTATATTGCGAGATATAGATGAATTAAGGTGGTAACACGAAGCTATCAGCTATCGTCCTTAAAGTAAATTTAAGGAGGGTAGCTTTTTTAATACATAAAAAATAATAGAATCGGAGGAATTAGTGATGAATTATGTTGTTGACAGTTACGAGAATTACAAAGAGGAAAATCGTTTGACTACAAATAATGCAAGAAGAATTGAATTTGTAACAACTACAAGAGTTTTGGATGAGATTATCGGCACCAAGAGTAAAATATTAGATTGTGCAGCAGGAACAGGAATTTATGCTTTCTGGTTTGCAGATAAGGGCATGATGTAACTGCTACAGATATTACGCCAAGGCATATAGACATTATTAATCGAACTCTTACCAATAAAAATTATCATATGAATACTTCTGTTTTGGATGCTACAGATATGTCCTGTTTCGCAGATGATTCGTTTGATATTGTTCTCAATATGGGACCATTTTATCATTTGATTACAGAAGAGCAGAGAGAAAAATGCATGAAGGAATGTCTAAGAGTGTTAAGGAAAGGCGGGCTTTTGGTTACTGCGTACATTCAAGATACTATGTTTTTCAATATATTGCTACGAGCAATGAAAAATATTTGGATGAACACTTGGCGAAACAACTTATTGAAACTGGTGTGCTTAAGCATGATGATGAGAAATGCTTTTGGACAGATACTTATTACTCATCAAAAGAAGAAATGGATCAATTTACCAAAGATATAGATTAAAAATTGTAGACCATTTCGCCCAAGATGGTTTAGCTCCTCTTTTATCACAAAAGGTTGACAAATGGGATGAAAATCAGTTCAAAACTTGGTGCGACTATCATTATAGTGTATGCCGTGAACAGTCGGTTTTAGGAGCAAGTAATCATGTTATTATAATTGGGAGAAAATAATAAGATTTTGAAAGATATAACATTTATCCTTGCATTAACATAAGTTCCTGTGTTAGGATACCATTTAAGGAAAGTACCCATGACAGGGCGTTAAGCGTCCGGGGGACGCTTGTTTAGCGCCGACCGGAGCGGAGCGTAGAGGTAGCCTCCCGAGTTTTATGATACCGGGCAACCGGAATACATAGGAAGGGAGGTGGCGCCGATGACGGCTTATGAGATCATTTCGATTTTCATTGGGATATTAGCATTGTTGATGTCCTTTGGTAGCTTGATTGTAGCGTTGCTTGCCTTTCTCGATAAGAGAAACAAGCGCAAATAAAAATGCCTATCCTGTCTGCCAACAGGATAGGCGGTGTCCGTAAGGACATTCATTAACCTAACTCGGAGCATCCACCTTTGGAGTGGGTGCTTTCTGTTTAATTAGATATTATCATCTTATGTCTGATAATTCAAGAGGTTTCACTAATTTGGAAAATTTTTACAGTAAGGCGGTCAGTGCCTTTTTTGACAACCATATTGTCATCAAGAAGGTGTTGCTTGATTTCTTCGATATTTTCATTGATATGCTGCAAACTGTCAGCATACTCTGCTTCTGAATATTCATCTTTAGCATTTATCATATTTTCACGAATTTCCAGAGCTTTCATATAGGTGCAGAGTTTTTTATTGATGAGGTTGTTCTTAAAGGACAGCTTAACAGTAGCAGGTTTGAAATTGCCCTCATCGTCCTTATCTGCCTCAAATTTCATATCAATCTGGTCATCCAGTTTAAACAGTAATGATAATACATCAGAAACTGTTTCTATATCAAAATCCATGAAAATGTTAATGCTGATGCCTAGCGCATTGGCAATCTTTAAAAGCTGGTCAGGCTTTGGATTACGAATTCCATATTCATATTTCTTTATTGTTGCGGAATTTATGCCGGACAACTGACCAAGCGTTTCCTGTGATATTCCACGCATATTGCGAAAGTATTTAATCTTTTCTCCTGTAGTCATAAAAAATGCTCCTCTATGATTTGTTACCCCTATTCTATCACATTGGGACACATTTGTGTATAAAAAATTGATTAAATTGCTTGACAGACACAAATGTGTACTATATAATACGAATAAAACAAGATCACAAAAGTGTACTAAAATAAAAACAGGAAGGAGAACACAATATGGAGAATACGATGAAGATGTATGTAACAGCAGATGAAGCTGCACAGATTCTTGGAGTATCAAGAGGATATGCTTACAAAATCATTCGTGGTCTTAATAATGAATTGAAAGAAAAAGGCTATCGAGTGATTTCAGGCAAGGTACCTACAAAGTATTTTGAAGAAAAGTTTTATGGTATGGCAGTTGGTTAATGGAGAGGAGATGATGATATGCCAGCTACAGAGATGGTAAAACATGGCGCTACCAGTTCTATTATGAGGACTGGCAGGGTGTACGCCATAAAAAGAACAAAAGAGGCTTTAAGACAAAAGCAGAAGCAGAGGAGTGGGAGCGGAACTTCCGGCAACAGCAGAGAAAAGATTTGGATATTAACTTTGAGAATTTTGTTGGAATCTATTTCGCTGATGTGGAGAACCGGCTTAGAGAAAGCACAATCAAGAATAAAAGATATGTGTTTGATTTGAAAGTTACACCATATTTCAAAAAGAAAAAGATGTGTGAGATTAAGACTTCAGATATCAGGGCTTGGCAGAATGAATTGATTAAGCAGGGGTACGCACCGACTTATCTTAAAAGTATTAATAACCAGTTGGCAGCACTATTCAATTATGCGGTCCGATATTATGACTTGAACGATAATCCATGCAGGAAAGCAGGAAGTATCGGGAAAAGCAAGGCTGATGATATGGAGTTCTGGACAAAACAGGAGTTTAAGCAGTTTCTTCCGTCTATGGATAAGAAACCAGAGGCGAGAATGGCATTTATGCTTTTGTATTGGACCGGAATGCGTATAGGAGAATTGCTAGCACTCACCTATGAAGATAATTGAATTTGGAAAAACGAATTATAAGCATTTCTAAATCATATCAGAGATTGGATGGAAAAGATGTAATTACACCACCTAAGACACCAAAGAGCAATCGTAAGGTTACTATTCCGTCATTTCTGGCAGAAGAACTAAAAGAATATTGCAGTCATTTATATGGAATTATGTCAAATGAAAGAATGTTTCGGTTTACAAAATCTTATATGGAGCATGAGATTGTACGAGGCATAAAGGAAACAGGAGTTAAGAGAATCCGTATTCATGATTTGCGTCACAGCCACGCATCGCTTCTGGTGGAACTTGGATTTCAGCCCTTGGCAATAGCGGAGCGGCTGGGACATGAAAAAATAGAAACAACATTAAATACTTATTCACATTTATACCCTAATAAGCAGGCAGAACTGGCAGATAGACTAGAACTGGAGAATGAGGAGGACGAGTTATGAGCGGAGTACACAAACATCCAACAATCAGCTTTCGAGTATCGGACAGAGAGCGGGAAATGATTGAAGCCAAGATACTTGCAAGTGGTATGCAGAAGAAAGATTATTTTGTACGTTCCTGCATTTATAACAGAATATGTGTTGTAGGAAAAAAAGAGGTCATTTTACCAGCTTGTAGAGGAATTGCAGAATATGCAGACAATCTTTCAGAACTGGTAAAACAACTGGAACAGCAAGAGATAACACTTACTGCTGATGGATTGGAAGATATGCGAAATGACTGTATGGATATGTTACAGGCGATTATTGCAATGCTGGATGGTGCCAAGTATCTCTGGCAGGGAGTACAGATTGATAAAGAAAAAAGTCCTGACAGCGGCAACTGTTAGGACTTGCGGTAACAAAAGAAAACCTCTGTTACACCTGTAAATACAACTAGAGTATATCAGAGGTTCTTCTTAGGAGCAAATAAAAGATTGGTAAATGGAGGACTTTTATGGAGGAACAGAAGACAAAATTAAAGATGATACGGATGTCGGAGGTTGAGTCACAGGAAGTGAAATGGCTGTGGTATCCGTTTATACCATATGGGAAGCTGACAATTATTCAGGGAGATCCGGGTGATGGAAAGACCACATTGGTGTTAAACATAGCAGCAAAGCTGTCAAAGGGAGAATGTCTCGACGGTGATATGGATGTGCAGGAGCCGGTAAATGTCATTTATCAGACAGCAGAGGATGGACTGGCAGATACAGTAAAGCCGAGGCTTGAACTTGCCAGGGCGGACTGCGAAAAGATACTGGTTATTGATGAAAGTGATAAATCCTTGTCTATGGCAGATGAAAGGCTGGAAGAGGCACTTGTTAAGACTGGGGCAAAGGTATTGATATTAGACCCGATACAGGCATATCTCGGTGGTGGAATGGATATGAACCGGGCAAATGAAGCAAGAGATATGACAAAGAAGCTGGGAGCATTAGCAGAGAAATACCAGTGTGCAATTCTTCTTATTGGTCATATGAATAAGGCATCTGGTAATAAAGCAGCATACAGGGGCATGGGTTCCATTGACTTCTTTGCTGTGGCGAGGAGTGTGCTTCTGGTCGGAAGAATAGAGGGAGAACCTAATACAAGAGCAGTTGTTCAGATAAAGAATAATCTTGCGGCATTTGGACATCCAAAGGCATTTATGTTATCAGAAACGGGCTTTCATTGGTTGGGAGATTATGAGATTACAGCAGATGAAGTACTTGGCGGTATTGCACCAAAAGCAAATAAGCTGGAACAGGCAAAGCAAATGCTTCGTGAATTGGCAGAAACAACTAATATGGTGCAGAGTAATGAAGTTTTTGAAATGGATGATGAACATGGGATTTCAAAAAGAACATTGGAAAATGCCAAGAAAGAACTGGGTATTCGGGCAAAGAAAATAAATAATTCATGGTATTGGGAATTGGATGCAGTAAAGCAGAGATAGGGTAAGAACGCAACATTGCAGGCTATATAGAAATTGCGGAGATAAACTTTGCAAGGTTGCAAAGCATATAGACTTTGCAGTGTTGCGGTCTTGAACGAGTTAGGAAAGGAATGGTGGATTGATATGAAAAATGTACAGATTTTCAGAAGAACTTTTCGTTGCGATAATGAGATATTTTATGTTGGAACAGGAGGAACTGTTACAGGAGTTGGAGAATATTTAAAATCCAAGAAAGAAGATGTGAAAGTGATCGCTGTTGAACCAGCAACATCTCCAATGCTTTCAAAAGGTCAGGCAGGACCACATAAGATTCAAGGAATCGGAGCCGGATTTGTGCCTGAAGTGTTAAATACAGAAATTTATGATGAGATCATTCGAGTGGAGAATGAGGACGCTTTTGATTATGGAAAAGTGATCGCAATAGAAGAAGGAATCTTAGTTGGAATTTCATCAGGTGCTGCATTATATGCGGCGATTCAGGTGGCAAAACGTAAGGAAAATAAAGGGAAGACAATTGTAGCATTTTTGCCAGATAATGGAGATCGATATTTGTCAACACCATTGTTTTCATAAATGCATGTTAAATGTTATTGGTTTTCAATTTCTGTAGTTTTGTGTTACAATGTCTCAGAACGCATTTATAGAAAAGGAGAACAATCTGGAGTGAAACAGAAATTATTATTGATTGATGGAAACGCATTTTAAACCGTGCATTTTATGGATTGCCCGACATGACCAATAGTCAAGGACTCCATACGAATGCGATCCTTGGTTTTTTGAATATTATGTTTAAATTTTTAGAGGAAGAGAATCCGACACATCTGGCAGTTGCATTTGACTTAAAAGCGCCAACATTCCGCCATAAAATGTTTGCGGATTATAAAGGAACGAGAAAAGGAATGCCAGATGAATTACAAGAACAGGTTCCAGTGATCCGTGGAGTGTTAAAGGCAATGAACATTCCTTTGATGATGGAAGAAGGTTATGAAGCAGATGACCTTCTTGGGACAATGTCTGTTCTTGGAGAACAAGCAGGATTTGAAGTGAAAATTGTCTCTGGAGATCGAGATCTTTTACAGCTTGCGACAAAGAAAGTGCAGATTCGTATTCCAAAGACAAACAGGGCTGGAACGGTTGTTGAAGATTATTATGAAGATGATGTGTTAGAAAAATATCAGGTAACGCCAAAGGAATTTATTGACGTGAAAGCTTTGATGGGTGATACATCGGATAATATTCCTGGAATTCCTGGAATAGGGGAGAAGACAGCGACAAAACTGATCAAAGAATTTCAATCAATTGAAAATGCATATGCACATATTGATGAAGTAAAACCCAATCGTGCAAAAAACAATCTGCAGGAATACTATGATCAGGGTGTTATGAGTAAAGAACTTGCAACGATCAAGTTAGACAGTCCGATCGATATTTCCTTTGATGATGCGAAGCTTGGTGATCTGTATACGAAAGAAGCGTATCATATGTTGAAAGAATTGGAATTTAAAGCAATTCTCAAACGTTTTGATGGAGAAGAACAAGAGGATCTCGAAGTAAGATCAAAGAGATCATCGATCTTGCAGAGGCGGAAGATATTTTTGCAAAAGCAGTGAAGAAGAAAGAAGCAGGAATCTCCATTTATAAAGAAAATGATGCAATGTGGGTTGCATTAAATACAGAAGGAGAAGAAGTATATTTATTTAGTTGTGAAGGTTTTGGATTTATAACGCAAGATTTTTTATATGAAGAAAATTGATGATCTATATGACAACATAGGATATGTGGCAATGATGGAAGTGAAAGAACATTTGTCTCATTTAACGATCCATGAGATGACAAAGAGTATTTTTGATGTTTCACTGGCTGCTTATCTTGTGAATCCATTAAAAAGCACTTATGAATATGATGATATTGCAAGAGATTATAAATCTATGATGCTTCCATCCAAAAAGAATTGATCGATAAGAAACATCCAATGGTTACAGATGGGGTTTTAAGTGATGCAGGAAAGAAGATCATGGGTTATGAAGCTTATATTTCAAGAGAAGCGATCCAACCATTTAAGTGATAATAACGGAACTTGAGATGATGGATCTTTATCGAGAGATTGAGATCCAACAATGTTTGCACTTCATGATATGGAAGTACGAGGAATTCACGTAGATTCGAAAGCGTTGAAAGGATATGGAGATCAGCTGGTTGGAAGGATTGAAGAATTACAGGAGTCTATCTACAAAGAAGCAGGGGAAGAGTTCAATATCAATTCTCCAAAACAGTTAGGTGTTGTTTTATTTGATCATATGAAATTAGAAGGTGCAAAAAAGACAAAGACTGGATATTCCACCAGTGTGGAAGTGTTAGAAAAGATCGAGCATCTCTATCCGATCATTCCGATGATCTTAGAATACAGACAGTTGACGAAATTAAAATCAACGTATGCAGATGGATTGGCAAACTTTATTCAGGATGATCAGAGAATTCATGGAAAATTTAATCAGACAATCACCGCAACTGGAAGAATCAGTAGTACGGAACCAAATCTTCAGAATATTCCAATCCGTATGGAACTTGGAAGAGCGATTCGTAAAGTATTTTTGCCAGAAGAGGGATATATATTTTTAGATGCGGATTATTCACAGATCGAACTTCGAGTTCTGGCACATTTGTCACAGGATGAGAAACTGATCCATGCATATGAGGAAATCAGGACATTCATGCAAGAACAGCTTCTGAAGTATTTGGAATTCCGATGGATGAAGTGACGAGTACACAAAGAAGAGATGCAAAAGCGGTTAACTTTGGGATCATTTATGGATTAAGTGCGTTTGGTTTAAGTCAGGATCTTAAGATTTCAAGAAAACAGGCACAGGAATATATTGATCGTTATTTTGCAATGTATCCACGAGTTAAGGAATTCTTAGATGGGGAGGTGGAAAAAGGAAAAACAGACGGATATGTAAAGACAATGTTCAATCGAATCCGTCCGATCCCAGAATTAAAATCCAGCAATTTCATGCAGAGAAACTTCGGAGAACGTGTGGCAATGAATTCCCCGATTCAGGGAACAGCAGCAGATATCATTAAGATTGCAATGGTAAGAGTGAACATGAAATTAAAAGAAAAACAGATGAAATCCCGTCTGCTTTTACAAATTCACGATGAACTCCTGATTGAAACACATTTGGATGAATTTGAGGAAGTCAAAGAAATCTTACAGAATGAAATTGATGAATGCAGTAAGCCTTCGTGTGCCATTAAATATTGATATTGAACAGGGAGCAAGCTGGTACGAAGCAAAATAAGGAGAAGATAAATGAAAATCATAGGAATCACCGGGGGAGTTGGCTCTGGAAAAAGTGAGATTTTAAATATACTAAAAAATGATTATCAGGCAAAAGTCATTCAATCTGATCATGTAGCACATGAGCTGATGGTACCAGGCGCAAAAAGTTATGATGCGATCGTTCAGGCATTTGGAAATGAAATTTTAAATGAAGACCAAACGATCAATCGTCCGATACTTGGAGAGATCGTGTTTCATGATGAAACAAAACTTTCATTATTAAACAGCATCACTCATAAAAATGTAGATGAAGAGATTTTATCAAGAATTGATCAGTTTGGAAAAGAAGAACCAGAAGGTTTGCTTGTCATAGAGTCAGCTTTGTTAGTTGGAGCAGGATATGAAAAGAGATTTGATCAGTTATGGTATATTTACACGAGAGAAGAAGTAAGATATGAACGCTTAAAAGCTTCCAGAGGATATTCTGATGAAAAGATCAAACAGATGATCGAAAAACAGCAAAAAGAAGAAGAGTTTAAATCTATGGCAAGCAATATCATTGATAATTCAGGTGATCTAGAAGATACAAAAGCACAGATCATAAAGATTCTTGGTTGATATTTTGTACATTTAAGAATACAGTGCAATTCTTGAATCTTAAATAACCTTATGATATAATGTTTGCCAATAGGGTCAGCCCAGAAGAGAAGAAAGAGGTATAATCTGTGAAACTATCAAGTTTAGCAAGCAGCAGTGAAGGAAATTGCATATATGTTGGAACGAAGAAGACGAATGTATTAGTTGATTGTGGAGTCAGTGCAAAGCGTATTGAAAATTCACTTTCAGAACTTGATCTTACCGTTCCAGAATTTGATGGAATTTTGATCACACATGAGCATACGGATCATATCAAGGGACTTGGTGTTATCGCAAGACGATATGGACTTCCAATCTTTGCAACAGGAAAGACGATCGATGCAATTTTTGATTATAAGAACCTTGGGAAAGTTGATAAAAGCCTTTTTCATTCGATTGAAGCAGACAAACCATTTGAGATCGGAGATATGAAAGTCAATGCATCTCATATATGGCATGATGCTGCAGATCCTGTTTGTTACTCGTTTTACTCAGAAGAAGGGGCCAAGGCAAGCATTGCAACAGATCTTGGAGACTACGATGAATATCTGGTAGAGAAGATATATGATTCGGATATTTTATTTGTAGAAGCTAATCATGATGTGAATATGCTTCAGGTTGGACGTTATCCGTATTATTTGAAGAGACGGATCCTTGGAAGAGAGGGACATTTATCGAATGAAAGATGTGCTGAACTGATTGAGGAAGTTGCAACACAGAAGACAAAGAAAGTTTATCTTGGACATCTGAGTAAAGAGAATAATTACGAAAAACTGGCATACGAGACGGTAAAGATTTCTTTACATAATTTTACATTACCGATCGAAGTAGCCAGAAGAGACACGGTATCTACCGTAACCAGTGTATCATAAACATTTAGGAGGAATAACAAAAATGGAAAAAACAGTAATCACAGTTGTTGGAAAAGACGGTGTAGGAATCATCGCAAAGGTGTGTAACTATTTAGCTAGCAACAATGTTAACATCTTAGACATCTCCCAAACGATCACAGGCGGCTTCTTTAACATGATGATGGTCGTAGATCCAGCTGGTTCATCCAAAGATATCGCATTATTATCCAGTGAGTTAAAACAGATCGGTGAAGAAATCGGTGTTGTTAATTCAGGCGCAGAACGAAAGAATCTTTGATATTATGCATCAGAATTTAGTGGGGTGGCATCCATGATTA
>ENA-OQAN01001371-OQAN01001371.1-human-gut-metagenome-genome-assembly--contig:-NODE-1371-length-10726-cov-1.317860_pt1 | contig 10726 bp, 17 predicted proteins | sample MGYA00242735_ERZ504527 | MGnify/ENA primary metagenome ERZ504527 (study PRJEB26092, sample SAMD00036230) | human gut metagenome | host: Homo sapiens | study: EMG produced TPA metagenomics assembly of...
CAATCCTTGTCTTCTTTCCATCCATAACATCCAATATATTATCATTTAAAAAGAATCTAGACTGAAAATCTGTATGAGTATCCTTGATGATCTTATAATTATTCTTAATTACGATGATCCGCCCATTCATACTTGCTGCAAGTTCATCAATCTGATTAGAAAGAGAGTTGGAGCCATCATCTAAATGAAAATCGACTCCAACTACCTGATCACCAAGCCAGCTACACTGACTGACCACACTATCCACTTTCTGGTCATATGTTTTCTGACGATATCCATCATTTAACAACTTACTAAATAAAACTGATATTAATGTCGTCAGAAGGAAACTGACAAGAAAATAAAGAACTGCATACTATGTAAAAAGGCAAATCTGTTCTTCTTAGGACTGAAAATAGTAACCTACCCCCCACTTTGTATGTACATAGTCCGGTACTCCCGGATTCACTTCGATCTTCTCTCTCAATCTTCGGATATGCACGTCAACCGTTCTTGCATCCCCCGGATAATCATATCCCATACTGTATTCAACAAATCCTCTCTGCTGTATACTTTGTTTGGATGAAATACCAGTAACTCTAACAAGTCAAATTCTTTCGCTGTCAGGTTCACTTCTTTGCCATGAATATGCACTCTGCGGCTTTCGCAGTCAATCTTTAAACCTCTGCATTCTACAACCTTTGCTGATTCTTCTTCTTTCACATCGTGATGTGCGCTTCGACGTAAGATCGCTTTGATCCTTGCCTTTACTTCCAGAATATTAAATGGCTTTGTGATATAATCATCTGCCCATATTCAAGGCCAAGAATCTTATCCATATCTTCTCCCTTAGCCGTCAACATAATGATCGGGACGCTAGAGAATTCACGAATTGCCTGACAAACCTCAAACCCAGTCAGTCCTGGAAGCATTACATCAAGAAGAATAATATCATATTGATTCTCTTTGGCTTTCTCTAATGCTTCTTCTCCATCATAAGCACAATCTACCTGCATCTCATCTTGTTCCAGACTGAATTTGATGCCCTTCACGATTAGTTTTTCATCATCAACAACTAAGACCTTCCTCATTTTTCCACCTCTAAAATTATATTGTTATCTTGTTTTTGATCTTATGATATATCCCCTCTTTAATTCCCTGAATCTTCATAATATCTGAAATATCAGAAAAAGGGCCATGTTCCTCTCGATAAGAGATAATATCAGAAGCCTTCGCTTCCCCTATCCCTGAAAGCGTCATCAACTCCTTGACACCTGCAGTATTGATATTGATCTTTCCAGAGGAAGATTGCACTGCTTTGGAATCAGATCCTTCATTCTTCGCTGTCTGTTTCTTTGACGGAATCGTTATCTGCTGCCCGTCTTTCATCTTCTCTGCCTGATTAATACTCTCCGCTGAAGCCTTCTTAGTTAGTCCACCAGCTGCTTTCACAGCAGAAACAATACGTTCACCTTTCGAAAAACGATAAACTCCCGGATGTTTTACTTCTCCACATACATAGACATAAATAGTTTCCTTAGAAGAAGACTTCTCAGCCGTTGTCTTTGTCTCCTTCTTTGGTTCTATCGATACTTCCTTCCTGCGGCTGCATCCAATGGACATCATAAAAACCATCAGCAAAATGGTTATCACTTTAACTCTTCTAAACAACATAAACCTCCCGGTCTTATGCAAAGAGTCTGGAACATGTAAATCTAACTTCTATTTTAGCGAAATTATAATACTTTACAAGAGATATTTATGATTTCCATTTAAATATTATCAATCCTGTGACAAACAAAACCACTCCTAAAAGCTTTACCCATGCAAAAGCTGTTTTTTCCACACCAAACAGACCGAAAACCTCGATCAGATAGGAAACAACACTTTGTGATGCGACGATCAGCATTGCTGACTGTGCAGGTCCTAAACTTGCCACACTTTTGATCACTGTAAATGTGATTGCAGCTCCGATCACTCCTCCTAATAAAAGGTATCTGGGCTGACCTTTAAAAGCATCGTAAAACTTTGGTCCCTCTCAGCGATCAACCAGATCAACAAACATGCGAGAAATCCTGTTGCCTTGTACAAATGTACTCGTTGTCCATGTACTGCTTTGTTTAGTTACTTCTGTGTTAAATACACCTTGAATACTCATTAAAGCTCCCGAAATCAATGCAATGATCAATCCAAACATATAAAACCTCCATAAAACTATCTTTTTACGGATAGTTTTTCCATAGAGGTCTTTTTATTACATTCTATGCGATACAATCTTCTAAAATAGAAATCATCTCATCTACATGTTCTTTTCAATCACAAGCGGCGGTACAAAACGAATGACATTATTTCCGGCAGAAATTATGATCAATCCTTTCTCCAGTGCTTTCTTAACGATATCACCAACTGGATGATCTGCATTAAATTCAAGTCCTTGCATTAAAGCAATTCCGCGATGCCCTGTAATACAATCATGCTTTTCTTTTAACTCTTCTAACTTATCCCATAGATAAGTACCAATTTCTTTTGCATGTTCTGGAATCTGTAACTTCTCAAACTGGTCAAATACTGCATTGATCGCCGCTGCTGCAAATGGATTTCCACCATAAGTTGTTCCATGATCACCTGGTACTAAAGCCCCATCTGCCTTTTCACCTACAACAAACGCCCCAACAGGAACACCACATCCAAGCGCTTTTGCAAGTGTTAAGACATCCGGTTTTACTCCATAAAGATCATGTGCAAACAAAGATCCACAGCGCCCCATTCCACACTGAATCTCATCAAAGATCAGTAAGATATCTTTCTCATCACAGACTTTACGAAGTCCCTCTAAGAATTCTTTATCCGCTGGGAAAATTCCACCTTCACCCTGAACAACTTCACATATGATTCCACAAGTTTTATCTGTGATCTTTGATACAACATCTTCTAAGTTATTGAATTCTGCAAATACAGCACGAAATTCTTTTGGAACAAATCCATCCTGATAATGACTGTTACCAGTCACTGATAAAGCTCCTTGACTTCTTCCATGGAATGAATGATTCATTGCGATAAATTCATAATCCTTGGAATCATCTTTATTATATGCATATTTTCTTGCAACTTTTAACGCACCTTCGATCGCTTCTGTTCCACTGTTTGTAAAGAAGACTTTTTTAAGCCCTGAAGCATCGATGATCTTCTTTGCAGCTTCTACTGCTGGAATATTGTAATATAAGTTTGATGTATGGATCAATTTATCAATCTGGTCTTTTTAATGCCTGATTGTATGCTTCATTTCCATTATCCTAATGCAATACAGCAATTCCTGCACCAAAATCCCAGAATATTTCTTCTGGTCAGCATCATATAAATAGACACCTTCCCCTTTTTCTAATACAACTGGAAAACGATTGTATGTCTTTAAGATATACTGTTCTCCCTGATCAATATATTCCTGCTGAGTTTTCATCTTAACATCCTTCCTCATCTTCTTCGTTGAATAATGGTTTATCAAATAATGGTTCTTTTAAGATGGCTGTTCCAATACCTTTTTCTGTGAAGAATTCCAGTAACAGACAGTTTGTTAAACGTCCGTCTAAGATATGGACTCTGGATACTCCACCTTCGATCGCTTCAATACAGTTCTTAAGTTTTGGAAGCATTCCTCCTCCAACAACTCCGTTATCGATAAATTCTTTTGCCTGTTTAAGATCCATCTCAGAGATCAATGTTGATTTATCTTCTGGATCTACGAATACCCCTTCGATATCAGTTAAGAATACCAGTTTTTCTGCATTCAATGCTTCTGCAACTGCACATGCTGTGTCATCCGCATTAATATTATATGGTTCATAGTTATCTCCTAAACCAATTGGGGAAATAACTGGTACAAATCATCTTCGATTAATGCTTCAAGAAGTGTTGTATCGACACTCTTAACCTCACCGACATATCCAAGATCTTTTCCAGGCATTTCTTTTTTCTTTACACGGATCATTTCAGCATCTTTTCCAGAAAGACCTACGGCTTTAACCCCAACTTCTGCCATCATGGCACCAGTTCCTGATTGACTTTAATAATACCATTTCAGCAACTTCCATTGTCTCTTTATCTGTCACACGAAGTCCATGGTAAAAATTCTGGTTCTTTTCCTGACATACGAACCCATTTACTGATCTCTTTTCCACCACCATGTACGATGATCGGTTTCATACCTACTAGTTTTAATAGTGCAACATCTCTGATCACGCTTTTTTGAAGATTCTTGTCTTTCATAGCGCTTCCACCGTATTTTACAACAACGTAACAGTTATTGAAACGACGGATATATGGTAATGCCTCTGTTAATACTTTTGCTTTTTGTTTTGACTGCTCGATCAATTCGTTAATTTCATTTACCATCTGTTCCATTGATTCTTCCTTTCATAGTTGTCTGCTTTTATACCTTTTATTTTGTCGTCTATCTATAATGATCTTATTCTTATGATCGGTAATCTGCATTAATTGTTACATAATCGTGTGTCAGATCACATCCCCATGCAGTTGCTTCAAACTCTCCATTATGAACATCAATATCTGCTGTCACTGCATCTGCAGATAATACTTTTGTTGCCTCATCTTCAGAATAGTCTGTTGCGATTCCGTCTTTTACGATCTCGATCACACCATCCGCACTTTTTAAACTAATATCAACCTTGACTGGATCAAAATCAACTCCAGCATAGCCAAGTGCACAAAGAATTCTTCCCCAGTTTGCATCTTTTCCGTAAATTGCTGCTTTTGTAAGACTTGATGTTACGACAGATTTGCTTAAGATCTTCGCATTTTCTTTGGAGTCTGCACCAACTACATGAACTTCAAATAAACGTGTACATCCTTCTCCATCCCCTGCAATCTGTTTTGCAAGAGACTGGTTAACATATAATAATCCTTCTCTGAATGCTTCATAGTCTGCATCTTTTTCTGTAATTTCTTTATTTTCTGCCATTCCATTTGCAAATACAAAAACTGTATCATTTGTAGATGTATCTCCATCAACTGATACCATATTGAATGTATCTTCAATGAGTTCCCTCTGCAGTTCTAATAATAAAGCTTTATCGATTGCTGCATCTGTAGTGATAAATCCAAGCATTGTTCCCATGTTTGGGTGGATCATTCCAGAACCTTTGCACATACCTGCAATTGTAACTGTCTTTCCATTGACCTCTACTTCTACTGCCGCTTCTTTTGGTTTTGTATCGGTTGTAAGGATAGCCCAGGATGCATCTTCTTCACTTTGTCTGTCTGCTTTTAATTCTGGAACTAACTTCTTGATTCCTTCTTTGATCACATCCATTGGCAGCTGCTGTCCGATAACTCCTGTGGAACCTACGACAACTTCCTCTGGTTTAATATCTAACAATTTCGCTACTTCTTTTGCTTCTGTTACAACATTCTCATATCCTTGTGCACCCGTACATGCATTTGCAATTCCTGTATTAATTACCACTGCTCTGACTGCTTCTTGTTCTTCTACGATCTTCTTTCCCCATAAAACTGGAGCGGCTTTTACAATGTTCTTTGTAAATGTTCCTGCGATCTTTGCTGGCACTTCACTTACGATCATTGCCATGTCTTTGTTTGTCTTCCCTGGTTTCACTCCGGCACGAAGTCCTGCACATTTAAAACCTTTTGGAGCTGTTACTCCGGCATTGATGATCTTCATAATTCTAGTCCTTCCTTACCAAAGCCCTATGGGAACATTGGTACTAATTCTAATCCTTCAGTTTCTTTTAATCCAAACATAAGATTCATGTTCTGTACGGCCTGTCCAGCTGCACCTTTTACAAGGTTGTCCATGGCACCCATCATGATAATACGGTTTGTACGTTTATCGATCTTAAAGTTGACATCCACATAGTTACTTCCCTCTACCATCTTGTCTCAGGGCAGACATCTTTATCTAACACTCTGACGAATTTTTCATTCTTATAATAAGAGTCGTAGATTGCTTTCACTTCTTCGTAACTTACATCTTTCTTAAGTGTTGCATATGCTGTCACTAAAATTCCACGGTTCATTGGAATTAAGTGTGGTGTGAAGTTTAATAATACTTCTTCTCCAGATGCATAGCTTAACTGATCTTCGATCTCTGGCGTATGTCTGTGAGTTGCAACTCCATATGCTTTGATATTTTCATTTACTTCACAATATAAGTTATTGACTTTCGCACCACGTCCAGCTCCGGATGTTCCTGATTTAGCATCGATGATCACACTGTTCATCTCAATGAGTCCTTCTTTCGCCATTGGATAAATGGATAATGTAGAACATGTTGGATAGCATCCTGGGTTAGCGATCAGTCGTGCTTTCTTGATATCTTCACGATTGATCTCGCAAAGTCCATAAACTGCCTCATCAATAAATTCTGGACTCTGATGTTTGATCCCATACCATTCTTCATATCGATTTACATCTTTAATACGGAAGTCCGCACTTAGATCAATGATCTTAACTTTAGATAAGATTTCTTCTGATACTAAAGAACTACAAAGTCCCTGCGGTGTTGCTGTAAAGATCACATCCACTTTAGATGCAAGCTCATCCATGTTATCATCCAGACATTTGTCATCAACGATCTGGAACATATTTCTAAATACTTCATAATATTTCTGGTCTATATAACTTCTGGATCCATACCATACAACCTCTGCATCTTTATGCTGTGTAAGGATTCTTACAAGTTCTTGTCCTGCGTAACCTGTGGATCCAATGATTCCTGCTTTGATCATGTTAATCTCCTTGTCCTTCTCTTTATAATGTAGGTTATTTTTTTAATCATTGTTCATAAGTATACAACTGAATTTTAAAATATGCAATAGTTTTGTATAAATATGCAATTATTTTTCATTTTATTCATTTTTATATTATAAATATTCATTATTTTCGAAAATAATCCTTGCAAAAGATGTAAATATAACGTATATTAGTAAACAAGCAAATATTTATATGAACATACGGGATTTTCAATATCAGATCCTATATATAATAGGAAAACATCCCGTCAATATACACTTAGGAGGATTTATTTCATGAAAGAAAAAGTTGTTTTAGCATATTCCGGAGGTCTTGATACTACAGCTCTGATTCCTTGGCTTAAGGAAACATTTGACTATGAAGTTATCTGTTGCTGTGTTAACTGTGGACAGGGTAACGAATTAGATGGACTTGATGAAAGAGCAAAATTATCCGGAGCATCTAAATTATATATCGAAGATATCGTTGATGATTTCTGCGATAACTATATCATGCCATGCGTACAGGCTGGTGCTGTATACGAACATCAGTATCTTCTTGGAACATCTATGGCTCGTCCAGCAATCGCTAAGAAATTAGTTGAAATCGCCAGAAAAGAAAATGCTGTTGCAATCTGCCACGGTGCTACAGGGAAAAGGAAATGACCAGATCCGTTTCGAACTTGGTATCAAAGCATTAGCTCCAGACATCAAGATCATTGCTCCATGGCGTATGACAGATGTATGGACAATGCAGTCTCGTGAAGATGAGATCGAATTCTGTGAAGCACACGGAATCCACCTTCCATTTGACGCAAGCCACAGCTACAGCCGTGACCGTAACTTATGGCATATCAGTCACGAAGGTCTTGAATTAGAAGATCCTTCTTTAGCACCAAACTACGACAACATGCTTGTTTTAGGAGTAGCTCCAGAAAACGCTCCAGATAAAGATACAGAAGTTACTATGACATTTGAAGCTGGTGTTCCTAAAACATTAAACGGAAAAAGAAATGAAAGTTTCTGAGATCATCACTGAATTAAACCGTCTTGGTGGTGAAAATGGTATCGGTATCGTGGATATCGTTGAGAACCGTGTTGTAGGAATGAAATCCCGTGGTGTATATGAAACTCCAGGTGGAACAATCTTAATAGGCAGCTCACGATCAGCTAGAAGAATTAATCCTTGACCGTGAAACAATGGAAGCTAAGAAGAAACTTGGAAGCCAGATGGCTCAGGTTGTATACGAAGGAAAATGGTTCACACCACTTCGTGAAGCAATCCAGGCATTCGTTACATCTACTCAGCAGTATGTAACAGGTGAAGTTAAATTCAAACTTTACAAAGGTAATATCATCAAGGCTGGAACTACTTCTCCATACAGCTTATACAACGAATCTTTAGCATCTTTCACAACTGGTGATATGTATGATCATCATGATGCGGATGGATTTATTACATTATTTGGACTTCCTTTAAAAGTTCGTGCTATGAAGATGCAGGAAGCTGAGAAGAACAACAATAAATAAATTCTGATTGTAATGATGTTGCATGTATAAGTCAGAAAGAAGATAAGAAGAAATATTTATAAGAAAAAAGGGTGACACTCCGCATTTTTGAAAGCGTTTTTTACAAATTCGCATTCAAAAGTGCTCATGTTGTCACCTTTCTTATAAATATTTCTTCTTATCTTCTTTCTGACTCATAAAACAGAACACTATTCAAATCACTACACAGTGTGTATGTTAAACGGTATTGGTTGATGATTTCTCTTATCTTAATTTCTACGAAACCTTAAATTGCGAGAATTTTCAGCTATCGATTACCTAATATATAAACAATACAGTAAAACATACACACCACCTTAAATTTTCCAATCTTGTGAATTGTCCACTCTATAGACTTCAGGTATATGATAAAAAAATAAATAAGCAACCGAAAGCGATGCATTGGAATTCTGCTTTTTCTTCGTTAACATCCAATTGATTATGTACCCTTTTACAACATTTCTACTTCACAACTATGCTTCTTAGTTTTCTTGTCATAACTGATTCCAACTGCTAATATACTTCCTTCATATACTGGAATTTCTCCAATTTTTCCTTGGAATCTTAGTTGATAATTCTTCTCTTTAATCTGCTCTATCGCTTTTTGTGGTGTATGATCTATTTTAAGTTCCAGAATAATTCCAGGTATATTATTTCTTTTTGGATAAAAGATAAAATCCACAAATCCTTTTCCTGCTTTGTCTTCTCTCTCAACACGGTATTCATCTCTTGCAGAGAGGTAAACTAAATTTACAATTGCTGATAATTCCACTTCGCTATTATATGAATAAATCGGAACTTCTGTATCATGGACGTATTCAAGAATCTCTTCCATTGTATCCGTATCCCCATGAATTGTTGCCTGAAGCATTCGTTGAGATTCTCTTGCCAATCGGTAAACATATCCTAATTGCTGGTTTGATAACAGCAATTCATCAAATTTGTCCATCAACTCTTTGTTCGGAATAAATACCTTCCCATTCTCATAGGTCAACAATCCATAAACGACCATTGCTGAATAAATCTGGTCTTTGGTATGCAACGCATTTGCTGTTGCTGCATATTGTTGCATTTTTGCTGGAACATGTTCTCCTGCGACCATTAGTACAAGATCATTTCGCACATCTGCTATATTCCCTTTAATATAGTTGAAAATAGAATCATAAGTTCCAGAACTTGTCCAGTAGTTTGCCAGTTGGTTATCTCTTAATGCACAAACAACCGATCTTGGATTATACAAATAATCTCCTGCTGCCGCCCGATAACCGTCATACCATTCTTTTAATTCACTTCTTAAAATCTTCGGATTCTTTGTTATCTTTTTATAAATGTCATAAAGCTGGTCAACTTCTTCATCCAAAAAGCCAAAATATTCACTGTATTTTTCTTTACATGCCATATCATACTCATCAAACATATTTAATTCTGATCCATCAGAATATTTTGCGATTGGAAGGATTCCTGTCATATAAGTCATTTGGACATATGGACGGTCTTTTAATAAATTACTTAAGAACTGGATATACTGTTTTTTATTTTCTTCGTTAATAAAATCTTTATGAAAAATAAAAATCCCATTCATCCAGAACAAAAACAAAGCGTTCCTGGTTACATTCTTCAAAAATCGTTTCTAATACATCCGCTGCCGAATCATCTTCATACACTTCAATCTGTGGATATTCCTTCTTCAGTAGTCTACTACTGGCACTCTTATAAGCATTGATAAATTTGCTGATTTCACTCCTAGGCTCTGCACGGAATATCACATAAACATGATCTATGTCATGATTCCATTCTTCCAAGGTGATATGATAAGAAGCACCGATTCTCACAAAAATATCCTTTGCAAACCGACTCATGGCTTCGGAAAATACCTTGCGTCGATATTTCACGACTAAGACCAAATGGTAATGGAGTAAGAATACTGAATGATTGTTATTGTCTAATTCCATAATATATCACCGACTTATTCCTTATACGACTGATTATATCATAGAATGACCCTGCGGCCAATCTGTCTGTCTCAATTACTTGCGTGAACTCTCCAGACCCGCGTTCATCCCCCACCTTTAAGTGGTAGCGGACTTTTCGCGGAGAGGTTAAAACAGGCTGTACGAGGAGTGTCATTTCAAGTATACTAAAAGAAAACACATCAAAAGAAAAACGGAAATGAGGGATACCCATGCGAATCTTAGAACCTACCTTACGGGCGGCCATTGCCCAGTCGTCACCGGTCATGTTTAACAAAGAGGCGACGCTGAAAAAAAGTCGTCTCCCAAATCGAAGAAGCCGGCCGAAACGGCGCCGCGCTCATCGTCTTTCCCGAATCACTGGTGCCGTGTTACCCTTACGGCCTGACCTTTGGCTTTACCGTCGGCAGCCGCTCCGAAGCTGAACGGGCCGATTGGCAGCGCTACTACGAACAATCCGTCGTC
>ENA-OQAN01001372-OQAN01001372.1-human-gut-metagenome-genome-assembly--contig:-NODE-1372-length-10720-cov-2.661569_pt1 | contig 10720 bp, 11 predicted proteins | sample MGYA00242735_ERZ504527 | MGnify/ENA primary metagenome ERZ504527 (study PRJEB26092, sample SAMD00036230) | human gut metagenome | host: Homo sapiens | study: EMG produced TPA metagenomics assembly of...
CCTTTGACAAATGAGCTATTAACTCTCCTTGTTTTACCCGGCTAACGATAATAAGCCGTTGTTCATAACTGTACTTCATAAAAAACACCCCAAAAGTTTTGTGTCTAACTTTTGGGGTGCAGTACAAATGTCTGACTACCTTTACGTACAGTTTGTCGTAACCAGCAGCAACATCCTCTCCATAATAAGCGGTCAGTGTATAAGAAACACCAAAATCAACTTTCTGTTCTACATCCAAATCTCCATAAAGCTGATCTGTATAAACAGGTTCTTCTCCTTTATATAGAGATACCTTATAATTGTTTACGTTACGGTAAGCACTTTCGTCTACCGAACGGCTGTAAGACAAGTCGGTCGACAAATCAACCATAATACGTCCTTGTCCTGTAACACTCTCTTTTCCTTCTTCACTAGAGCAACTTACTAAGCCAAACAGAAGCATCAATGAAAAAAGAACACTCAAACAGTTTTTCATTTTCATCCAACTATAATTTTAATTTTTTTCAGGATGCAAAGTAACAGAGTTTTCACTTCACCGAAAAGGTCTGTTTTTTTTATTTTTGTTCTATTTTTTATCTTTCCATACTTTATACCATATCATAAAGTATCGAAACTCATATATTTTACCAATATTGTTTTAGTCTATTTTTCATAAATACAGTATAAAAATTAAATGGAATTAGCTTCCAGCCTACTTTTTTTGTTGTTATATTTGCCACGTCAACGATAATTAAAAAGAAACATGAATTTTAAAAACATTTTAATCGGAATCACCTTATCCTTATCCACTATATCCTGCATTCAGGATGAAGCATTAAATGTAGAAGCGGCAATAGACGGATGCAGTGGAGCAAATATCCAATTAATAAACATCAACGAAATAAGCAGAGAAATCGATATCTTCGTTTTTGAAGGCTCTAATGTAGCAGCTCAGGAACTGAATTTTACTCTCCCTGACGGGGCTACCATCAGTCCAGACCAATCTCAAAGCAAGGACAATCCACCTTACTACGATTTCAGCACTGAAAAAGAGCGTACCTTCACTGTCACATCCGAAGATGGAAGTAACAAGGCAACTTACACAGTTAATCTATATACAATAGAGCTGCCTTTAAAATATTCATTCGAAAACTTAAGAGAAATCAATCCATATCATGTATTATACCTGACTGATGTAAATGGTATCATGCAATGGGCAAGTGGTAATCAGGGATATAATTTATGCGGCATGGCAACCAATGCCATACAATATCCGACATCACAGGCTGACGGAGGAGTAGAAGGCAAATGTGTAAAACTAGTTACTCAGTCAACAGGAACCTTCGGTATGAATACCAACCCTAAAATGCCGATTGCAGCCGGAAATCTCTTTATCGGCTCTTTCAACATGACTTATGCTATCATTGCTCCACGACAAGCAACTCAGTTCGGCTTCCCCTTCACACGGAAACCTCTGAAAATGTCGGGATACTACAAATATAAACCGGGAGCAACATTGACAGACCAGAACGGAAATGTAATTTCAGGAAAAACCGATACCGGTGATATCTATGCCGTGCTTTATGAAGCGCCCAACAGTGATTTCTCACTGGATGGTGACTTATTTACGGAAGGCAACGAGAAAGCAAAGAACATTGTTTCAATGGCACGTATAGACAAAACAGAAGCAACCGACCAGTGGACCAGATTTGATCTGGACTTCAAGCTCCAAAATGGTAAAACCATTAATGAAGATAATCTGAAAGCTGGTAAATATAAACTTGCTATTGTCTTCTCTTCCAGCATTCAGGGAGCCTATTTCGAAGGGGCTATAGGAAGTGAGCTTTGCATTGACGAAGTAGAAATAACTTGTGAATAATACAATTCAATCATCTAGATATTCGAAACAGGAATATGAAAAAATATATATTTATATTAGCCGCGGCACTTACCGCAGGAGCAAATTTGTTACATGCACAGTCTACCGAACATAAAGGTTTGCTATGGTCATCCCTACATGGACTAGATTACGAATTCAAGGCAGGAGTAAATATCGGAGGAACTTCACCGCTTCCTCTTCCAAAAGAGATCAGAAGTTTGGACAGTTACTCACCGGGACTTGCCATAACAATTGAAGGAAACGCAACAAAATGGGTTGATGCTGCCCAGAAATGGGGAATAAGTCTTGGAGTAAGACTTGACAGCAAAGACATGACCACACGTGCTACAGTAAAAAATTACGGAATGGCTATCTTCAACGAGGTAGGCGGAAAAGTAGAAGGACTCTGGACCGGAGGTGTCAAAACCAAAGTCAAGATGTCGTATATCACTATTCCATTGTTGGCAAACTATAAAATCAATAACCGCTGGAAAGTTGTAGCCGGCCTTATTTCTCATACATGATGGATGGAGATTTTTCAGGAGAAGTTTATGAAGGACATTTGCGCACTCCCGATGCAACGGGAAGCCGCATTGATTTTGAAGGTGACAACTCAGCTGCATATGACTTTTCTGATGAATTACGTCGTTTCCAATGGGGTATTCAGGCTGGAGGAAGCTGGAAAGCTTACAAACACCTCACTGTACACGCCGATTTGACATGGGGACTCAATGACATATTCAAGAAAGACTTCAATACTATTTCTTTTGCCATGTACCCCATTTATCTGAATTTTGGATTTGGCTACGAGTTTTAACCTCGCATAATAGAAATACGTATTTTTCAAGCCTCTCATCAAATTTTCAGCTATTGAAGAAAACGTGAGAGCAAACCAAAGATCAGGCTCTTTCCAAAAGAGTTTATTACATTAAGAATCAACTACTTTACTTACTATAAGAAAGGCTCTGTCATTCTCCCAAATACGATTGATAGAGCCTTTTTAGTTCATATCAGATATCTATATTTTAGGAATCACTGCATACTAAAAAAACATGAGCATAAATTCAAGAAAACTTGCCCAAGAATTGGATAAAACATCAGCATGTTTTTTATAATTTGTACAAATAAAAAGAGGTGGTAAAGTAATAATACTTCACCACCTCTTCTCTTATTAATTTTGATTAATTACTCTGCTATAACCTCAATATCGTCTACATATAATGTACTACCTGGAGCTCCAGAGAAAGTTGTACCATTTTTACTTGACGAACATATAATAGCAAAACGATACAGTTTTGTTGCATCAAATTCTTGCTTGTATTCCAAATTTAATTCAAATGAAACATATCCGTCTGTTGCACCACTTTCCAATACATCCATAGCAACAATCTTATCAGATGTATATATATTTGTACCGTCCAAACGTTCATCTTTATCATGATCCTCTGTTGTTTCATAAGAAGAAACTTCATACAAAACAGCACTTATGGCACATTCATCTTTCAATGAAGCATCTTTTACAGCCTCATTCGATTTCTCCGGATCATCACAACGATAATATACCTCGCCCGGAATATATTTATAATAGCCACGAACAACTATAGGTTTAGCACTATATGGCACACCAAAACGTGTACTACGTAATGTTTTTTGAGCATCAACTTCAAAATCCCCTAAGAATAAAGAACCTGACGTAACTTTAGGAACACTAGGAAAAACTCCAGGCATAAAGCTCGGAGCACCTTCGGTATCCAATGTTACCACTTTTGCAGCTTTGCTACCAGAATAAGCTTCATCAGTCGGCAATAGGCTTCTTTGAGTAGCATCAAAAGTTGGAACCATTACAGGTATCAACTGTAATGCGGCATCTGCCCCCGACCATGCACCAGCAACAGGAAGTTGATATGTCCATTGAACAGAACCATCAAACTCACTTTTAACCTCAACTGTTTTCCAATCTTCAAAATCATAGAATGCAGTTTTTCCAACAATAGAAGCCTTATATTCAGCCACATTACCACCAGCGGCAGTAACTGTATAAGTTACAGTCTTACCATTTGAGAAATCCTGTGCTACACCACTTGCAGGAGTGACAGTTGCCCCATCAGAAACTTCAATAGTCGGAACTAAAGCTGTAAGATATTCAGCTTTTGCAGTATCAGCAACCATGAAAGTAATAGTCTTAGATTCTTCGTTGATAACCACATCACCAACAACCAATGAATCTACAGCTGCAACTTCTTTGTCGAAAACAAAAGAAGGATCTTAGCTTCACTGCTTTCAGAACCTGACTGTTTAGTACCCTCATAAACAGCTTTTACTGTATAAGGAACAGCATTGCCAGCAAGCTTTATATTATTTATATCTAAATCAATAGCAAGAGTTTCGTTTGCAAAAGTTCCATTTGCCTTCACATCAGCAACCAGCACACCGGCTAATTCCATAGAAGATTCTGTTGCTGTGAAAGTATATTTGCCATTACCACCATCAGTTAACTGACAACCATTTAACTCAACATCACCCAGCGGCATACCACTGAAAGAAAAATTAGTTATTTTCAGATCTACGGTATTTTCTCCTGACTTAATAACAGAAACCAACTGTGAAGGAACAGTGCCAGCCGGTGTTTCAATACCTGCCGATACTAATTTAACATCCAATGTACCTTTATAGTCACCTGCTACATCAACATTACCAGGGACAGTTACTGTTGGTTCATCATCGTCACTACAAGAAGTGAACAAGCTCACTGTACACAATACAGCAAACAAGTAAAAAAACAAATTCTTTTTCATTTGATACCTTAAATTTTTATTTTTATTAGTCGGTGCAAAGTAACAACCTTTTAGAAGAACTGGCAAGGTCTAATCTTATTATTTTTGTTCTATTTTTTAATATGAGATTAAAAGTGAATATATAACGTACTAATTTATAAACTATATTAGGTTATTTAACTAATCAGTGAATAGTCTATATTTCAAAAAACATATAACTTTGCAGAAAGTTTTAAACGATGGAAAAAGAATTACCCAAGATAGATTTACCGGAAGAATGGATTGTAGGGACAGGTATCAGTAAAGAGCTACTAAGCTTATACACCAATTTCCCATGCCGAATAAAATCGGAAATTTTCGTTCTGTGTATGAGCGGTGAAGTAGAAGCATCGGTTAACCTGAACCGAATAACTGTACGCGCCAACGATTTTGTAACAATCATGCCCGGAACAATTCTTCAGATACATAGTGTAAAAGGAGAAATGGAATTATACTTCGGAGGGTTTTCATCGAAATATGTAGAACAGGCTAACTTAAACCGTTCTACAATGAATACTTTATACATCACTTTAGGACGCCCGCTCATTACCCTCCGTCAGGAAGGTGCTGCACTGCTAAAAGATTATCTCTGTTTTTTGATAAAGCTGTATGAATTCTTTAACGAGAATACCCGAAAGTTCATAACTCCACACCTCTATAATAATATACATATAGGTATAGCAGCCATGTACAGCAACCGGGCAAATGAAAACAAAAGTAATTTGTCGAAGAGCGAAATATTATGCAAAAACTTCACTCAGCTGGTAATGCAGAATTACAATAAAACACGTAATGTAGCATGGTATGCCGAAAAGTTAGGAATAACTCAAACACACCTCTGCACTACGGTAAAACAGGCAACGGGAAATACCTGCATGGAAATCATTTCGCGCATGGTTATCATGGATGCAAAGTCGCAACTAAAATCAACAAATCTTTCGATTCAGGAGATCTCAGACTCGCTCAACTTTGCTAACATGTCTTTTTCGGAAAATATTTTAAAAGATATGTGGGGATGAGCCCGCTGGATTACCGGAATAACGGATAAAAAAGCTATAAAAAGACAGGTGGAGCAATTATACTGAAGTTGCCCCACCTTTCTTATATTTATCCGATCAGTCAAAACTAACCACTCCTATTTTCTTCTTACCATTCATCTTGACAGCAAGCGGCTTATCGAAATGTACCCAGCGTAAATACTTGGTTTCTTCCACAGCCGGCATACTGTTCAGCAATTCCTGATTATACAGTCCGTCGTTCATATATGCATTTATCGTAAAATAACCGACGCGAAGGATGTCAGATTCTGGAAGAAATGAGTACCCTGACTCGGATCGACACGATAATTGGTGAGTCCAGCCTCTACAATGACACGTGCAGCCGATATATTAGGCCATTTTACCGGAATACCCAGCCATGTATCACTACTTCCCCAGCGTCCCGGACCAATAAGAATATAATGCTTTCCTTCATCCAGGAAACGTTTGTTAAGTTTCTCTATATCATAGGCAATCAGCTGATTATTGGAAGCGGAATATCCTTCGGTCTTTACATATATTACGTCTTGAATATCGTCCATAATACCTTGTCCGAGAGAATTTACACTCTTCAGCAGGAGCTGGTCTTCGGGGATAGCATCCAAATCTTCATTCAAATCGGCTTTCATATCTACCATCGGACGTATCTGTAACAAATAGAATACTCCTTTCTTCTCTGCTGCATTCAGATTTACGGCAAACTCAATCTCTACGGGACGACGCATTTCTCCCTGCCCATATTTTTGAACCAATTGAAGAATACGTGCCAATGGAAAGACATCGTGCTGAAGAATATTGGCAAAAGTTATCACTTTACGTCCACCTGGATAGATTCCGTCGCGTATTACCATATCATACGGATCGTATGTTGAAGCAATATAATTCAAAGAGCCATCGTTTTCGGCTTCCTTCACAGGAAGCTTTAACAGGTTAAAACCATCATCGAGTGAAAAGTTTTGCCCCATAATTTTTTTAAGTCGAGGGCATAAAAACGCGTCTGAGTTTCACGCAAAGCCATTTCCATCTCACTTGTCTGGAGCACTTTATCGGGATGGTAAGGACAAACTCTCAACGTAAGTCCTCCATCGACAATATATTTTCCTAATCCCAAAGCAAGACTTACAGTTCCCTCTTCTGCCAGTTCATCGTTGATCGGATAATAATTGATAGAACGTGCTACTCCTGAAATAGAAGGATAAAAACGGTCACCGTATTGAGTACCTACTACTTCCTGTAAAATAACAGCCATCTTTTCCTGATCAATAACGTTGCTGGTAGCTTGCATATATGCCTTACTGTCTTTGTAGTAAACCGATGCATAAACGCCTTTTATCGCATCACTCAGCATGCGCAGCATCTCATATTTATCTGTAAGGTAAGGAATCATATAAGTAGAATAGATTCCAGCAAATGGCTGATAATGAGAATCCTCCAGCAAACTAGACGAACGGATGGCGATAGGTGACTTCACAACATCGAAGAAGGCGAAAAAGTCTTCAACCAGTCTGTCGGGCAACTTGGCTCTTAAAAAAGCACGTAATATGGTTTCATCATCAGCATCACTCAGTGCCACCTGATACAGCTGGTTCATATCCATGAATTCATCGAATATATCTGTACAAAGTACCACCGTCTTAGGAATCACAACTGAGGCATTTTCAAACTCTTCGAATTCGGCATGCCTCTTTACCATATTATCAATAAAGGCAAGTCCTCGTCCCTTTCCTCCCAGCGAACCGTCACCGATACGGGCAAAGTTAGAATAACGGTCAAAACGGTCACGCTGGAAAACGGCTACAACTCCCTGATTTTTCATTTTGCGGTACTTCACAATCGCCTCGAATATATCTGGCGATGAGCATCGATGTCTTGCAAAGACTCCCAGGTTATTTGTTTCAAGAACTCTGCAACGGGGAATATGGCGCGCGAATATAACCAACGCGATATATGATTACGACTGATGTGATAAAGGAATGATTCGGCCGGTATAGAGAAAATGGCATTTTGAAGTTCCTTCAAATTATGCACACGTACCACTTCCTCCATCGTATTCGGATTGCGGAAAATGAAATCACCAAAACCAAAATTTTCGGAAACAGCTTCGCGCAGATCGATATTCATTTTCTTCGAGTTCTTATCGATAAACTGAGCACCGCAACTAAGGGCAAACTCTTTGTTGCTGACTTCTGCCGATTGAAGAATCAATGGAATAAATGGATCACGACTTCTAACTTCGGTAAGAAAACGAATACCTGCATGCGGATCAATTTTACCCTCACGCGGATAACGGGCATCCGATATGATACCCAACGTATTATTCTGGTATTTATTGTATAAGTCCATCGCCTCTTCGTAAGAGCGGGCCAGTACTATTTTAGGACGCCCGCGCATACGCAACGTACGCTGGTGCTCATTCAATGCTTCGGTGGCAAACTCTTGACTTTGGCGAAGCACGAACTTATACAGATTAGGTAGTACAGACGAATAAAAACGGATGGAATCTTCTACAAGTAATATCATCTGCACACCGACCTCTTTTATATCGTGTTCCAGATTCATCTTGTCTTCTATCAACTTTATGATAGATACCAGCAAATCTGTATTTCCCAACCAGCAGAACACGTACTCGAAAATACTCAGGTCTTCATGCTCCATTCGTTCTTTAATACCATGAGAGAAAGGTGTCAGAACAACTAATGGTATATGAGGATATTTTTCCTTTATCTGACGAGCAATGTCGAACGTATCACTATTGTCCGATCCGGGCATACAGATAACCAAGTCGAACATTGTATTTCCCAGTTGCTTCCATGCATCTTCCTCAGTAGACACTTGTGTAAAGCGAGGAGGATAACGAAGACTGAGATTCATGTATTCGATAAATATCTTTTCATCAATGCGACCGTCATCCTCGAGCATGAAAGCATCATACGGATTTGCCACAAGAAGTACATTAAAGATGCGTTTAGTCATTAAACTGACAAACTGGGTATCTTTAAAATAAAGTTGGTTTAATTTTAACTTACTGAGCATAGCTTCAAGGTTTAAGCTTTATTTGTTTAACAAATAACGTGATTTCTATTGATTTGTGCAACTTAGCAGCAGATAAAAATTACTTTCAGATAAATGCAGCACCTTTCAGGCTTTAACTTTTTATCACTTTTCACCCGCAAAAACATTCTGAAATATTTTGATGTTCTACATAAAAACCTATCTTTGCAGTAACAAACAATTTCATTTTGTCAGACCTTAAATTAAAAATGTCATGAACATTAACCAGATTATGTCATCTCTGGAAGCTAAGCATCCGGGTGAATCAGAGTACTTGCAGGCGGTTAGAGAAGTTCTACTTTCTATTGAAGATATTTACAATCAACATCCCGAATTTGAAAAAGCATCACTGATAGAGCGCTTGGTTGAACCAGATCGCATCATAACATTCCGTGTACCTTGGGTGGACGACAAAGGCAAAGTACAAGTAAATTTAGGTTATCGTGTACAGTTTAATAATGCCATCGGCCCGTATAAAGGTGGTATCCGTTTCCATGCATCTGTAAATCTTTCTATCCTGAAATTCTTAGGTTTCGAACAGACATTTAAGAACGCATTGACAACTCTTCCGATGGGTGGTGGTAAAGGTGGTTCTGATTTCTCACCACGTGGCAAGAGTGATGCTGAAGTTATGCGCTTCTGCCAGGCATTCATGCTTGAATTATGGCGTCATGTAGGTCCAGACATGGATGTTCCTGCCGGTGATATCGGTGTAGGCGGTCGTGAAGTTGGATATATGTTCGGTATGTACAAAAAGTTAACACATGAATTTACAGGTACATTCACTGGTAAAGGTTTGGAATTCGGTGGTTCATTAATCCGCCCAGAAGCTACAGGGTTTGGTGGTTTGTACTTTGTAAAACACATGCTCGATAAGAAAGGTATAGATATAAAAGGAAAGACTGTGGCTATTTCCGGTTTTGGAAACGTCGCATGGGGAGCAGCAACCAAAGCTACTCAATTAGGTGCTAAGGTAGTTACTATCTCTGGTCCGGACGGATACATTTATGATCCAGATGGTATCAGCGGAGAAAAGATTGACTATATGCTTGAACTGCGTGCTTCTGGCAACGATATCGTAGCACCGTATGCCGACAAGTTCCCTGGTTCTACTTTCGTAGAAGGACGTCGTCCATGGGAAGTAAAAGTAGATATTGCTCTGCCTTGTGCAACCCAGAACGAATTGAACGGAGAAGATGCCATGAACTTGATAAATAATTCCGTACTTTGCGTTGGAGAAATTTCTAATATGGGATGTACTCCAGAAGCTATCGATGCATTCATCGAACATAAGCTAATGTATGCTCCGGGTAAAGCTGTAAATGCCGGTGGTGTTGCAACTTCAGGACTGGAAATGAGCCAGAATGCAATGCATCTGCTGGACTGCTCAAGAAGTGGACGAAAAATTGCACCAAATTATGCATAACATCCATGAACAATGTGTAAAATACGGAACTGAACCTGACGGATATATCAATTACGTAAAAGGTGCCAACATTGCAGGATTTATGAAAGTAGCACATGCTATGATGGCTCAAGGTATTGTCTAAAGAACTAAAAAACAAAAGAAAGAATAGAAATTGCAATTTTCTTGTCCTCAAATTTTTATTTGTGGTTTCTATTTCTTAATTTTACAATATATCTCGTTTAGTTGTATTTGTATTTTGTATTGTAGCTTGCGCTGCCTGCCTGAGAAGGTTCGGCAGCGTATTTTTTCCAAAAAAGTACATAAATTCTAAATATGGCGTTATTCTTATAAAAAGTCAAGTTGAAATAATGCCATGAAATATATATCAACCTTAATTCCGCAACACTTTGATTTAACTTTATTTATAAGTTCCTGAGCAACAAAAAGTTGCTCAGGATTTTGCATGTCAGATTTTTCACTTATCTTAGTGTTTGCAAATCAAAACAAGCGTAAATCGTAACAAGACATGGCAAAGGTACAAATAAAATCTGAA
>ENA-OQAN01001373-OQAN01001373.1-human-gut-metagenome-genome-assembly--contig:-NODE-1373-length-10714-cov-1.232172_pt1 | contig 10714 bp, 18 predicted proteins | sample MGYA00242735_ERZ504527 | MGnify/ENA primary metagenome ERZ504527 (study PRJEB26092, sample SAMD00036230) | human gut metagenome | host: Homo sapiens | study: EMG produced TPA metagenomics assembly of...
TCCAATTTTTCCGGATCTTCTCCTGTATAAAAAGCTGCTTTTTGGGCAAGGGTCTCTGCGCCGTTTGCCATGCCCCAGTATCCTTTCGCTTCCTCTGATCGTTTCTGATCTGTCAATATATAACTGTATTCACCGGCTGTAAAATGCCCTCCCCTGTACAATTTGTGGTCTATGATTATCCCACCGCCCACACCAGTACCCAGCACTACAACCGCTCCGTTTCTGCAGTCCTTCAGACTACCTTTCCATTTTTCTGCAAGTGCCGCACACTTTCCGTCATTTTCAATCGTCACCGGAAGTTTATATCTTTGTTCCAGTAATTGCACGACCGGAACTTCACTAAAATATGCCAACATTCCTCCGGTCACACAGTACCTTTCCGGCTGTCCAACATTCCCGGCATACTGACAGCAATTCCTTCTATTTGTTTCTGATACTTTTCTACAACAACATCCAGTCTCTGCAAAAAGTCTTCCAGCGTATGATCCACATATCCCGCGTCGGAAATTTGCCTCTTTCCAATATCTTGGCACTTTCATTCATAAGCGCATATTTTACAGCTGTACCGCCTGCATCAATCACCAGATATTTCTTCATCTTACCCTCACCCTTACTATCCAAAATTGATCGCCAGTTTTGCAAAAAAGTCTTCTAACGTCAATCTGACTTCCGCTGTTTTATAAAGCTGATCTTTCGATAATCCTGCCCGTGAATATAGGTCATGTCATCAGCCACTCTCGGTGCCGGTATCATCTCATAGCTTACTTTTTCCAGTTCCTCCATAAGAACTGCCACAGTCGCCTGATCTCCCAGCCCCCATACTTCTCCATGAGGCCATGCCATATTGTAAACTGCCGCCTTATGATTAAATTCTTCTAACTGCTCAAACAAATATTTGCCTACTTTTCCACATGGATGCACTTTCAACTGCAATTCTGCCAGTGAAACACCAAACTGTTTATATACATCCATTGGAATTTGCCATAGTACCGCTTTTGAAGCAAAAATTACATTTGCCGCATGAATATCCATCATCAGATTAAATTCAAATCCTCCATTCGGATAGGCGGCTCCTCCGATCCAGATAATCGTAATCCTTTCTGCAATTTCCGGACAGATCAGCAAAGCAGATGCCACATCCGTAACAGCTCCCTGACAAGCAATATACAATGGTCTTTCATCCACTTTCAAAGCTTCTTCGATAATAAATCTGGCGCCCTCTGATTCTACCGGAGTCTGCTCGTCTTCCATTCCCTTTGAAGCGCCCAGAGCTACCGGATATTCTCCTTCTATCCCCATCAGCTCCATCATCCTGATTACTTCATCATAGCTTGCTTTTGCAGTATTCTCCTCTCCGTATTCCTGGGGATTTTTACAAAAATGTCCCGCTACGATTCCCCGCACATCAAACTTGGGAGTCATCAGATGGTGTGCAAGCGCAAACTGATCATCCGCCTCATTTTTACAATCCGTATGAACAATCACTCTTATTTTTTTATTTTCCGGTACTTGATATGCATACTTCCACATACTCTTCTCCTCCTTATCTTTTCCGCTTTCAAAACAGATTTTCTATCCTTTATTCTGCAGTTTGTTCTGCCAGTTTTTTTCTCCGCTCTTTCAATTCACGTTCCATCTGGTCGTACTGTTTATCCAGATCATAGAAATACATCACAACAATACTTACGATATTTGCAATAATCGGAAGAATAACAAATGCAAATAAAATTGCCATATTCGCTTTTGATGACTGCACTGCCACCGTTCCGTCATAAGCTCCCCATGCAAGCAAACCTGCTACAATCGCACTCGCACATGCACTGGAAACTTTATTGGAAAATCCATTGACTGCCATCTGTGTTCCTGCAAGATTCCTTCCGCTCTGCCATTCTCCATAATCTGCCACATCTGCCAGCATAGAAAAATACATGTTGGAACGAAATCCCATTCCGAATCCCATCAGTCCCACTCCCAGGAATACAATCGCCACATTGCTGCCGCCTATCCGGATGATCAAAGACCCCAAAATCTGAATCAAAGTTCCCACAATCGAAATATTTCTTTTACTGTATTTTGCATTGAGATCGTGCTGCAATCAACATTGAAAAAATCGGAACAATCGTTGTGATCGTCACTGCCACAGAAGTCATCATCTCATTTCTCACAATATACTTGAAGTAATATGCAATCGCTGCAAACATGCCAAGATATCCCAAAAATAAAAAAGAACGTATAGGTAATCATTAACATATATGGTTTGTTTTTTATCAGGTATCCAATATCTTTGATAATACTTGTTTTTTGATTTGTTCTTGGCGGCAAATTGATTTCACGAATACTTGCCACACAGATCAGCATGATCAAAAACACCATGATTCCAAACACAATATTTGTATTTCTATATCCCAGCGCCTGATTTCCATGTCCCAGTTTTTCAATCAGCCACAATGCCATAGATGCAGATGTCAAAGATCCAAGATTCGAGAAAATTGTTCTTGTAGTGGCAATTTTAGTACGTTCCGTGGCATCTGCACTCAAAGTCGGCAAAATGGACCCCATCGGAATATTTACCAGCGTATATCCAAAAGAAAAAATAATATATGTAATATACGCCCATGCCAGTTTTCCACCTGTTGAAAAATCAGGTGTCGTAAATACCAGTACCATTCCAACCGCAAGTACCGGAGCCCTGCCAGCATCCAAGGTCGGTTTCGTCCCATTTTAGTGTTGGTCCGATCAACCAGCGCCCCAACCATATAATCTGTAAATGCATCAATAAACTTTGTGATCAAAAACATAAACGCAGCACTTGCCGCCGGTATTCCTGCCACATCGGTATAAAAAATAAGCAGATATGTGTTTACCATTAAATACGCCAGATTACAGGCATAGTCTGAAATACCAAACCCAATCCTCTGACGCCAGATAAATTTTTTACTGTTTGTTCCTGTTTCTTTCATCATCACTACATTTCAGTCCTTTCCACTGTTCTTTCCTGTATGACCGGCCGGTTCATTTGATGATGCTATCATATCTGCTTTCCTCTTTTTTCTATATCATATTTCTGCTTTATTTATTATATTTCCATCATTTTTATTAAATTTCTTCTCTTGAAACAAATTCCGGACTTTTATAATAGTCCCTGTACTGCTTCGGCGTCATATTTTTATACACCTTAAATACCTTTCCAAAGTGGCTCTGAGAGGAAAACACAGATACTCGCTGATCTCTGTTAGAGATGCTTCGGAATATTTGAGCAAGTTTTCTGCTCTTTCAATCCGCATGTGCATACTATATTTCTGAATACTCTCTCCCGTTTCTTTTTTAAATATCCTGGATAAATGGCTTTCACTGACTCCCAGCGCCTCCGCAATATCCGGTATACAAATTTTCTGATGATAATATTTTCGTATATATTCCTTACACTGCTCCGTATACCTTGAGTTTGCTCTTTTTTCTCTTTCTTCTACGACCAGTTTTGCAAAATCATACAAACTCCTTTTCCTATATTCAAAAAATTTCTGTCATTCTTTTGCACTGGTCTATCTTATTGATATAAAGATCACTGAGCTTATACGCTTTGGCAGGAGCTGCCCCACCTTCGATTGCTGCTCTTGTTGCCAACGTAATCGAACATATCCCCAGATTTCTTTCGTTTCGGATTTCATTTTCCGAGAGCTTTCCCGCAGTACTTGCCAATAATTCTACTGCCCCTACTACCTCCTCCAGATTTCCCTCACGAATATAATCCATCGTTTTTACTTCTTCCTGATAAGTATGATGATATATATCCTCTGTATCTATTCTTACATCCGCTTCAAGTCCAATCTCCTGTTTCTCGATCAGACCATTCGCATCCAAAATTTCTTCATCTTCGTATTTCTCCTCAATTTTTATATAAGATAAAAGCTCCAATAAAGCTAACAGATTCTGCAGTTTTAGTTTGGGCGGACACTGTTCATTTTCTATCTGATAAGCTTTACAGTATCGGTGTATCTCTACATAAGACATATCCTCAATACAGATTGGTCCCAGCAGAAGCATCTTCGTCATTTTTTCTCTCATCCCACAAAAAATCACTTTATTCTCATCCTGATAAATCACCGGTGTTTTCTGTTCATGATTCGATTTTTCAGAAGTTCGCGAAGTTCTTCTGATAATATCAGTGGATTGCTTTGCTCTGCTAATACCCCATAACAACTGATTTCATCCGTTTCACAATCCCATTCAAAAATTTTTTATATTTGTCATAATGCTGATCTTCGTATATAAATACTCCATTTTCTTATCCTCTCAATCTAAAAAGCATTTCGTTTCCGAAATGGCTTACAAAAATCTTCACATTTAAATCCTCAGAAATTTATTTTGACTCTTTCATAGATTTCACGCGATCCTGGATCGTCTTATTGAAATTCTCAATCTTACGCTCATAAGACGTATTCATATATTTTGACTGCAGCATAAAATCTGCTGTAGAAAGGTTGTTCGCGATCGGAATATCATAAACAACCGCGATTCGAAGCAGTGCTTTTACATCTGGATCGTGAGGCTGTGCTTCCAGAGGATCCCATAAAAAAATCATAAAATCGATCTGTCCTTCCACGATCTTTGCTCCGATCTGCTGGTCTCCTCCGAGAGGACCGCTGCAGTATCCTTTCACAGGAAGTCCCGTACGCTCTGAGATCAGTTTTGCCGTTGTCCTGTTCCGCACAGGAAATGTCCTTTCAAAATCTCTTTATTTCTGTCACACCAGTCTACAAGTTCTTTCTTTTTTCCATCATGAGCAACCAGCGCAATGTGCTTTGCCTTGCCGATTTCCATGGTCACAAAATTATCATTCAGCATCTTTTTTCCTCCTGTCTTTTACCTTCACTGTGCAGCTTCATCCGTCTACGCCATCTGTTCCATGGAATCAAAACGGATGGCTGCGATCAGACCGATTATCACAGTTACTATCATACTATAAATCAGAGCGATTGGAAAGACTAAATCCATACTTATAAAGATTCCTGCCAGCGCTGCGGCCATCACCCGATTCCCAGCACGAACATCTGGAAAAAAGCTCTCACCACATCCTGTCCGGTACGTCCAAGCACATCTCCCACCACGCACTGTGCCAGCACCTTACTGTACATCCGGTTCGCCTGAAGTATCGTGTAGATCAGGATCCCCAGGATTACTTCCAGCACATTTACCTTCCACAAGATTCCGATGGGCACACAGAGTAAAACTCCATCTACAAATGCTTTCACATGCTCCATCAGTGTCGAGTACCACAGCTTTTTCACCGGACTATCCGGAATCAGATAAAGATAGGGTGTTTTAATCTCAGTCTCCCACTTTCCAAGATATCCGCTGAAGATCAGAGTCATATACGCCAGAATTCCAAGCAGAAAAATCTGAGGAATCCCGCTTTCCTGTGCTGTCTCTCGCATCGCAAATGCCATAACGATGCTATCCGAGATTCAAAGTGTCATTTTCGAGAAAATAAACGTTCTTTCTTTTCGATATTCCAAAAGCTGGCGGTAAAAGATTGCCTTTGCTCCGACTGCCTGATAACGGACTGTCATATGGCGGAATTTTTTCTTCTTCTCCTCCAGCCCCATGACCATTTCGCCGTTTTTCTTCCGCTTGATCATTTCTGCATAGGTATCTGCAAATTTTGCCGCGTCCTCATAATAATCTCCATTACACGGCATCCGGTATGCAGGATCACAAGCAGGATCGTCGTCAGAAGGTACAGAACCATCCCTGCAGCATTGAGCAGATCCGGACTTAAAAGAATCAGATGAAATGCAGAAATCTCCCATCCAATAATTGGAATCATCCGCAGGATCGGCCAGTCAAAAAATGCAGAAACTGCTGCAAAAGATACGCCTTTTTTCCAGAAATACAGAACGATCAGTCCTGTAACCATAAGCAGAAACACCTTGATCCACGGCCGATCCACTCTCTTGCCTTCTCCGAAATCCGTTCACTGGAATACAGGCAGACCATCAGGCTGATCTCCAATGCCAGATTACAGATACAGATTCCCGCAAACAGCAGAATTCTCCACGGACTGACATCAAAAACTGTAATTCCTGCGATAATAAATATCAGAAAGAACACCACACTGCTCAGATAATTCATCCAGGCTCCATGGATTAGCACGACCTTTGGATCCACAGGCGCATTGAAGATAAAATGTGCATGTGCCGGGCGGAAGAGAATTCCTTTTCTGGATGCATATGACATAAAATTCAGCAAAAAACAGATACAACGACCAGACTGTCAGAATGATCACCATTCCTTTTGCACTGTCAAACTTCATCTGCACTGCTAATTCTGCCAGCATCACAGCCAGAAAAACAGCATATGCCGCACAGGCTAACACAACCAGAAGTGTGAGCGGCTTTTTCACTGCTTTTTTCAAATTGTTGATCATACTTCGTTTTGTCAGATACAATAGCGCTCTCACGATTTCTCACCACCTGTCATTTCAAAGAACAGCGCATCCAGATCCTTGTCTCCCACCTCATCCTTCCGGTAAGAACCAATGATCTTACTCTTCTCCATCACAAACATCATATCCCACAGCTCTTCTACCATCTCCAGCATATGCGTGCTAATCAGTACTGTAACTCCGAGAGCTTTTTGTTCCAGCACGACCTCCTTAAGCTCTTTGATCGCTTTTGGATCCAGCCCCACCATCGGTTCATCCAGAAGCAGCACTTTCGGCCTGATGGCAAGCGCACAGCAGATACTCACCTTCTGCATCATTCCTTTGGACAGCTCATTTCCCAGTTTATCCTGCTTGTCATCCAGGTCAAACCGGGCAAGCAGCGCTTCCACCTCTTCATCGTAATCCCGCTGTTGTAAGCTTTTCTCATGTATTCGATGTGTTCTCTGACGCTGAGTGCATCAAACATGGCAGGCATCTCCGGAACATAGGCAAACTGTCTCTTTGCCTCCACACTTCTGGCAGGAAGTCCCTGAATTCCGATCCGCCCCTGATACCGAAGCAGACCTGCGATACTTTTGATGATCGTCGATTTTCCGGCTCCGTTTGGTCCCAGAAGGATCCCGACTGTACCATCCGGTACAAAAAAACTGACCTCATCCACCGCCAGAGACTTTCCATAGGATTTACTTAATTTCTGAACTTCCAGCATATCATTTCCTCCATCGTGTTTTACACAGCTCACAGCCTGTCTGTGCAGACACAGCAGCTGTCTGACGGGTCTATCATTACTGGTCACACCAATTACGGCTTATCACGCAAAAAAGATTCCCGTTCATTGTACTGTTGATTTGATACAATAATACGAAAATCTTTTCTGTTTGTCAACTCTTTATTCGTCTGCTTTTTCCTGTGTATACAATTTGAACAATGCCTGTGTTCCCTCGTCTCCAAGACCTTCTGCCTGCAGCTCTTCATACTCTGCCAGCACCTGACTTAAGACATTGAGATCCAGACCGCTTATATTGGATTCGATCAGCGCCAGTTTCATATCTTTGATAAAATGCTTCATAAAGAAGCCCGGGCGGTAATCTCCTTCCAGAATCTTCGGTCCGAACAGATCCAGCTGACGGCTTCCTGCCGCACCTGTAGACACAGAATGAAGCACTGTCTGCAGATCCAAACCTTTCGCCTGTGCATAAGCAAGTGCTTCACATACTCCGGAGAGCGCGCCTGCGATCATGATCTGATTCGCCAGCTTACAGTGCTGTCCGCATCCTGCTGCTCCCTGGTAGTTAATATTGGTTCCCATTGCTTCAAACAGAGGCATACATGCTTCAAAATCTTCTTTGTCTCCACCCACAAGGATAGAAAGTGTTCCTGCCTTTGCACCGGTATCTCCTCCGGTTACCGGGGCATCCAGAACATGAAATCCCCGCTTATTCCCCTCTTCATAAATCTTTTGGGCAATCTGCGGACTGGTGGTTGTCATATCGATCAGATACGCACCTTCTTTTGCGCTGTCCAGAATATTCCCTTGATCGAAATACACTTCTTCCACGTCCTGCGGAAATCCCACAATGGTGATCACTGCCTCACAGTCTTTCACGCAGTCTGCAATGCTGTCATGAAAAGTCACACCCTCTGCGATCACATCTTCTACCTTTGCTTTTGTTCTTGCATAAATGTGCAGATCAAAACCTGCCTTTTTCAAATTCCGCACCATGGATTTTCCCATGATCCCGACTCCGATAAACCCGATCTTTTTCATTTTATTTTCCCTCACTATTGTTTTTCTACAACTTCACCCTGTTTTTTATAAATGCTTTTCGCCGGTACAAATCCTCTCACAGAAGAAAGCGGATAAATGTTCGTATGGCTTCCCACAACGGTTCCCGGATTTAAGACACTTCCGCATCCCACTTCTACTTCATCGCCAAGCATAGCTCCGAATTTTTTCAATCCGGTCTCGATTTCACCTTCCGGTGTTTTTACAATTACCAGCTTCTTGTCTGACTTCACATTGGATGTAATAGATGTAGCACCCATATGCGATTTGTATCCGAGAATTGAGTCTCCCACATAATTGTAATGCGGAACCTGCACTTTATTGAACAGGATCACATTCTTCAGTTCTGTCGAATTTCCGACTACTGCCCCTTCTCCCACGATCGCATTGCCACGGATAAACGCGCAATGTCTGACCTCTGCTTCTTTTCCGATGATCGCCGGTCCCGTAATGGATGCGCTTTTTGCTACTTTCGCTGTTTTGGCGATCCAGATATTCTCTCCCTGTTTTTCATACTCCTCTTCGTCTGATGTATTTCCCAGTTCCACAATAAATCGGGAGATTTTCGGAAGCACTTCCCACGGATAGGTCACTCCCTCAAAAATATCTTTTGCAATTGTCTCATCCATGTATAAAGTTCTTTTACTGTCAGTTCTTTCATAAATTAACTCTCTCCTTTTTAATTCTCTTTTTTGCGCGATGTCCGGTTTGACGATACCGGTTTTTTATAATATTTTGCAGCCGCATCGTAAAATCCTTTCAGCTGATATTGATTGTTCAGCCGCTTTACGCCTTCTGTCCTGCTGATAATGAATGATCCAGCTTCTGCATATACTCATCCGGAGTGATCTCTCCGTCTGCCACATACCGTCAGCCCTTTCTCCCAGCTGGCCGTCAGTTCCGGATTCAAAAGCGAACGAATGGACTGGTTCACCACATCATACACCATCTCTCCCTGAAGAGTCGGAGTGATGATCTGGGTCTTCTTATTCAGGCTCAGATATTTGATATGGATCAGCTTTTTCAGAATTTCCGCTCTGGTGGCACTGGTTCCGATACCGCTTCCCTTGATCTGGCACGCAGCTCTTCATCCTCAATCAACTGCCCCGCGTTTTCCATTGCAAGGATCATGGATCCGGAATTGTAGCGCTTCGGCGGAGAAGTCTCTCCTTCCTTCACATCCAGCGCACAAACCGGCAGGACTGCCCCCTTTTTCAGATTCTGCACCACCTGGAAAAATTGTGGATCCATACTCTGTTCTCCTGCATTTTGCGGAATTCCCGCTACTTTCAGATACCCTTCTTCTGCCAGAACCTTAAAATTCGAGAAAAAGCTCTCCTCCCGTATCTTTACAGTCACCGCTACTTTCTGATATACAGCGGGCGGATAAAAAATACTCAAAAACCGTTTTACAACACAGTCATACACATTCCTTGCCGCCTGGGAGACCGACGAAAGTGCCGAAAGTCCCTGTCCAGTCGGAATGATCGCATAATGATCGGTAATCTGTTTATCATTGACATAACGGGTCTTTACCAGGTTCTTATACGTTCCCATAGCCGCGATTTCTTTTAAATATACTGCCACGGACCGTATTTTGACAGCCCGTTCAGATTTTTACTGATTTCCTTTGCAACAGCAGTAGACAACACTCTGGCATCTGTTCTCGGATAGGTCACCAGCTTCTTTTCGTATAATTCCTGCACGATCCGCAGTGTCTCATCCGGACTGATCTTAAACCGCTTGGAACAATCATTCTGCAGTTCCGCAAGATTATAAAGAAGCGGTGGGTTCTTCTTCTCTTTCTTCTTTTCGATCGCCGCTATCTGTCCTGTGACAGGCTCTTTCTCCTTCAGATATGCGATCAGCTCCTGCGCCTTTTCTTTTTGTTTGAATCCATTCTCTTTTGTATAGGTCAAACGATTCGAAATAGCGGGAGCCTTTGACCGCTTTCCATTCTCCCTCAAATGTTTTTCCCTCAGCTTCCAGAGTCGCAAGCACACGATAAAATGGTGTTTTTACAAATTCACGGATTTCCCGCTCTCTTCGCACTACCATCCCAGCACGCAGGTCATCACCCGTCCCACTGAGACTACCGCATACTTGTCTTCAAATATCCGGAAATACTGTTTCCGTATTTTAATGTCAGAAGTCTGGAAAAATTAATCCCCATCAGATAATCTTCTTTTGCCCGCAGATATGCCGAATCCGCCAGATGATCGTATTCGGACAGATCCTTCGCTTCGCGGATGCCGCGCAGAATCTCTTCCTCCGTCTGTGAATCGATCCAGACGCGCTTCTGTCTCTTGCCCTGCACGCCAGCCATCTGCGCGACGAGGCGGTAGATATATTCTCCCTCCCGTCCCGAGTCGGTACAGACGTAGATTGTATCTACATCCGCCCGGTTTAAAGAGACCGCTCACGATTCCAAACTGTTTCTTCACGCTGTCGATAACCTGATATTTCCATTCTTTCGGGAGAAA
>ENA-OQAN01001374-OQAN01001374.1-human-gut-metagenome-genome-assembly--contig:-NODE-1374-length-10711-cov-1.526266_pt1 | contig 10711 bp, 14 predicted proteins | sample MGYA00242735_ERZ504527 | MGnify/ENA primary metagenome ERZ504527 (study PRJEB26092, sample SAMD00036230) | human gut metagenome | host: Homo sapiens | study: EMG produced TPA metagenomics assembly of...
ATGAACTTTTAAACTATGCATTATAGAAATATCACACTTTCCATAATGTGCCAATTGTTTTTTACAATACATAAAGTCCGCGGAAGTATTGATCCGCGGACTCTTTTAAAAATTAAATTCTCAAAAAATGATTATTTAACAACTGCTCTTAATTTTTCTGTTAAAGCTGGAACGATCTTGTTTAAGTCTCCAACAATTCCGTAATCAGCTACATCAAAGATAGGAGCTGTTTCATCTTTGTTGATTGCAACGATGATATCAGATTCTTCCATACCTGCAACGTGCTGGATTGCTCCAGAAATACCAATTGCGAAGTATACGTTAGGACGTACAGTTTTTCCTGTCTGTCCAACCTGGATATCTCTTGGCTGCCATCCGTTATCAACAACGGCACGAGAACAGCTTACTTCTCCTCCGAGAACTTCAGCTAATTCTTTTAACATTCCAAATCCTTCTTCTCCAACTCCACGTCCACCAGATACTAAGATCTTAGCATCCATGATATCTACTGTATCTGTAACAGATTTAACGATATCCATGATTTCAACGTATTTATTGTCTGGAGTAAATCCAGGATTGTATTCGATAACTTCAGCTTTTGCTCCTTCAATAGGATCGATCTTCTGCATAACACCAGGACGAACTGTTGCCATCTGAGGTCTGTTGTCTGGGCAAGCGATTGTTGCGATCGTATTCCACCGAATGCTGGACGAGTCATTAATAACTGATTGTGTTTCTGTTCTTTTCCTGGGATTGCTCTTAATGGGAAATCACCGATTTCAAGAACTGTACAGTCAGCTGTTAAACCTGTCTGAACACGTGCAGATACACGAGGTCCAAGGTCACGACCGATGCTGTCGCACCAACTAACATGATCTCTGGTTTGTATTCATTGATCACAGATGCTAATGCATGTGTATATGGTTCTGTTCTGTATTCTTTTAATTCTGGATCGTCAACTACGATAACTTTATCAGCACCGTATTTTGCAAGATCATCTACTAATCCTTTAACGTCAGAACCTACAAGAATCAGCAGTTACGTCTGTATCTAAGTTCTTTTGCTAAGTCTTTTGCTTTTCCAAGTAATTCGAATGCGATTCCGCTTAATTCGTTATCTACCTGCTGTGCAAAGACGTATACGCCTCTATATTCTTCTAAACCCATTTTATTCACCACTTTTCCTTTTCACTAAATTACATGTTTTTCAGCTAATTTATCCATGATATAATCTACTGCTTCTTCTGGATCAAGTGTAACTTTTTCTCCAGCACCTTTTCTTACTTTGTCAGATGCTTTTGCGATCTTAGTTGGAGATCCAGCAAGACCAAGGTTAGAATCCTCTACATCTTTAAGGTCTTTTCTTCCCCAAACAGTTACTTCTGCATCATATGCATCAAAAATTCCACCTGGAGTCATATATCTTGGCTCGTTTAATTCAGCTAATGCTGTAACTAAGCAAGGCATTTTAGCTTTTAAGATGTGGTATCTATCTTCATACTGACGCTGTACAACTACGCTGTCACCGTCAATTTTAATGTCTTCTGCATAAGAGATAACTGGAATATCAAGATGTTCAGAAATCTGTGGTCCAACCTGAGCTGTATCACCATCGATAGCCTGACGTCCTGTGATGATCAGATCATAGTCAAGATTTCTTAATGCTCCAGCTAATGTAGTAGAAGTTGCCCATGTGTCAGCTCCTCCTAATACTCTGTCAGTTACAAGGATACCTTTATCAGCACCCATTGCCATAGCTTCACGAAGAACTTCGTCAGCTTTTGGAAGTCCCATTGTAAGAACTGTAACTTCAGCTCCATATTCATCTTTAATTCTAAGTGCTGCTTCTAATCCAGCTTTGTCATCTGGGTTCATGATAGTAAGCATAGCACCTCTGTCTAATGTACCATCTGGGTTGAATTTAACTCCACCTTTTGTATCTGGTACCTGTTTTACACAAACAACTATCTTCACGGTAAGTACCTCCCTATTTCAATAAGTTTCCAGAAATAACCATACGCTGAACTTCAGATGTTCCTTCGTAGATTTCTGTGATCTTAGCATCGCGCATCATACGTTCTACATCGTATTCTCTGATGTATCCGTAACCACCATGTAACTGAACAGCTTTTGTTGTTACTTCCATAGCAACTTCTGCTGCATATAATTTAGCCATAGCAGCTTCAACACTGTATACTTTCTGAGTAGCTTTAGCCATAGCAGCTTTGTATACTAACTGTTTTGCAGCTTCTACTTTTGTTGCCATATCAGCTAACTGGAACTGTGTATTCTGGAACTGTCCGATAGAACGTCCGAACTGTTTTCTTTCTTTTACATATTCGATTGTTCTTTCTAAAGCACCTTCTGCAAGTCCAAGAGCCTGAGAAGCGATACCAATACGTCCTCCATCAAGAGTATGCATTGCGATACCGAAACCTTTTACCCTGTTTTCCTAACAGATTTTCTTTTGGAATACGGCAGTCTTCAAAAATTAATTCATATGTAGCTGATCCGCGGATACCCATTTTCTTTTCTTTTGTTCCGAATGTGAAACCTGGAGTTCCTTTTTCTACGATGAATGCAGAAATTTCTTTCATCTTTCTTCCGCGTTTTTCAACAACACCTGTTACTGCGATTACGATATAAACGTCTGCGTAGCTACCATTTGTAATGAAGCACTTAGATCCGTTTAATACCCATTCGTCTCCGTCTAATACGGCTTTTGTCTGCTGTCCCTGTGCATCTGTACCAGCACCTGGTTCTGTCAGACCAAAAGCTCCTAATTTCTTACCAGATGCTAAATCTGGGATATATTTTTTCTTCTGTTCTTCTGTACCAAAAGTCTGGATTGGATCGATACAAAGAGATGTATGTGCAGAAACGATAACACCTGTTGTACCACAAACTTTTGATAATTCTTCAACACACATAACGTATGTTAATGGATCGCATCCCTGTCCACCATATTCTTTAGGAACTGGAATACCTAAGAATCCTGCTTTAGCCATTTTTGCTACAGTTTCAACTGGAAACTGTTCATTTTCATCCACGTCCTGTGCAAGAGGCTTTACTTCTTTTTCAGCAAACTCTTTGAAAAGAGTTCTTGCCATTTCATGTTTCTTACTTAATGTGAAATCCATTCTTTATTCCTCCATCATGATTTCTATAAAGTTAACTTCTGCATCCGGAGTTCACCATCTCCGGATGCAAAAGAAAAGCTCTTTTTCTTACTTGCTGTAATCGTAGAATCCTTTACCAGTCTTACATCCTAATAATCCTCCACGAACCATCTTTCTTAATAAATGGATGTGGACGATATTTTGTATCACCGAATTCATTGTAAAGTACTTCCATGATTGCAAGGCAAACGTCTAATCCAATTAAATCACCTAAAGCTAAAGGTCCCATTGGATGGTTTGCTCCTAATTTCATAGCTGTGTCGATACCTTCTACAGAAGCTACTCCATCAGCATAAATTCCGATTGCTTCGTTGATCATAGGGATTAAGATTCTGTTAACTACGAATCCAGCACCTTCTTCAACCTGTACAGGTGTTTTACCGATTTCTTCAGCGATTGCTTTGATCTTATCAACAACTTCTTTTGGTGTGTTGATACCAGCGATAACTTCAACCAGTTTCATAACAGGAGCTGGATTAAAGAAATGCATACCGATCATTGGACGATCAAGTCCTGCACCAATTTCTGTGATTGATAATGAAGATGTATTTGTAGCAAAGATAGCATCTTTTTTACAGATATCCTGTAATTCTTTGAATGTCTGTTTTTTAATTTCCATGTTTTCAATAGCTGCTTCTACGATTAAATCGCAGTCTGTACAGATATCTTTTACACCTGTTGTGATCTTTGCTAAGATAGCATCTGCAGCTGCCTGTTCCATTTTTCCTCTTGCAACACGTTTTTCTAAACCTTTTGCGATTTTAGCTTTTCCGTTTGCTGCAAATTCTTCATTAATATCACATAAGCATACTTCATATCCTTCTGTCTGTGCAAATGCCTGTGCGATTCCGCTACCCATTGTTCCAGCGCCGATTACTCCAACTTTCATTATAATTCCTCCTGTAAAATTATTTTACTATGTGGTTTTTCAGTCTGCAGCAAATACCGCAGACTGAAAATATATTAAATTTCATTATTATTTGTTCTGGAAAGGAACAACTTTTAATTTCTTAGCTTTGTCTTTCTCTAAAAAGTTACCCATTCCTGCTTTCTGGTCTTCTGTTTCAAAACAGCTTCCAAAAGCTTTTTCTTCAACAACGATTGCCTGATCCATATCTACCTGAAGACCTTCGTTGATTGCTTTCTTACATGCACGTACTGCGATTGGTGCATTAGATGCAATCTTGTTAGCTAATTTCTTAGCTGCTGCTAATAATTCTTCCTGTGGATATACTGCATTCACAAGTCCGATTCTGTAAGCTTCTTCAGCTTTGATGTTAAATGCTGTATAGATCATTTCTTTGGCTTTTCCAACTCCGACGATACGAGCAAGTCTCTGTGTACCACCGAATCCTGGTGTGATTCCAAGACCAACTTCAGGCTGTCCAAAGATTGCGTTTTCAGAACAGATTCTGATATCACAACTCATGGAAATCTCACATCCACCACCTAAAGCGAATCCATTGACTGCTGCGATAACTGGAATAGGGAATGTTTCGATCTTGCGGAATACATCGTTTCCTGTCTTACCGAAAGCTTCTCCTTCTGCTTTTGTTAATGTACTCATCTCTCCGATGTCAGCACCAGCAACGAAAGATTTATCTCCAGCACCTGTTAATACAACGGCTCTTGTTGCATCTAAGTCGATCGCATCAAAAGTTGCTTCGATTCTCTTTTAATACTTCACTATTTAATGCGTTTAATGCTTTTGGACGATTGATTGTTACAACACCTACAAAACCGTCCTGTTCATATGTAACGAATTCCATTCTAAGAATTCTCCTTTCCTAATTATCTATAATTAATTAGTCTCTTTCAACGATAGTTGTGCAACCCATTCCACCACCGATGCAAAGTGTTGCAAGACCTTTCTTAGCGTCTCTCTTCTGCATTTCATGAAGCAGTGTAACGAAGATACGGCATCCTGAAGCTCCTACTGGATGTCCAAGAGCGATTGCTCCACCGTTTACGTTTACTTTGCTCATATCGAATTTCAGATCTCTTGCTACTGCTACAGACTGTGCTGCGAAAGCTTCGTTTGCTTCGATTAAGTCCATATCGTCAATTGTTAAGTCTGCTTTTGCTAAAGCTTTCTTTGTAGAAGCTACTGGTCCAACACCCATGATAGATGGATCTACACCACCAAGAGCTCCTGTTACATATGTAGCCATTGGTGTAACACCTAATTCTTTGGCTTTTTCTTCGCTCATTACTACGACTGCTGCTGCACCATCGTTGATTCCTGATGCGTTACCAGCTGTAACAACTCCACCTTCTTTTCCAGAGCAGCATCTTAATCCTGCTAAAGATTCAGCTGTTGTTCCAGGTCTTGGTCCTTCGTCTGTATCTACGATAACTGTTTTCTTTCTCTGTTTTACTTCTACAGGAACGATCTCATCTTTGAATCTTCCTGATTCCTGAGCTGCTACTGCTTTCTGCTGAGAAGCTGCTGCAAACTCATCTAATTCTTCACGAGTTAATCCCCACTGTTCTGCTACGTTTTCAGCTGTGATCATCATGTGATAGTGATTGAATGCATCTGTTAATGCATCGTTAACCATTGTATCTACCAGTGTTCCGTTATTCATACGATATCCGAAACGTGCTTTTGGTAATGCAAATGGAGCCATTGACATGCTTTCCATACCACCGGCAACAACGATATCAGCATCTCCTGCCTGAATCATCTGTGCTGCCATGTTTACACAGTTTAATCCTGATCCACATACTACGTTAACTGTAACTGCTGGTGTTTCAATTGGAAGTCCTGCGTTTAAGGAAGCCTGACGAGCAACGTTCTGTCCTAATCCTGCCTGGATAACGCATCCCATGTATACATGGTCTACCTGATCAGCTGGAACTCCTGCTCTCTTTAATGCTTCTTTGATTACGATTGATCCCATGTCTACTGCTGGTACTGTGCTGAGTACTCCACCCATTTTACCAATCGCTGTACGGCATGCTCCTGCGATAACTACTTTCTTTGCCATATCAATTTTCCTCCATATTCTTGATTATTATACTTTGGCGATCTTCTCTCTCGCCGATATGTTAATACTATCACAATCTTTTCTCATTTTCAATTGCTATTTTTTAAAAAGATTTTCAATAAATTGTGCAAAGTGCCAAAAACCGCATAAATACGTGTTTTTTCGATGTATACAATGTCCTTGTCGGATTGTATTTTTTTTAACACAATCGACATAACTTATAACACTTTCTCACCGAATTGATAACTTTCTTGTATTTTCTATGAAATAATCCTGATTTTTTCGTGAAAAAAAATAATAATTTTTACAATATAAATATATTTACACTCTTTATAAATTGATTTTTTGTTAAATTTACTTCACTTTCAACATGTCTAACTTAACACATCCCTGTATTTTTTCATTGAAAGAAAAACTTTTTATTCCTATGAAAAATCCCCATATTTTTAAAAACTTATTTCTGTACACGCAAAAAAGAGAGCTTGGTGTGTGCGTTAAAACACCAAACTCTCTTTTCTCTTCTATATTATTGTCTTCTGATCATTAACGATCCTGCATACTGATACAATCGATCGCTACCGGACCACCTCTGACTACTTCAATATTTGTATAACGTTCTTTAAACACCTTTAAAATAGAATCATTCTTTGTCTCTGTACGAATTGCTTCTATTAATACGCTGTCTTTTCCCATATCCTTGATCAGGAAACGGAACACTTCTGCCATCTGGAAGATCTCTGCCATCTGCTTCTCTGTAAGACTTTTCACTTTGATAAACATGATTTCCTTTGTTCGGATCGATGTATCTGTATAGTCAATAACTTTAATAACTTCCACGCTTCGATTTAACTGTTTCTTGACCTGTTCAAATGTCTTTTCATCTGCATCAATGCAGATCGTCATACGAGACATTGTTGGATCTTCTGTTTCTCCAACTGTAAGACTGTGTATATTGTAGGCTTTTCCAGAGAATAGTCCGGAAATCTTGCAAGAACACCAGCACGGTTTTCTACGAACAAGGAAAGCCATCCTCTTTCCATCTGATTATCCATTTTCATTCCTCCTATTCTTCTCCACGTTCCATGATCAGATCTGTGATAGATCCATTTGGTTTCACCATTGGCATAACAAGTTCTTCATTCTCAATGATAAATTCAATGATCGTTGGCCCATCTGTTTTCGCTTTTGCTTTCTCAAATGCTGGGATAATTTCTTCTTTCTTAAAGACTCTGATCCCCTGTGCTCCATAACTTTCAGCAAGTTTTACAAAATCTGGTGTATATGGCGGACATTTTGAAAAAATCTCCATCACAATGATGTTCACAACTCTTTCTTCTTCTTAAACATGTACCTGCATATGCTTTATCATAAAAGAGATCCTGCCACTGTCTCACCATTCCAAGATACCCATTATTTAAAATACAGATTGTAATAGGAAGTTCCTGAATCACAGCTGTCGCGATCTCCTGGGAATTCATCTGAAATCCACCATCTCCAGATACACAAACAACTTCTCTTCCTGGATTACCAATTGCTGCACCAATTGCTGCTGGAAGCCCATAACCCATCGTTCCGAGTCCACCAGATGTCAGCATCTGTCGTCTTCCATATAGTTCTAAGAACTGTGTCGTCCACATCTGATTCTGTCCAACGTCTGTTGTAACAATTGGTTCATCAAAGTACTCATTGATCGCATCAATAACCTGTTTTGGAACTAATTTTTCTTTTTCTTCCATTACTAATGGCTTTTGTTCATGCCATTCATTCATTCTTGACAGCCATTCATCTACTTTACATGGTTCTTCATTTCTGCAATAGACAACATTAATGCGATGGCTTCTTTTGCATCTCCTACCAATGGCACATCAACCGTAACGTTCTTAGAAATCGCCGCTGTATCAATATCAATATGAATGATCTTGGCATCCGATGCAAATGTTCCAAGTTTTCCTGTAATTCGGTCATTAAATCTTGTTCCAATGGAAATCAACAGATCACAATCATTTACTGCCTGATTTGCTGCATAATTTCCATGCATTCCAATATTTCCATAATATAATTCATGATTTGTTGGTACGATCCCTCGTCCCATGATCGTTGTAACAACTGGAACCTTTAATGTTTCCATTAATTTGCACATCTCTTCTTGTGCCCCTGCGATCTTCGCACCTCCACCAATTAAGAATAATGGACGTTTCGCATCATAGATCATATTCATTGCACGAAGAATCTGTCCATGATGTGGTTTCGTGTTTGGTTTATATCCACGGATATTGACTTCCTCTGGATATTCATCACTTCCTAATTCTGCCATCACATCTTTTGGGAGATCTAATAAGACTGGTCCCGGTTTCCCTGTTCTTGCAATATAAAATGCCTCTTTGATCAGGCGATTCAAATCCTCTCTTTTACGGACAACTATAACAAATTTCGCGATATTTCTTGTAACTCCGACAATATCGATCTCCTGAAATGTATCATTACCGATCAGATTTGTGGCAACCTGTCCTGTAAAACACACCAATGGCACACTGTCATAATTCGCTGTTGCTATTCCTGTAACAAGGTTTGTGGCACCTGGTCCACTTGTTGCCAGACAGACACCAACTTTTCCTGTAGCTCTTGCATATCCATCTGCCGCATGGATCAACCCCTGCTCATGTCTTGGAAGAATCAGTTCTACTTGATCCTGCTTATAGATTTCATCAAAAATATCAATGACACACGCACCCGGGTATCCAAAGATCTTCTCTACGCCTTCTTCCTGTAATGCCTTTACCAGAAATTCATTTCCTGTCATTTTACCCATACTACATCTCCTCCATCTCTTCTTCCAGACTAGTCTCATCTAGTGTATATTTCACTTCTTCCTGAGCCTGTATTTTAAAATCTTCCACCTGTTCTTCTCCAACAACTGGAAGATCATCTGTTGATTTTACTCCAAAACATCTCAAAAATTCTTCTGTCGTACGAAACAAGATCGGACGCCCGATCGCATCCAGCCGTCCAGCCTCTTTGATCAGCCGGTATTCTAACAGCTTGTTGATCGGATGATCGCATTTCACACCTCGGATCGCTTCAATCTCTTGTTTCGTTACTGGCTGCTTATAAGCAATGATCGATAAAGTCTCAAGCATTACATCCGTAAGCCTTGGTTTCTTTGGATGATTCACAATTCTTATCAATGATCCATAATATTCTGTTTTGGTACAAAGCTGATAAGCATCATCCAGTTCCAATAACCGGATTCCTCTCTCTTCTTTGTCATATTCTGTCTGTAACAGTTTGATCAACTCATCAAACTGTTCATTATCTATCTCAAGTGCATCCATCAGCTGCCGCCTTGTCACACTTGTTCCCATCGAAAATAAAATTCCTTCGATCGCTGCAAGTTTATTCTTCATAAATTCATTACTCCAGTGCCCGTATGAAAATATCATCTTCGATATTTTCCTGTTGAACGTAAATCTTTCCTGTCTTCATCAATTCAAGAACCGCCAGGAATGTGACGATCACTGCTTCTTTTGTCTCCTGTTCGTTTAGAATGTCATAAAAGTTCACTTCTTTATATTGTATAATATAATTATACACTTCCGTGATCTTATCTTCTAATTTGATCTCTTCCTGCTTGATCTCCCCAAATTCGCTTCGGATCGGATCTAACTTATCCTGTCGTTTTCTCATCACAAACTGAAAAACTTCAGAAATCCTCTGTAAAGTTACCTCTGATAACATCTGCACAGGATCGATCTCTTCTCTGTATGCAAGTACTTGCGGTGGAATATCTGGTGATCTAAAAAAAACTCTTCTCTGCCGTCATCTCTCGTTCTTTCAACTGTAAAGAGGCATATTTATAAATCTTATATTCAATCAGTCTTCTTACAAGTTCTTCTCTCGGATCTCCTTCTTCTTCCTCTTCTTCCTTCACTGGAAGCAACATCTTCGCCTTGATCTTCAATAATGTGGCTGCCATAACAAGAAAGTCACTCATCACATCAAGATCTTCCTCTTCCATAGAGCGGATATAATCAAGATACTGGCTTGTGATCTCAGAGATTGGAATATCATAAATATCCACTTTATTCTTCTCGATCAGATGCAACAGAAGATTTAATGGTCCTTCAAATGCATTTACCTTAATATCTATTCCCATAAATCAGTCTCTCTTCTTTAATTCAATGCATGAAATCTCTGGTTTATTAAACAATCTTAATTTGATGGAATGGTTTCCAAGTCCACGGCTTAAGATCATCGTTGTCTCTCCCTCATGAAACTCTCCTGCATCGTATTTTGGAAAAATCTGAAATTGCGGTGAGATCACACCTCCAAGTTTCGGAATTCTTACCATTCCTCCATGGAAATGACCAGCTAAGACAAGATCACTGCCCCAATCTGCATATGTTTTTAAATAGTTTGGGTTTATGTGCTAATAAAATATGAAAAATGTTTCCTGGAGAACTTCCTACCACAGATTCCATATGAGAAAGCGGCATGTGCGGTACATGAAATCTCTGATAATATTTCTTCTCAAGATCAAACGCAG
>ENA-OQAN01001375-OQAN01001375.1-human-gut-metagenome-genome-assembly--contig:-NODE-1375-length-10696-cov-1.153184_pt1 | contig 10696 bp, 21 predicted proteins | sample MGYA00242735_ERZ504527 | MGnify/ENA primary metagenome ERZ504527 (study PRJEB26092, sample SAMD00036230) | human gut metagenome | host: Homo sapiens | study: EMG produced TPA metagenomics assembly of...
ATTTTCTTCTTTCGTCAGCGATTCCGGCGCCACATATAGCAATTTTGTCTTTCCGGCAAGGATGTCCGACCTTACTTGGTCTATTGCGCCTTTGTTTAATGAAGAATTGATAAAATGGGCGACGCCATCTTCTTCACTGAAATTGCGCATTGCATCCACTTGATTCTTCATCAACGCAATAAGCGAGAAATTACAATTGCCGTACCTTCATCAAGAGCGAAGGTAGCTGATAGCATAAAGATTTCCCGCCACCGGTAGGCATCAGTACAAAGGTATCTTTACCATCGAGCAAGTTGTTAATGATCGCTTCCTGGTTTCCCTTGAACTTATTAAATCCGAAACACTTCTTCAGTTCATCTGTTAAATTAATCTTCCTTGCCATCTTAACTTAGGTTGTTTTATTCAGTTCATGGTTTAACTTTTAGTAGGCTACCCTCCTTCAAGAGAGCCAAACAAAGTTATAAACAACTTCGTAATTACCAAGCAAAATACGACTAATATTTTCAAGAAAAAACAGAAACAATCATTTTCAATGGCCTTACTATTTGATATTAAGCAGTTTGCAGCCTTGCCATATTCGCTTTTTCCAGCTGTTGTTTTGCATAATTCCAGCGTTACCTTATACTCTTTTTTGCTCTCTGAAGGGATTTCAAACATGACATCCATCATGATTGTTTCCACAATAGAACGCAACCCGCGGCACCTAACTTATATTCTACAGCCTTGTCAACGATATATTCGAAAACAGAATCTTCAAATGTCAGCTTGATACCATCCATTTCAAACAACTTGATATATTGCTTGATGATAGAGTTTTTCGGTTCGGTAAGAATAGCACGGAGTGCATTGCGGTCCAGCGGGTTCAGATAAGTCAGCACCGGAAGACGACCGATAATTTCGGGAATCAGTCCGAATGACTTCAAATCCTGAGGAGCAATGTACTGCAGATAAATGCCGTAGATGTCCCGACTCATTTCGATATAGCGCTGCATGCGCGGCATGGCGACAATATAAGAAAGCGCTTTTTCCGGATGATGCCTAAGCTGTGAATCAAAATGGCTCATCCCCCGGAAGAACGCTGGGCGCTTGCTGGCGGCGTCAGGGCATTGATTTCATCGACTTTGCGGATCACTTCAAAGAGGCGGGGCCGGCTCGGGACTCCCCGTTTTTTTAGGGGCGGCGATACAGCAAGGCAGATGGTCCGATCCGAGCGACTCTTATCGGCAACGACAAGGCACGTATCAAGGGATCAAGGCCCCGGTCCACACACTCTACGGAGGCATAAAAGGATTTGAGATCGATGCAGATATAATAGCGCAGTTTCATGATTGCCTCTTCATAAACATTTGTTCGCTATTTATTATAGCACACTTCACTGAATAAAACAGCCCTCTTCCAGAAATTCTTTAGGAACTTCCGAAAGAGGCTGCGTGATATCCAAATTGATATTCAGTTTTGTAACACTTCGGTCCTCTCCCTTTCCAAGTGGCGGAACAGGAAGCAGCAAATCAGGACAGAAAGAAGGGACCCCGAAGCGGTCACAAGGCCCATCGGAAAAAGGGAATCGGAAAAGGCCCGGGATGCCAAATAGACGAAAGGAATCCTCACAAGGACGATGGCGATAAGATTGTGGAGAAAAGAATAGATGGATTTTTAGCTGCACAGAAGTAGCCGACTAAAAGAAAAAATGGATTCCCGCAAAGATTGTGTCAAAGATGTATCCTTTCAGATAGGGTCCACCTGATGCAATGACCGCCTCATCAGAGGTGAAAAGACCCACAAAAACGCGGCGCCATGACCTGTATCAAAAGGGACACCGAAAGGCCAAAGAACACGGCCGTCTTGATGGCATCATAAAGATAGGCGCGGGCCCGCTTGCGGTTATCCGCACCAAGGTTCTGGGCACTGAGGCAGAAACAGCCGAAAGGAGCGAAGATGGGACAAGGAAGAGGAAACTGATGATTTTTTCCACAATGCCGACAGCCGCTGCGTCCGTCACGCCGCGCAGGTTTGCAATCATGGTGATGATGAGGAAAGAAATCTGGATAAACGCATCCTGGACGGCAATGGGGAATGCCAACGCCGAGGATTTCACGGATGAGGGAGCCCGAAGGACGAAGGACGCTTTGGAAAGACCAAGTCCCATGATGGCGCTTCATGACAAAAAACGCCGACAAGGACGCTGACACCTTGGCTGATGGTCGTTCCTAAAGCAGCCCCCAAGGGTCCCATAGCAAAAGGCCCCATGAAAAGGAGATCAAGGGTCAGGTTGATGACGCCGCAAGGGCCACAAAATAGGTCGGTGTCCGGGAATTGCCAAGACCCCGAAAGATAGAGCTGATGAGGTTGTATCCCGTAATAAGGGGTAATGCCTAAAAAGCAGATAAAAAGATAGTGTTTTGTCCCCCTGACGGCTTCGGGCGGCGTTGCCATGATGTCCACAATACGGGGAAGAAAGTTAATCAAGAACCCTGCAAGGACCACAGAAAGGATACCAAAAATGAGCAGCGTCTGCCCGATGGTGCAGCTCACCTTCTCTGCTTCTCCCTTCCCTACAGCTCGAGCAATGGCAATGGTCGTCCCCATGGAAAGCCCCACAAGAACAACGGTCACCATATGCATGATCTGGCTGCCGACGGCAACGGCCGTAATGCTCGCCGGTCCTTCAAACTGGCCGATGATAACAAGGTCTGCCATCCGTAAAGGGTCTGCAGGAAATAGGAAATGACAAAGGGAATGGAAAAGAAACAAGGACTCTTCCAAAACACTCCCCGAAAGGGCATTGACAGCCATAAAACACGCTCCTAAAAACAAAAAGAAGGCCCCCACCGAAGGTATCTCAGCCTTCCCGTGAGGAACCTGGCGTTCTCCTTACCACACGCCGTGCCTTAGTGGTGGAACAGGCGGCGGCCCGTAAAGCACATGACGATACCGTACTTATCAGCCGTTTCGATGACTTGGTCATCACGGATGGAACCGCCAGCCTGGGCGATATAGCGGACGCCGCTGCGATGGGCACGCTCTACATTGTCGCCAAAGGGGAAGAAAGCATCGGACCCCAAGGCAACATCCTTGTTCTGGGCAATCCACGCCCTACGTTCTTCCCGCGTCATGCGTTCCGGCTTTTCTGTAAAGAGCGTTTCCCAGATTCCGTCAGTAAGGACGTCATCATCGTCGTCGGAAAGATAGACATCAATAGTATTATCCGGACCGGCTTCGGCGTATCAGGCTTAAAGGGCAGGCTGAGCGCTTTCGGGGACTGACGGAGCCACCATTTATCGGCCTTGTCGCCAGCAAGCGCGTACAGTGGACGCGGGACTGCTGTCCGGCACCGACGCCGATGGTCTGTCCGTCCTTGACGTAGCAGACGGAATTTGATTGGGTATACTTAAGGGTAATCAGGGCAATGAGAAGATCCCGTTGGGCCCCTTCGGGAAGATCCTTGTTTTTTGTGACGATTTTTTGGAGGCAGTCCTTTCCAATGGAGTCCGCATTGCGGCGCTGTTCAAAAGTGACACCGAAGACTTCTTTGGTTTCCATTTCATGAGGAACATAGTTCGAGTCAATCTGGATGACATTGTAGCGACCCTTTTTCTTTGTTTTGAGGATGGCAAGAGCCTCGTCATCGTAGCCTGGAGCAATGACGCCATCTGAGACTTCGTGCTGAAGGACTTTTGCCGTCGCTACGTCACACACATCCAGAAAAGGGCCACGAAATCGGCCAAAGGAACTCATCCTGTCCGCACCGCGGGCACGGGCATAAGCGGAAGCAAGGGGTGACATTTCATACCCCTCAAGATGATAGACCTTGCGCAGCGTTTCCGTCAGCGGCTGGGCCACCGCAGCCCCGGCAGGCTGACATGCTTAAAGGACGCTGCAGCCGGAAGACCGGTAGCTTCCTTGAGCTCCTTGACGAGCTGCCAGCTATTGAGGGCATCCAGGAAATTGATATAGCCAGGGCGGCCATTTAAAATCGTAACCGGCAGGTCACTGCCATCTTTCATATAAAGTTTCGCTGGAAGCTGATTCGGGTTGCAGCCATACTTTAATTCGAATTCCTTCATCTTCATTCCTCCCTCATATAGAAAAAAGCCAACCTCGGGCCCTTTTCGCCCAGACGGTCGGCTCACTGCGATCATGCTCCCTGTGGGTACCCCCACTTCCGTCAGTTACATGATCTGATAGGGTCATTATAATATGGGAGGGGCAGGGGTGTCAATGTCGGGTATTTTGGGGCAGAGCACAAATCGCACCGATTTTCTACACAGGGAGTCTCATTGCCCTTTTCAAGATTCATGAGTTAGCAATGAAGTCATGGCGCATCGCAGCATATTTTGATACGCAATTTCATGTTAAAATCGCCTGAAATATGCCTTCGTCATTCCCTTTGAATCAAACCCAAAAATCGCTGATTTGATGAAGTACGTGAGGCCATTGATTAAAAAAAAGGTTTTGTGGAAACAATGGCCTCAGGGCCTATCGTACAATGGACCGTCCCACGTTTGAGGATAGCGATCACTTGAGCGCATCCTTCCCTAACCTCCCCTTTTTTTACTCGGCGCAGAAATCGCGCCGAGTAAATGCCTTCGGCGGGCGAGCCACTTCTTGGATTTTTTTCGGTTTTTAGACGAATCATGATTCGCCTGAGACCCATTTCGGCCCATCTGCGTTGTCAAAAGACGCAGACTTCCTGGCAACACGGAAATGCTTGTGCGGCTTTATCAACCTAAGGATTTTTCCTGGCCTCTGAACCAATCAGAGCCTCATGCGAACCATGTATATGGAAGCAACACGGAGGTTTTAGAAAAGTGGTTGCAGCTATTGCGCCATCGTCGGTGAAAGCGGGAACTCCTCGCAACAGGACCCATCTGAGTCATATTCGCAAAGAGTAAATAAAAAAAACGAAAGTGAAAGAGGACCGTGGCTTCCCACGGTCCCCTTCTTACTTCTTATCCTTTTTATCGAAGAAATCCTTCACTTTATTGAAAAAGCTTTTTTCTTCTGGGTTAATGCTTTCGCCGCTGGCATCGGCGAACTTGCGAAGTGCTTCTTTTTGTGCATCGCTCAGTCTCGTCGGCACAACAACTTTGATCTGGATGAGCTGGTCACCCTTTACACCCGTTCTCAGGTTCGGAATGCCCTTGCCCTTGATGCGCAGGACGCGATTGGGCTGGGTTCCTTCAGGCACCTTGATGGTGGTCTGACCATAAAGAGTCGGCACCTTGATTTCAGCACCCAATGCAGCTTGGACAATGCTGATTGGCACTTCGCACAGGACTGTCGTCCCATCCCGTTCAAAGAACTTATGGCTCTTTACATAGAGATAGACATACAGGTCGCCGGCTCGACCGCCGCGCATCCCCGCTTCACCCTCGCCTGCCACACGGAGTCTCGAACCGCTGTCAACGCCAGCTGGAATCTTGACCGTAATGACGCGTTTTTGCTTTACGCGGCCTGTTCCACGGCAGTATTTGCAGGGATTGGTAACGATTTGACCCGTCCCATGACATCTCGAACAGGTACGGACATTAACAACCTGACCAAAAATGGAATTTTGCGTAACCCGGACTTCCCCCGTCCCGTGACAATCAGGACAGGTTTCAGGATGGCTGCCTTCGGCGGCTCCCGTTCCATGGCAGTGCTCACATTCCTCTTCGCGGTTCAGGCGGATTTTCTTTTCCGTCCCAAAGGCCGCTTCCTCAAAGGTAATTTCAAGGTCAGCCCGCAAATCCGCGCCTTGACGGGGACCGCGATCAGCCCGGCGGGAACGGGACGCGCCTGCGCCCGCACCGCCGAAGAACATGTTGAAGATATCATCCATGCCTTCGCCGCCAAAGCTACCGCTAAAACCGCCAAACCCACTGCCGAAGGGATTGCCCCCGGCACCAGGACCGCCATTTTGGAAAGCGGCATGACCATATTGATCATAGGCGGCCTTTTTCTGCGGGTCACTCAGAACCTGATAGGCCTCGTTGACTTCCTTGAATTTATCGGCTGCTTCAGGATTATCCTTGTTGAGATCGGGGTGATACTTACGAGCCAGCTTGCGATATGCTTTTTTTAATTCCTCAGGCGACGCACTTTTGTCGACGCCCAGGACCTCATAATAATCTTTTTTATCTGCCATCAGTATCTCCCTCTAGGAACGATTATTTTTTGTCGTCATCTACGACTTCGGCGTCTACGACGTCATCATCGTTCTTCTTATTGTCAGAGGAAGCCCCGGCGCAGCACCGGCATCAGCACCGGCAGTGCCACCGTTCTGGCCATTTTGCTGGTTCTGTTTATAAAGTTCAGCAGACAGTTCATAGAGCGGTTTCTGGAGGCTTCCGTATCCGCCTTGATCTTATCTACATCGTCACCCTTCATGGTTTCCTTCAAGGTATTGATGGCTTCCTGGACCTTCTTGATTTTGTCATCGTGACCCTTGCCTTCCATATCCTTGACGGTCTTTTCAGCCTGATAAATCAGCGTATCGGCCTGGTTCTTTGCATCAACAGATTCACGGCGTTTCTTGTCGGCAGCTTCGTTAGCCTGAGCTTCCTTCACCATCTTGTCAACTTCTTCCTTACTCAGGCTGCCGGAAGAGGTAATGGTGATCTTCTGTTCCTTGCCCGTGCCAAGGTCTTGGCGCTTACGTTCACGATACCGTTGGCATCAATATCAAAGGCAACTTCGATTTGAGGCACGCCCCGCGGTGCAGCGGGGATACCGCTCAGTTCGAAACGGCCAAGGGTCTTGTTGTCGGCTGCCATTTCACGTTCGCCCTGGAGAACATGGATGTCAACGGAAGGCTGATTATCCGTAGCCGTCGAGAAGATCTGCTTCTTGGAGGTTGGGATGGTCGTGTTGCGGTCAATGATCCGGGTGAAGACACCGCCCATGGTTTCAATCCCAAGGGAAAGCGGCGTTACGTCAAGAAGCAGGACGTCCTTGACATCACCAGCCAGTACGCCGGCCTGAATGGCAGCACCGACAGCAACGCATTCATCAGGGTTGACGCCGTGAGCCGGTTCCTTACCGAGAACGCGTTTGATGGCTTCCTGGACAGCAGGGATACGGGAAGAACCGCCAACAAGGAGAATCTTATCAATATCATTGACGGTCATCTTGGCATCACTGAGGGCCGTATGAACACACTGGATAGTGCGGTCAACAAGGTCACTCGTCATGCTGTCAAATTTGGCACGAGTAAGATCCATGTCAAGATGCTGCGGGCCATTGGCACCAGCCGTAATGAACGGCAGGTTGATATTGGTTGTCATCATGCTGGACAGTTCAATCTTGGCTTTTTCAGCCGCTTCACGAATCCGCTGCATGGCCATCTTATCACCTGTCAGGTCAATGCCGTTTTGTTTCTTGAATTCATCGGTCATCCAATCATGATGCGATGGTCGAAGTCATCGCGCCCAGATGGGTATCACCGGTCGTGGATTTAACTTCGAAGACGCCATCACCCAGTTCCAAAATGGAAACATCGAAGGTCCCGCCGCCAAGGTCGTAAACGAGAACGGTCTTGTCATCGGACTTATCAATGCCATAAGCAAGGGCAGCCGCCGTCGGTTCGTTGATGATTCTCTTGACATCAAGACCAGCAATACGGCCGGCGTCTTCGTAGCCTGACGCTGGGAGTCGTTGAAGTAAGCCGGTACAGTAATGACCGCTTCCGTGACTTTTTCGCCGAGATAACGTTCCGCGTCCCCCTTCATTTTTTCAAGGATCATAGCGGAAATCTGTTCTGGCGTATAGTCCTTGCCATCAATGGTCACGGTATACTTCGTGCCCATGTGACGTTTGATGGAGCTGATGGTCCGTTCCGGGTTGGAAACAGCCTGACGTTTTGCCAGCTGACCAACGGTGGCGTTTCCCCATTTTTGTGAAACCGACAACGGAACGGAGTAAGGCGGCCGCTTCCTGGGTCGTAATAACAGTCGGTTCGCCGCCTTCCATCACGGCGACAACAGAGTTCGTAGTCCCTAAGTCAATACCAATGATCTTGCTCATTATAAATTCCTCCTCATGCAACTAACTTGCTGGTTCTCACTTCAGTTAATTATGGACAACCCTTACCTTGCTGTGACGGATGACATCATCACCAATCCGGTAACCTTTTTCAAGGACCATATCAATGCTGTCATCAGGCAGGTCGGGATTGCTGCCTTGCATAACGGCTCATGGATCTGCGGATCGAAAGGCTTGCCTTCAGCAGGAATCTCTTCGATATGCAGGGTTTCAAGGGCCTTTTCAAACTGTTTGTGGATCATAGCCATGCCCTTTAAGATGGACTCGGCATCATGGTTTTTTTCCACACTGGCCTCGGCGCGTTCAAAATTATCGAGGACCTTCAGGAATTCCCGGACCACTGAAGCCGTTACGAAACGGCCTAAGCGTTCCCGTTCTTCCGTATTTCTCTTGCGGAAATTATCAAAGTCGGCCTGCAGACGAAGCAACCGATTGGAAAGCTCATCGATTTCCTCTTGCTGCTTGGAAATCGTTTGATCCTTGGGATCAGGCGTACCATCTGCCGGTTCTGCGTTTTTTTCCTCAGCCTCCGTGGCCTTTGCTGCTTCCGCTTTGTCAGCACTCATTTCGGCGGCTTGTTGTTTTGGATCTTTTGTCTCTTCGTTCACCGTACGTCCTCCCTATTTTTCATCAATTTTATTCATGACCACCTTCAGGTAGTGATGAAGATAATCCATCACAGAAATGACCTTGCGGTATTCCATACGGGTAGGTCCCAACACGGCAAGGGTCCCAACGACCTGGCCATTCAGGCGGTAGGTCGCTTGGATCATGCTGCAGTCCTGGATGCTGGAGAACTTATTCTCGTTGCCAATGGTGACCCTTAATCCGAGTCACTGCTGGCCTTCAGCATATCCTTGAGCATCTGTTCTTCTTCAAGGACGCCCAAGAGTTCCCGCATCCGTTCCGTATCCTTGAATTCAGGCTGTCCCAGGAGTTGTTTGGTTCCTCCAAGGAACATCTTGTCCTCCTGCTGGCCGGCCTTGACCTTCTTGATACGGCTTACGATGGATGCATACAGCCGTTTGTCCCCGGCAAGCATTTCCCGTACCTTTGCTAGGAGCTCCTGCGAAATATCATTCAGTTTGCGTCCATTAAGGTACTGCGAAACACGCTGGGCAATCTGGTCCAGCTCACTTTCTTTTACTCCGCTGGGGATTTCCACCACGCCATGATCGACATTTCCCTCTTCCGTGACGATGCACAGGATAGCCTGACCCTTGTTGAGGGGCAGGAACTTCATGTAGGAGAACGTAGCCTCGCTGTCCTTGTTTGCAAGGACGACGGATACGTTCTTGCTCATGCGGGACAGGATCTTGGCCGTGGATTGGAAGATGTCGTCAATGGTATGCACCGCTGCCTGAACCAATTGTTGATGAGCGCCATATCGCTCGATGATAGGGTCAGGGATCCTTCACCAGCAAGGGAATCCACATAGAGGCGGTACGCCGCCGCGGAAGGAATCCGTCCTGCCGATGTGTGGGGCTGCTCCAAGAATCCAAGGAGCTCCAGATCGGACATTTCGTTTCGAATGGTCGCCGGACTGATACCAAGATTATATTTCCGAGCGATTGTACGGGATCCTACAGGCTCGGCCGTCTCGATGTAATCATCAATGACGAGTTGAAGTATTTTCTTTTGTCGTTCGGTCAGCACTGTAATCATCTCTTTCCCAGATTATTAGCACTCGAAACTTTAGAGTGCTAACATCTAATGGTTAAGATACACCTCTTTAGTCAAAATGTCAATACTTTCCCGAAAAATAATTTACAAAAAGCAAAAGCCTCAAAAAAGAAGGCCCCATGCGGGAAAAAGCCTATGGAAAAGGGCCTCCGCTGGGGTATTGTCCTTGGTGTTGGCTGCTCGCGTTCCCTTCATGGTGTGAGGTGTCAGTCCGTTGTGATGAAGGCTTCGAAGGCAAGGTTCCCGTACTGCATGCCAAGGGGCGTGAGACAAAAATGACCATCCTCCCATTTGGCCCATCCCTTATGGATGAGGTTCTCTATCTGAGGCCCGTAATCAAGGGCAAAGGAGCGCCCAAAGCGGGCTTCATAATCCAGGAGGGAGAGGCCTCTTACGGTACGTAGGTTCATGAAGATCATTCTTCCCGCTGGACGGCAGGTGACAGGCATTCTATCTCCGGTGCCTCTCCTCTTTCGTAGGCCGCAAGATAAGCCGGGTTGTTCTCCCGTGTCCTGCCGTCAAAGCGCGTCGCTCCGGCGCAAAGGCAAGGTAGGGATTGTAGTGCCAATAGACAAGGTTGTGCCGCGACTTGTCACCTGCTTTGGCAAAATTGGAAATCTCGTAGCGCTCGTAGCCGCCCTTGACGAGGCGGTCCATGATGAGGTCATACATGTTACCCGTCTCATCGTCTGTGGGAAGGATCCAGCGCCCTTGTCGGAGATTATGGGAAAGGACGGTCCCCGGTTCAACGGAAAGCCCGTAGATGGAAATATGGCTGGGTCCCAGAGCCATGAGTTCCGTCAAGATGCCTCGACGCTTGCAGCCGTCTGCGTCGGATATCCATAGATAAGGTCACAGGACAGACGTGTAAACCCCACCTTTTTGCTGAGAAGGATAATGTGCCGCGCCTCATCCGCTGTATGGGTACGGCCCATGAGGCGCAGTTCGCTGTCCTCTAGAGACTGGATGCCAAGCTCAGGCGGTCCACCCC
>ENA-OQAN01001376-OQAN01001376.1-human-gut-metagenome-genome-assembly--contig:-NODE-1376-length-10695-cov-1.710731_pt1 | contig 10695 bp, 18 predicted proteins | sample MGYA00242735_ERZ504527 | MGnify/ENA primary metagenome ERZ504527 (study PRJEB26092, sample SAMD00036230) | human gut metagenome | host: Homo sapiens | study: EMG produced TPA metagenomics assembly of...
GAAAAGCAGAAAAATAAATTTTAAATTAACAGCTTATCCACAGGAAATCCACAAGTTATCCACAAAATGTGGAAAACTTGTGGAAAACTTTGGGGATGAAAGAGTGAGAAAATTAAGATGTGTATTAAGTTCAAAAAAATATCCAGAATCCCTTGACGTAGAGGGATTTATTGACTATAATTAAGTGCGATGTCTAAAAAAATATGTACTTATATTAATTATATATAGGTTTGAGTCAAGGAGGTGGATATCAATGAAAATGACATTCCAACCAAAAAAGAGATCTAGATCAAAAGTTCATGGATTTAGAGCAAGAATGAGCACAGCTGGTGGAAGAAAAGTTTTAGCAGCTAGAAGAGCAAAAGGAAGAAAACAGTTATCAGCGTAGGCCGCATATATGTGGCCTTTTCTTCTATGTAAAAAGTGGAGAGAGAAGAATGCATTTTTCCGAATCATTGAAAAAAAATAAAGACTTTCAGATTGTTTATAGAAAAGGACAGTCTTATGCTAATAAGTATCTGGTGATGTATATTTATCAGAATCAGAGTGAAAGAAATCGCTTGGGCATTTCAGTGAGTAAAAAGGTTGGCAATAGTGTGGTAAGACACAGGCTGACAAGATTGATCAGAGAGAGTTATAGACTACAAGAAGATAAATTCCAGAATGGATTGGATATTGTTATTATTGCGAGAGCAGGTGCAAAAGGTAGAACATATAAAGAGATAGAGAGTGCACTGATTCATTTGGGAAAACTTCATAATATTATAGATTCACATTTGGAGATGTAAAAATTGAAAAGAATATTTATAGGACTCATTAAGTTTTATAGAAAATATTTATCCGGACTGAAAACAGCAAGTTGCTGCAAATATTTTCCGACTTGTTCCCAGTATGGACTGGAAGCAATTGAAAAATACGGTGCATTAAAGGGTGGACTGCTTACAGTGTGGAGATTTTACGTTGTAATCCATTTTCAAAAGGCGGATATGATCCGGTGCCTTAAGAATAACATTTGGAGGAGAAAAATATGGGTATTGTATTGACGCAGTCTAATACTTTTATTATTGGAAGTATTGCAAAACTGCTCGGATTTATCATGAATGGAATTTTCAATGCGTTGAGTTATATTGGTATTGAGAATATTGGTCTTAGTATCATTATATTTACAGTAATTGTCTATACATTGATGATTCCGATGACGATTAAGCAGCAGAAATTTTCAAGAATGTCGGCTGTTATGAATCCGGAGATTCAGAAAATTCAGAAAAAATATAAAAATAAAAAAGATCAGGCATCTATGATGAAGATGCAGGAAGAGACGAAGCTGGTTTATGAAAAATATGGGACATCACCGACTGGCGGGTGTCTTGGTTCACTGATTCAGTTTCCTATTTTGTTTGCATTATGGCCGGTTATTCAAAATATTCCAGCATATGTAACAAGTATTAAAGATGCATACATGCCTTTGGTCAACCAGATTATGGCGACAGACGGTTACCAGAAAATCATGGAAGGGATCGGAAAAGCAAGTCCGATCATGATCAATCCTGAAACATATGATTATAGCAAAGCAAATACACTCGTTGACGTATTATACAAATTCAGACCGGGAACCTGGGATACACTTGCAGATAAATTTCCGGATTTGACAAATTTAATTGATTCTACAAAAAACAGTTTAACACATTTGAATACATTTCTTGGAATCAATATTGCAGAGACACCGGGATCTATGTTCATGACAGCAACAAAGAACTTTTCTATCGGTCTGATCATCGTTGCGCTTGCAATTCCGGTATTATCCGGACTTTCACAGTGGATCAGTGCAAAACTGATGCAGCAGGCGACATCAACAGGAAATGATGATGATAACCCGATGGCAGCGCAGATGAAGACAATGATGAATGTTATGCCGTTGATTTCTGTGTTTATGTGTTTCTCAATGCCGGCAGGTCTTGGTATCTACTGGATTGCCAGTGCGGTAGTAAGAACGATTCAGCAGCTTGTAATCAATAAATTCTTAAGCAAGAAGTCAATGGATGAGCTGATTGAAGAGAATATCAAAAAAGCTGCGAAGAAGCGTGAGAAAAAAGATGCAGTTTCTGGAAAAGAGATCAATGCGATGGCACATAAAAATGTGAAGAACATTGATGAGCCGAAGAGAAAAACAACAAGCAGCAATAATATTGATTCTTATAAGCAAAATGCAAAACCAGGAAGTTTGGCATCGAAAGCAAATATGGTAAGTGATTTTAATAAAAACAAAAAATAGGCTAAACCAAAATTCTTATTTTTAGAAAGATAAGAATGTCAAGGAGGGTTTAAGATGAATGAGATTAGAGTATCAGCAAAAAAATGTAAGTGATGCAATTACAGAGGCAAGTATTCAGCTTGGAGTTACAAGCAGTGAACTAGAATATGAGGTAATCGAAAAGGGAAGTACCGGTTTTTAGGAATCGGAAGTAAACAGGCTGTGATCAGAGCTTGGAAAAAAGTGGTGGAAGAGCCTGTTGAGGAAGTAAGAGAAGAAGTTGAAGAAGTAAAACCTTCGTTGGAACAACAAATTGAAAAGGCAAAAGAAACTGTGGAATCACACAGAGAAGTAAAAAAAGAAGTGCATGTTAAGAAAGAACATGTGAAAGAGCCTGTGAGAAGAGAAGAAAAACTTTCGGAAGTACAGGAAAGTACAAAAGAAGCTTGTGAAAAATTCTTGCATGATGTCTTAAAAACAATGGGAATGGAAGTTGAGATTACTTCAAGTATTGATCAGGATGGCGCTTTGTGTATCGAGATGCAGGGCGAGCATATGGGAATTCTCATCGGAAAACGTGGACAGACTTTAGATTCTCTTCAGTATTTGACAAACCGTGTAGCGAATAAAATGCAGGATGGTTATGTGCGTGTCAAACTAGATACAGAAAATTATCGTCAGAGAAGAAAAGAGACATTAGAAAATCTTGCAAAAAACATTGCTTACAAAGTAAAGAGAACAAAGAAACCTGTTTCATTAGAGCCTATGAATCCTTATGAAAGAAGAATTATTCATTCAGCACTTCAAGCGGATAAATATGTGTCTACACACAGTGAAGGTGAAGAACCTTATAGAAGAGTAGTAGTGACATTGGCAAGAAAATAAATGTGAATTGGGGGACGGGGGTGATATCATATCATCCCCGTCCTTAGTTACACTTGGAGGAAAAAGTATGAAAACAGATACAATTGCAGCAATTGCGACAGCTATGACGAATTCAGGAATCGGAATTGTCAGAATGAGTGGTGATGAAGCATTTGAAATTATCCAGAAGATTTATAAAGGAAAAAAAGAAAAATATTTTCAGGAAGAAAAAGGTTACACAATACATTATGGATATATTGTAGATGGTGAAGAGACAATTGATGAAGTGCTTGTGATGATCATGCGGGGACCACATAGCTTTACAGGTGAAGATACGGTGGAGATCAATTGTCATGGCGGTGTTTATGTGATGAAACGCATTTTGGAAACTGTGATCAAATATGGAGCGAGACCTGCCGAGCCCGGTGAATTTACAAAGCGTGCATTTTTGAATGGGAGAATGGATTTGTCTCAGGCAGAGGCGGTCATCGATGTCATTCATTCCAAAAGTGAGTATGCACTGAAGAGTTCTGTGAGCCAGTTAAAAGGAACGGTTCATCAGAAGATAAAGAAAATAAGAGAGGAAATTTTGTATCACACTGCATTTATTGAGACTGCCTTAGATGATCCGGAGCATATCAGTGTGGATGGATATGGTGGAGAACTGAAGGTGGTTGTGGATAAACTACTGGAAGAACTGAAGGCATTGTTGATAAGTTCTGACAATGGACGTATTATCAAAGAAGGGATTAAGACGGTTATTGTCGGAAAACCAAATGCAGGAAAGTCCTCGCTTTTAAATGTATTGGTCGGTGAAGACCGTGCGATTGTGACAGATATTGAAGGGACAACGAGAGATGTTTTGGAGGAATCCATTCAGCTTCAGGGAATCAGTCTGAATATCATGGATACCGCAGGGATCCGCAATACAGAGGATATAGTGGAAAAAATCGGTGTGGACAAAGCAAAAGAGCATGCGAATGAGGCTGATTTAATTATTTATGTTGTAGATGCATCTAGAAATCTGGATGAGAATGATATGGAGATCATTCAGATGATTCAGGATAAAAAGGCAGTGATTTTATTAAATAAATCAGATCTTGCTACTGTTGTATCAAAAGATATGTTAAAATCATATATTGAAAAGCCGATGATTGAGATATCTGCAAAAGAAGAGAGTGGAATCAAAGAGTTGGAACAGACATTAAAGGATATGTTTTTCCATGGAGATATTTCTTTTAATGATGAGGTTTATATTACAAATATTCGTCATAAGGCGGCAATTCAGGATGCTTATGACAGTTTGGAAAAAGTAAATATGAGTATAGAAAATAATATGCCGGAGGATTTTTATTCCATTGATTTGTTGGATGCGTACGAATCTCTTGGAAGCATTACCGGCGAGAGATAGGAGAAGATTGGTAAATGAAATATTCAGTAAATTCTGTATGGGAAAATAAAGATGAATATGATGTAGTTGTAGTCGGAGCAGGGCATGCAGGCTGTGAAGCGGCGCTTGCCTGTGCACGACTGGGGATAAAAACAATTAATTTTTACAGTGAGTGTGGATAGTATTGCTTTGATGCCTTGTAATCCAAATATCGGAGGAAGCTCGAAAGGACATTTGGTAAAGGAAGTAGACGCACTCGGCGGTGAGATGGGGAAAGTGATCGATCAGACATTTATCCAGTCAAAAATGTTAAATAAGTCAAAGGGGCCGGCAGTACATTCGTTGAGAGCACAGCAGATAAAGCAAATTACAGCAAGACGATGCGCATGGTTTTGGAAAATCAGGAAAATCTTGAAATCAAACAGGCGGAAGTGACAGACATTCTTGCAAAAGACGGAAAAATTGAGGGAGTGCAGACCTACTCCGGAGCAGTTTATAAATGTAAAGCTGTTATTTTGTGTACAGGAACGTATTTGAAAGCGAGATGTATTTATGGAGAAATCAGTCAGGAGACAGGACCAAACGGACTTCAGGCAGCGACTTATCTGACAGATTCCTTGAAAAAACTCGGAATCGAGATGTATCGCTTTAAAACAGGAACACCGGCAAGAATTGATAAAAATTCCATTGATTTTTCAAAGATGGAGGAACAATTCGGTGATGAGAGAGTCGTTCCGTTTTCATTTACGACAAATCCGGAAGATGTTCAGATTGAGCAGGCATCTTGTTGGCTGACTTACACAAACGAAAAGACACATGAGATCATTCGGGCAAATTTAGACCGTTCTCCATTATTTTCAGGTATGATAGAAGGAACCGGACCGAGATATTGTCCATCTATTGAAGATAAGGTAGTGAAATTTGCGGATAAAAATAAGCATCAGGTATTTATTGAGCCGGAAGGTTGGATACAAATGAGATGTATGTGGGAGGAATGTCAAGTTCGCTGCCGGAGGATGTGCAGTATGCTATGTACCGCAGTGTACCGGGGCTTGAACATGCAAAAATCGTGAGAAACGCATATGCGATTGAGTACGACTGTATCGATGCCAGACAGCTTTATCCAACATTAGAGTTTAAGAATGTTGGAGGTTTGTACAGTGGGGGACAATTCAATGGAAGTTCCGGATATGAGGAAGCTGCCGCACAAGGGCTTGTAGCGGGGATAAATGCGGCTTTAAAGATCTTAGGCAGGGAACAGATCGTCTTGGATCGTTCGCAGGCTTATATCGGCGTTTTGATTGATGATTTGGTTACAAAAGAGAGCCATGAGCTTACCGTATGATGACGTCCCGTGCGGAATATCGTCTGTTGCTCCGTCAGGATAATGCAGACCAGCGTTTGACAAAGATTGGACATGAGATCGGATTGATTTCAGATGAGCGTTACGAGTATCTTTTGGAAAAAGAAAGAATTATTGTATCTGAGGTAGAACGATTAGAACATACAAATATCGGTGCAGCACAGGAAGTACAGGATTTACTTGTGAAATATGGAAGTACACCTTTGAACTCAGGAACAACACTTGCAGAATTGATTCGCAGACCAGAACTTTCTTATGAAGTATTAGAGCCGATTGATAAGAGAAGAAATATCGTACAAAAATGTGCGGAAAAATATCCTGAAAATGTAGATAAATTGTGTCAGGAAGTTGTAGAGCAAGTAAATATCAATATTAAATATGATGGATATATTAAGAGACAGCAAAAGCAAGTAGAGCAGTTTAAAAAGTTGGAAAAGAAAAGAATTCCAGAAGATATTGACTATGATGTGATTAAGAGTCTTCGTATCGAGGCAGTGCAAAAATTGAAGCAGTATCGTCCTTTGTCCATCGGGCAGGCATCTAGAATTTCAGGAGTATCACCTGCAGATATTTCTGTATTGTTAGTATATTTGAGTGGAAAGAATGAAACGAGGTAGTTGTGAATGAGTCAGATATTTGAGAATAAGTTAAAAGAGCTTGGCATTGTATTAAATGATGAGCAGAAACGTCAATTTGATTCTTTTTATGAACTCTTGGTGGAATGGAATAAGGTCATGAATCTGACTGGTATTACCGAATATGAAGAGGTAAATGAAAAACATTTTGTGGATAGCTTGTCGATAACAAAGGCGATTGACATGAATTGTGTGGATAACTTAATTGATATTGGAACGGGAGCTGGTTTTCCGGGAATTCCGTTAAAGATTGCATTTCCTCATCTGAAAGTAGTATTATTGGACTCATTAAATAAAAGAATTAAATTTTTGAATACAGTAATTGAGGAACTTGAATTGATTGACATAGAAACAATTCACGGAAGAGCAGAAGATTTTGCAAAACAGGGAGAGTATCGGGAACAATTTGATCTTTGTGTATCAAGAGCAGTGGCAAACTTATCCACACTTTCTGAGTATTGCATGCCATATATCCACACTGGTGGAATGTTTATCCCCTACAAGTCTGGAGAAATTGAGGAAGAGGTGACTGGGGCAAAGAAAGCAGTGCATGTGCTTGGTGGAAAAATTGAGGATGTGGTGAAGTTTCAACTTCCGGGAACTGAAATTGGTCGTTCTTTTGTAAAGATAAAAAAATATCAAAACACACCAAAAAAATATCCGAGAAAAGCAGGATTACCTGCAAAGGAGCCAATAGCATAAAAATCAGCATATCATCTTAGATGATATGCTGATTTTTTATGAATAATTATAATTCAAATAGAATTTTTATCTGTTCGAGGACTTTTTCTGGTACCTCTAATTGTGGCAAATATTTTGCTTTTTTAATCGTTTGCACTTCAATTGCGGGAGTATAAGACTGATATTGTTGCGCATATTCTTTGTAAGTAGGGTTTCCACTTCCAACTAAAATAAAAATACTATTATCAATATGAGTTAGACATTCTGTAATATTTGCAGTTGTATATTTTCCCTTAATACTTGCAAATAAATATTTAGATTGCGTTTTCGAAATCTGAGCTGATTCACAGTAAGTCTTAACTATTTCATCATCAACAAATTGAGGATTGTAGAAATATTCGGTCATAAAAGTTGTTCAATACTATCTTTACTATGCAGAAGATTAAACAGAAGAGTTCCAATAAAAAGGAATGTTAATAATAAATTTTAAACATTTTTGTTCGTTTTGTAGGAACTTTTGATATAGAGGAAATACTAGGAGGATTAATCAATAGTATTCTATCTATTATTTCATCATTGTTATGGCAAGCCATTAATACAAAAGAACAAGAGTTCCAGTAACAATGACATCTGCCTTTTCACCAATAACATTGTTAATAAAGTCCGTGACTAATTGCACATATAAAAAGTTTGTGTAGGTGAAATTGGGTTTATCAGATTTTCCACATCCTAACAGGTCTAATGTATACACAGTATTTTTCTTAGAAAGATCAGAAACAATTCGATTCCATTCGTATTCTGAACTGCACGCTGAAAGATCGTGAATTAATAAAATTGGTTTGCCAGTGCCCTCTTTTGTATAGAAAATTTTTCCAAATCTCCATCATAATAAAGACCTTCTTTTCTGCCGAGCAAATTATCAATAGTGGACATAAAATAAATAAGTTTATTGATAATGTGGATGATAAAGGTTGCCAAAACAGTTAAAGAAGCATAAGTTGCGAGTTTCTTTTTCCAGTTCATAAAGCACCTGCCTTTCTTATAAATACTTTTCTTTTATTATACTACACAAAGGAAATCAATACAACAATGGAGTAAATGTTTCACGTGAACATTTTTAGTCCAGTACAGTATAAAGTAACTACAATATTTTTTTGTTTCACGTGAAACATTTTGTGTAGATTATAATTTAAAAAGGTGGTATAATTATCTGAGGACAGAAAGGGGTAGCTGAAAAAATGGGAAGAATAATAGCTGTAGCCAATCAAAAGGGTGGTGTAGGTAAGACAACAACTGCAATCAATTTATCCTCATGTTTGGCATCATTAGGGAAAAAAGTATTAGCTATAGATATGGATCCACAAGGAAATATGACGAGTGGTCTGGGAATTGATAAAAATGAGGTCGAATATACTGTTTATGAATTAATTCTTGGACAAGTTGGTATTGAGAAGGTTATTTGTAAAGATGCTTTGGAAAACCTTGATGTGTTGCCAACAAATATAAATTTATCAGCTGCAGAGATTGAATTAATAGGAGTAGAAGAAAAAGAATTTATTATTCGAAAAGAAGTGGATAAAGTCAAAAAAAATTATGATTTTATAGTAATTGATTGTCCACCTTCATTAAGTATGCTCACGATTAATGCAATGACTACTGCTGATAGTGTACTGGTGCCTATTCAATGTGAATATTATGCATTAGAAGGATTAAGTCAATTAATACATACAATTGATTTGGTAAAGGAACGTTTAAATCCAGAATTAAAAATAGAAGGTGTTGTATTTACAATGTATGATGCCAGAACTAATTTATCATTACAGGTAGTTGAAAACGTAAAAGATAATTTGCAACAGACAATTTATAAAACAATTATCCCTAGAAATATTCGTCTTGCTGAAGCACCGAGTCATGGATTACCAATTAATCTATATGATCCAAAATCCTCAGGTGCAGAAAGTTATATGTTGTTGGCAGAAGAGGTAATTAATAAAGGAGAAAAATAATGGCAGTAAAGCGTGGAGGATTGGGAAAAGGGCTGGATAGTCTGATTCCGGATCATAAGACTGTAAAAACAACTGAAAAGAAAAAAGCCGGAAGTAGAAGAAAAAAAAAGAAGGCGAACAGCTTGTTAATATTAATAAAGTAGAGCCAAACCATGAGCAGCCAAGAAGACATTTTGAAGAAGATTCATTATTGGAACTTGCTGATTCCATCAAACAATTTGGAGTCTTACAACCTCTAATTGTTCAAAAAAGAAATGACTATTATGAAATTATTGCAGGCGAAAGAAGATGGAGAGCCGCAAAAATGGCTGGAATAAAAGAAATTCCGGTAATTATTAAAGAATATACGAAAAGAGAAGCAGTTGAGATTGCTTTGATTGAAAATATACAGAGAGAAAATCTGAATCCAATTGAAGAGGCAATGGCATTTAAGCGACTTTTGACAGAGTTTTCACTCAAACAAGATGAAGTGGCAGAGCGTGTTTCAAAAAGCAGAACAACAGTTACCAATTCTATGCGGTTACTAAAATTGGATGAAAGAGTTCAACAGATGATTGTAGATGATATGATTTCCACAGGACATGCGAGAACCTTGCTTGCAATTGAAAATCATGAAGAACAATATAATCTTGCAAATAAAATTTTCGATGAAAAAATTAAGCGTACGAGAGACAGAAAAACTCATTAAAGAACTAAAAAATCCAAAGAAAGAAAAAGAAAAAAAAAAGTCGTTGAAAATGATTTTAATTTATAAAGATTTAGAAGAGAAAATGAAAACAGTCAATGGGAACGAAGGTTCATGTAAATCCCAAAAAAAAGGGAAAAGGAAAAATTGAGATTGAATATTACTCAGACGAGGAACTCGAACGTATATTCGAGCTCATTATGACTGTTACAAATAATTCATAAGGGTAAAAGAGGAAACTTGTAATATGGAAAGTAAGTTGTTGGAAACAATAGGAATTGATCCAGGTATTATCTTGATTGCAATGTTTGTTTTAATAATTATATTGTTTTTTATTGCAATCCGCACCAATATGAAATACAATCGTTTAAAAGCCAGTTATACAACGTTTATGCGTGGAAAGAATGGTAAAACTTTAGAAGATAGTATTTTTGAAAAATTTAGTGAATTGGATAATATGGTGGATACGGTTCAAAAAAATCGTAAAGATATTCGAGAACTGAACAAAAACGTCAGAGCTAATTATCAAAAAGTTGGAATTGTAAAATATGATGCTTTTAATGAAATGGGTGGAAAATTAAGTTTTGCAATCGCATTACTTGATGGAAAAGACAGTGGATTTATTTTAAATTCTATGCATAGCAGAGATGGCTGTTACAATTATGTAAAAGAGATTGTAAATGGACAAAGTTATATCGAACTGTCAGAAGAAGAAGCAGAATCATTAGAAAAAGCGATGTATCAGGAAACATTTGGACTTGATTTAAAAATATCAAAAGTAGAGAGTAGAGAGAAGACCATGTTAGATATCAAATTTTTA
>ENA-OQAN01001377-OQAN01001377.1-human-gut-metagenome-genome-assembly--contig:-NODE-1377-length-10691-cov-1.464786_pt1 | contig 10691 bp, 21 predicted proteins | sample MGYA00242735_ERZ504527 | MGnify/ENA primary metagenome ERZ504527 (study PRJEB26092, sample SAMD00036230) | human gut metagenome | host: Homo sapiens | study: EMG produced TPA metagenomics assembly of...
GCCATTATCCAGGCTTTCGGTTTTTTCTTCGGACATCGGTTCAGGAAATTATATTTCCCGTAAACTGGGAGCACAAGACTACAAGAGCGCTGAGAAAATGGCTATCCTTTACGATTCAAATCCCATTGAATTAAACCTATTTTGTCCGTGATAGTTCATAAAGCAGGTGCCTCCGAATCATCCATGAGCCTTCTTTTTATACTCACGTGAAAAAGCAATCATTTTACCTTCATCGTTGAAGAACGGGTATAGCTTATCACCTCTGAATGGGGACCATAACACGCTTTTCAGTTTCTTGGTGGGCTTGACCTTCCCCCCGAAGGTAGTCTTTATTTTCTTCCAGAACTTCGCCCAAAATGAATCATCATCAGTGACATACCAATACTCGGCTACTTCCTGTTCGGATAACCAAGCACGAACAATCTTCTTGTTCTGATATTTGATTTTGTTGGATTTAAATACAGCCTTTACCGCATCCAACAGCTTCTTTTCATCATCATCAGTCGGAGTGCAATCCATAGACGGTTCTGTGCCGACCGTGAAAGCTGTTTGAATGTTCACTATATCTTGTTCCAATGGAATGGAAATACGGTTCACCGGTTCAGTCTTATACTTTGCTTCGATTTCATAAGTCTTACCAGTTTTTTCATCGAAGTGTTTCTCTGCTTCTTTTTCAAGAACCTTTCTGTCCGGATACTTCTTTTTGTCAACCATGATTTCATGGCGTTCCGGATTCCAATCGTCCCAAAGTTTACAACGGTCGGGAAGTTCAGTTTTCCTACCTTTCTTCAGGTAGTTTATCTTCTGCCCGATGTCAGGGAGTGCTAATATTTTTTCTAAATTCAATGGCATAATCTATAATTTTAGTGAGTAAATATTCCTGTTAAATCTTTCGGTTTCTTGAATCTTACCAAGAAGCTCCACCCAATACATAGTAACGTACAGCATCTATTCCGTGATTGTCATGGTCTTCCGGTTCGTTGATATAGTTCCCGTCCTTATCCTTTGCCCAAACATACTTTCTGAACTCGCTTTGCAAGTTGTACGAGCGTTTGGTTATATAAATCTCCATATCTTTCATTTTGTCAATTCCGGCATTGATAGAGCCTGCACCTTTCTCTACGGCATATATCTTGATTCCTCCGTTGTGTATCTCTTGAATCAAACGTGGGTCTGCGCTGTCAGCAATGACTTTCAAACCCCACGGGCGAAGAGTCTTGATGATGTCAGAAGAAAGCAATCCAGTACGGTAATCCACTTCATCCAAGTAAAGGGCGTTATCAACGATACCACAACGAATGGAAGCAGACGGGTCATGCGTATAACCGAAGTCTTGCCCGAAAGCAATTTTCTTTGCCCAAGCCGGGAACTCGTCAACAATTCCCCACTTCTTGAACACAGCACCTTCTGCAACGTCAGCCCAGCGACCGATAACCACATGAGCATACTTTTCAGGATTACCCACCTTCATATCCTCCACTTCTTTCAGGAACTCAGGAGAAAGGTTATCCAAATTATCAAAGTAAGTCGTATGAATGTGGAGCACATTCGGATGAGTGGAAATCTGAACCTGCACACCGTCAATCTCTACCAGCTTGTGAGTTTTCTCAATGTATTTCTTGTAGATGAAGTGATTGGAATCGCATGGGTTCATTATAATGATAATCCGGTTCTGAATACCCTTCTTGCGAATGGAGAGCATTATCTTGTCGAACTCATCTTCGCTTGTCCACTCTTCCGCTTCATCGCAGACGAAAGTCGTAATGCCTTGAATGGATTTCAGTTTTGCTGTCTGGTTCCCGGAAGAAGTCTTGATACCCCGGAACATGATACGGCTCTTAGTCATCTTATTGACTATGTCCGTCTTTGTGGTCTTGAAATATTTCGTGGTACCGTCCAAATCTATCTTTTCCATCATTTCCGGAATGATAGACATCCCGGCAGATACCATCGTGTAACGGGTATAAAGAATCTGGTGAACAATCTTCTCTACGGGAGTCATTTCAAAAGTCAACCGCTCAATGAAAGCAGAAGCATTGAAAGACTTTCCGCTACCACGCCCACCGGTGATAAGAATTATAAATTTTTCCTTATCCTCATATAATGGATGGTAAATTTCTTGAGGTACTATCATTTCAGCTTGTCTTTAATCCAAGAATCAATGTTGATGCCATGCTCTATGTCTGTTGGAATATCAGCGTCTTCTGACTCTTCACCAAACCCTTCTTTTCTTCCTAATGTAGAAAGCAAATAACGAATCATATAACCATCTGACGTTCACGCCAACCAATAAAATTTCCTTTTTCATCCTTTTCGGGAATACCCAATGCTAGGACACGGCAGAAACCAAGCATTCGTCAACTAAAGCCCCACGCTCATCCGATATAGCATCCTTAAACTCCACATCGTCTTTCGCCCATTGGTATATAGTTTTCCGAGCCACTTTGAAAATAGCGGCCACCTTAGTCAGATTCCCACCGGATTTACGGAGAATCTTCCTAAAATCTTCTATTTTTGGTTTCTTTCCCATATTCTTGCACACGGGCGCACGTATCTGTTACTTTCGTCACTTAATCATTTTCAATACATCTTCTCCTTTAGCGAACTTGTCATCTGTACTGATACCAAGCAAATCGCAAAAATCTTCCTTAGCTTCATAAGAAGAAAACGACAGCATTATATACGCCTCCTCGTTTTGTTGTCTTTCTATTGCCGAATCTCTTACTTGCTGCTTAACAGCTTTCATGTGTTCTTTTTTCTCCTCGTATGTTTTTTCATCCGTAGGCTGAGTTTCTATTTCATCAAACGATGATACAGAGGATAATAAATCATCCAAAGAATCAGACAAAGGAGGAATAGCTGTATTTATAGAAAGAATATCGTTGAGTTCTCCAATATCCAATCCAACATCCGTATAATCTATATCAGAGATATAACCAGCTATAAGGTCTATATCAGGTTTTGTGTTCCCTACTGCCATATATGTAAGCTGTTCCTTTTCAACTTTATCATCTAAATTCACAACCTCTACCTTTACGTCATAATCAGTGCTTGGAGTACCATCATATTTGTAATACAAATCCATTGCTTTAATTCTCCGATGCCCGTCAATCAGATTTCCTGATTTCTCATTCCATACAATACCACCAAGAAAACCAACTTTCTGCAAATTTTTCTTTTGCAGTTTTACCTTCTCGTCCGAATGCCTTTTAGGATTAATCGGATTAAGGTTTATTTGGAAGCGTTTTATAACCCTTGTTTCACTTTGTTTTAATTCTTTCATAGTCATATTCAAACAATTTCCGTTCTACCAATGGATATTCATTTATAACTTTTTTTAAATCACATGGATATTTATAACGAAGAAATAACAAGTAATTAATATCCGTTATGTCAGTACCAGATGACTGATGTTTCCCTCCGTATGATTCGGGGTTGATTAGACTTTTTCGACTAATGTACTCCAATACATCTTTATTCCGATATTCCGATAATGGATAGCACTTCTTTTGTGCTTCATTGATTCCATTCATATCGTATGTGCGTAACATTAAACGTCGATTCATCGAATCAGATTGCTTGAAACCAAAGAAAGCCCATTCAATATTATATTTCTCCCTTACTATATCGGTAAGTTGAGCCATATTGTACAACTTTTGCTTCTCATTTCTGACACATCCCATATATCCAATGCGCCTGTATGAATAAAGAGCAAAGTGCGGAATTTGAATATATTTCATATTAGGGTACTTCTTACAAGCGTAATTTATATACCGATTAATGTGAGATAAGTCTTTAACGACATACATATAGACGCAAACGATCTCTTTGAAATAAGGTGATATTAGGTCTAAAAAGGCTATACTGTCCTTGCCCGATGCCGAGTGAAACAATATAACCCTGTCAGTCTTCTTTGCGACAGCTTTAATTATATCTATCGCTTTCTTCATTAGACAACTCTGCCTCCTATACGGCGGTTAATTCTTGCTCTTTGAGCTGCATTTCTACCGGTAGACTGAAAACGACCTGCTTCATAATCTTTTCGAGTACGATACTTTCGACCACTTGCATCCGTTGCATACGTTTCTGGCATAATCTTAATTTTTTTAATTAAACAATCTTTTTACCAACAAACAAAGCCACCGAAATGGCTTATATTATTTCAAACCTGAATGACTTATGATTTCACAAATATGTAAATAGTAAAATAATGGTAGCTCTTTCGGTGGATTCTTCTTGAACTCTTTTAATTGTTCATCAAAATCGTGAAAATCAAATTCATCGTGCATGAATTTTATACCTTCTTCTGTTACTTCACCTATACCAATTTCATCAATGGCAACATCAAGTGTCATGGTGCACCAGTACTATAAAAATGGATAGCCTCTATATCAGTTCTTAAGACAGGCTTGCATTCATCTTCATGCCCCGATTTTCTTAATTTCTCATTCTCGTCAACTTGCGCAAAATCCGTGAACATTTTTTCGTATTTTGTACTAAGCATACGTGTTTCTATGTCTTTTTTGCCATTTAAAATAGCCAAGGCATTTTTCTTTTTGTCATTACAAAGCGAATACGCTTCTATCTCTTGCCCATTATAACTAATCTTCATATTACTATATCGTTATAAAAAATTATACCATAAAAAGGTTGTACCCCAAAGGTACTACCACAACCAAAGATAACGAAATATCTTCAATCGTTATACACGACAATCGGTTTATTGTCGTGAACTAAGCCATTTATCCCGTCTTTCTCTACACGCCTCTAAGGTAGGTGCACAACAAGCAAACAGTTCGCCACTTCAGTGCGATAGTCATATTGGTACATTCTTACTCTCTTACCTTTCAACTTGGTGTTGTAGGTAGTGTAATTCTCCTTACCGGGCTGGCATACGCTGCAACCTCTTTCGTCGTTAATTGAGTTCATAAGCCAATCTCTATTTTAATTCAACACCATTTATCCAATTTTCTATGTCTTTTATATGGTTCTCCATATTTTCAATAGCAGACTGAATATTTTTTATCTCTTGCTTTTTGTTTTCAATCTTCTTTCGATAATCAGATATTATTCTCTGTCCTTTGTTTTCTGCACACTTTTTCTTGCTTACATAGTAATAACCATCATCATCGGTGTGCCACATATACGATCTGTCAATCTCTATTTCTTCGCCATCATCATCTGTCGAGGTGAATGTGTCAAAACCGCAAGTCTGCATCATTTCTACATACTTGTAAACGTCTTTCAATCCATCGACCTTGTTTATTTTAACTATACATGGATGCTTGGATTCTACACCGAAATTCTTGCAAAATGTGGATTTTACAAGGATAAAATCATCTATAAATCCACACACTTCATAAACACCGATACCTCGTAATGTTATATACTTATACAGCTTATCTCCTATCGAAAGCGGTGTATTCGCCTTTCTATTAGTCACTATTTTTCTTTTACTATATCCATAATCATTCATTTTTAAGTAAATTCAACATCACTAAGATTAAGCACACCTTTATCAGTAACTCATACCCTATGTATGTAGCCGATTTGCCGTTTATAATGTACCAATCTACTTGATTATCATCGTCCCCACGCGCAAAAAGCAAGTCATGTGTTACGCTGTTACCTCTCTTTAAGCCTATGAATAGTTTAGATTATAGCAGCTTATTTCGGGTATATGCTTGAATATACTTGTATCTATACCGTCATAGACACCGTACTTCTTCTTGAAATGTTCATCCATAATCATTTATTTTATAAGTTCTCTAACATACATTGCTCGCATTGATGAAAGAAATCATTTCTTCTCAACTTTGAAGCAATTTCATAAGCTATATCATACGCCAGCTCGTCTAAATCTTCGCCTAAGTAATATGTCTCGTCTTGCAGGCAGGCGAAATCTTCGTCCCGTTCTATCTGTTCTTTGAAGTATTCAAATCCTACCTTTTCATCTTCAAAGAAATCCAACCATATCCAACTATCTTTGCTGATACCGTCTAATTGACGTTTGAGAGATTGGTATGCTAATTTTAAAAGTTCTTTGTTCATAATCAATCTATATTTAATGTCTCACGTTCAATCTTTCTTCACTCGTATAAGCCACGACAATCCCGGTTTCATCATGCCGTATCGTGACATACTTTTCGCCTCTTTCTATGGTAGAAAAGTCACACATAGAGCACAACCTACCTAATACTTTGCCCAATTGCTTCATCAGTGGGGCTTCAGGGCTGATAACTAAAACTAAATCTGCTTTCATAATCGTGTATATTGTGGTAGCTCGAAAGCTACCGGATTAGAACTCAACCAATATCAATCTTTCTAAAGAACCTGATGCTTTCACCCACATATGATTATGTCCGAAATCATAATCGAAAAACAGTTTAAAGTAAGGGTATTGTACTGTTAAAGAGTTCATTACAGCCCTTTAACTCGTCTTCTGACATACAAGAAGTTATTTCATTGATTATTTGAACGAAAAGGTGTAAAACTTCTGGTTCATTATTCAATAACGGTTTTTCTATAACTGCTTTTAAAAATATATTTTCTTTCATATTCTTCTATATTGCGCAGGGCTTTCGCCCTGCTGATTAAACTTATGCTAATTCTATCGCTCTTGCAGGCACACAAATCATAGTCCATGTTTTGCCCTCTTTTAGGTAATCCACAGAGTATTCAACTTCAAAAGTGCAAACATTCATATCAACACCTGAAATAGTACCTTCTACCTTACCATTTTTAGTAGTTACGACTACTGATTGACCTTTCTTAAATTCTGTTGCTTTCATATCTTATATGTTTTAATTGTTATTACTTCGTTTCTGATGATGCAAAGATAAAGCAAACTTTATTAAACACAACAAGTTTGATAAAGTTTTATTTATTACTTAACATTATTTAATAAAGCAAACTTATCCTAATTAGGTTATTTGATAAAGTTTGCGTTACTTTGCGGAGTAATTGAAATAAAGTATAGTTTATGGATTTGAGAATAAAAGAAATAATGAGCGAGCGAAACGTCACTTCCGCTTGGCTTGCGGAAAAGGTTGGCATTTCAAAGGTTGCAGTTAGCAATATCGTGACTGGAAAATCATCCCCCTCATTGGATAATCTTCTAAAAATAGCTGATGCTCTCAATGTGTCTATTACAACACTGATAGGGGAAGATAAGGAAGAGGAAGAAAACGTTATCGTCTGCCCCCATTGCGGAGGTAAAATCCATTTTGACGGAGAACCACGTATGCCGGACCATGAAAATATACAAGGAAAAGAATACTATAAATAAAGATAGAATTATGGATTTAGGACAATTATTTAAAGTCGATTATTGGTGGAAATTAGTACTTTTATGTGGCATCCTTCTTTCCGCAGCAGCAATGATATTTGATATACAATTTATTGAAAGAAGATATGTTTTAGGACTTGGATTAGGAATGACGTTTATTGGCATTGGGTATTGGAAAGCAAAATATGTAGCCCACGAATTTGTACCTGGTGGAATGTTTAAGTATGATGTATTTAAACATGACTGGGTAACAAAAAGCATTATAGGGGTAGGAATTATAATATCTCTCTACTTTTTTATTAGAATATTAATTCTGTTAGTTGTATAAAATTGAGCCGGAGCACTGAACTCCGGCCTGTTGATTTACTTTTTACGATTAATTTCATCACTCAATTTACCTTTGAGCATTTGAAGATATTCATAATCTCTTAATCCCTCCTGCCTTATATTTCTGCTAATGATTGCAGCTGTTTCAAAAGGTACTCCTTTTTCTGTGGCATTTTTCACTATTCTTCGTTCTTCTTTTTCATAATAGTCTTTATCATCAGACTAAAACCTCCTTTTTTAAAGTTAATACTAATATATCAACCTTTATGTATGCTTAAAAACGGAGTTATACACATAATACAAAGAATTTTGTGCAGAAAGCATCGTAAATATATGAATAATTATAATTCGATGGCTCAAAATTGAGTTAAAAAAACAAAGCGGTAAGTAATTCTTATCGCTTTGTTAATTGATTAGCCCTTTAATTCTTAACCGATTTACGATTTCGGTGTAAAGATACTCTATATCTCCACTAAAGTCCCCATAATTCTGATACAGAAACACGACATCAGCACAATTGTCGGAAATTGTACTCTTGGACTGAACACCCAATACCCTTGACATCTCTTCACGTAACCCTGCTGTCATTTTTCCACCAGCAAGCGAGCTTGGAGAAAACAGGTATAGGATAATGAAAATGAACTTCTTCCGCTGGGTAACACTGTCAATATTCGGTGGACATCCCTCTCATTCAGCAACTCAACGAAAATTTTGTAGATTTCATGGATAAGGCTTTTGTCTTTCAAAATCGGGGAAGTCAAGGTATTTTCTTCCTCTGAAAGTTCTGATTTCTCGATACGAATCTTTTTAAGACGAATTATTTTGTTAAAATCCAGTTTCATAACACGATTATTTTAAAAGTAAATAGTATATTTGCATCATAATCGTGTAAGGAAGAGCTGATTCATGGTCGTGCGTGGGTTGGCTCTTTTTCATTCTTCTTCATTCGTACTGACGAATGGTTTCTTTTCCAAATCATAGCAGGTGATATATACCGTTTCCCATTGACATCACATAGAGCAAGGGCATATCCTCTCTCCAGTATTTTAACCGGCTGATTGTTGCAATAGACTATACTTCCAACCGGAACTCTTATAAAATGGCGTACTATCATTTGATTATCTTTAGTTTGTTATACCAGCGTGAAGAAAAAAGGGAACCACCCGATTAAGAATGATTCCCCGAAAATGGTTACTTTATATAGTTTGCTCATGGCTATTTCTTTTTAAGTATTCAATACATTTCTTTACTCCGTCATCGAAACCCTGTTTATAGCCTTTAGTATGTTCCCCATCAGTTCGTTTACGGTAGCCTTGTGCCACTTTTCAAATAAAATTTCAGGCTTGTCTTGGTAGTGCATACCTACTTTCAGATATTGGCATTGAAACCATTCTTTACCATCGGTAAACCATTGGTATGTATCAATATCATTCCCTTAATTGCAGAAATACTACTCGGAACTCCATTTGTTCCGAATGAATCAATTACTGATTTTGCGTATTCTCGTACCGCTTCATACACATTTTGTTCTGAATATAATATCATATGTTAGTCACGATATAATAGTTCCCAAACTCCTTTACTTCACAATGAGGAAAACCCTCCTCCAACTCGCACTTTAAATGCTCGTAGTATTCTAACTCATAGCCGCTACGTTCATAAGTTACCGGATGATAATTTTCTTTATAGAACATCAAGAACAAGTTCTTGCCTTTAGGAATATCCATTAGTGCTTCGATTTCAATGTAACTGGCTGAACCAAACAAAGCAACTATGGTATTGAATACCATAAATTTCAGATTGAACATTTCAAACGGAATACACAAATTATGATATTTGGGATGCTTCTTTCTGAAAATTTCAAGCATCTCATTACTTGAATCGATACCGAAGTATTCATCCAAAGGTACTTTTAAAATATCAAGGAGCAGTCCCGTACCACATCCCACATCAAGAATTATTCCGGGAACATCAAAAAGCATCGAGGCTATTTTATTATTCTCCTCAATGCTAACTTCATCTTTAAACAGAGAATCGTAACTCTCTGCAATTGCACCATACTGATTTACTGCGTACATACTTTATTATTTTTTTGATTTACAAAATAAAGATACCGAATAATCCATGAACAGACTATCCGGTATTAAAGAAGTTACTGACACGATTTGGCAGTAAAAAACTGAGATTCCATTATTTTTTCATTGTATAGCTTTTGGCATAGTTTTTGTTACATCATTTTAAATAATTAAAAACAAAAAAAATATGAAAAAAATTATTGCACTACAAGGTAGAGCACAATGTGGCAAAACAAGCACATTGAATCTTTTAATTGATTTATTAACAGTAGCAACAAGTAAGCACACTTCAATGCCCCTCCCACATAAAGGAGATAGACAAGAAATATTTAAAATTAATGGTGTTACTGTGGGTATTGCTACTGGTGGAGACACGCAAGCTATTGTCAAACAAAATTGCTTATTTTTTCAACAAAACAATTGCGATGTAGCGTTTTCTGCAATACGAACAAAAGGAAAGACATGTCAAGATTTAGATGCTTTTGCCAAACAATACGGATTAACAGTTAACAAACAATCCCAAAACATAGTCAATGATATTACAAAACAATATGCATCAAATCTAGCCAAAGCACAAGAACTCTATAATTTAATCTAAAAAATAATCACGATTGGCTGTCTCTCCCAGACAGCCTTTTTCATCCCTATTAGCGTTCTTGGTTCTTATCCCCACATTTATGTTCCAATAACTATTGAGGCTAGAGTACACAGTAACACAGATTATCAAAATCACTACAGTAAACCAAAACCAATTAAATTCCATATCCTATTTTATTATATTCCACTCACTTTCCATAATCACATGTTCACACTTATTGCATCTATGCAGATAAGTCGAAAATGGAGCCGATGTATAATCTTCGACAGCGATTTCTATGCTGCCACATTCCGGACATTCTATTTTCACTTTCTTTGATACCAGGATAATCCCAGAAAGAAAGCTTTCCTCTCACGTTCTTGATAGGTTTAGCATAGAGAATAGGATTAGCCAGTACCAATTA
>ENA-OQAN01001378-OQAN01001378.1-human-gut-metagenome-genome-assembly--contig:-NODE-1378-length-10677-cov-2.670900_pt1 | contig 10677 bp, 13 predicted proteins | sample MGYA00242735_ERZ504527 | MGnify/ENA primary metagenome ERZ504527 (study PRJEB26092, sample SAMD00036230) | human gut metagenome | host: Homo sapiens | study: EMG produced TPA metagenomics assembly of...
GCAAGAGGCACATGCTATGCAGGCATAGCAGACATTTTGCTCCGCAAAACAAGGAGGAAAATCCTCTGCTCCTGCAAGGCAGTCGCATTTTGCTCCGCAAACAAGGAGGAAATCCTCTGCTCCTGCATGGGCAGTCGCATTTTGCTCCGCAAAACAAGGAGGATTAAAATGCTTCCACAAGCGTTTTTAAACAGAATGGAATCAATGCTCGGAAATGAATATCCGGCATTTTTAGAAAGTTATGACAAGGATAAATATCAGGCATTACGGTTAAATAGTATCAAGGGAGATACTGCGCAGATGAAGGAAAAAGTACCTTTTTCCCTGCAGCCGGTAGCCTGGGCGAAAGATGGATTTTACTATGAAAAAGATGACACTCCGGGCAGGCATCCGCTTCATGAGGCGGGCGTGTATTATATCCAGGAGCCGAGTGCCATGGCGCCGGTTTCCTATCTGATGGAAGATTATGATGTGGTGCAAAAAGAGCCAGCAGCCTGTCAGGAGCGGATCTTAGATCTGTGCGCAGCTCCGGGCGGAAAGAGCACGCAGATCGCAGCAAGAATGCATGAAATGTATACATCCGGGAAATGGAAAGAGCCGGGAATGCTTATCTGTAATGAAATCCATCCGGCACGCGCGAAGATTTTATCTGAGAACGTGGAGCGGATGGGGATTGCAAATGCAATGGTGACGAACGAGACGCCACAGCGTTTAGCGGAGATGTTCGAGGATTATTTTACCCGTATTCTGGTGGATGCGCCGTGTTCCGGGGAAGGCATGTTCCGCAAAAATGAGGCGGCATGTGAAGAGTGGAACCCTGAAAATGTCAGCCTTTGTGCCGAAAGGCAGGATGGAATTTTAGACTGTGCGGCTTCAATGCTTGCACCGGGCGGCAGGATCGTGTATTCGACCTGTACCTTTGCGCCTGCGGAGAATGAGGGCAGTATGACACGCTTTTTGCTGCGTCACCCGGAGTTTCATATTGTGGAAGTGAAAAAGGCAGAGGGTATGTCGGCAGGAGTACCGGAATGGGCTTATTTCGGGGAAAAAATGGGACAGGTATTGCCTGAGATTGCACAGACGATCCGTCTCTGGCCACAGCATCTGAAAGGAGAGGGCCACTATCTGGCTGTCCTTGAAAAAGAGGGAACACTAAGACAGGGTTATTGCCGGAATGGGGAAGAAAAAGGAATCCCTGCAAAAGATCTGAAAGTACCGGGCAAAGGAATCGTGGAATTTCTGGATTTTGCGAAAGATACATTCGATCCACAGACATTAGCCGGACTGGAGAAAAATGGTACATATCTGAAATTTGGAGATTCAGCTTTACCTTGCACCGAAAGGTATGCCTTCTGTAAAAGGTCTTAAAGTCCTGCGACCGGGACTGCATCTTGGAACGGTAAAAAAGAACCGCATGGAGCCGTCACATGCGCTTGCACTGGCACTAAAAAAGAACAGGTGCGCTATACGGCAGATCTGGCTTCGGACGGAGAGGTGATTCGTGGTTATTTAAATGGCGGAACTTTTTCTTATGAGGGAGAAAAGGGATGGTATCTGATCATGGCAGACGGATTTAGCAGCGGCTGGGGAAAACTGGCGGGTGGAATCATGAAAACCACTATCCGAAAGGACTTCGAAAAATGTGGTAGTGTGAAAATGAGATTTTTGTCGGGGCAGAATGCCATTGTGCAGGGTGGAACGCTGATCGTACTGCTTATGGATCAAAAATCAATGAAATGGCATTATGGCGAGAAATATTAAATGTAATCATTACAATTACATCGGCTTTCTGATATGATTACTGCCAGAGAGAGGTGTTTAAGCAGTTTCAATAAAGAAAAAATAATGCAGAGATGTATATTCATTTACGGATACACATCTCTGCATTTTGTTTACGATTATAGCTATGCCTGCGCAGGATACAATCTATGATTCTGAACTTTGACTTGCAATTCTAAAAAGAATCCACTATCAGATTTTACCCATCAGGCACGTTCCTTCGCACCTGATTTTACTGTGAAAAATCCAAACTGCGCCGCAATCTTTTTCGCATAAGTCAGTGCAAAGAACAGGATAAAGCTGTCAATTGGCAGCATGATCACGTTTTTGATGACACGCGGACCAAGCAGTGCAATAAAGCCTTTTCCGTAAAGCATGGAGATCCAGAGCGTATTCAGACCGCAGTTGATGACCAGCTTTACAAAAAACTCGGCGATCACGATACGCTTGATTGAGACCGGACGGCGGTAGAGCAGGGTGCCGTAGATCAGACCGGAAAGCATGGCATTAAAGGTGAATCCAAAGAAAAACGGACCATCCGGTTTTAAGACATACTTTAAGAGGTCGAGTGCACCGCCAAAGAGACATCCGACCGCCGGACCGAATAAAAATTCAACGATGCGGTTTGGCAGCCCGGAAAAGCCGATCTTGATGTAAGGACCGAGCTGGATGCTTGCGACCATACTTAAGACGATGGCGAGTGCAGCTAAGAGTCCGCAGAGCACGACCGTCTTTGTGTGGCACAGTTCCTGAAGTGATTGTTGATACAGTTCCTTTAATTTTTTTCATAAAAAAGCCTCCTTCCTTAGCAGTTTCCTAAAACCACATAGAGGAGACATAAATACCTTTATGCAGCAGCGGGATGCGAATTCTGTACCGCAAACAAAAGCAGCGCCTTTGTTTTTCGTCCGTGTGACAACTCCCTGTTCACATGGCACTTAACGCACAGAGTTCTACTCTGCTAATATGAAATATTAGTTTTGACAAGTTTTGTTATAGCATACTGATAAGGCTTTGTAAAGAAGAACTTATATTTTGTGATGTATTTTTAAATATTTCTGATAAAACAGATTCCTGTAAAGGCTGATGACGGATCAGGATTTCAGTGTTAGAATAAAAGGTATCATGAGCGTAAGCAAACGGCGAATTGGATCATGTGACGATTTTGCACATGATATGAATGAAAATAATGTGGGAGGAAGCATATGAAGCTGACCGGTATCCATATAAAAAATTTTAAAGCGATCCACGAGATGAAAATCGACAGCATCGAAAATGCATTGATTCTGGTAGGACAGAACAATACAGGAAAGACAACGATCTTAGAGGCGATCCGTGCGGCTTTTGGAGATTATCATATTTCTGCGGAAGATTTTGACGGTGACTGTGCCAACATTGAGATGGATCTGTCATTAGAATTTTCCATTGAAGATTTAAAATGGCTGCATCAGAACGGCATAGTCAGCCAGTATAAAAGATATGAGACGTGGCTTGAGGATTTCTGTAAAAAGCTGCCATCATTTTCCGTGAACGAAGGAGAGTCAGGCGGTGTACTGCAGTTTACCTTTATCGCACACCGGGATGGCTGGGTGCGCTATCAGGATGGGGAGCACAAAAATAATTCCTGTATCCCGCAGGTGTTTCCGAAGATCTACTATCTGGATGCGGAACGTGATCTAAACCAGCTGCAGGGCGACCTTTTAATGCTGCAGGAGGATGAACTGTTAAAACGGATGCGTGCGGACACCTGTATGTTCAATCAGGCAAAAAAATGCGGGCACTGCTTTTCGTGTATCGGTCTGATCGAGAAGAAAACACCGGCAGAGCTGGATGCATTTGAGACAGCGAAACTTTTGGACTACAAGTTATACCAGTTAAATCTGGACGAGTTTGCGAGAAAAGTAAATCAGAATTATAAAAAGAACGGCGGACAGGATGAGATTTTATATTCGATGAACCGGGATGTGGAGCGGATGTTAAAAGTTACGACCGAGATCCACAATCCGGCGCAGAACCTGACCAGACCGGTGGCAAAGATGGGAAAAGGCATGCGCAGTATTTACATGTTGTCGCTGCTTGAAACATATACGGGAACGGAAAGTCGGATCCCGAGCATTCTTATGATCGAGGATCCGGAGATATTTCTGCATCCGAAATTACAGAAAGTTTCCGGGGAGATTTTATACCGCCTGTCCAGAAAGAACCAGGTGATCTTTTCCACGCACTCGCCAAATCTATTGGCGAACTTTAACAGCAGGCAGATCAGACAGATTGTTTTAGACGGCGAAGGATATTCGAAGATGTGTGAAAAGACGGATGTGAGTGCGATCCTCGAAGATCTCGGTTACACGGCAAGTGATCTGATGAATGTGAACTTTGTATTTATTGTGGAGGGGAAACAGGACAAGAGCCGCCTGCCGCTTCTGATCCGGAAATATTATTCGGAGACTTACGATGAGAGTGGAAAACTCTCAAGAATTGCGATCATCACGACAAACAGCTGTACCAACATCAAGACTTACGCAAACCTGAAATATATGAACCAGATCTACCTGCGGGATCAGTTTCTGATGATACGCGACGGGGATGGAAAAGACCGTATGGAATTAGGGCGGCAGCTCTGCCGTTACTATGAGCAGCGGAATTTGGAGGATGTTGACACTTTGCCAAAGGTCCGGCCGGAAAATGTCCTGATTTTAAAATACTACTCATTTGAAAACTATTTTTTCAACCCCAAAGTGATGACCGAACTTGGTGTGGTCGAATCTGAGGAGGCATTTTATGAGACGCTGTTTGAAAAATGGAAGGAGTATTTACACCGTCTTAGCAGCGGGAAACATCTGACGGAGGTGCTTGGATTTGAGATGCAGAGCATTTCTGATATCAAAGCACATATGGAAGAAATAAAAATCTATTTGCGTGGACACAATCTGTATGATATTTTTTATGGAAGATACAAAGATCAGGAAGAGGAACTCTTAAAACGCTATATCGATCTTGCACCGCGGGAAGATTTTTCCGATATTTTAGATGCAATCGATCATTTTATTTATTTTGAGAGCAGAAAACGAGAAAGGGATACAAAGTGAAATGAAACGAAATGGTGCAAATCTGACAGAAGGAAAGCCGGTCAAACTGATCCTGCAGTTTGCAATCCCGGTATTTTTGGGAAATCTGTTCCAGCTTTTTTATGGGCTGATTGACACAAAGATTGTAGGCAGTACCCTTGGTGAGGGAGCGCTTGCGGCAGTCGGTTCCGTCTCGATCCTTTATAATCTGCTGACGGGATTTTTTAACGGTTTAACGCTTGGTTTTTCGGTCGTGACGGCAAGATATTTTGGGGCAGGGGACACGGAAAAATTAAAAAAGAGTGTTGCGGGAACGATTCTTTTAGGATTTGTGACGGCGGCGATACTGGTGACCGGCGTATTTGTATTTTTACGTCCACTCCTTAGCATCATGCATGTGCCGGCAGAACAGAAAGAGATGGCATATACCTATATCAGCATCCTGGTGCTTGGGATGTTTGTGACACTTGCATATAATATGTGTGCAAATGTATTGCGTGCGATCGGAGATTCCATGACACCGCTTATTTTTCTGATCCTTGCGGCGGTGTTAAATGTCATTCTGGACTATGTCTGTATTCTGGTATTTTCCATGGGTGTTGGCGGAGCCGCAGCGGCAACTGTGATCTCACAGGTGGTATCCGTGGTGCTCTGTGTGATCCATATCAAAAGACATTTCCCGATCCTTCAGGTGGAACGCAGACATTTTAAACTGGAAAAATCAGAAGTGCGTACGATGTTGTCCGGCGGACTTTCCATGGGAATGATGTCGAGTCTTGTAAATCTTGGTACACTGATCTTACAGACCGGAATCAATACACTTGGAACTTCCGTGATCGTGGCACATACTGCAGCACGAAAGGTTTTTGAAATATGGGGACTGCCGGTCACGGTGCTGGGAGCGACCATGGCAACCTACAGCGGACAGAATTATGGCGCTGGTAAATATGACAGGATTACTTCCGGCTTAAAGGCGGCGCTGATGCTTGGCTGTGGCTGGGCGGTGATGGTCATGATCATGGCATATACGATTTCTACCTGTCTGGTTGGCTTTATAGCGAGTACGCAAAATGCAGAAATTCTATACTGGGGAACAACGTATCTGCGGGTTGATATGTTGTTTGAGATGGTCTGTGTGTGGATCGTGATCCTGCGCAATACGATGCAGGGAGTCGGAGATTATAAGACACCGATCTTTTCCAGCTTTCTGGAACTGGCATGTAAGATCGTGTTCACGGCGGTATTCGTCCGGTATTTCGGTTACTGGGGCGTCATCTGGACAGAGCCGGTTACATGGATCATTATGGTGATACCGTTAATTGTCATGCTGAAAAAAAATCCTGTATTTCACCAAAAGAAGACAGCTTAGAAAACATCAGTAGAATCGAAAAAACAGCAATTCGCATGGGAATATATCTCAGCAGCAAGTTGCTCAGAAACGAGGAATATTATGAAAAAACAAGTGAACTATATAGAGATTGCGAAAGAAACCGTGATACTGACGGCAGCGGTGGCAGTCATTGCGGCTGCAGTGTATTTCTTTTTGGTGCCAAGCCATGCGTCAGTCAGCAGTATTTCCGGTCTTGGAATCGTGCTTTCTAATTTTATTCCACTGCCGTTATCGGCAATCACCATGATTTTAAATGTGGTGCTTCTGGTCATCGGATTTTTTACCTGTGGAAGGGAATTTGGGGTAAAGACCGTTTATACCAGCATTATGCTCCCCGTGTTTTTAGGGATATTTGAAATGGTTTTCCCGAATCTTGGATCACTGACGGACAGCCAGGAGTTAGATGTGCTGTGTTATATTTTAGTGGTCAGTGTAGGACTCAGTATTTTATTTAACCGCAATGCATCCTCCGGCGGACTTGATATCGTTGCGAAGATCATGAATAAATATCTGCATATGGATCTTGGGCGTGCAATGTCCTTATCGGGGATGTGTGTTGCACTTTCAGCAGCTTTCGTTTATGATAAAAAAACAGTGGTACTCAGTATTTTGGGAACCTATTTTAATGGGATCGTTTTAGATCATTTTATTTTTTGATCATAATATCAAACGCCGTGTGTGTATCATTACGGAAAAAGAGGAGGAACTCCGCAATTTTATCCTCAATGATCTTCATAGCGGGGCGACGATCTATGAATCCATCGGTGCTTATAATATGCAGAAAAGAAACGAGATCATTACCATCGTGGACAAGAACGAGTATCAGAAATTGATGAATTATATGAATCATGAAGATCCGAAAGCATTTATTACAGTGTATTATGTGTCGGATATCAGGTATCAGCCGAAAGGGTAAGGTGCAGTCAGTGGAAAAATGGAGTATGACCATACACAGGTTATTCAGTAAAGATCCAAACGATGAAGAGGAGAACGTGACGCAAAATATTTATGTATTCCGGTTTATACTGTTTTGCATTATCGTTTACTCATTTGAGATGCTGTTAAACAGTGTTGATATTTTTATCGTTGACAAGACGATTTTTACAAGAGGGTATGTTACAGGATGTCTGTTTGCAGCTGTATATGTTTTGATTTTACTGCATCTTGGACTGGAGCATCCGCTGACGAAGTATGTCAGTATTACGGCGGTCAGCCTTATCATCATGGCTGCGAGTGTGTCCTTAACCTATCATATGATCATTATTATTATGATGCCGATCATCATAGCCGGTATGTACACGTCAAAGCAACTGTCCATATATACGTTTGTACTTACAGTGCTTTCCATTATTATCAGTACCTATGCAGGATATTATTATGGTGTGTGCGATGCCAATATGGTGCTTCTGACAACTACTTCTATGAATCATCTGGTTGAAAATGGAATTTTTTTACTGAATCAGGTAAATGAAAATCCGGGAGTCACGCTTGCACTGTATTATGTGCTGCCGCGCTGTCTGATGGCAATGTCGTTTGTCTATGTATCCAACATTGTAAATCAGGTAATCCGAAAATCACTGAAAAATGCGATGAAGATGGAAGAGAAGGCAGCGACGGATGAGATGACAGGGCTATACAATAAAAACAAGCTGCTTGCGACCATTGAGAAAAGAACATATGATTACCAGCAGGTTGCCATCGTTTAATGGGACATTAACCGTTTGAAATATGTAAACGATACATACGGACATTTTGCCGGAGATCAGATGATCGTAAAAGTGGCACAGTCAATACGGATTGCTTTAGGAGATGCAGGGATGGCATTCCGGTATGGTGGAGATGAAATGCTTGCGCTCATTCCGGGAGGAACCGGCGAAACTGCGGAAAAGATGATAAAAACCTGGAAACAGACACTTGCAGCGGTACAGGTGGACTGTGAGATACCGATCTCAGCGGCGGTTGGATATGCCATCGGCGAGCATGAAAAGTTAAAAAATGTGATTGCAGAGGCGGACAGAAATATGTATGCATGCAAACATGCAGGCAGAAATTCAACTGAAAAATAAAAATTTAAAAAAAATTCTTGACTTGAAGTCCACTTCATGGACTATACTCTTCGAAAAAAGGAGGTAATGTTCATGATGACAGAAAAAATGATAACATTAAATAATGGTGTGGAAATCCCACAGCTTGCACTTGGAACATGGATTGTTGATGATAATAAGGTTGCGGAACCGGTGAAGACAGCGATCCGTTTAGGATACCGTCATGTCGACACGGCACAGGCATATGCAAATGAAGTGATATGTTGTGAAGTGTAGATGTCAGATTTCCCAAAACAGTGTTGTTTAGCGGAAACCTCCATCTGCTAGTCAAATGCAAGCATTTGACTCTCGCGACATTCGCCAAATTGACACGCCAGCGTGTCAGCTAGGCTCATTGTTCGCGGATATAACACAACATAGGCGGCTGGCTCATTTGTGGTAAATGATAGATTGCAGATGTTGTATTAAGAAGGTGATACTCTTTTAATCGAAACTGTAAACATTTAGCACAAAGGAAGGAGCAGCGTATGGAGTTAACATATCATTGAGAAGGCGATGTAGTGATTCCAGATTTGGAATTGGAAGATGGAAGCAATTATCAGATTGGCAAATATGGCAAAATGCGACAGAGGTATTTGTTTGAAAATCATCATGCCATGTATACACATCTGGTTCTTACGGAAAAATTGTGGAAACATTTGGAAGAAGTAGATATGGAATGCAATGACATGATGGATATGCTTACGGTAAGAATGGCTGAGCGTGAAGGTGTGACGGAGCATCTGAAGTCAGTAGATCAGCTCGGATGGGTGCGGAAGATGAATAACATCCGGAGCAGAGCAGAGGAAGTAGTGTTGCATGATCTGATTTATAGATAAGAATAAAGCAGGAATCGTCATGGTTCCTGCTTTGTCTTACCATATATACGAGAATGGAGCTATTGGTTGTTATTATCATTCTCATTGACTGCTTCATCTAGCAGTAATCGAGATTCCAGCTCATCCGTTTGAAGGCAGTAATGTTTGCAAGATTTTCTGGTAAGAAATTCGATAATTCGTATGCTGAAATTGCTATTGGTTCGTTGGAACTGTTAACAGCATATTTGGCTAATACATTATTTTTTTCTTTGCAGATGATCAAGCCAATAGTTTTTCCATCGGAATCCATTTTGACAATATCGTCAACAATGTTTATATAAGTACCTATCTGACCAATATCACGAGATTTGAATTCTTTTATTTTGACCTCTACTACGACATAACAATGTAGGTTTAGATGTAGAATAACAAATCAATATATTCCTCTGTGCCTTCTATAGGTAAAGGGTATTCTCGACCGACAAAGGCGAACCCTTTTCCCATTTCAATTAAAAGATTCATAACCTTTTCGGTCAGGGCATCTTTTAATTCTTTTTTCGTTATAGTCACGATTTAAAGCAATAAAATCAAAATTGTAAGGATCTTTTGTTATTTCCTGAGCTAAATCACGGTGTAAGCCGGTAGTGTTGTTTGAAAATTACTTATTGCCTTGCCTTGGCGTTCATATAGATTAGTGTCAAGGAAGTTTAGAAGAACAGCTCTTGACCAGTTATTCTTTATTACTTCATCAACGAAGAACATTGCTTTTTCGGGTTCATCTTTGCATTTATCAACAATTAATTTTATATGTCCCCATGGAATGGCATATATTTCTGCCCCAACTTGAGGCAGATTTGTAGCCTCCGGTAATTCTGCCCCAAGTTGGGGCAGAATTTCACCAAATAAATTGTAGTATCTTTTCATGTATCTCAAATTAGTGGTTGAAAATCCTTTTGCACCTGGAAACATCTTTTTTTAAATCTTCACTTAAAGTTTCAAAAAAAGCACCGCCCCATTTGCTTTCAGCCTGCATGTTAACGATATCCTTGCCGATTGACCAGTAGAACCTAAGCAACTCGTCATTAACCTTGATAGATGCTTTTATTTGTGTATTTTTAAATCTTTTTTTTAACATGTTTCAGCCATTCGATATAATCTTTATCAATTCTAATCATATTGTCCATAGTATTTCCTCCAGATATGTCATTTATTCATTATTCATCTGTTTTATTTTTCTTAGCCCTTGTTTTATAGACATTATACTGATTCTTGCATTTCGGAGAGCAGAACTCATTTCCCTTACGGCTTGCGATAAATGCCCTGCCACAGTGCTTACACAGCTTCATATCGCAGTCAGAATCCGTAAGCATAAAAGAAAAGCACATCTGGATCATGACGAGCAGGGAATGGAAGTTCCATACGATAACAGGGCATTTTCCGCTAATGCGATATGGTAAGTCGGGGATATGCCGCCAAATGCAGACATACCCTGACGATACAGGTTTTTTGTCTGTTCATCCAGACTGTCATAGTCCATA
>ENA-OQAN01001379-OQAN01001379.1-human-gut-metagenome-genome-assembly--contig:-NODE-1379-length-10677-cov-1.614313_pt1 | contig 10677 bp, 13 predicted proteins | sample MGYA00242735_ERZ504527 | MGnify/ENA primary metagenome ERZ504527 (study PRJEB26092, sample SAMD00036230) | human gut metagenome | host: Homo sapiens | study: EMG produced TPA metagenomics assembly of...
CTTCCCCAACCGGTTTCGTTAAAACAGGAAACACCTTCATAGTTACTTACAGCTGCCAGCATGTGTCCCGGCATATCAATTTCGGGAATAATATCTATGCCTCGTATTTTGGCGTATGCTATGACATCCTTGATATCTTCCTGAGTGTAGTAGCCTCCATATAAGGTGTCACCTTCTACGATGCGTATCTTGTCTTCAGGAATTGCCATATCCGGGTTGTTATTAGTCTTTGACTGACGTATGCATTCGCGATCATGAGAATTGAATTTGCGCCATGCTCCTTTTTCCGTCAGTAAAGGATATTTCTTGATTTCAATACGCCATCCTTGGTCGTCGGTAAGATGCCAGTGGAATTTATTCATCTTGTAAAGGGCCATGACATCCAGTAATTCTTTCACCTCACCTATTGTGTAGAAATGGCGGGATACGTCCAGCATAATGCCTCTCCATTCAAAGCGGGGGGCATCTTGAATGTTAACGGCCGGTATGGCCCAGTCTGTACCTTTAACAATTTCCTTAGATTCTATTTGCGGGGGAAACAGCTGTCTGAGTGATTCGATACCTGCAATGACACCTCCGTAAGAGTTACCTGTAATGTTGACCTTATCGCTCTCGGCTGTCAGGGTATAAGCTCCTTACTTTTCCTTGAACATCACCCAAAGGCAAGGGTTGATGGTTCCTTCGCCTTTCTTTGACTTTAAGGTCGTAGCCTGTGGCTCTGGAAAGCATATCGGCCAAATACTCGGCTGCGGGAATTAGTTCGGCGTCAATAACACCGATGGAGGTATTACTTTTCAATACAAAAGCACCGTTTGTTTCCTCCAGATGGTTGGTTATGGGTACAATGGATACCTCTTTTGTTACAGGGGGAGTACCGGTACATGCTCCCAACATCAATGTGCCTGCTAACATACAGGCGGTCATTAACTGTTTATGTGTACATTTGGTCATAGGATAATAAATTAGGTTATTGGACAAAGATAACAGAAATATTGGGAAAAACGATATTATTTGGCGGGATATTGGAAAGTAACCAGTACTCCTTTATGGTCTGTAGCCATACGCCCAATGGTTCTATAAACTTGTCTTTAGATGTTTCCTGAACACGCTGTGCACGGACTATAGAATTTTTCGGACCGAAAATGGCGGCGTCTTTCACTTTCAACCCCTTTTCGGGATAATACCAAATGTAATCTATACGGTCGCGTTCATCTGCTTTGGGAGCCAGGTTATTTTGTCGGCGGCTTTGCCGGATTATCCGAAGGATAAGTGAAGCCGGGATAGTTTAATACATCTGGATAGAATTCTCGATAGGCGTCTTTCAATCCGGCTTCGTCTAACAGGACAGGAACTGTCCAGGGGATTACAAAGCCATGATGGTCATACAGGTCTTTGGTCTCTTCAGTCCAATCTTGATGTGAAGGTTCATTAAAATCTCCTCCTAAAATGATGGTGTAGCCGGCTGCACGATCTTTTTTTGCCTGTTCAATGAATAGTCTGATGGCGTCATCGCGTTGTGAGGCTACATTTCTCTTTAATACTTCTTCTACGGTAGTGGGGATAGGGATTTCTTCCCAAGTAGAACCATCATATCCGCGTACATTATAATAGGCGTCATCCAAATAATCAAGATGAGCGGTGTAGACTGCTATTTTCTGTCCGTTCATATCGGCTGTAAGGCGATAGATACTGCCGTGGTCATTCTTTTCGGGGAAAACGGTTAATGAATCAGTGATGGGGTATCGGCTTAACAGACTGTATCATAGGTATAGAAGGAATAATAGGTTTCTCCTTTTTCCTTTAATGATTGCACTAGGCGGGCAGTGAAATTGGTGTTTTCGTAATTACGTACTTCGCTCAATGTGACGAAGTCCGGACGAAGACGGGCTATTTCATTCACAATAGCGTTGTAACCACCGGGAATTACAGTTCCTTCTTGCCAAATGTTCCATTGAAGAACGGTGAATTCTTTCTCTTTTTGTGAACATCCCAATAGGAAAGGGAACAGCAAGAGTAGTAAAAAAAAGTTTTTTCATATTCTGTTGATTTATAAGGTTATTAATTCAATTCTAAATTTACTCATATTTTCGTTTAGATTTAGATTGGCAATGCGGAAAACATTAAAACAGATTTTTAGTAAAATGATTCTGCAATCATACCACAAAATGCTAAATTTACAGAACGGAATAAATCACTTTTTAAATTCCCATTTATCATCTAGTGGTCATATTGCGTATAATCATATTTAATAATTTGTGTCAGTTTGGACAATCAGCGGTGAATAAAAAATCAATCAGGAGAATCCATCGCCAGTTTTTCCTTCAAAAACTGTCCCGTATAAGATGCCGCACATGCTGCAACCTCTTCCGGAGTGCCCGCAACTACCAGATTTCCTCCCATATTTCCTCCTTCGGCCCTAGGTCAATCACATGGTCGGCACATTTTATCACATCCATATTATGCTCGATAATGATAATGGTATGTCCGCGGCTGATTAAGGCTTCAAATGCTTCCAGCAGTTTCTTGATATCATGAAAATGCAGACCTGTGGTTGGTTCATCGAATACAAAAATAGTGGGTTGTGCTTTCTCTATGCTCAGAAATAGGCTAGTTTTACGCGTTGATTCTCGCCACCGGAAAGAGTGGAGGAGGCTTGTCCCAACTTTATATATCCCAATCCCACTTCTTGTAATGGGGTTAGTTTTTTCACTATCTTTTTTTTGATTGTATTCGGTGAAGAATTCGATAGCTTGATTCACTGTCATTTCCAGAATATCATAGATGTTCTTATCTTGAAATTTTACTTCCAGTGTGTCGCTCTTGAAACGTTTTCCATGACAAGATTCACATTCTAATACCAAATCTGCCATAAATTGCATTTCAACGGTTACCGTACCGTCACCTTTACATTCCTCACAACGACCGCCTCGGTATTGAATGAGAAATATCCGGCAGTATATCCCATTTGTTTGGCAAGAGGCTGTTCGGCAAAGAGTTTGCGTATTTCGTCGTATGCTTTTACATAGGTCACCGGATTGCTGCGTGATGATTTTCCGATAGGATTCTGGTCTACAAATTCAATATCTTTCACTAGCTGTACATCCCCTTCCAAAGAGATGAACTCACCCGGCCGTTCGCTAGCTTCACTATATTCGCGTTTCAATGCCTTGTAAAAGACATCACGTACCAACGTACTCTTTCCCGAACCGCTGACCCCCGTAACTACCGTCATTACATTCAGTGGAAATTTTACGTCAATGCCTTTAAGGTTGTTTTCACGTGCACCTTTTATTTCTATATAATTGTTCCACGGACGATGGCATCGGGGGATCTCTATGTTTTCTTCTCCCAACAAATAGCGTACCGTATAACTATTACTGTTTCTTTGAAGATCGTTCATGCTGCCTTGATATACTATCTGTCCTCCTAAACGTCCTGCTTGAGGACCGATATCAATGATATAATCGGCAGCACGGATTATTTCTTCATCATGTTCTACCACTACTACGGTGTTTCCCAGTTCCTGTAACTGACGAAGTACTTTTATCAGCCGGTCAGTGTCACGGCTGTGTAATCCGATACTGGGTTCGTCTAGAATATAGAGTGAGCCTACCAAGCTGCTGCCTAATGAGGTGGCCAGATTGATGCGCTGACTTTCGCCGCCGGAGAGTGAGTTGCTGAGACGGTTCAGTGTAAGATATCCCAAACCTACATCCATGAGGAAGTTGATGCGGTTGGTAATTTCCGTTAAGATCCGTTTGGCGATGGCTGTATCATGTGCATCTAGTTCTAGAGTGCGGAAGAATTCTTTTAAGTCATGATAGGTAAGTCAACCAGTTGAGAAATGGATTTTCCACCTACTTTTACATAACCGGCTTCTTTTTCAAGCGTGTTCCGTGGCAGACAGGACAAATAGTTTTTCCCCGGTATCGTGCCAGCATCACACGATATTGTATTTTATATTGATTTTCTTCCAGCATTCTGAAGAAAGAATCTATACAGGCCTTATTTCTAGGTCCATGCCATAAATAATCTTTTTGTTCCTGTGTCAGTTCATAATAAGGGGCAAAGATGGGAAAATCGTGGGCGGGAGCTTCATGAATGAATTCTTGTAACCATTCCCCATCTTTTCTCCGCGCCAGCAGAGGACAGCTCCGTCATATACACTCAGAGCACGGTTTGGAATCACCAGATGTTCATCTATACCTATCACTTTACCGAAGCCTTCGCATTCGGGACAAGCTCCGAGAGGGGAATTGAATGAAAACATTTGGTCATTCGGTTCTTCGAATTTAATTCCGTCGGCTTCGAATTTAGTGCTGAAAGAGAATAGCTGCGTACTTCCGTCAGCAGAGTAGAAGCGGAGGAGGCAATTTCCGTCTCCCTCGTACATGGCTGTTTCGGCAGATCGGTGAGGCGGCTGATACTGTCTTTGCTATCATCGGCTGTCATGCGATCTACCAGCAGATAGATGTTTTGTCTTTTATCTTCGGCAGCTGTTTGTTGCAGAAAATCTTCTATACGAACTATTTCACGGTTAACCTCTACACGGGTGAATCCTTGTTTAAAGTCCATTTCTAGCTGTTGACGCAGTGTACGGCCTTCACGGGGCATCATAGGAGTGAGAACCGTGTATTTTGTTCCTTTAGGAAAGGAGAGCATACAGCTTACAATATCTTCAATACTATGCTTTTTCACCAGTTGCCCGCTAATGGGAGAATAAGTCTTCCCCACGCGTGCATAGAGTAGTCGCAGATACTCATATATTTCGGTGGAAGTCCCCACGGTGGAACGTGGATTGCGGCTGTTCACTTTTTGCTCTATGGCGATAGCGGGTGGTATACCTTTAATGAAATCACACTCAGTTGCTTTATACGGCCCAGAAATTGGCGGGCGTATGATGATAGGCTTTCTACATAGCGTCGCTGACCTTCAGCGTATAATGTATCAAAAGCCAATGATGATTTTCCGGAACCGGATAGGCCCGTGATAACGACCAGCTTATTGCGTGGTATGTTGACATCGATGTTTTTGAGGTTGTTTACCTTTGCTCCTTTTATGGATATATAGTTACTTTCTGACATTCTTTATTGAATTTGGTTTAATATGCAAAGATAATTATAAGTTTTCTTATCTTTGCAAGCGTATTAAACAAGAATAACAAAATGAGAGCAAAAACTATTCTTCTTTTATTGATAGCACTACTTTTTACTTCTGTTGTCAGTGCTCAGACACGTTATCCTAAACGTGAGTTCCGCGGTGCATGGATTCAGTGTGTAAATGGACAGTTCCAAGGGATGCCGGCAGAGAAGATGCAGCAGCTATTAATAAATCAACTAAACAGTCTGCAAGGCGCAGGCATTAATGCGATAATTTTTCAGGTACGTGCAGAAGCCGATGCCTTGTATAAATCTTCTTATGAGCGTGGAGCCGCTTTCTTACGGGAGTGCAGGGTAGAGTGCCTTCACCTTATTGGGACCCGATGCAGTTCATGATTGATGAATGCCATAAGCGTGGAATGGAGTTCCATGCCTGGATTAACCTTACCGTGCCAAGACAAAGGGAACTACTGCCTTATCACCCATTCATCCGTATAATAAGAATCCGGAACGTTTCGTGAATTATGCTGGTCAGCTTTATTTTGATCCGGCTTTGCCCGAAAACCGAAAATATATTTGTAAGATTGTGCGCGATATTGTTACTCGTTATGATGTGGATGCCATTCATATGGATGATTATTTTTATCCTTATCCCAACCCGGGCGAGGATTTTCCTGATCATGTCAGTTTTTGCGCAATATGGTCGCGGATACAGTAATAAAGCCGATTGGCGCCGTGACAACGTGAATGTGCTGATAAAGGAAATCCATGAGACAGTGCGCGAGTGTAAGCCGTGGGTGAAGTTCGGTGTTTCTCCTTTTGGTATCTATCGTAACAAGAAAAATGATCCGAATGGAAGTGATACACGTGGTCTTCAGAATTATGATGATTTATATGCAGATGTGCTGATGTGGATTAATAATGGTGGGTAGATTATAATATCCCTCAGATTTATTGGGAAATAGGTCATCCTGCTGCCGATTATGACAACTTGATACATTGGTGGGCAAAACATGCCGCTTCGCGTCCGTTATTTATCGGTCAGGATGTGATGCGTACGGTGAACAAGGCGGATGCCCGTAATCCATTACAAAACCAGATGCCTGCCAAAATGAAGTTGCAACGGTCGCTTCCTACCGTGCAGGGAAGTTGTCAATGGTATGCTGCAGCAGTGGTGGATAACGCCGGTAATTACCGCACTATGTTGGAGAAGGAGTATCATCGTTATCCGGCTTTGATTCCTGAATCTCCTTTTATGGACGATAAGGCTCCAGGTAAAGTAAAGAAGGTAAAGATGGTATGGACGTATGAAGGTCCAGTACTCTTCTGGACAGCTCCGAAGGCAAAGGACGAGATGGACAAAGCTGTACAGTATGTGGTTTATCGCTTTGATAAAAAAGAAAAAGTCAATTTGGATGATGCTTCCCATATTGTAGCCATTACCCGCGATCATTTTTATCCATTACCTTATAACGATGGAAAAACGAAGTACCAGTATGTGGTGACAGCGTTGGATCGTTTGCACAATGAGTCGAAAGGTACTAAAAGAAAGTGAAACTGTAAGAAGCGGGGAGTGTTTCTTTTAGATTTTATTTCTACTGCCACTGCCTGGGTATTTATTCATGTAATATCGATGAATAAAGAATTCTAGGGTAGTGGCAGTTGATTTGTATGCTGCCATATCTTCCGAGTACGATATTGTTTATGTTGAGATCAATGAAAAAAAAGGTTATAACATCTGCATCCATCTTATGGCTTTCTCTAATCAGTGATAAAAAGTATCTGCAATAAATATATCAAGTAGTGATATAAATTCTATTGATCTCTTGAATTTATTTCCGTCATATATAAAGTCCCGTTGGCAAAATTGATTTTTTTCAGATTGTGTTATGAAACTTAAGAAGCTTTACCAACGGGGAATGTATTTATAATTTCACATTGACTTGTTTCCCTTTATAGGAAATAGATTGGTCAAAGGTGGGGCTATCCTCATCTCCACATCCTTTCCCCGGTTCAACAAGTATGATGTTGAATTTGCGGTTTTCAGCATACCTTTGTAGTTGCCTTTTCGCTCGTTAATAGTCAGTGTGCGCTCTTTGTCATCCCATTTCATCAGGATGGTTGTGTAAGCACCTTTTTCATAATTATAATTATCAAATTCATCTTCATAAAGGGTAAATTCCGCATCAGCACCCGGATAGATGCGAATCGTCAGATTATCCCACTTCTTTTCTGTAGAGTATTGCACTGCTGGTCCCCAAGGAAGGATAGATCCCGCACGTACATAAATAGGCATAATATCAATGGGTACTTCCCGTTGGATCGTTTGCCCGCCTTCCAAAGTTTGCCCGGTCCAAAAGTCTGTCCAGTTTGCTCCTTTAGGTAAATATACCTCTGTATTTCCAATCTTTTTTAAATCTTTTAAGTAACCGTTCTGATTTTTGTCTTGCCATGTATAAAGCGAGTCTGTAACGGGACGTACTAGGAAATTATGTCCGAACATATATTCGGTATCCATATCAAGTACTTTGGGATCTTTCGGGAAATCCATCATTAATGGGCGGATAAAGCTGCCTGCTTTGCTGGTTACCTCCCAGGAAGTGCTATAAAGATAAGGTAGCAGACGATAACGCAGGTGAGTATATTTTTCTAACGCATCATAGGCCCAGTCGCCTTTTTGGCCGAATTGGTATATTTCGACTGCTACCGGACTAGAATTGTGTGAGCGCATAATGGGTTGAAACACTCCCCATTGATACCAGCGGACATGTAACTCGTGATAAGCTATGTTGTTTACATTATTATTGTATTTCCAGGCAAAGAATCCTCCAAATCTGTATTCCAATAGGGAATGCCGCATAATGAGTAATTCAATCCGGCTGCTAATTGTTTGCGCATGACTTCCCAGGTAGAAACTACATCTCCGCTCCACGAATGAGAAGCATAGCGTTGCTGTCCTAGGAAAGAAGAACGAGTGAGTAGGAATACTCGTTTGTCCGAAGTAGTAGCTCGTTGATGTTCATATACTCCTTTATTGGACATTAACGGGAAAGCATTATGTACTCTGCGGAAAGTTCCCAAATAGGTGAGAGTATTAAAATCCTGGTCCTTCAGATTCATGTGATCGGGTTCAGTAGAGTCCAGCCACCAACCGTCCATGCCCAGATCGAATATGTTCTTTTTTCATCTCTGACCAATAGAGATCACGTGCAACAGGATTATAAGGGTCGTATGGCCTGACTCCGGCATTGTTGGGCCAAGTATCAAATTGAAGAAGTGCTTTCAGACTGTCCATTTTTTGATACATTTCAGTCCAAGGGCCGAAAGAAGCCCATACGGAGATCATGATATGTGCATTTTGTTTGTGCACATAGTCAATCATTTCTTTGGGAGTTTTGATTCTTGGAGTACCGTAACGTGCGCTTTTATCTTCTCCGTTTGGAAGATATTTCATATATTCTTTATCGCCCATTTTGTTGATGTAACGGGGATTTTGGAACTTCATGGCATTCCAGTTAGAGTCGCATCCCCAATATTGCCAATCCTGTATAATGCCATCCAGAGGGACTTTCAGTTTACGGTACTTATCTACAACTTCGCATAATTCATCCGGCTTTTATAACGTTCGCGACATTGCCAGAATCCTAGTGCCCAAAGCGGATAGAGAGGAGCCTGTCCAGTCAGTTCGCGTACATTGGCTATTACTTTATCTGCATTGCCGCCGTAAATGAAATAATAATCTGCACAATCACCTACTTCCGAGTCAAAAGACATTTCTTGTGGATTGTCTACAAAAGTGGTGGGGGAGTAATTGTCCCAATAAAGGGCATATCCTTTTATTGAATGAATAACGGAATGCAAATGCTCATGTTTTGGTTACGGAGAAATAGTTTCTGATTCCGTTGGTTCACTTTTCCTGTTTGTTGCTGTCCTAGTCCGTAAATCACTTCATCTTTGTCCAGTAAGAAAGCTTGACGAACATTATATGATGGAACGCCGGCGTCATCGAAGGGGGTGAATTGGGTACCATAATCTTTATCAGTCAGTAATAATTTTCCTTCTTTGTCGGAAAAACGGATACCTCCGGTTTCAGGATTTACTTCTACTTGTATAACATTGCTGCTGAGTGTTACATTTTTCCCTTTCTCACCGAAAGTTACAGAGGTGGTTTCCGGTGTTTTGATAATGACCAGACTTTCTTTTTTATAAGGTTTCTTAATGGGGGTTTTATAAATACGGACAATGGTGGGAGAGTAAAATTCTACTTTGACATCTATTTCTTGTGTAGTATACGTTATTCCTTGTGTGGTGTGTTGTACACTCTGTGCGATGCCATTTGTTGCAATGATAGTTGCTCCAATTAGGGTTAGAGTCATTTTTTTAATAAAATTCATATTCATAGTATTTTAGTGTTTTGTACTGTTACAAAGGTAAGGCGAAAAGCTTTAAATAGGCAACAATGAGGTTGAATCCAATAATAATCAGGTTGATTTCTTTGTTTTTCTGGCGTATTCGGAGGGGCGGCATCCATACATTTCTTGGAAGCATTTACTTAGATAGCTGGAACTGCTGAAGCCTGTGCGTTCTGCTATTTCTGCAATACTGAGTTCGTTTTCAGTAAGTAGTTGCGCAGCTCGTTGTAAACGGATGTTACGGATGAAAAGGCTGGGAGACTGATCTAATAAATTTACTAGTTTGCGATAAAGTCCTGTTCTTTCCATGCAAAGGTCTCGACTTAGCTGTTCTACTGAATAACCGATGACATGCATATTCTTTTCTACCTGTTCTATAGCCCGTGCTAAAAAAAGCGGATTCGGTATTGGTTGTTTTAGGATGATCCGGTTGCTTGTCGTTTTCAAAGCAAGTGGAGGTTGCTGTGCCGTTCTTTTCCAGACGTGCTTTTTGTTCGGCTTCGTAATTGTTGCATTGCTCTATCAGGTTGCGGATGCGGAGTAGTAGAATTTCCTCTTTATGCCGACGCTCTATTTTTTTTCGGGTCCAACATATGTAAAGACGGATACTTCCTACTGTAATAAATAGTAAAATGAGCAGGTAAATAGTATAAGCGGTGGTTGTTTTCCACCAAGGGGCATGGATGGTGAGTTTTATAACGGTTATTTTTCCATTCCACTGGAGAGGGGTATCGGATGCCATAACTTTGAATGTGTATTCTCCGGGAGGTAAATTAGTATAGGACGCTTGAAGCATACCATTACCTGCTGTGGTATTGCCTGGTTTGCTGGTGAAAACATTCATCCAGTTTTTATCAATACCTTCTAATTGATAACGATAATAGGTGCGTTCACTATTGATATAGTTCAAAGCAGAGAATTCGAAAGTGAGGAAATTCTGATTGTAGCCCAGTTCTATTTCTTTTTGTAATAAGGCTGGCTTGGGGAAGTTTTTATCTTTTTCTTAATCAGCAATGTTATGTATCCTGTCAGGAACCCGCCTATGAGTCCTCCCAGGAACCGGCTCCATTGGAATTAGCCAGGGTTCCTATGACAAGCCCCGGCGCTAATGCCTGGCCTTTCCCGCCGACTGAATATGCCGATGCCTGCCGTGATTACCGGCACCG
>ENA-OQAN01001381-OQAN01001381.1-human-gut-metagenome-genome-assembly--contig:-NODE-1381-length-10670-cov-2.034430_pt1 | contig 10670 bp, 10 predicted proteins | sample MGYA00242735_ERZ504527 | MGnify/ENA primary metagenome ERZ504527 (study PRJEB26092, sample SAMD00036230) | human gut metagenome | host: Homo sapiens | study: EMG produced TPA metagenomics assembly of...
GCGAAGCGTTCAACGTACCCGTATTCGTTGAACAGGACGCACGCGCAGGCGCTTGGCGCAGTTCCTGTTCAACCCGGAACTGTCCGAGGGATCGCTCGCCGTACTATCTGCTTGGCGAGGGCATCGGCCTCGGCATCATCGACAATGGTTCGATCTATTACGGTGCGCACGGCACGGCCACCGAAATCGGACACATCTCCGTTGACGTCAAGGCAAGCCTTGCGACTGCGGCAATATCGGGTGCCTGGAACGTTACTGCTCAGCCAACGCAATCCACGAACGGCTCAACGAACAGCCGAGCATTGTGCCCGGATGCGAGGCAATGACGCACGCGCAGGCATGCACCGCGCTGTTCGCCAAAGCTGCGGCAGGAGACAAAGCGGCCATGGATCTGACTTCCGAGGTCGCTCGATATATCGGATATGGCGCGGTCAATATCATCAACGCCTTCAATCCGACGCATATCGTACTCGGCGACATCATCTCCCAAGCCGGACAGCCCTTGCTTGACGAGGTCAAAAAAGTCGTTCGGGAACGTACCATCCCCGAAGTCGGGCACGATACCAAAATCACCTTGTCCAACCTCCCAACGGACGCCACCGTCAGCGGTGCCGCGGCCGTGGCCATCACCAATTTTCTGGAACATCCTTCGATGTTCTTTGACGTCGCATAGCACGCCACAACCAAAGAAAGGAACACCATGTCCAAGCCAATCGTCATTTCTCTCGGCGAAATCCTGTGGGATATGCTCCCCACCGGCAAGCGTGCCGGCGGCGCACCCGTCAATTTCGCATACCATGCGTCCCAGAACGGCGCGGAAAGCTTCGCCATCAGCGCCGTCGGCAACGACGAGCTGGGTACCGAACTGCTCTCCGACGCTCACAAGGCCGGCATCAACACGCTGGTGCAGACCAACGAATACCCGACCGGCACGGTTGACGTGGCCCTGACCAACGGCATTCCGGAATACACCATCGTCGAAAACGTGGCTTGGGACCACATCAAGCTCACCGACGAGCTCGTCGAAGCCGTGTCCAAGGCCGACGCCGTCTGCTTCGGCACCCTGGGTCTGCGCTCCCCCGAATCCCACGGCACCATCGTCGAACTGCTCAAGCACACCAAGGAAGGCGCTCTGAAGTTCTTCGACATCAACCTGCGTGCGAACTTCTACTCCAACGAACTCATCGAAGAACTGCTCGGCTATGCGAACATCTTCAAGATCAACGACGAAGAGCTGATCATGATGCGCGACATGTTCTCCATTCCTGAGTGCAACGACGAAGAGGCATGCAAGTGGTTCATCGACCGCTTCGACCTTGAGTACACCATTCTGACCGGCGGCGCCACGTTCAGCACCATCACCGCCAAGAATGGCGAGGTTTCCACGCTGCTGACCCCTCACGTCGAGGTTGCCGATACCGTTGGTGCAGGCGACTCCTTCTCCGGTTCCTTCACCGGCAAGCTGCTGAGCGGCGCACCGCTCAAGGAAGCGCATCGTGCGGCTGTGAACACCGCCGCCTACGTGTGCACCAAGGAAGGCGGCTGGCCAACCTACCCTGTGGAAGGCGTTCCGGATTATCTCGCCGAAGCCGGCAAGTAAGCCAGATTTTCCTTTCATCATCATCATCAACGAGGCCATGTCTGCATCATGGCTCGTTTTTCATACCCATATTCAATCCGCAATTGGTGCAATCACGATTGTCACGATATACGCACCTCAACGAAGAATGATGCCATGAACGACACCAGCAACACCACAAACGCCGCTTCACAATCCGATATTCCGCAGTCAGTTTCCGATTTCATGCGGCATATCACCGACTTGTGTGGCGGCGAACACGCAAGATGGGCCGAAAACTTCAACGCAGGATTCGCCAATACACTCACCACCACCGTGAGACGGCATGATGACGGCACGACGTTTCTGCTGACGGGAGACATACCTGCATGTGGCTGCGCGACTCCTCAGCGCAATTCCGACCATATCTCGCCGTAGCCGTAGATGATCCCGAGCTCACCGCGCTTATTACCGGGCTTGTTCGGCAGCAATTCAGGTTCATCAATATCGATCCATACGCAAACGCGTTCAACGAAACACCCAGCGGCGCTACCTGGGATCGAACGATCAGACCGATTCGTTCGGACCATGGTTGTGGGAACGCAAATACGAGGTGGACTCCCTGTGCTACCCCATTCAGCTGGCGTGGCTGTTGTATCGCAATACAGGAACCACCAGCCATTTCGATGATGCGTTTGTAAGCGGCATCCGTCGAATCCTTGACGTGTTCGAAACCGAGCTTGACCATTCGAATTCGCATTACCGCTTCTTCCGTCCGAACGACGATCCGCGCGACAGCGTGCCCAACCATGGTACCGGAGGACCTTTTGCCGTCACCGGCATGACATGGTCCGGATTCCGCCCCAGCGACGACGCCTGCGTCTACCCATATCTCGTGCCGTCCAACATGTTCGCCAGCGTGGTCATGGGATATGTGCAAAGGATTTTCATCGACGTGCTTGACGATCGTGAAATCGCCGGTCGTGCCGCGGCGCTGCAGCATTCCATCGATGATGGTCTTGCCCATCACGCAACCATCCGCAATGCGGCCGGAAACGCTATCTACGCATACGAAGTGGACGGTCTCGGCAACGCGTTGCTTATGGATGACAGCAATGTGCCGAATCTTATGTCGGCACCTTATCTCGGATTCTGCGAAGCGGACGATCCGCTGTATCTCGAAACGCGCAATACTTTACTGAGTCAGGAGAATCCTTACTATTTCGAGGGTGACTATGCACATGCCATCGGTTCTCCGCATACGCCAGAAGGTTATGTTTGGCCGATCGCCATGGCCATGCAAGGATTGACAAGCCACGACAAAGCCGAAAAAGAACGTATTCTTGATCAACTTGTCGCCGCCGACGCCGGCACGCATCTCATGCATGAAAGCTTTGACGCGAACGACCCGAACTCCTATACCCGTCCGTGGTTCAGCTGGGCCAATATGATGTTCTGTGAATTGGTCATGGATTATTTCGGTATTCACGTCAAGCTGTGAGTGGCTATCAGTTTAAGCTTTGGCTTCGCTCACAGCGCAAGAATTACGGTAGATGATTTGCACTTATTGACATTCCATGATATCTTGAAAGTCCGGTCTTGCACCGGGTGCTTGATAATTCAAGATTGGGGATGATCGGTTTCGACGGTGACCTGTTCGTCGCAGGGAAGCGTGCCGAGAACGTAGGGTCCGCTCGTGGATGCCCCCTACAAAAGAATAAGTGCTAAATCTAACCGCACTGAGTTCGCTCTCGCTGCCTGAGCTTCGCGCCAGGATTAACCAGTGAGCAGCCGCTCCGTTCACTCCTTCTCGTCTTTGGAAGGATGCTGAGCGTCGTTTAGAAGACTTGCTTTGTCGACTGAGCCACAGGGCCGGCAAGGGACTTTTACTGTAGATATGCCCGCCATCAGTTGTCTGCGATATCGATGGGAGCAGAAAAACCGCCGCACGGCCAGCAGACTACGCACGTAGAAGACTGAGGGTTCGGTTATCGGACCGGGGTTCAATTCCCCGCATCTCCACGAGTTGAAAGCCGCCAGAAATGGCGGCTTTTCTTGTATTTCCAACGGTTTTCGAAGATTCCTGGGTTTACTCCAAATTACCCCCAATGTGCCGGATGTTCTAAAAAAATGTGGGCAAAAATCCCTCCTCCGGCTTGCTTAATCTCTTCCAAGTTCCATCTGTCTACCACCCTAAACAGCATGCAAGGTACGTTTTTAGGTACTCCTCTTCACAAGACAACCTCGTCAAATCAACATACGAAAAATCCAGCTCTCCCCCATCACAAATCATCAGAATCCCACCATCAAATTCCGTGTGTCGATTTGCATTAACCGCTTAAGTGGTTAACATAGTTAATACATCAACCTAGTTATCACGTCACAGCAGACGACGTCAAGGAAGGACTTGATCGATGACCTGCACTTACTCTCCCGAAGCCTACGTGTTCGGCTCCGAAGAAAACCACGCCCTGCTCGAGGCGGAAACCAACGAGCTCCTGCATTTCGGACACAATTTCCCCGCCCCGCAGGGTGGCTCCTACTGGCTGGACGATACCGGCAATCCGGATCTGACCCAAAACATCCACACGTGGATCACCTGCCGCATGGCGCACGTGTATTCCTTGGGGTTCCTGCACGGCGAGCCGGGCGCCGCAGAACTGGTTGACAAGGCCATCGCCGGCCTGCGCGGTCCGCTGCATGACGATGAAAACGGCGGATGGTATCCGTCCATTTCCGCAGACGGCTCCACCCATGAAGCAGGCAAGGTCTGCTACGCCCACGCTTTCGTGATTCTTGCCGCCACTTCCGCCAAGCTTATCGGCCGCCCGGACGCGGACGAGCTGCTCGAAGAGGCTCTGGCAACCTACGACAAGCATTTCTGGGATGACGAGATCGGTCTGGCCGTCGATACTTGGAACACGGAATTCACCGAGCTTGACTCCTATCGCGGCATCAATGCCAATATGCACACCACCGAAGCATTCCTTGCCGTTGCCGATGTGGCCGGAAACGAGGAATACCGCGAGCGCGCTGGTCGTATCATCGATCATGTGGTCGGATGGGCAGCCAACAATAACTGGCATATTCCTGAGCATTTCACCGCCGATTGGCAGCCGGATCTCGAATGCAACCATGACAAGCCGGATGACCAGTTCAAGCCGTACGGCGCCACTCCGGGCCATGGCATCGAGTGGGCACGTCTCATCACCCAGTATGCGTTGAGCTCCAAGCAGCGTTCCGAAGAAGGCAAGCAGCAGCTTATCGAAGCCGCCGAGAACCTGTTCGCTCAGGCACTTGCCGACGCCTGGAACGCCGAAGGCACCATGGTTTGGCTTACACCACCGATTGGAACGGCAAGCCCGTTGTCACCGACCGCATGCACTGGACGCTTGCCGAATCCGTGAACACCTCGGCCACACTGGCCACCGTCACCGGCAAGCAGGTGTACAAGGATTGGTATGCGACCTTCTGGAAGTACATTGACGAATACCTGATCGACCATAAGAACGGTTCTTGGTTCCACCAGCTGAACAAAGACAACGAGGTCATCGGTACCGTCTGGCCGGGCAAGTCCGACCTGTACCATGCCACGCAGTGCACGCTGATTCCGCGTCTCGATCCCGCGGTCTCCGTCGCTCCTGCGTTGAAGGCCAATCCGAACGCCTGACGGCCTCCAATAATCGAACTTCTCCTTCTCTCCTCCTATTCGCGAAGAACCCCGGTACCGCAAGGCAACCGGGTTCTTCGTATATCAACGCGACTATTTGATGATTGGACGCAACGGCGCAGACACGTCGACGTTATGCTTGTCTCCGATCACATTCGGATCATTGATGATTTTATCGACGACAGCTTTCTTCAACTTGAGGCCGGATGAATCGCCCCATACGATCACACGGTCTCCCCCATTGATTTCCGTGGTGATGGATCCTGGGTTTCGGCAGTCACCTTGGTGATGGAGTTGCGCATCGATTCCGGCAATGAGCTGAGGATCTTCAACGCCTCCTTGATGGAACGATTGCTCAGACTTGTTTCGACATCCTTCACTTCAATGACGGGAATTCCTTCCACGGAGCTCCGCTGACGGAATTCAATATACGCCCCTTGCTGTCGACCGCGGTCATGCTGTCCTCGCCTGTCTTGAGCATCGCAGCAGGCTTTTGCGCCTTGATGGTCACTTCAAGGGAGTCGGGCAGTTTTTTCTTGGATTGCGCGGAAGTGACTCCCGGATCTCCTTGATTTTCTTTTCCACGTCATTGTTCGACACGAGAAGAATCGATTTTCCTGCTTGCTGGCCCGCAATATCCAACACCTGAGACTCACTCACCCATTCGTTGGCGCGACAACGCTAATATTGCCGGACTCGAGACGGAATACCGATGAGAAGAAAAACAGCCATACCAACGCGCCTGCAACAACAATGACAGCAGCGGAAACGCACGCGCGCATGGCGACGACACGCGCGTTCGCCTTGCGTCGTTCTTTCAGACGCGCACTGAAATCAACCACCTTCGGGCGCGTTACCACGCCCAACGTGCCTGTGGTTTCCTCCAATGTCTTCGAAACGAAATCCTCGCCGGCAAGATTGCGCGCGTCCACGAAATCGCCTGATCTCGAACGACTCACGCTGCCTTTGTTGCCACTCTCAACCGTATTTTCCTGCGTCTTCTTCCCGGAAGAAGACGCGCGTCCCGCTCCACCAGCGACGGAACGGCCTTTCGGCTGAACCTGCTTTCCGGCATCGCTGTGTTTCCGGCTTTGGATGGTTCTACCATGCGACGTCTGATTTTCAGGCGTCGTTGCGGAACCATCCGAACCCGTACCTGAACTGATGACCCTTCGCGTCATCAGCCTCACAATCCCAACGATGAGCCTGAAGGGAGTGCAGCATCACCTCGTCCATCTGTGTGATGTCGCCTGCGCCAACAGTGAAGATGACATCGCCATGATGAGCACGCATCGTCATCATCTGTGCCGCGGTATGCATATCCTCCACTCCGCGAATCCAATCCTCGGCAGGCGTGTGGTCAAGCTTAAGCGCCTCGTCCACAATGGTGGCGGAGCTAATCGTCGGATAGTCCTCCTGCTTTTCACGTGCGGGGAAAATGCCGGTGACGATCACATCATCCGCCTTGGCCAATGCTTCAGCGAATTCACTCGCAAAGAACATGGTCCGGGAGAACAGGTGCGGCTGGAAGATCACGCGAATCACCGATGCGTACCTGCGGCGCGCCGCATCCAGCAATGCCGAAATCTCCGTAGGATGATGCGCGTAATCATCAACGACAGTCACTTGGCCGACCATACCACGCACTTGGAAACGACGGGCAGCTCCAAGGAACGACGTGGCGGCTTGGGCAGCGTTCTCGACATCGACGCCCAACAACGCGGCCGCAATAATCGCAGCGGAGGCATTGCGCGCGTTGTGAATGCCTGGAACGGTAAGTGTCACCGGAACCATACGCTCATGTTCGCCCAACAATCCCGCGGGCATGTGTAAGGTGAAATGTTCGGCACCGCTTTGCGCGCTTTCGTTTTCCGATTCGATATGCACGAACGCGGCACCGTTCAAATCACCCAACGAAACCGTATCCTGCGTCGCATACACGACCGTACGCTTGGCCGTCTGCGGATCGAGAGCACGCAATACCGCAAGATTGCCTTCATCATCGCCGCACATCACCACCGATTTTTCGGCATGCTGAACATGATTGACAAAAGCCGCACGATAGTTTTCCTGCGTGCCGTAATGGTCGAGATGATCGGCTTCGGAGTTGGTGACAATGGCGATTTCCGGATGATACTTGGCAAAGCTGCCATCGGATTCGTCCGCTTCCGCCACAAGAACGTCGCCCTTACCAGCATGGCCTCCGTCAATCGTCACACCATCCTTGCCTTGGATGGATCCGCCGATGGCATAGCTTGGATCGGCCAGATTTCCCTCACCGGCATGGGTGAGGATATGGGCCAGCATGGAACTGGTCGTGGTTTTGCCATGAGCTCCTGCGACCGTCACCGCACGTTTTGCGTTCATCAGCAATGCGAGAATGTCGCTGCGGTGCACGATGCGTTCGCCTGCTTCGTATGCTGCGACGATTTCCGGATTGTCGGATTTGATGGCGCTGGAGAATACGACGGTATGTTTGCCTTCGACGTTTTCTGCGCGCTGCCCGAATTCGACTGTAATGCCGATTCCCTGCAGACGATCGGTTTTGGCGCTGGGTTCACGATCTGAACCGTCCACTTCAACGCCCTGTTCGTGCAGCATTTCAGCGAGCACGCTCATGCCCGCGCCTCCAATGCCGATGAAATGGGTTGCCCCCAAATCATTCACGCCTTCCTGCGGACTGAACGACGCATGGGTTGGATCAAGAACGATGGTACCGGCTTCACGCTGGTTGTCAGACACGACTGCTCCTCTTGCATGTTTTTTTAGCTTGTTCCATTATGGTCTCACCCATGGTCTCGCATATGGCCGATCATGGGTGGGATTTTGGAATGCGACGAACGCACCTGCCGTCGCCGCAGCCTACTTTTCGTCAATCATGGAAAGCACGCGCTTGGCCATGACTTCGGCGGCATCTCGAATACCGTATTGCCAGGCGTTGTCGCCATACTTGGCAAGCAGATCCGAATCGGCAAGCAGCTTCGGCACATGCTGTTTGACCATTCGGCGGTGAATTCGCGATCAGCCACCATCAGACCGCCTTCCGCATCGACGACAGGCTGGGCGTTGAATCGCTGCTCGCCGTTGCCGATTGGCAGCGGAACATAAATCGCGGGGAGTCCCAAAGCCGTCAATTCCGATACGGTGCCGGCCCCAGAGCGACAGATAATCAGGTCGGCGCAAGCGAATGCGAGATCAATACGTTCCAAATACGGCGCAACACGATAATCGCCATCATTGCCATGGTCCGGGCCAAGCTCGCCAAGCACCTGTTCGCCGGCGCTCACCGACACCAATGAACGCACTTCATCATCTTTGCCTTTCCCAGTCAGATGAATCACCTGGGCGTGTTCCAGCAGCTCCCTAGCGGAAGCCGCCACCGCACGGTTCACGTTCACCGCGCCCAGCGACCCTCCAGTCACCACCACCAGTGGACGGTTCGGATCGACACCGAGTTGCGCTGCGGCCGATTGTCTTGTGGCAATGCGGTCATGTTCCATGCCATGGGCTATCGCTGCGATTTCGGCACGCAATGGCAATCCCACACGCTCGGCTTCAACACCCTTGCGTGGCTTCAAGCCGGTTTGCGCATAGGCGGTGCCAATCATGGACGCCCAGCGAGCTCCCAATTTGTTGGCCATTCCGGCACGGGCATTCTGCTCATGCATCGCGATCGGAATGCCCATCTTGTGCGCTGCCGCATATACGGGAGCGGACGTGTATCCGCCGAAGCCGACAACCACCTGCGCCTCATGACGGGTGAGAATGTCACGGACTTTGGCCGTTTCGGCCTTCCACTGCGCGGGAAACTTCAGCGCCGCCATATTGGGCCTGCGTGGGAAAGGAACCTTCTCAATGGTTTCCAGTTCGAAACCGGCCTGGGGAACCAAATCGTGTTCCAAGCCGACGACAGTGCCACCACTGCGATATCGGCGTCTGGTTCAAGCTCGCGAATCACATGCGCCACGGCGAGCAGAGGATTGACATGACCTGCCGTACCACCGCCGGCAAGAACGATATGCTTCTGATTGCTCATAGTGTACGAGCTTAGCCCACGGCACCCCAGTACGCCGCGCGCCATACCGTCGCACACGCGGATGCTCACATTTCATCTACGTTTGCACACCGCAATACGCGGTAGCGTATGCTGCGGTCGCAGCCGACACTCAGACCCGCTGCATCTCCGCTTGGATCTGCGGCTGCCGCTTCATCATGCTGATGGTTACGCCTGCAGCGCCCAAACACAGAATCAACGACGAACCGCCCGCGGACACAAACGGCAATGGCACACCCATCACCGGAAACAATCCCACCACAACGCCGATGTTCACGAATGCCTGGCCGACGATCCACACGGTAATGCTGGCCAATACCAAAGTGATGTACCTGTCCTGCGATTGCAAAGCCACCACGAGCATGCACCATCCAAGCACCAAGAACAGCAGAATGACGAGAGAGGCGCCTACAAAGCCCGTTTCCTCACCGATGATGGCGAAAATGAAATCGTTGTGCGCTTCCGGCAGATATCCCCATTTTTCTCCGGAATTGCCGATGCCCACTCCAAGCAAACCTCCGGAGGCCATGGCGTATTTGCCATGCACCGCCTGATAGCAGACCCCCTGCATGTCGGATGCGGAGCAAGTTTGGTATGTGGCCATGATGCGGCTGAGTCGGTTCGGACTGGTGATAACGAGTCCGCCAACCAAAACCGCACCGCCGCATGCCACGATAGCCAACCATTTGCCAGGAAAATCTCCCAACAGCAACGCGGCACCTGCGATCGCGAACAGAATCTGCCGTGCCAAGATCCTGCCACTCACAACCAACAGCAATGCAAGACCAAGCCACGCAATCAACTTGAGATATGCCTTATATGGTCCGACTTTGTTTATCTGCTTCTGCGCGTAGATCAGTTCCCGCGGCAGCCATATGCACAACGCAAGCTTAACGACTTCGGCGGGCTGGAAGGTAAATCCAAAAAGGCCGATCCAACCTTTGTTGCCTTGGACATCGATGCCCAAGGGGGTAAACGTCAGCGACTGCAAAAGCAAAGCGATAATCAGGAAGACGAAACTGAATTTCCTGATGAGCTCCGCCGGAATCATCATGCAGGCAACACCCACGATAAGTCCAAGAACGCAGAATCCCCCCTGTTTCAGTGCTTGGGACCACGGAGACTGTCCGTTGGCAATCATGTTTACCGAAGAGCTGGAAAACACCATGATCACACCGAAAATGGTGAGAATGATCACCGCGGTTCTGAACCCATGAAAACACCAAATCGGATTAAGCAGGCTTCGCAGACCGACATAACCATGAAAATCGTCGACCTGCTTTCCGACGGCGGCCTTCTTTTTCTGACGACTACTATCAACCTGCCTGGTTTTAGGCTTTTCCATGCTCGTTCACCCAACGCTGAGCCTGCTGTGCGAACTGGTTTCC
>ENA-OQAN01001382-OQAN01001382.1-human-gut-metagenome-genome-assembly--contig:-NODE-1382-length-10668-cov-1.355374_pt1 | contig 10668 bp, 18 predicted proteins | sample MGYA00242735_ERZ504527 | MGnify/ENA primary metagenome ERZ504527 (study PRJEB26092, sample SAMD00036230) | human gut metagenome | host: Homo sapiens | study: EMG produced TPA metagenomics assembly of...
CTTTTAACAGCTTCAGTATATGTGCTACAACCGCATCTTTTTCCTCACCACAAAGTGGTGCGCTTCCTACCAGAATATCCAGAGCTTCCCCTTCGATGACGGATGCCGCTGTCTTTTCCATCTGTTTGGATCCAAGATGTGGCAGAAGGTCTGTGATCGCAAATATTGGATCTTCTTCTTTTTCGCCAATCACTACGTTGAATTTTGTTCCATCTTTTTTCACTACTACACCGTGAATAGCCAATGGAAGTGTCACCCACTGATATTTTTTGATTCCGCCATAGTAGTGTGTATCAAAATATGCAAATCCACTTTCCTCATACAACGGATTCTGTTTGAGATCCAAACGCGGAGAATCCACATGCGCTCCTAAAATATTCATTCCGTTTTCCAGTGGATCCTCACCGATCTGGAACAATACGATAGATTTTCCCATCCAGTCCAGGTATACTTTATCTCCTGCCTGCAATGTATCTTTCTGATTCAAGTCTACATAGCCCTCTTTTTCTGCAAGGCGGATCACTTCTGTCACGCATTCTCTCTCCGTTTTTCCTGCGTCAAGAAAATCTTTGTAATCTGCTGTCAGAGTTTCAAGCTCTGCAAGCTGTGTGTCGTTATATATCTCCCATAATGTTTTTTTCCATAGCTTGTTTTTCTGTCCTTTCTGTTGTCTTTTCTCCATATTATACTATCTCTTCCCCACAAATACAAGAGAGGACACAGCAAGCTTATAGGAACTTTGATTTTCTACCAGACAATCTGCATCTTTTTTACCGGCTGTCCTGTTAATTCCTGACTTCTTTCATCAACTCCTCCCATTCCTATAAAAAGCGTACTTGATGAAGAATCCCATATTTTTTCCCCTTGCTGATTCACCACCTGAAATGCAGCTTTTGGTATTGTGATCGTCACTTCTGTTTTTTTCCTTGCCACAAAATCTGATGTTTTCGAACCCACACAACACCGGGTTTGGTGGAGCAAAAGATTGAATCGTTATTCTGAATATAAACTTGCACAACGTCCCGAATGGTTCTGGCCGAAACGTTTTCTACCATTACCTGAATAATCAGATCTTCTGTCCTTTTTGGCTGTTTGACAAATTCTGTCTTTATAACTCTTGCTTCGCCATAGGTCAGTCCGTATCCAAATGGATAGAGTGGTTTCTCCTCAAGATATCGATATGTCCTGCCTCGCATAGAATAATCCTCAAACGCTGGTAATGTATCAAGACTTTGATAGAATGTAACTGGAAGTTTTCCACTTGGCGATACCTCTCCGAACAGAATTTTGCCAATGCAGCGCCTCCTTGTGCACCTGGATACCAGGCCTGAATTACCGCTGCTGCTTTTCATCAGCCAGAGACAGATTCATGGCACTTCCTGTAAAATTGCAGACAATAACCGGTGTATCTGTATTCAAAACTGCATCCATCAATCTTTTCTGTTCCTTGTGGAAATTCTAAATCCTTTTTATCGCCAGAGGCATATGCATTTCCTGTATCACCTTCTTCCCCCTCCAGGCTTTCATCCAACCCCACGCAGAGAATGACGACATCGCAATATTCCGTTACGCTCAAAGCCTCACTGATGCGATCATCTTTTTGAGCTAACTGTTCCTCTTTATCCAGATATAAATGACTGCCCTGCGAGTACAAGATTCTTACTTCATTTCCTACATAATCCTGGATTCCTTCTAGGATTGTCACATAACGTGACGCCGTTCCATGGTAGTTCCCATCCAAAGAACTTCTGTTATTCGCATTTGGTCCAATCACCCCAATTGTCTTTACTTCCCTTTTGTTCAATGGAAGCACACCGTTGTTTTTTAAAAGAACAATACTCTCCTGTGCTGCTTTTTCACATAATTCCAAATGTTCTCTGGACTCTACACATGTATATGGAATTTTATCATATTCCGTTTTTTCAAACATTCCCAGCAAAAACCTTGTTGTGAAGAGGCGCACAGCCGCTTTTTTTATCGTTTCTTTCTTTACAAGATGCTTATTAAATGCCTCTTTTAAGCACAAGTAAGTACATCCACAATTTAAATCGCATCCCCTGTTCAATGCAAGAGCGGAGGATTCCACACCACTACTGGTCACATGGTGATGATCATGAAAATCTCGAATGGCCCAACAATCGGATACATAATGACCCTGGAATTTCCACTTTTCTCTTAAAAATTTCACCTATCAATTCTTCACTTGCACAACATGGCTCACCATTTGTACGATTATACGCCCCCATAACAGCTTCTACTTTTGCTTCTTTTACGCACGCTTCAAATGCAGGCAGATACGTCTCATACATATCTTTTTTTGTTGCCACCGCATTAAATGAATGACGTAATGCTTCCGGTCCTGAGTGGACAGCAAAATGCTTTGCGCAAGCCGCTGTTTTCAGATAAGACCCCGTACCCTGCATTCCTTCAATAAATGCCACTGCCAGCCTGGACGTAAGAACCGGATCCTCTCCATAAGTCTCATGGCCACGTCCCCAACGAGGATCTCGGAAAATATTTACATTTGGTGACCATAGCGTCAGTCCTTTATAAATATCCCTGTCTTCATGCTTTATAGACTCATTATATTTTGCCCTCGCCTCATCTGAAATCGCATTTCCAACTTCTTTCATCATTTCCGGATTCCAGGCTGCCGCCATACCGATTGCCTGTGGGAACACAGTAGCCGTTCCTGCTCTCGCCACTCCATGGAGCCCTTCATTCCACCAGTTATACGCTGGAACATGAAGTCTTTCAATTGCCGGTGCATCAAACTTCAACTGACCTATCATTTCATCCACTGTCATTTTATCTACAAGTGCCTCTGCCATTTGCTGCGCATTTTTTCTATCTATCATACCTCTCACCTCGCTTATCTTTTTTCCATTCTTATCCATATTTTATTTTTTCTCAGACACTCTTTTTATCCGTTTTCACTTTGATAATGCCTTTCACTATGTTTGATTTATCTTCCACACAAGTCGTCAGTGCCTGCTGTATATCATCCAATTCAAAATAATCTGTTACCACCTTTTGAATGTCAATTTTTTCCAGATGCGACTGCCTCGATTGCCATGGGATAAATATTGCGATAGCGAAATACCGTCTTGAAAGTAAGTTCCTTATCCAATGCCGTCCCGATTGGAAGTGTCATTTCTCCCGAAGCGCTATATCCTACAAATACAATTGTTGCGCCTTTGTTTGCTCCCTGAATCAACTGAGTTGCCGTAATCTGAGTTCCGGCAGTCTCTATTCCCAAATCAAACCCTCGGCCTTCTGTCAACTGCATCATTCTCTCTACAGTATTTTCTTCTTTTCCATTGATTACTGCTGTTGCTCCCACTTCCAGAGCCTTCTGGAGTCTCTTTTCTATAATATCTACAACAATAATCTGTGATACCCCCATTGCTTTTAATGACAATACTGTCGTAAGACCGATACATCCCGCTCCTGTTACAACTGCTGTCTGACCCAAATGGGCATTTCCCTGATTCGCCGCATGCATTCCCACTGCCAGCGGTTCTATCAATGCTCCTCCAATGTACTTACTTGATCGGGAAGCAAAAAGCAAAGTCCGGCTTCATGTGCCACGTATTCTTGAAATACACCGTCAACCGGCGGCGTTGCAAAAAATTTCACGTCCTTGCAGAGGTTGTATCTGCCAGATTTGCAAAATTCACAAACACCACATGTTTTCCCCGGTTCCATGCACACTCTGTCGCCTTTCTTCAGATGTTTCACATTTTTTCCTGTTTCCACAACCGTTCCGGCAGCCTCATGTCCCAGTACAAACGGTGGCTTCACCACAAAATCACCAATCCGCCCAGATTCAAAATAATGCAGATCCGAACCACATATTCCCACATATTCAACTTGTACAAGAACCTCGTCATCTTCCAGAATCGGAATATCCCTGTTTTCTATCACAACTTTTTGAAGACTTGTCATCACCGCTGTTTTCATTTGATTCTTCATATTCTGTAACATCCTTCCTGTTTATTCTCATGCTCTCTTTTGGACCAAGGTAAGACTCTTTTTTACGGTTATCGATAGGATACAAAACCAAACCGTTGCAATACAATTCCGGCCTCTCTGGCTGAAATTTGAATTTTATTCACTCCCTTCTCCAGCATTACTTTTCCTCTTCCAAACGTGCTCTTGATTTAATACGGCTTCTTTCCATGAACTGCAGCTTACTTCACCACTTTTAATTAGTCTTTTCCTGTAAATCCAATCTCTTCTTCCTGCTTTCCATTCACACTGACCCCCATTCGAAGTTCTCCTCCATAAACAAGAGGATTGGCCGGCGATGTATGCAATTCTAAACAATAGGTTCCCGACATCTCCGAGCAAATCTGATATATTACAGCCGGTGCATGGTGTTCTGATAAAAAAGAAGCTGTCACAGGAAATACTTTTATTCCGCTGTCGTATTTTCCGAATTGTTTCAATTCTTTAAATTCTGCCGTTTCTCCTTGAAAAATTCCTCCTTTTGCTTCCGTAAAATGCACTGCATCCAAAACAAACATTCCGTTTTCCGCAACAAACGTTCCATCTGGAACATCCAATCTTTCTTTTTTGGAAGCAGTAACAATTACCGGTACAAATTCCGTATCCGTACAAATCTCAAACTGGTATTCTTCTTCCTGCCCAACCAGCAATTTTTCTTTATCCACTGTAAGAATGAGTTCTTCCTGGTATTTTGTCGCACCTGACCTTTGGGAAAAAGAAATCCAGTCACATGACTTTCGTTCGGTTTCTCTTGCAACACCATCCATTCCTACAATTCTGGCACTTTCAGAAATTCGCCATTTCAATACCTCCTGCCTCCATTCGCAATTTGAATCTTTACACAATTGCATTCTGATTCGGCAAAATCTTTTATAACTAACGGCTTTGGAAAATATTGATTTGTATACGTTCTAATTTCATCTGCCCGAGATACGATAAGTCGTGCTTTTTCGGGAAGTCTGATTGTATGCCGAACTGGATAGCGCCAGTCTTCATCGTTCCAGTTTGTAAACCCTATATGGGATGCTAATTGCATTCCATTCCACTTTCCCTGATTGAAATTTCCCATCTCATTTGCCAGAATCTGATCTTTTTCAATACAATCTTCTGCCATTTTTCCATATACGTTTGCCACTGCTTTTCCCTGCGAAGCATAAAGATGGTTTTTCCCGGAATATAAATGCATTTTTAGAAGATTCAACGATGCCGCTGCCGGAAAATAAATCATGCTATAGTATGCATCTTCCATTTTTTATCTGCCAGTCTCCTGTAGACTTCTTCATTTTTGTTTTCCAAACAGTCACAAAGTCTCAGTAATCCTTCACTCTCTGATTCGTGAGCCGGATGATAAATCTGATCATTCAATGCTTCAGGCCTTCTAAGAGCATTTAAACGCAGATATCCCTCCAAAACTTCCCGAATCGTTTTGCGTTCCTTCTGTGAGGTATATGATCCAAACACTTTATCAATCCACATTTTTGTATAGATTTGTGCACTGTTCATAATCTTGGACCCCCAGGTTTCAAAATCATACGCCAAACTCATAAAGTAGTTCAATGGAATTTCCTGAAACTTAACATCGCCTACATTTTACGATCCATAACTGACGAATCCCGTATTCATACGCTTCTGTCATTTGTTCCCATATTTTCATAAGAGGTGTGGACGCAACCCATTCATAGGAAATCGGATCCCCGTGATAATCCAAATGATAATACATTCCAACCCACCTGGATGATTTTTTCAAACTGTTCTGGAAGAGTTCTCATATTTCCAAAATTATCATCACATAAAAGAAGTGTAACATCTTCTAACTCTTTGAATCCTCTAAGTCCCTCCCCCTCTTCACCAAGTAATAATCTTCTACTTCCTTATATACTGCAAACAATTGAGGAACTTTTTTCTCCTTCTTCTCCAGTATGGATCGTATTAGTTCACGTTGTTTTGTAATGACCTCTTTAAGAAGACGTACATTTTCTGAAATTGTTGCATTATATCCCAATATCTTGCTATCGTTTTCTCCTCGCATTCCAATCGTCGGAAAGACACGATATCCTTGACTCCTTTTCAGTCCATCTTCCCAGAATTTTATAATCCTTCTTTATTTGTCTTGTAACTCCACGCATCTCCATACGGACTTCCTTTTCCTCTTACCTTACTATACTCTGCACCAGATCTCATACATGGCGTCGTGATGTGACATTCCTATGTATATGCCATATTCATCTGCCAGTTTCATAGATTCCATTCCCGGTCCATCTAACATAAAACAGGAACTCCACATTGCTGGCCAGAGATAATTCCCCTTCATACGTAAAAGATACTCGAAAATATGATCATACATTTCTGCATTAAATCCACCAAAGTGTGATGTTGTCCATGTTCCAAAACATGGCCATTCATCATTGATAAAAATCCTCGATACGCAACCGACGGCTCTTTTGAAATATAATTATCCTTGTCATCTATGATTACCAGATTTCTTTTTTTGTAAGGACAATCCCCCCAATATAGCATTGGCGTCACACCAAGAAGTTCTGAAAGATGAAATAATCCGTAAATTGTTCCCAGCCTATCACTTCCGTATATAACAAGCGCATTTTCAGCCTCCTCCAAAACATTTTCTCTGATAAGAAATGCATAAGATTCTTTTTTCCCCTTGACCCGTTTCAGTTCTGGAATCTCATATAAAAGCTTTTCTGCCTTTCTCCGCAGCCATCCGTCGCAACAAATACCGCCTGAGAATGATGCTGTGTATCTTTTTTTCCCTTTGCACATATCTCCACAACTGAAACTTCCGTCTGGGTATCTGTAACACCGATCACATCACGGCTTACTTTTTCTGCAACTCTGCGTACGCCGTCCCCACATTTCGTGTAAAAATAAAAAAAGGGAATGCTGTCTTCTTTTCGAGTTTTAATGTCGCCATATTCCGCCCCTCCAACCTGTTGTTCTGAATATTCCAAACAAACCTGGCAGCTAAACTGCCAGATTTGTTTTTCTGTTCAATTACTCAAGAAGGTCTTTTGTCTCCTGATAAATTTCATTTGCCATATCCACATATTTTGTGCATCCCTTCGATTCACAATCCGAAACATAGCTGTCCCAATCTGTCTCCAAATCGCGCTTACCTGTAATAAATTCTAATGCAGCCGTATTGACATAATCCATCAATGGAGTTTTTATAAGGTTCAAATCTTCTTTTTGCAATTCATCTGCCAAAATAGGTGGCATCAACTGAATCTCCTCTTTGTTCTCGTTAATCCGTTCATTCCACTCTTTTTCCTGATCAGAAAATTTAGAGTACTGCAACTCCTTTGAACCACCATATGCAAATACTCCATTTCCAAATCCATAATCTACATTCAGCTGTTTCTCAGCACCCGGGTTGATTCCATTGTAGTAGATATCCGAATTCAATACGATATTTCCGTCATCATCTACTGAATAGGTTTCACCCTCTACGCCCCACAAAGCAAGTGTCTGACCTTCATCTGAATACCATAACCAGTCAATAAAACGGAGCATCTTTATAAATTCTTTTTCAACCTAACTCATCCAATGCATTCTGTGAAATCATAATACCGTTTTCCAAACGTCCATCGCGACTTGATACTTTCAACTGCCCTGCAGCTCCACCTGGTGTAGTCAAAAAATACAGTTCTGCGCCATCCACTTGCATCTTACCATTTAAGGTGTCTGAAAAGAGCTGATAGTTCATATTCAGCACATAAGAATCTCCACGATAAAATTTAGCCTGTGCCTGTGTTGTATCCTGAGTAAATGTTTCTGGATCAAGAATTCCTTCTTCATACATTTTCGCAAACACAGATAAATACTCTTTATATTCTTCTGTCGTATCTGCGAAATAGAACTCATCCTTGTCAAAATCAAATTTAACTCCGTCTTTCAGCCCCCAGTCTCCACCGTCTGTTGAATAACCTCCTGTTACTCCATACACGGTTGCCGCAATATTCATCGTGCTTCCAAACCCAAATCCATCAGACCAGACATAGTCTTTTCCTGTATAATCTTTTACTTTTTTCAATGCTTCATAAAAGTCTTCCCATGTCCAGGTTGCCTCTTTACTCAAGTCTACCCCTGCTACTTCAAATACATCTTTTCGTATTGCCAATGAGTACCCACCTGCTGCTGTCTCCCACATCCCCGGCAAGCGATAATATTTTCCGTCTGCAGCCATGATCTGCTTGAGGTCATCTTCCAGCCCCCACTCTTTCACACAGTTCTGATAATTCGGCATATATTGTACCCAGTCACTAATTGGAACGACCTGTCCACTGTCTTCATAAGCTGCCGAATCGTAGACTTTGGGAATAATATACGGAGCGCTTCCACTATTAACAGATGCTGACACCTTATCGTTATAATCCGTTCTCGCAACTGTCGTAAGATCAAATGTGACATTTGTTTTCTCCTCAATTGCCTTCCAGAGAAGCCAATCTTCCTGGTACGGATAATTTTCATGATCCGAATACATCATAGAATATGTCATCGGTTCCTCAGAATAGAATGTCTTCCCCTCTCCATATTCATAATCAAGGTTTTCATCCGCTTCTTCCTGTGAAAGTGTCGGCCCGTCACTTTGACTCCCTGCCCCACTCCCTCCACAACCTGCGAGTGCCATTCCTGTCATCACAACAGAAAGTGTCAGTGCAAAAAATTTTCTTTTTCATAAGTCTCCTCCTTTTTTATTTTTGTTTTAACTTTTTATACCTTCAATACTGCAATACTCACCCTTTTACAGCTCCAATCGTCATTCCCTGTACAAAATATTTTTGTACAAATGGATAGATACAAATAATCGGAATGGATGTCAGAACCATGGTAGCTGATTTTAAGGTTGCCTGTACACTGCTCGCATCTGCTGAAGATCCTACTTCTGTGTTATTTGCTCCTTCTACAAGCTGTCTTACATACAATGCAATTGGCCATTTATCTTTCGAGTCCAGATACAGCATCGGAGTGAACCATTCATTCCACATTGTCACAATATAAAACAGACACATCGTTGCAATGATTGGTTTTGACAGCGGAAGAATAATTTTAACAAAAATTCTATATGTATCTAAACCATCAATTGCAGCTGCCTCTTCTAATTCTTCTGGAAGTCCGGCAAAAAATGACTTCATTACCAGCAAATTGAATGTGCTGATAGTTCCCGGAAGAATGATGGACACATACTGTCCTGCAATCCCAGCCACTGTGTGACTACAATATAATTTGGAATTGTACCGCCTGCAAAATACATTGTAAACACAACCATGGGTGTAATCACCTTATTCAGCCGAAGCCTTGGTTTGGAGAGTGGATAGGCAATCAATGCTGTCATAACAACTGATATAAATGTTCCCACTATCGTGTAAAAAATAGTATTTGCATAATATCGGAAAAACTGATTATCTTTTAATATATATTTGTATGTATCCAAATTAAAGTCTATTGGATAAAATGTTACAAATCCTGCACTTGCTGCCGCATCACTACTAAACGATTGTGCAACAAGATACACAAACGGATACAGGGTAATAAAAATTATAATAATCATAATGATCGTGTTTACTACCTGAAATACGCGATATCCTTTTGAAGGTTTTGCACTCATCTCTTCTTCCTCCCTTACCACAACGAAGTCTCAGTAATTTTTTCGACAGGAAATTCGCTGTAGAAACTAAAATCAATCCAATGACACCTTCGAACAATCCCACTGCCGCTGCATAGCTAAGTTGCCTCCTGTAATACCCATTCTATATACCAAAGTTCCAATAATATCCGCACGTTCTTGGTTCAAAGGATTATACAACAACAAGATTTTCTGCATGTTGCTTGATGTCACGATCCCGCCAATATCCATAATCAGCAGTGTCATAATCGTCGGCAAAATTCCCGGAATCGTCACATGCAATACCTGCTGGAGCTTTCCGGCTCCATCCATTTCCGCCGCCTCATACAATTCTGTGTTAATGCCTGTCATTGCTGTCAGATAAAGTATTGTCCCCCATCCAAGTGCCTGCACACGCCTGACAGAATATAGATCGCATCAAACCATCCGGGTTCTGACATAAATGCAATCTTGTCACCCCCAAGACTCTGAATCAGCTGGTTGATGGGGCCTCCTGCCGCCAAGAGTTCTTTTACCATACCACAGACAACTACAAGGGAAATAAAATGCGGAAGATAAGAAATCGTCTGCACTGACTTCTTCCACCATTTCTTTCTGAGTTCATTCAAAAGAAGCGCAAATATCAATGTTACAGGGAATCTGACCAATAAATATTCAATACTCAATCTGAGCGTATTCCAAAATGCTTGCCAAAATTGTGGATCCTTCAAAAATTGCTCAAAATACCGAAATCCCACCCAGTATTCTCCCAAAATATTGGGGCCACCCTTATACCTGCGAAAGGCAATTATGTTTCCGATAACTGGTACATATTTAAAAACAATGTAATACAATATCGGAAGTACCATAAGAGAATACAATCTCCATTCCTTTTTGATGTGTCTCAAGAGCGAGTGCTCGTTTTTTTTATTTGAAATCACTCGGTTTCACTTTTGGAATTGTCGACTTTTCCTTTTTCTTTTTCATACCACTTCTCCTCCCTTTTGTACTTTCTTTTTTTTGTTATCGTTATTATA
>ENA-OQAN01001383-OQAN01001383.1-human-gut-metagenome-genome-assembly--contig:-NODE-1383-length-10667-cov-1.916698_pt1 | contig 10667 bp, 14 predicted proteins | sample MGYA00242735_ERZ504527 | MGnify/ENA primary metagenome ERZ504527 (study PRJEB26092, sample SAMD00036230) | human gut metagenome | host: Homo sapiens | study: EMG produced TPA metagenomics assembly of...
TGAAGAAGCATCCGGAACTCGTCAAGGGCTATATTGGCCCGATGGCGTTTGGCCCGCAGGCTCGCGGCGGTGAAAAGGCTGAAAACGCCAACGAAACCGGCGAAGCGTTGCGTTACCTCATTGACGCGCATATCGCCCGCGGTTCTGCATGGTTCACCGGTGCCGATGAAGCCGGAGTTGACTACTACGATCTCGTGTACGGTCGTGACTTCGAAGCCGACGGCGTGGTGGAAGCCGTGCAGGTTCGCCACGGAGACATGAGCCCGGACGGTTCCGGCCCGCTGAGCTTCGAACGCGGTGTGGAAATCGGCCAGGTGTTCCAGCTCGGTTTGAAGTATTCCAACGCGCTCGGCCTGAAGGTGCTCGACCAGAACGGCAAGACCGTGCCGGTGTGGATGGCTCCTACGGCATTGGCGTGTCTCGTGTGATGGCTTGTATCGCTGAAACCCACCATGACGAGAAGGGCTTGGCATGGCCGGCCATCATCGCTCCCGCCCAGGTGCATGTGGTGGCCACCGGCAAGGATGCGGCTGCATTCGAAGCCGCCGAGCAACTGATCGCCGATCTGGAAGCCAAGGGCATCGAAGTGATCTTCGATGACCGTAAGAAGGTTTCCCCGGGCGTCAAGTTCAAGGATGCCGAGCTTATCGGCGTGCCGCTGATCGCCGTCGCAGGCCGCGACACTGTCAACAATGGCACCATCGAAGTGCGTGATCGCAATGGCGAGAACGCCGAAGCCGTGCCTGTCGCCGACGCAGCCGGGTGATTGCCGATCGTGTCGCCGCGCTGCTGAAGTAATAATCGTATTTTTTTCGATTTATTTCACCATATAAACGGAAGATTATGGATATGCCATAATCTTCCGTTTTTTTTATCTGGAAACAGGTAGGAGGAAGCCTGATTGTGAGGAAAACATTTATGGGGAAAACAAACGAAAAACCATGCATATATCGGCAGTGCATTGCGGTGGATAAGTGAGATTTATCCACCGACTATCCACGACTCGCCCGAAACGGCGTCCTTTATCCACATTTGCCGGTTGCGCTTGTACCAGTATGGTCGAATCGGGGATAGTGGTTCTACCGCGGAAACGCAAGGAAGCGGAAAGGCGTGCAGAACCCCTCTCTCGCAACCCATTTCTCCGACTGCGCGTTGCTTTCGCACCTTCATCGGTGCTTTCCGCGGCCCCTTTATTACCAATGCGACAGAAAGGGCCGATCATGGCACAACAGCAAGCTCTCATCACCATCACCGGATATGTGGGCGCCAATCCCACGCAATTCAACAAGGATGGCATGCCCCATGCCAGTTCGTTCAGAATGGCGAGCACCAGACGGTATTTCGACAATCGCACACAGCAATGGAAGGATCTTCCCACCACATGGATCACGGTGAAAGCGTACCGGAACTATCCGAGAACATCTGCCAATCTCTGAAGAAAGGCGAGCCGGTTATCGTGATGGGCGCGCTCGCCACGGAAACGTGGGCCGATCAGAACGGCAAACCGCAGTCACGCATAGTGCTGGAAGCCAGCGCCGCAGGGCACGACCTTAACCGGGGAGTCACCACGTTGCGTAAGTTCGTCAAGCCGAACGACCAGCACCAGCCGGAAGCGAAAGGAACGGAACCGCGTGTGGGAGCCGATCCGTTCGTCAGGCAGGGCAGTGTGGCGCCGGTCGAAATCGTGGTTCCCGAAGATGACGAAGCCGCCGAATTCTCGGGAGATACCGGGGAATTCGACGGCGACATATATTAGGCGGCACCGATGCCTTGCATGCTTGGCTCCGATTGCCAGCCGATGATGTGGTTTGTTACCAGATGCGCACGCGCTGATCGGGATCGAGCCACATGCCGTCCTCCGGCTTCACGTCGAACGCCTTGTAGAACAGATCCACGTTGCGTGCGATGCCGTTCGTGCGGCATTCGGCGGGGGAGTGCGGGTCGATCTGCAGATACTGCTCCGCCAGCTCGTCACGATTCTTGGTGCGCCAGATGGACGCGTAGCTGAGGAAGAAACGCTGCAAACCGGTGAAACCATCGATTTCCGGCGCTTCAGACAGCGAAGCTTCAATGGACTCCATGGAACCGTTCTTCTCAAGGCCTGCCGCCTCGTCAAGAGCGAACGCATATGCTTTGAGCGCAATGTTCACGCCACTCAGGTCGCCGATGTTCTCGCCGATGGTCAAAGCGCCGTTCACATGTGGAGCCTGAGCTGGATCGTCGGCGTATTTTTCGGCAAGCTGCGTTGGCACGAACGCGTTGTACTGGTCGATGAGTTTCTGCGTGAGCTGCTCGAAATTGGCCTTGTCTTCTTCGGTCCACCAGTCGTTGAGCTTGCCGTCGCCGTCGTACTGGGCACCTGATCGTCGAAGCCGTGGCCGATCTCATGGCCGATCACCGCTCCGATACCGCCATAGTTCGCGGCGTCTTCGGCGTCGGATCGAAGAACGGCGGCTGCAGAATGGCGGCCGGGAACACGATCACGTTCATGGTCGGCTCATAATAGGCGTTCACCGTCTGCGGATTCATCAGCCATTCGTCCTTGTCGACGCTCTTGCCGACTTTGGCCAGCTGATAGCCGGTCTCATACAGGTTGGCGGCACGCATGTTCTCGGCAAAACCGGCATTCTCGTGCACATCAAGCGCGGAATAGTCACGCCAATGGTTCGTATAGCCGATCTTCGGCACGAACTTGGAGAGCTTCTCCAACGCCTTCTGCTTGGTTTCTTCGCCAAGCCAGGCGGAGTTGGAAATGGACACGCGGTAGGCGTCGATCAGATTGCCGACCAGCTGTTCCATACGCTGCTTCGACGACTCGGGGAAGTGCCTCTTCACATATTCGCGGCCGACATCCTCGCCGCAGATGCCGTTGACCAGCGAAACGCCGCGCTTCCAACGCACGCGCTGCTGCTTCTGACCAGACAACGTCTTGCCATAGAACTCGAAATTCGTCTCATCGAATTCGTGCGGCAACTCCAAGGTGGAGCCGATGATCACATGCACGCGTGCCCACAGCTTGAGATCGTCGAGATCCGCGGCCTTCCAGAATGCGTTAAGACCGGTGAGGAAGCTGGGCTCATGCACCACCACATGGTTGAAAATGCCTCGGAAATCAAGCGGCTGCACCTGAGCGGCGGAAGTCTGATCATATGCGGACTGCCAGGATTCGATCCATGTGTCGAGATCATAATCGGCGAGCATTCCGCTCAATTCCGCATAATCGGTGGGATTATAGGTCTTCACCGAATCACGGGTTGCCACATTGTCCCAATGGTTCGCGGCGATACGTGTCTCCACGTCGAGGAAACGCTGGGCTTGAGCTTCGGCCTGCTCGTCATCGGCGGCGAGCTTCGCGTTCTTCAACTGCTTGGCCACCATGTCAGCGTATGCTTCACGAATCGGCGCATAATGGTCTTCACGGTAATACGCCTCATCGGGCAGTCCCAAGCCAGACTGTTCAATATGGATGATGTTGGTTTCGGGAGCGCCCGGATCGCCATACACGGCAATGCCGATCAGGTCAGGGCCGCCAGCCGGGTTCATCGCGCCCAAAGCGCGGGTGAGCTCGGTTTTGCTGGTAGCGGCATCAATGGCCTCAAGCTGGCGTTCAATGGCGGCGAGTCCGGAAGCGTTGATGGCGTCGACGTCAAGGAAGCTTGCATACAGGGCGTGGGACTTCTCGGCAGGGCAGTCGTCGTCTTCAAGAATCTCACGAATCTGGTTTTCGGCGTCTTCGGCGAGCTTGTCGAACGAACCATAACGGGAACGGTCGTCAGGAAGGCGATACATGTCGATCCATGGACCGTTGACATAGCGGAACAGATCTTGCGCAGGGCCGGTCACGGCGGAGAACGATGCCGGATCGATACCCGAATTCAAAGTGGTACTCATGACTTCACACTATCCATCTTTGGTGACAAAACAGTGTATCTGAAACGAATAATCGTCATTGTGCAATTTCGTATGTAAGACGCGATTGCCTGATTGCAAGAAACGCATGCACTGTAGGGCGTACGAAGTAGGGTTATAAGCATGATTGAACTGAAAACACCGAAAGAGATCGAAGAGATGAAGCCTGCCGGCCGTTTTGTCGGCGGCATTCTGCGCGATCTCAAGGAATTTACCAAAGTTGGTACCAATCTGCTGGAAATCGATGAATTCGTGCACAAGCGCATCGTCGATCGCAAGGGTGCCGAATCCTGCTATGTCGACTATGCTCCGGATTTCGGTACCGGCCCGTTCGCGCACTATATTTGCGTTTCCGTGAACGATGCCGTACTGCACGGCGTTCCGTTCGATTACAACCTGAAGGACGGCGATTTGGTCAGCCTCGATCTGGCGATCAACGTCGATGGCTGGGTTGCCGATTCCGCCATCAGCTTCGTGGTCGGCGAGCATAAGGATCCTGAGGATCTGCGCCTGATCAAGTGCACCGAAGAGGCGCTCGCGGCCGGTATTGCCGCTGCGCAGCCGGGCAACCGTTTGGGTGATGTTTCCGCGGCAGTCGGCGATGTGGCCCGCGAATACGGCTATCCGATCAATCTTGAATTCGGCGGCCATGGCGTTGGACGTATTATGCACGGCGATCCGCATGTGCCGAACGATGGCCGCGCGCACCACGGCTACAAGCTGCGTCCGGGCCTGGTCATCGCCATCGAACCGTGGTTCCTCAAGACCACCGACGAAATCTACCAGGATCCGAAAGATGGTTGGACGCTGAAGAGCTCCGACGGTTCCCGTGGCGCGCATAGCGAACACACCATCGCCATCACCGACAACGGTCCGGTGATCCTCACCGTTCGCGACAAGTGATCAGACGGTAGCGTAAAACGCGGCAAAGCTCCAATACGACGGAGCGAAGCGTACGAAAAGAAGGCCGATGCCCACGATTATTCGGGCATCGGCCTTTTATATGCGTAATTTCGCGCGGAAATAGTCGAATTATTTGCCTTGCAGGAATGAAGTATCGGATGTCAATCGATTGATTTTGAGACGAAACCATGCTTGGAAACGCGCATGCCATATAGTGTTCGATACTTCCGAACGGTTAAGGAGCGTGCAAGTATGGCCACAGCCAATCTGAGTGTGGAATCCAAAGACTTCACCCTGCCGGTGGTCGAAGCCACGGCGGGTGCGGACGGCATCGTGGTGTCCACGCTGCGCAACGACGGCTGGGTCACACTCGACCCTGGTTTCCTGACGACTGCGCAATGCGAATCGAAAATCACGTACATCGACGGCAAGAACTCGATCCTGCGCTACCGCGGATACCCGATCGAGCAGTTGTGTGAGCAATCCGATTTCCTTGAGGTCGCCTGGTTGCTGCGTCATGGCGAACTGCCGAATCAGGAGCAGTACGACCGGTTCATTTCCGACATCAACCATCGCACGATGGTGGGTGAGGATTTCCGTACCTTCATGGGTTCTTTCCCACGCACCGCGCATCCGATGAGCGTGATGGCATCCGCGGTCAACGCGCTCGCCACCTTCTATCCGGACACTACTGATATCAATGATTCCGACCAGCTTGACGAGGCTGCGACCATCATTATGGCAAAGGCACGAACCATCGTCAGCTACATTTTCCGCCGTCGCCGCGATGAGCCGATGCTGTATCCGGATTATTCGCGCGGCTATGTCGACGATTTCCTGCGCATGTGCTTTGCGGTGCCGTACGAGCCGTTCGATTCCGACCCGCTGTACGTGCACGCGCTCGGACGCCTGCTGATCATTCATGCCGATCATGAGCAGAACTGTTCCACTTCCGTGGTACGTATCGCCGGTTCCGCCCACGCCAACCTGTATTCCGCGGTTGCGGCGGGCATCAACGCGCTGTCGGGCCCATTGCATGGTGGTGCGAATGAAGCGGTGCTCCGTCAGCTCAAAGCCATTCGCGATTCAGGCAAAACCGTCAAGGAATTCGTGGAAGACGCCAAAACCAGCGGTCAGCGTATTTCCGGACTCGGCCACCGCGTGTACAAGTCGTACGATCCGCGTGCCGCGATTGCCAAGAAGTATCTGCAGAAGATCATGGAACGCGCGGACACGTTGAAATTGCCTGCCGACGAGCGTGCGCTGTTCGACGTCGCCACGGAATTGGAGAAAATCGCGCTGAACGACGAGTATTTCGTGTCTCGTCACTTGTATCCGAATGTCGACTTCTACACGGGATTGATCTATCGCGCGATCGGGTTCGATCCGTCCATGTTCACCACATTGTTTGCATTGGGGCGTATTCCCGGTTGGATCGCGCAGTATCGTGAGATGCTTGCCGATCCGAACACCAAGATCGGTCGTCCGCGTCAGGTGTACACCGGTTATACCGAACGTGATTACACTCCGATCGACCGTCGATAGTTGCTTTTTCGCTGTTTCATGGACTTGTGATGCTGTTCGCCAAGCCCTGCGGCTAAAGTATTGCACGGAAACATGCAAGTAATGCAATCACTGTTGTGAAGGAGCGAAGAATGACCGATCAGCGCACTGCGTGGGGTTGGGGTCTGTCCAGCGTGGATGCGGCAGGCAACACTTTGGACGTATGGTACCCGGAACTGAAGCTTGGCGAGGCTCCGGAGGAGGTGGCACGCCCGAACCATAATTTTGGCAATCTCGCCCATGAGGCGTCGATGCGCGTGGCGTGCGCCGCATTCCGGTGTTCACGGTGTCGAAGCTTGACGAACCGATCGAAGACGCAGCCGACGCATACCTGCGTCTGCATCTGCTGAGCATGCGTCTCGCCAAGCCGAACACCCTGAATCTGGACGGCATTTTCGCAGCCCTCAACAATGTGGTATGGACCAATTATGGCCCGTTCGCGGTCGAGGATTTCGCGCTGCGCAAGCTTGACGTGATGGCCGCGGCTAACCAGTGCGTTCCGGGACTGCCGAAGGTTGACGTGAACGTGCTGTCGATCGACAAGTTCCCGCGCATGGTCGACTATGTGGTGCCGACGGCGTGCGTATCGGCGACGCCGACCGCGTGCGTTTGGGTGCCCACCTTTCCGAAGGCACCACCGTCATGCATGCCGGCTTCGTGAACTTCAACGCCGGCACGCTCGGCGTTTCCATGGTGGAAGGCCGTGTTTCCCAGGGTGTTGTGGTCGGCAACGGTTCCGATATCGGCGGCGGCGCATCCATCATGGGCACCCTGTCCGGTGGCGGCAAGCTTAAGAACTCCATCGGCGAGCACTCCCTGCTTGGCGCGAACGCGGGCATCGGCATCTCCCTCGGCGACAACTGCGTGGTTGAAGCCGGTCTGTATGTGACCGCCGGCACCAAGGTGACCATCTACGACAAGGCCAAGGTCGCGGCGGGCGAACCGCTCGAAACCGTCAAGGGCGCCGATCTTTCCGGCAAAGACAACATCCTGTTCATCCGTAATTCCGTGTCCGGCCGTATCGAAGCGCGCTATCGCAAGACCGGCATCGAATTGAACGAAAAACTGCACAAGAACTAAATATCAAATATGAAAATCTCCCTCATTACCGTCGGCAAAGTCAAGGAACAATATCTGCGCGACGCCATCGCCGAATATTCGAAACGACTCAGCCGATACTGCAAGCTTGACATCGTCGAAGTGGCCGACGAGAAAACACCCGAGCATGCCAGTGAGGGAGTGGAACGGCAAATCAAAGCCAAGGAAGGCGAACGCATCGCCAAGCATATTCGCGACGATGCGTTCGTCATCGCGCTCGCCATCGAAGGCCAGCAGCTGACCAGTGAAGAACTTGCGCAGAAAATCGACGGTCTTGGAGTGCATGGCACCAGCCATATCCAACTCATCATCGGCGGATCGCTCGGACTTGACCCAACGATTGTGAAACGGGCCGACTACCTGCTGAGTTTTTCCAAAATGACTTTTCCTCATCAATTAATGCGCGTTATTCTGCTTGAACAGCTGTATCGTGCATGCAAAATCAATGCCGGCGAACCGTATCATAAATGACGTGCAATCAATGTCGCGTAATGCGTACACAGGTTCGCGAGTATGATATGGCAGGATTGCGATGCGGCAAAATATGGTGAGATTGCCGAAAGATAATAAGTAGAAGGCCTTGCCTATACTAGTACCCCGTGAGTGACTACAGAAGCGACGCGAGCAGCGAGAACGCCGTCGCCGCACCATGGTGCGGGCGGTGTGCATCGTCATCGCTGCGGCGATGCTGCTGAGTCTGGTTATTCCTGCTATCTACGCAGGTCTTGACGCCTTTGGTCCGGTATGATCCTCCCCGGACCTGCAATCCCATACGTAACGAGACTGGTTCGCGGCTCGGCAGGATGGGAACGAGTATGTGGGTACGTGGAAGAAGTTGAGGATTGTGCGAAAGCCGTATGAGGCTCCATGACAGAATATAAAGAACGCATAAAGAAATGTATGGTGTAAACGATGGCAGAATTTGATTTTTCCCAGGCAATCGGCGAGGCGCGCGCCAAATACGAGTCGATTTCCAAGGCGCTTGACGTCGACCGGACTGACGCGCAGGCCAAAGATCTTGAAGTTCAGGCGGCCGAACCGGGATTGTGGGACAATCCCGAAAACGCGCAGAAAGTGACCAGCAAACTGTCGGCAGTGCAGTCCCAGCTGAAGCGTCTCGCTTCCGCAAGCCAGCGCATCGACGACGTCGAAACGTTGGTGGAATTGGGTCAGGAGGAAGAAGACGCCGACACGTTGGCGGAAGCGCAGTCCGAAGTCGAAAGCATTCAGAACGATCTGCCGACATGGAATCCAGACCCTGCTCGACGGCGAATATGACGAACGTTCCGCAGTGGTGACCATCCGCTCCGGCGCGGGCGGTGTGGATGCCGCCGACTTCGCTCAGATGCTGCTGCGCATGTACCTGCGTTGGGCGGAGCGCAATGGTATAAGGCCAAGGTCATGGACACCTCCTACGCCGAAGAGGCGGGCATCAAGTCCGCCACCTTCCAGGTGGATGCCCCTTATGCGTATGGTCGCATGAGCGTGGAAGGCGGCACCCACCGTTTGGTGCGTATCTCCCCGTTCGACAACCAAGGCCGTCGCCAAACCAGCTTCGCGGCAGTGGAAGTGGTGCCGCTCGTTGAGGCGACCGATCACATCGACGTGCCCGATTCCGAAATCCGCGTTGACACCTACTGCTCCTCCGGCCCTGGCGGTCAGGGCGTGAACACCACGTATTCCGCGGTGCGTATCACCCACATTCCGACCGGCATCGTGGTGACCATGCAGGACGAGCGCTCGCAGATCCAGAACCGTGCCGCTGCCATGGCCGTGCTGCAGTCCCGACTGTTGGTGCTGCGCCACGAAGAGGAAGCCAAGAAGAAGAAGGAACTCGCCGGCGATATCAAGGCCAGCTGGGTGACCAGATGCGTTCCTACGTGCTGCATCCGTACCAGATGGTCAAGGATCTGCGCACCGGCTATGAGACTTCGCAGACCCAGGCCGTGTTCGACGGCGATATCGACGCGTTCATTGAGGCCGGCATCCGTTGGCGTCATGAGCAGCGTCGCGCGGCGGCCGAAGAGGCGGACGCCTAAAAACCACGATTACCGTAATCAGAACAGCACATAGTGGAGGGGTACGACGATGGCGCTGATTTCGCTTGAACATGTGAGCAAGGTGTATCCGAAAGGCACCAGGCCTGCCTTGGATGACATCAATCTCGACATTAATCGAGGGGATTTCGTGTTCCTCGTGGGCGCTTCAGGTTCCGGCAAAACCACATTGCTGAGCCTGTTGCTGCGCGAGGAGGAGGTCACGGATGGCGAGATTCGCGTCGCAGGTAATGATTTGAGGCGCCTGTCGTCAAGGCAGGTGCCGCATTACCGTCGTTCCATCGGTTTTATCTTCCAGGATTACAAACTCCTCAACAACAAAACGGTATGGGAGAATGTGGCGTTCGCGCTTGAAGTGATTGGCACAAGCCGTTCCACCGTCAAATCGTTAGTGCCGAAAGTGTGCAGACTGTCGGTCTCACCGGTAAGGAAAACAACTATCCGCACGAGCTTTCCGGCGGTGAGGCACAGCGTGTGGCCATTGCGCGAGCGTATGTGAACCATCCGCAGATTCTGCTGGCCGACGAGCTACTGGAAATCTCGATCCGACCACATCGCTGGGCATTATGGAAGTGCTGGACGCCATCAACCGCACTGGCACCACCATCGTCATGGCAACGCATAACGAGGAAATCGTCAACTCCATGCGCAAGCGTGTGGTCGAACTGCATACCGGCAAAATCGTGCGTGACGAGCAGCAGGGATCCTACGATTCCGCACTGTACTTCCCGGATGCCGAAGTCGAATCCAAATCGCATCAGGCGTTGAACGGCGGCGACGTCGACGCGAAATATCGTGCGCCAGGCGCGCTTGAAATGTCTGATTTTTCCGATGAGACGGTGGACGTGAAGGTGCGACGCGAGCCGAAACCGCAGCAAACGCGGTTGATGCCGTAGCTGCGGCCATCCACAGCGGCAATGGTGATGCGGGCATCGCGCGTCTCGCCAATTCCGTGCATTCCGGTCGCACCGGTCGTTATGGCGAGGCGTTCGCTCCGGTGGAGACTACGCTGACCTGGGGCAAGGGACTGAAACTTGAGGATCTTGCCGAACAGGAGCATGCCGATTCGGCTGCACGTTCGCAGACCGAAGCCAATGCCGACGCGACTGGCTCTTCGCCTGATACAGGTATGGATCA
>ENA-OQAN01001385-OQAN01001385.1-human-gut-metagenome-genome-assembly--contig:-NODE-1385-length-10651-cov-1.579342_pt1 | contig 10651 bp, 11 predicted proteins | sample MGYA00242735_ERZ504527 | MGnify/ENA primary metagenome ERZ504527 (study PRJEB26092, sample SAMD00036230) | human gut metagenome | host: Homo sapiens | study: EMG produced TPA metagenomics assembly of...
TAAGTCCATCCATATCAAATATGAATGCTTTCATCTCCATGCTGCCGCTAACACCTTTATTCTTCAAAATTAATACTTTCCTCCGTTGCATCATTCAGATAAGTCACTACATCTTCTAATTTTGCGAGGACTTCCTGTCGCTCCTCCCAGTCTTCACCGACCATCTCCTTGTTTACAAGACATTCTTTTACATGTTTCAAATTGTGAATTAAGTTTTCGTTCATATCGATGCCTCCCTTCGCTTCGATAAACACTCCCGTAACTTCATACCACTATTTTACTACGAATTTGTACTTCTTTCAACAAGGCGATGCAAGGTTCGTCTCAACAAAATAATCGAAATTACCATCGCAATAATCTCTGCGACCGGGAACGATATCCAAACTCCTGTCACACCGAGAAATCTCACTAACATAAGTGATACCGGCACTATGATGACCAATTGACGCAGCAAAGACACCACAAGTGATTCCACACCTCTTCCAAGCGCCTCAAACACACCCGCAAACACCGTGCTGACCGCCGAAAAAATAAACCCGGTTCCAATGACGCGAAGCGCCGTTTCTCCCATTGTCATCATCTCATCTCCCGCCTTGAATAGTTCCAGAATCGGTCTAGGCAGCAGCACAAACAACATCGTCCCTAAAATCATAATGACTCCCGACACCAGCACACTCACTTTGATCGTCTCCTTCAGACGGTCGTATTGTTTTGCTCCATAGCTGTAGCTGATCATCGGACGCATTCCCTGAATCACTCCGTTTCCAGGCATATATACAAACGACTGCAGTTTGAAATAAATTCCAATCACTGCCACTCCCACCTGAGAGATCGCCGCAAGGATTCCATTTAAAATTCCAATCAAAACAGATGGCAGTGACATCATAATCGTGGACGGAATCGCTACGACATAAAGCTGGCTTACAATTGTCTTATCCAAACGAAATCCTTTAAACCGGATCTTGATTTCTTTACATCTGGCCACAAACAAAATCACAGAACAGATACATGCTGCAAATTGCCCGATCACCGTTGCGATCGCCGCTCCTTTTACCCCGAGTGCCGGGAATCCGAAATAGCCGAATATCATGATCGGATCTAAAATAATATTGATAATCGCACCGAGTGCCTGCATCGCCATCGGAATCACCATATTTCCACAGGACTGAAACATCTTTTCGATCGCAATATGGAACAAACTTCCGGAGGAAAGGCAGATGACGATATATGAATATTCACATCCCCACTCAGCACGTTTTCATTCTGTGTAAACATCTGCAAGAACGGCTTCGTCAAAAAAATTCCAACCAGTATAAAAATAATCGCATGAATCGCCGTAAGAAAATTGTATGAGCAGCAATGCGGTCTACCCGGTCTTGATTTTTGGCTCCCAAATTTCTTGCAATGCCTGCATTTGCCCCCACTCCAAGTCCTACCGCAACCGCCAAGACAAGATTCTGCAAGGGATATGCAAGGGAAACTGCCGTCAGCGCTTCTTCACCCAATCGCGCAACAAATATGCTGTCCACTATATTGTACATAGACTGGATCAGCATCGACACCATCGGCGGTACTGCCATAGACATCAAAAGCGGAAATACCGGTTTGGATTCCATTGGGTTTTTCATCGTTCTACCTCCTCTTTGAGCACGTTCATAAATATAAGAAATCGGCAATCCGACAACGTTATAATAGTCTCCTTCTATCTTATCTATATGGATTGCAAACCTCCCTTGGATTCCATACGCCCCCGCTTTGTCCATGACATTTTCATGTTCGATATAGTCTGTGATTTCTTCTTCACTCATCGGATTTACAAATACTTCCGTGCACACTGCATGATTGACTGTCCGGCAGTTTCCGAACTCATCAAAAATCAAAATCGCAGTCCCGGTATAAACCTGATGTGCTCTTCCTTGCAGACTCTGAATCATCGCAAATGCATCTTCTTTTGACTTTGGTTTGCCCAAAATCTTTCCATCCAAAGCTACAACCGTATCGGCTCCGATCACGATCACATTTTCTTGTTCCAAACTTTGCGCGACATCCTCAGCCTTCAAAAGAGACAGTTCTTCTACAATCTCATCCGGTCGCTCACTTTGATAAACCTCTTCCTTTTTGCTCACCTGAATTTCAAATGTAAATCCAGCCTGTTTCATCAACTCACTTCTTCTTGGTGATGCTGAAGCAAGCACAATTCTTTTTTTTCTCATTTTCTCCCCCTTTTTGGCAATAGAATCGAACTCAAAATTCCCACAGCCAAGCCGAAAATTGCAGGTATGATCCACACTAACTGTTCTTTATATAACGGCAGACTCTTTAAAACAGTTGTAATCACGCCCATTTTTACCCCAAGCGTTCCTAATATATAGAAAACGCTTGTCAGTCCTGTCATCAGAATCGTAACCGGATAGACAAATCTCCATTTGCGATCCACGGATGCAAAAATGCCAATACAATCAATACGATTGCCATCGGATAAATCGTCTGCAAAATCGGAACTGATACTTTCAAAATATTACTCAGTCCAAGATTGGATACCAGAAAACTTATTCCGGCAAAGACAGCGCTCCATACAATATACGGAACCTTTGGAATCAGTCTTTGAAATATTCACTGCAGCAGCACAATAAACCGACACATGTATTAGACATGCAATCAGAAAAATAACTCCGAGCAGAACAAGTCCTGCCTGTCCAAATATTTTCTGCACAACATATGTCAGAACCTGCGCACCATTTTCCCCGTTCTGATACTGTTCCACTCACCATCGCTCCGATATAGCAAAGCGCGCTGTATATTGCAAGCAGGAGTCCACCTGCAATCAGACCTGCCTTCATCGTCTCCTTGACAACTGCCCGCTCCTCAGTCACTCCTTTGGCACGAATTCCGAGTGCGATTACGATTCCAAAGTTCAATGCTGCAATCGTGTCCATCGTCTGATAACCTTCTAGAAATCCTTTTACAAAGCTTCCTGCCTGATATGCCTCTGTCGACGCCCCAAAGCTTCCTGATTTAAAAAACAGCGCCCGCACAAATACGATAAAAATCAACGCAAGCAGACATGGAGTCAAAAATTTTCCCAAACATTCTGTCAATTTTTCCGGTTTCAAAGCAATCAAAAATGCCACGAAAAAGAACGCCGCTGAATAGATCAGCTGTACTTTCCCTGCATCGATACCCGTCGGAATAAAAGGCAGCACTGCCATCTCAAAAGAAGTGCTTGCCGTTCTCGGAATTGCAAGTCCCGGCCCAATCGACACATAGATTAAAAGGGTAAATATAGATGCAAAAACAGGATGAACTCTTTTTGCCAGCACATCCAACCCTCCTGATTTTGCGACTGCTGCCACACCAAAAATCGGAAAACCTATCGCTGTAACGGCAAATCCCGCCATGGCTATCCATACATTTACGCCTGCTTGATTTCCTAAAAACGGCGGGAAAATCAAATTTCCCGCTCCAAAAAACATGGAGAACAATGTAAGTCCCACTAATATTGTATTCTTTTTTGTCAATTGATTCATTTCTTCCCTCTTTTCTTTTTTTCACATATCCGCTATTATAGCATTTTGGGACTCTATGTTCTACTGTTTTTTTATTTGAATTGTGCTTTCATTTTCTCTCTTTTCAACTAAGCCTTTTTATCAATTTCCGAAATCGTTCATCCCCCCGTAAAAATTCTATCTCCTCATCGTTTTCCAATGCTTTTCTCAGCATTGCTTTTACCATAGACCTGTCACTCGTCTCCGCAAATTGCATATGTCTGTACAAATCCGCTTTTTTGAAAGAATCTATCGTTTCTATGCTGGCAATCTGTTGCTCTAAAAGTATAAGACACTCCTCTTTATCCTTTCTATCCAATGCCATATTGAATCTCGGAGAAAGAATCATATAGTCGCTCATCTCTAAAATACGTGAAATTTCCTCCGCCTTTTCCATCAGTTTTTCTGCTCTTGCAACATCATTTTTCTCCATCTCCAATAAATAAAGTCCTTGAAAGCAAACATTGATTTCCGAACAGCTCTGAAAGAGAATCCGCTCCAAAAGTTCATATGCTTCCTGTCGCTTTCCGGCCTTTCTATAAAGCATTGCCTGAAGCCTATCCAAATTTATCCATTTCTTCGGTATTCTATCAAGATAACTTTGTGCCAACTCATACTGCCCAGTTCGCAAACATTCATTATACAATGCAATAATTGCTCCCTGCCTGATTTCTTCCTCCTCACTCTCCAAAGCCCTGTCATAAATAGCGAGAATCTCTTTCTTATACTGCTCTTTTCCACGCACATCCTCTATCCCGAAATAACTATCCAAAATCTGCGCCAAGACAAACGCCAACTTTCCACAGTTCGGATACTCCTGTATTTTCTGCATCGCACTTCGAAATACATCCTCGTAAGGCTCTTTCATCAGACGCTTCCCGATTTCATTTGAAATATTGGCGATCTCCTGCTTTGTCAATTCTTCGCGATACGATAACAATGTATCCGTGCTAATTCCCAAAAGTCTTGCAATTGGAGCTAAAAGCATAATATCCGGGCATGCATTTCCATTCTCCCACTTATTCACCGCAGGTGCTGTCACGCCGAGATAAGATGCCATCTCTTCCTGTGTCATATTCTTTTCTTTTCGATACTTTCTGATTACCGTTCCAATTTGCATAAATCCTCATCCTCCATTTTTTATTTGCAAGGGCCTTTGCTTATTTATATCATAGCAAACAGAATCGCTATGCACAATTGAAGGTCGGTTAACTTATCGGAATATTTATTAACCAGTGAGAAAGAATCCCTTAGGATTTTCTTTAGAAATTTCATAATTCTTTTCTTCTTTCGACATATTTTACTCACAAATATCCTTTATAATAAACTTATCAAATAAAAGAAGACAACGGTTGTATTTAAAACCTTATTTATGGCTGTTGGACTTCGCCTAACAATTACGTTTTAAAACGTTTACATATATTTTTCTCCTTTCTCAGGCTGGCACATTGGTGCCGGTCTTTTTTTATGTATTCTTACACCCATTTACGGATATTTAACTTCTTCTATACAAAAATGTGTAGTACGCATTCTTAAATACACAAAAACAGAGAGATAATTACTTATCTCCCTGAAAATTAACGCTTTATCAGCGTTTCACAAAATATTCCTCATACCATACAAGGAAGGTATAAATTGTCCACACTTTTCTCCAATTGTCAGAGTTTCCATTTACATACTCATCAAAAATTGCGTTAATCTCGTCCACATTGAAGAATTTCTCTGCCATCTCACTTTGGAACTTCGCACGCACATCTTGATTGTAACGATCATCTGCCATCCAAATTCGAATCGGCACAATAAATCCAAGTTTCTTACGGAAAGCAATCTCCTCAGGAAGAACCTTCGCGGCTGCAGTACGAAATGCCACCTTGTTCTGTTCATCATTGACTTTATATTTAGACGGCATTCTCGATGCAATATCAAAAATTCTCCGGTCTGTCAGTGGCATACGGATCTCCAATCCCGCCGCCTCGCTCATCTTATCGACATTAAGGTAAATATCTCCTTCCAGCCAAATCTGAATATCGACATTGGACATTTTCGAAAGTGGGTCTAACCCTTCCATCTCTTCATAAATCGGAGCCGCAACTTCAATCGGCAGCACATCTGGATCATAATGCTTCAAAATCTTTTGTTTCTCATCTTCTTTCATGATGTTCGATGTTTCCAACATAAAAATCCTTCAGATTCTCACCGTATCGCTCTGCATTGCGATACATATTATATCCTCCAAAGAACTCATCTGCTCCTTCACCTGAGTAGCAGATCTTCGTATGCTCTGCTGTCGCTTTACATCCGATTGCAAAAACAATTGCTGACGCATCCCCAAGTGGCTGCTCCATATTGTACATGACATAAGGTACTGTCTCAAAATACTCCTCCGGCGTGATAACGCGTCTGGAAAATGTTCGTCCAAGAAGGTTTGCTGTCTCTTCTGCCATCCTTGATTCGTCAAATCTCTCTTCCTCATATCCACAGCAATCTGCTACTTTCGCCTCAGACATTGCAAGCACGTAGGAAGAATCCACGCCGCCGGATAAGAACGATTCTACTGTCTCATCCTTTGCCTTCACTTCCGGCATGATTTCCTGAAGTGTCGTATGGATCTCATCTGCCCAGTCTTCCAATGATTTACTTTCATCTGGATGAAACTGCGGACTCCAGTAGCGCTCAATCTTCAATACTCCATCTTTCCAGATCAAGTACCGTCCCGGCATCAATTTTTTTAATCCGCGGAAAAACGTATTCTCACCCGCAACATATGTCAGCTCAAATATAGTTGAAGCATCTCCTCATTCAATTCTTTTTTGAATCCCGGCTGCTCCATGATCTTTCGGATTGTTGTGCCATAAAGAAGTGTCCCATCTTCTGTCTCATAATAGTAAAACGGTTTTGTTCCAAACGGGTCTCTCAGACAGAACAACTGATTGTTCTCCTCATCCCACAAGGCAAATGCAAACATGCCGTGCATGTGATCTGCCATCTCATATCCCCATGTCTCATATGCTTTCACCAAATCTCTTCTTCCCGTTCTTTGCGCGGCAGCAAAAGAGAAATCCCAAGCCGCTCACAGAGTTCTTCCCAATTGCGGATATGTCCTCTGTATTCCTGTACTTTTATCATCTGTATCATCTCCTGTAAATGTGATTTCATCCTACTTTGATAGTACGATTATAACGCAAATCAAAAAAACCGCCAAGTGTTTGTTTCTCAAAACGGAAGGTTCTGAACTATTTCCTTATAAAATTCCATATTTTTTCTTGATGCGCTCTAATTTTCGATCCATCGGTCCCGCCAGAAAGAACAGGAACACCATTGTGGAAATCCCATGCACGATATTAAACGGCAGACCACTTGCATACATTGCCGCAAGCGCCTTCCACGAAAATCCGGTGCCAAACATAGTAATGGAAGACGTATCCATCAAAAAGCCATAGATTACAAGTGTCGCAATTCCCCCATACAGGCATAAAATCAACTTGCTTTTCTTATATTTTTCCCGTTTTCCACGGAACAATAAGCCTGCAAGAAACCCAATAATGCCAAACGCAAACATTTGCCAAGGTGTCCACGGTCCCTGACCGAAAAAGAAATTAGAGACAAATCCCGCAACCGCACCTGTCAAAAAACCTGCTTCTGCGCCGAGACTGATTCCGGTTATGATCACTATGGCTGTCACCGGCTTAAACTGTGGCAGCATAAAAAATGCCATACGCCCAACAACTGCAATCGCAGCCATAACCGCAATCAAAAGCACTTCCCTTGCCTGTGGTTTCCGATCTTCAAAAATCATGCAAAACGGTATCATTGCAAGCCCAATAATACACAAAGCAATGAAAGATGCGCTTCTGTCATTCAGGAAAAAGATTCCGAAAAAAATCAAACACGGAATCGCAAACAAAATCAAAAAAATGGAGACTTTGGTTCGCTTTCCGATTTTTTTATCCTCACGCACACTTCTCTGTATATACATGATCGCCTCATACTCAAACTGCGTATCCAAAAGCTTTCCGACCGCTGCAATCATCACTAAAGCAAGAATCAACTGTGCATATGGAAATGCTGTCAGCTGAAGATAGCTGTGTATCGTCAAATTGATAAAATGACTCTCTCGTCCAATCTTTTCATTTAGAAACAGGTTTCCCTGCATGTTTGCCGCAAATGCCAGTGCCGGCAAAATTGCCGCTACCAAAAAGGTGAGACGAATATATACTACACTTTTTTTCTTCCACCTATATGCTGCAATCGCAGCACCAATCAGGAGAACTGTCAAAATAATTGCAAAGACCTGCAAGGCAATACTCCACTGCCCAATCGTTTTTATTTCCTCCGCCGTCAACAGTTCCATGGAAAGTTTTCCTCCTCCACGGATACTTTTCTGTATATTATCCACACATTCTGACACATTCCACAACGTATATGAAGTCTGAAGTTTTGAGTATTTCAAGACCGGCATGGAAAACCACGGCAGAAACAGTTCAGCAACAACCATAAATCCACAAGAAAAAATCGGCAGCATCGCCTTTGTATCTACTCCTGTCGCCTGTTTTTGCTGCATGCTTCTATCACTTCCTTTACTGTTACTGCATCCGGATATAACTGTCTCGCCATCCGGTTTGCCGCTGTTGTATAAAAACTATTTCCGACAAAAAAATGCTTTTGCACTTTGCGAAGTTATAACACTTCCATCAAAAAAACATTGCACACGTATCTCCATAAGAAGCACAAAATTCAATGTCATGCGACACCATCAGAATTGTGACACCTCTCTTTTTCAGACGCTCAAAAATATCCGCAAGTTTTTGTTTGTAAAAACCATCAAGACCTTTTGTCGGCTCATCCAAAAGCAAAATCTCAGGTTCCAGGAGAAGCACCTTTGCCAGAGCCGCCCTTTGCTGCTCGCCGCCGCTTAGGTCGTACGGATGCATATCAAGCAGATGACCGATTTGTGTATCTTCAATCACACGCTCCATTTGCTTTTCATATTCCTTTTTTCGCTGGATATGAAATCCAGAAAACATTTCCCACAAGTCCTCACGGACTGTGTTTCCCACAAAAAGACTTTGCGGGTTCTGCGGAAGCACCCCTATCAAACCATGAAACAATTCTTTTTCCTTTCGCTTGCGAATATCCTTTCCTTTCAGCAGGATTTTCCCTCGATAAGGTCTTCGAATTCCGGATAAAAGTGATAATGTCGTACTTTTCCCAGTTCCATTTCCGCCTAACATGCAGAAAAGTTCGCCCTTTTTTACCTGCAGGGACAGATCGTTTCACGACATCCGGCATCTCTTTTTCGTATCGGAACCACACTTCCTTTGCCTCGATGACAACCTCATCTTTTCCTTTTGTACTCTTTTCGTTCTCTGTCTCACAGAATCCAGATTGCTCTTTTTCAAAATGTGCCTTCAGCCAGTTTCTCCCCTCGCAGACCGTCAAAGGGCATGTTCCGACCTGTCCCGTTCCATCATAAATCTGTACCGGACTTGGCATTGCAAGAAACAGATCATTTCCGGCAAGCGCCTTTCCTACCTGCCTTGGCTCATCATACAAGATTTGTCGTCCCTCCTCCAGAACAAGCACTTTATCTGCCATCGGAAACACTTCTTCCAAACGGTGCTCGATGATGATCACCGTCGTCCCAAGTTCCAGATTAATTTTCCGTATCGTTGCAAGGAATTCACTCGCCGCAATCGGGTCAAGCTGTGAAGTCGGCTCATCAAGCACAAGCACCTTCGGCTGCATTGCCATCACAGAAGCCAGATTTAAAAGTTGTTTCTGTCCTCCGACAGTTCCTCCACATTTTTCGCAAACCAGTTCTGAATGCCAAAAAAGCTCGCCATCTCAGCTACTCGAAGCCGAATCGTCTGTTGATCATATCCGAGATTCTCAAGTCCAAATGCCATTTCATGCCACACTTTATCTGTCACAATCTGATTGTCCGGACTCTGAAGAACATATCCGATCTCACTTGCCTGTGTTCTGACAGATACCTGCTCCAAAGCGTCCCCCAAAAATCGAATTTCTCCACTTCTTGTCCCATATGGTGTCAGTGCAGTTTTAAAATGCCGAAGCAATGTCGTCTTTCCGCAGCCAGATTTTCCACAGATGACAATAAATTCTCCCTGTTCAATTGCAACATTCACCTCCTGCAAAGCCGGTGTCTTTGCCTCTGGGTAAGTAAATGTCAGATTTCTGATTTCAAATAGTGCCATTTTATATCCTCCACAATATTAATCACCATAGGAAGCATACACATTCCCCCATAAATGACATAGATCAAAAGTGTTTCCCAGTTTAACGGATTTCCCTCCATCATCGGGAAATATAAAAAATATACTTTTTTGTTACAATTCCGCCAAGCACAATCAGCCTGCTACAGCCATCACCGAAAATATCCTTTTGTCTCTCGTATCAAAACGATAGATGGAAAAAATTAGTTCTGCCACGCAGTCCATATCCTCTCGACTTCATGGAATCTGCTGTCTCCACTGAATTTTCCAATGCCCACGTCGTCATGATTGAAAGAATTTTCATGCCGTATTTTGCCTTTGCAAGTGTATTTCCATTTGTCACATCTCTCCCAATACACTTCTGCGCATCGGACACTTTTTCAATCTGATTTTTAAACTTCGGAACAAAGCGAAGCACCATAGATAAAATCAATGACATCGCCGGAATTAGTTTCCCAAACAGATAAATGAATTTATCCGAGGTCATAATGACCTGATAGCAGGAAAACCAGTTTAATACCGACACAAGCATCACACCGGACGCCAGTCCATATACAATGGATTCTAACGTCAGGGGATTGCCCGTTCGAAAGTAGAACAAAAGTGTCACTCCCTCATGATTAAAAAGAGGATTTACAAGTGCTGAGATCAAGAATACAGGAATCATGAGCCATAGAGCTGTTTTGAATGCTTTCTTTCCTTTAAGATAAATATAGTAAATAAAACCACTCACACAGGAAATCCCTAGAAAAACAGGGTGCCTCAAAAACATGGAGCACCCTATCACAAATACAAAATAAACAAAATTAATTATCGGATGATACGTACCAAAGTTATCTTTCCCCATTTTGATCCATCCAGCTTGTCCCCAGA
>ENA-OQAN01001386-OQAN01001386.1-human-gut-metagenome-genome-assembly--contig:-NODE-1386-length-10640-cov-1.782079_pt1 | contig 10640 bp, 15 predicted proteins | sample MGYA00242735_ERZ504527 | MGnify/ENA primary metagenome ERZ504527 (study PRJEB26092, sample SAMD00036230) | human gut metagenome | host: Homo sapiens | study: EMG produced TPA metagenomics assembly of...
CTTGGGACTGGGTATTGCCGTTACTTTTGTATTGGTAGTTAACATTGCCGGTCAACTATTTACTTCAGACAAAGGTTCTGGCTGCTGACGGTATTCTGGGTATTGACTTGAGTTTCTTGAGCTTTATCCTCTTTATTGCCGTTATTGCTGCTATCGTACAGCTGGTAGAAATGATTGTGGAGCGTTTCAGTCCTTCCTTGTATGCTTCACTGGGTATTTTCTTGCCGCTGATTGCCGTTAACTGTGCTATCATGGGTGCGTCTCTGTTCATGCAGCAGCGTATCGGTTTGGGTGAATCTGATCCGAAGTTCATCGGTGGCGTAGCTGACTCTATTTCTTATGCCCTGGGATCTGGTATCGGGTGGTTGCTGGCTATCGTTGGTCTGGCTGCTATTCGTGAAAAGATGGCTTACTCAGATGTACCTGCTCCTTTGAGAGGATTGGGTATCACCTTCATCACTGTAGGTCTGATGGCCATGGCATTCATGTGTTTCTCTGGTTTGAATATCTAATAAAGAAAGGAATAAGACAATGGATATGAATTTTATTTTAGCAAGCATTGGAGTATTCCTTGTGACTATTCTGGTGTTGGTTGTTATCCTGTTGGTAGCCAAGAATTTCTGGTTGCATCCGGAAAGGTTAAACTGACAGTGAATGGTGAAAACCAGTTGGAAGTAGAATCTGGTTCTACATTGCTGAATACACTGGCTGTAAACAATGTATTTTTGCCTTCTGCCTGTGGTGGTAAGGGTTCTTGCGGACAGTGTAAATGTCAGGTTCTGGAAGGCGGTGGCGAAATCCTGCCTTCAGAAGTGAGTCACTTTAGCCGTAAGCAGCAGAAAGACCACTGGCGTCTGGGCTGTCAGGTAAAAGTGAAGAGCGATATGGCTATCAAGGTACCTGAATCTGTAATGGGTGTCAAGGAATACGAATGTACTGTTATCTCTAATAAGAACGTGGCTACCTTTATCAAGGAGTTCAAAGTGCAGTTGCCTAAGGGAGCTCACATGGACTTTATTCCGGGTTCTTATGCTCAGATCAAGATTCCTGCATTCTCTATGGATTATGACAAGGATATCGATAAGTCATTGATTGGTGACGAATACTTGCCGGCATGGCAGAAGTTTGGTCTGTTCGGATTGAAATGTGTGAATCCGGAACCGACTATCCGTGCTTACTCTATGGCCAACTATCCGGCTGAAGGTGATGTGTTCATGCTGACTGTACGTATCGCTACTCCTCCGTTTAAGCCTGATCGCAGCGGATTCATGGATGTAAATCCGGGTATCGCTTCTTCTTATATCTTCACTCTGAAACCGGGTGATAAGGTATTGATGAGTGGTCCTTACGGTGACTTCCATCCGATTTTCGATTCTAAGAAGGAAATGATCTGGGTCGGTGGTGGTGCCGGTATGGCTCCGTTGCGTGCACAGATTATGCATATGACTCGTACATTGCATACTACTGACCGTGAATTGCACTATTTCTACGGTGCTCGTGCATTGAACGAAGTATTCTACCTGGAAGACTTCCAGCAGCTTGAAAAAGACTTCTCTAACTTCCACTTCCATCTGGCACTTGACCGTCCGGATCCTGCTGCTGATGCTGCAGGCGTGAAGTATACAGCTGGATTTGTTCATCAGGTAATGTATGAAACATATCTGAAGAATCATGAAGCTCCTGAAGATATCGAATACTACATGTGTGGTCCTGGTCCGATGTCGAAAGCTGTTGTTAACATGCTTGATAGTCTGGGCGTTGAAAGCTCTTCAATCATGTATGATAACTTCGGTGGATAATTTGACGAGTTTTCTAAACTATAATAAAAAAAGCCTTTGATGTAAGTCAAAGCTTTTTTATTATCTATTATATTCTGATCTGTCTGATTTTGAAATTTATTCCTTTTCCATTTCTATGTTATAAATAACAGGATCGTATTTGTTGATTTTTCCTGTTCCTAAATCAATCAGAAATCCTGGCCAGAATAATATATTCCACAATGCTTTGGCATTAAATGCCGATTCGATAACAAACGGGGTGTTCTTATATCCTTCTTTCTTGGCGATCACAGTCCTGTCGGAAAGTTTCTTTTTTAGTCTGAAGGTAGTAGATCCGCCTTCTTTGATTTCTGCTAATTTTACATTGTTTGCAGCGTCGTAAAGTTTTGTTCCATTTTCTCCCGTAATGGTGATAGGTTGCTGTGTACTTGAAAAAATACTCATGCATGATGACAAGCCAAGGATTGGAATAGCCATCATTAATAGAATAAAATGCTTCTTCATCTTAGATCTTTTGGGTTTATTTTTTTATAACTCTTGAGCCGTTCGAAGAGTTTAGATAAGTAGCTTATATTAATATTATTTAGTAGATTCGTTGTTCTCTTTCTGTTTTTTCTCAATCAGCATATTCATAAAGGCTGAACTGATGATACCTGTAGGTATGGCAATCATGGCTATGCCAATCAGGCTGATGATGCTGCTCAGTAACCTGCCAAGGGGAGTAATGGGATAAATATCACCGTATCCTACAGTTGTGAATGCTACGATAGCCCACCAGAAGCCATCACCTATATTCTCGAAAGCTTCAGGCTGTGCATTCCGTTCGATATAGTACATTAAGATACCGGAAAAACCTAACATAATGCCACAGGCTGTATAAGCGGTAATCAGTTCTTCTCTGACAGTTTTTAGTACGGTGCCAATCATCTGAAAAGAACGTGAATAGCGTATCAGTTTGAAAATGATCAGTACATAGGCCAGCACAACCAGATGTACGTGTGGAGTTTCTTTATATAGATAAATAACGAACAAAGGGCAGAATCGCTACGCAGTCTATGATTCCATAAAAAGAGATGATATAGCGTAAGCGTGCCTTCCATGCGTGTTTGCAACTGGCATATTGTACTGGAGCCGCTGCGATTCGTAGTCCGTATTCAATGGTGAAAATAAAGGAAGCAAGATAGTTGAATGTATATAAATAGTTGTGGTAAGGAGCGGATTCCTCGAATGAGCCATATATAATGGAGCAAATGGAGCCAATGATGAAGAACAGTACAAAGTATTGAAACCATTTTTTCATCAGCTGGAGATGAATCATTCGGTATAATTTTTCATGGCGGATGAAGTATGGAAATTTTTCTCGTAATGGATTCATGAGGTTGTGTGGATCTGTATTCATTTTTCCTATGATTTTTTTCGTTTAAACAAGGTGTGATTTGTCTTTTACAGCTTTTGGTAATAAAAGTCTTTACTGTATGACAAATATAGTTTTTTTCTTCCACAATAATAGGAAAAATTGAAGGATAAAAATATAGATGTAAGCTTTTTGCAAGTATTTTAATAGAGAGCATTGCTTAAAGAGATATTTAAAACAGAATAGAACAATGTTTGTTTCTGCTCTTTCAGATTGTCGTTAATGTGTAGTATTTATTACCTTGATGTTACAAATATTATTCTATCTTATATGTTATGACATGCTTTATTTGATTTATATCAATAAATGATAGTTGTAATGCGCTTTTTTAGTAAATCATTTGTATGTTGTACAATATATTTTCTACCTTTTGTTGCGGTAAAAAGATTGAGCTCAAACTAGACTAGGTTTAAAGATAATATTTTTTAAGGTAACACAAGTTTTTAGGTAACATTAAAATTTAGGTATTATGAGAAAATTAGGATTTACATTAGTAGCAGCATTGGCATTTTCTGTTTCTGCATTTGCTAACAATGCAAATGATACGATTAACGTTGCTGGAAAATGGGATGGTACTATTAACAAAGCAAAATTGACAAAGTACTTGCAGCTTTCTTCTCAGCAGAATGAGCAGGTAGCAAGCATTTGCGATTATTTTCAAGAACAGATGAAAGTTGCGAACAGTTCAAAGAAAAATAGCGATCAGAAAGTGCGTAACGCAGTTTACGGTAATCTGAAACTGATGAAGAATACTTTGACTGAGAAACAATACAGCGACTATCTGCGCTTGATGGCATTGACATTACGCAATAAAGGTATTGATATCCAGAAATAATAATACAAAGCGGTATAAAAGAGTCACCTCGGACAAGTGTAGTGTATTCTTGAAAAAAGAATAAACTTCATTTTGTCCGAGGTGATTTTTTATTATAGGCTAATTGGGTAACTATATGATAAAGTAAAAAAGGTTGTCTTAAATTTATTTTGAAGTCCCCCAAAAAAATGGAAGAGCTAAACATTATTCAGTATAGAAGGAGTCCGATACCGGAGTCTTTCTATAACTGAATGTTTTTTATACGTTTAGCTGCCAGATAACTATTTATTAGAATCTGATTTCCTTTTTCTCAGAATCTTATTTCTGTCAGCTGCATTTATGATTTATCCTTCAGCATATCTTCCAGACGGAGCAATTCATCTCTGTATTGTGCTGCTTCGATGAAATTGAGCTTTTTAGCGGCTTCCTGCATAAGTTTGCGTGTACGTTCCATACTTTTCTGCAACTGCTCTTTTGACATGTATTGAACAATCGGATCGGCTGCAGCTTGTATGTGCTCTGTATTTTCCACATATGCTTTGGGCTGTTTGGAAGATGTTTCTCCTGTTGTTTCCAGCAGGGCGTTGTTTCTGTTCTTTTTGATTTGCTGAGGAGTTATTCCGTGAGCTTCATTGTAAGCTAGCTGCTTTTCGCGTCGTCGGTTAGTTTCGTCGATCGTTTGTTTCATGCTGTCTGTTATTTTGTCGGCATACATGATAACTTTTCCATTGACATTACGTGCTGCACGTCCGGCCGTTTGGGTAAGAGAGCGGTGTGAGCGCAAGAATCCTTCCTTATCTGCATCTAGGATAGCTACAAGCGAAACTTCAGGCAAGTCCAATCCTTCACGCAATAGGTTAACTCCGACTAAAACATCATATATGCCTTGTCGTAGATCCTCCATAATTTGTACACGTTCCAATGTGTCGACTTCACTGTGTATGTATGTGCAGCGTATGTTATGACGAAGGAGATATTCTGTAAGTTCTTCAGCCATACGTTTTGTTAAAGTCGTGACAAGAACTCGCTCCTTTAATTCAATGCGCTGCTGGATTTCTTCCATTAAATCGTCTACTTGATTTAAGCTTGGACGAACTTCAATAATAGGATCTAGCAATCCGGTTGGACGGATAACTTGTTCTACAACAACTCCTTCACTTTGAATTAGTTCGTAATCGGCAGGGGTGGCACTCACATAAATTACTTGTTTGGCCATTTCTTGAAATTCTTCAAATTTTAGCGGACGGTTGTCCATGGCTGCCGGCAGACGGAATCCATATTCTACCAGATTCTCTTTACGGGCACGGTCTCCTCCATACATTGCACGTATTTGTGGTACACTTACATGGCTTTCATCTATGACAATCAAAAAGTCTTTGGGAAAGAAATCCAGCAAACAGTAAGGTCGGCTGCCTGGCTCTCTTCCATCAAAGTACCGGGAGTAATTTTCTATACCGGAGCAGTGTCCCAGTTCCCGGAGCATCTCCATATCGTATGTGACGCGTTCGTACAGTCTTTTAGCTTCATATGGCTTACCTTGTTCTTCAAAGAAAGCAACTTGCTTGGTCAAATCATCTTCAATCTGATGAATAGCTTTCAGTGTGCTCTCTTTGGTAGTCATGAAAAGATTGGCAGGATATATTTTATATTCGTCAAAGCTGCCGGTCCGGTGTCCGCTGACAGGATCTATTTCTTCGATCGCATCGATTTCATCATCCCAAAATATGACACGGAGTAAATGATCGGTATAAGCCAGTGAGATGTCAACAGTATCACCTTTAACACGGAAGTTTCCTCGGTTTAGCTCAATATCGTTACGTACATACAAGCTGTCAACAAGGCGCCGCAGAAATACATTTCTGTCCAGCAATTTGCCTTTTTTTATCTCTATGACATTGTTGTAAAAGTCAGCAGGATTTCCCATACCGTAAATACACGATACGGATGAGATGACTATCACATCGTTTCTACCAGAAAGTAGGGCAGAGGTAGCGGCAAGACGCAACTTGTCTATCTCCTCATTGATAGCTAAGTCTTTTTCTATATACGTATCGGTAGACGGCAGATAAGCTTCGGGCTGATAATAGTCGTAGTATGATACGTAGTATTCTACAGCATTATGTGGAAAAAAATTCTTGAATTCACCATATAATTGTGCTGCCAGTGTTTTGTTGTGGCTTAGGATCAGTGTCGGCTTGTTGATGTTTTTTATGACATTGGCAATTGTAAAAGTTTTACCTGATCCTGTTACACCCAATAATGTTTGGGCAGGAACTCCGGATTTTACACCTTCTGTCAGTTGCGCGATTGCTTCCGGCTGATCCCCTGTTGGCTGATAATCTGATACAAGTTCAAAATTCATTTTGCACATTTATTAAATAAGGTGTAAAAATACACAATATTTTTGTCAGAGATATTGCAAGTGCAAATTTTATATTAAAAAACATTGAGTTATTGCATTATTCGGTGGAAAAGAGTACTTTTGCACATCTATATTGATAAACATGAAAAAAGTACATCGTTATGGCCATCCTTTCTGCTGGAGTATTATCTTCATGCGGAGAGTACAATAAAGTGCTGAAGAGCACAGACAACGAATATAAATACGAAGCTGCAAAGAGTTATTTTGCAAAGGGACAAAACAGTAAGGCTGCTACTCTTTTGGAAGACTTGGCATTGATCATGAAAGGAACGAGCAATGCGGAGGAGTCTGCATATATGTTAGCTATGACTTACTATAATCAAGGAGACTATATTACAGCTTCGCATTATTTCAATACTTATTATACAACTTATCCCCGGGGAACTTATACCGAGCTGGCACGTTTTTATAGCGGCAAGGCTTTATATTTGGATACTCCTGAACCTCGTTTGGATCAGAGCAGTACATATAAGGCTATCGAAGAGTTGCAGATGTTTATTGAATACTTCCCCGAAAGCGACCGTAAGGAACTGGCCCAGAATATGATTTTCGAATTACAGGATAAACTGGTTGAAAAGGAATTCTTATCAGCTTTATTGTATTATGATTTGGGATCGTATACCGGCAACACTGTATATAGCAGTACCGGAAATAATTATCAGGCTGCGGTAGTAACGGCACAGAATATTTTGCGTGAATATCCTTATACCAAAAGACGTGAAGATCTTTCTATTCTGATTTTGCGTGCAAAATATGATATGGCAAAAGAGAGTGTGCCTGAGAAGAAAGAAGATCGTATGCGTGAAACGATAGATGAGTATTACGCATTTATCAATGAGTTCCCTGAAAGTAAATATAAAAGCGAAGTGGAACGAATATTTAAAGATGCAAGTAAGTTTGTAAAAGACGAAGAAAATTAATCAAGGTTTATAATTAAATAAAAAATTATGGATTACAAAAAGACAAATGCTCCTACCAATACCGTAACTCGTGACTTGATGGAACTGTGTGAAGATACTGGTAATATCTACGAAACAGTAGCAATCATCGGCAAGCGAGCAAATCAGATTGCGGTAGAAATGAAGAATGACTTGTCAAAGAAACTGCAAGAGTTTGCTTCTTACAATGATAATTTGGAAGAATTTCGAAAACAGAGAAGCAAATTGAGATTTCGCGCTATTATGAAAAATTGCCGAAACCAACTCTGATTGCTACTCAGGAATATATTGAAGGTAAGGTATATTACAGAAACCCTGCTAAAGAAAAGGAAAAGTTACAGTAAGAAAATATTAATTGAACACAGAAACGCATAATTGCAGGAAGTGATTTTATATCTCTGTGAGGATGCGCTTCTGTGTTCTTTTTTTGTTATATCCTCGTATTTCTAATATTATTTGATTATGATACAACGTATTCAGACTGTTTATTTGCTTATTGTTGCCATTTTTATGGTGCTGATGATGTCTTTTTCTGTGGGACATTTTTATACGGAAACAAGCGTGTCAGACATGACAAATCTGGCTGTTATTGCTCCGGATGGAACTATGAATTATGCTCCTGGCATTGTTTGCCATTCTTATGGTTGTAGCAATTCTTTCACTTGTTACAATATTTCTGTATAGAAAGCGTATGTTGCAGATCCGTCTGACATTGTTCAGCAGCATTATTCTTGTGGGATATTACGTAACACTGGCAGCGTTTGTGTGGGGAACACTGAAAGAATGTGGCAGTTTTACTCCATCATGGACTTTATGTCTGCCTCTGATTTCAATCATCCTGAACTGGTTGGCTATTCGTGCTATCGGAAAAGATGAAATGCTAGTAAAAGCATACGAGCGTTTACGCTAAAAATATTATTCTTTTTAAAAAGTAATATCCCGGCAAACAGGAAGTATCCATAGTTTGCGGGATATTTTTTGTGGGTTTCATTTGATGTTAACCTTCTTTGCAACATTGACTTCAGTGCAAAAGAAGGTTAACTGTTTTTTACAAGAGAAAAATTATTTGTTTCCTGCTGTTATTTTAAGCAGAAAATCAGCAAAAGCCAATGCTGATTTTTTCCGGTAACTTCCTTGAGGCCAGAATAAAAATCCACGTGATGTTAAATGGTCATTGCAGAGAATGGGTATTTGTACCAGTCCGGCTTCTCCGCGTACAGCTGCCTGTGTCAGTATGGTTGCCCATTGTCCACTTTTCAGTGCGTGAATAATTGTATGGACGTCGTCCATTTCTACACCTACAGTCAGTTCCAATTGATGTTTACGACAGAGTTCTTCGATTTTCTTTCTTGTCGCAAATCCTCGTTCGGGCAGTATCAGAGGAGTTTCTGAAAGTCGTTTCAGCGTAATGGAAGATAAGCCTGCCAGAGGATGAGAACTGTGAACAATGAACTGTAGACGAGAAGAAAAAAGTGGAATTGTTTCAAAATCATCGGTGAGATCTTCAGGCTTAAACGACAATACAAAATCAAGGCCACTTCCATCCAGTTGCTTCAAAAGTTCTTCGGAAGTTGCAAAAGTGATTTCGACTTTAATTTTGGGATAGGCCCGATTGAAAAGCTGTAATGCTGCTATCAGCAAGGGACTCATGCTATAAGTTACGCCTATGTGAAGCACTCCGGTTTCAATACCTTTCAAATCACGGATAATTTGTTTCCCGTCTTCAGCATCGTAGATAGCTCGTGCAGCATAAGGCAAGAAAGCTTGTCCGGCTTCAGTCGGTACGATACGTTTGCCGATACGGTCGAAAAGCAGAACATCCAGTTCTTCCTCCAACTGCTTGATTTGCTGGGAAAGTGTACTTTGGGAGATATGCAATATGCGTGCAGCTTCCGAGAAATTCTGCCGTTCACACGCTTCTTTGAAGTACTTCAGTTGTCGCAATTCCATGCATTAATCGTTTTTATCTATAAGACTTATCGGAAAAAAGAATTTTGCAAATATATACAAATAATTTTCATTCCTCTATCTTTATACAAAACAAAAAACAAACAAGATGAAAAAGATAATTGGTTCTGATTGGGGTTATTCGATTACTATCTTATCGATGATGAGGAGTTTGAAAGTGGATAAACGAAAAACTTTATATATCGAGTTACTATGAAAGCTGCCGTTTTGTATTATAGTCACAAAGGAAAGACTGCCGGATATGCCCGTGAAATAGCAATGTATCTCTGGTCGAAAGGTCTGAATGTCAGCCTGAGTTCTATATCTGATGCTGTTCCGGAAAAACTGTCAGACTGTGATTTCCTTGTTTCCGGATGCTGGACCTGTGGATGGTTTGTGGTTGGACAGCACCCCCACAAGCGCTGGAAGGCTTTCAGCCGGCGAATTCGTGGACTTGTAAAAGCAGAACGTACGCTTTTCTTTACCACTTATAAGTTTCGGACGGGTAGCATGTATACTTGTATGAAGCGTACGATGGGTATTCCTGTCTCGTGTTCAGTCCCTTTCTTAAAATCCCGCACTGGATTTCTGACGGAATCGGATAAAAAACAATTGGACCAGTTTATCGCTATGTATTCTATTCATTAACTATTTTATAATGTAATATTGTATGGAAAATAAAAAACTTACAACTGCTTCAGGTGCGCCTGTAGCCGACAATCACAATGTTGCCACCGCTGGACGCCGTGGGCCGATGCTTTTACAGGATGTCTGGTTTCTGGAGAAACTGGCTCATTTCGATCGCGAAGTGATTCCAGAACGACGTATGCATGCCAAAGGTTCAGGAGCCTTCGGTAAGTTTACTGTAACTCATGATATTACTCCGTATACCAAAGCTGCTATCTTTTCTGAGATCGGAAAAGAAACAGAAGTTTTTGTCCGTTTTTCTACGGTAGCGGGCGAGCGCGGAGCCGCCGATGCAGAACGTGATATTCGCGGATTTGCCATTAAATTTTATACTGAAGAGGGAAACTGGGATTTGGTAGGAAATAATACACCGGTATTCTTTTTGCGCGATCCATTAAAGTTCCCGGATTTGAACCATGCGGTGAAGCGTGATCCGCGTACCAACATGCGTAGTGCCCGCAATAACTGGGATTTTTGGACATTGTTGCCCGAAGCACTTCATCAGGTTACCATTACGATGAGCGACCGAGGCATTCCGGCTTCCTACCGTCATATGCACGGCTATGGCAGTCATACGTTTTCATTTATCAATGCTGAAGGAAAACGTACCTGGTTGAAGTTCCATCTGCACACACAAGCA